>ENA-OQIX01000228-OQIX01000228.1-human-gut-metagenome-genome-assembly--contig:-NODE-228-length-11906-cov-2.563121_pt1 | contig 11906 bp, 10 predicted proteins | sample MGYA00242591_ERZ504756 | MGnify/ENA primary metagenome ERZ504756 (study PRJEB26092, sample SAMD00036369) | human gut metagenome | host: Homo sapiens | study: EMG produced TPA metagenomics assembly of...
CAAATTTTTTTTAAAAAATTTGAGAGCTGCCGAAACAGCTCCCAAAAACGGAAAATCAGGTTATATTATTGTATCGAATCTCCTTCAGATTCCCAGAACAGCGGATATCTTAATCTCTTTTTCCGTTTCGCTGAGATCAAAGTCACCACCATCTTCCACAGTCATGTGTACCTCATACAGTACGTCTTCGGATAATGTATCCGGTGTTTCACCATCTTCTGTCTGGATATGCCATTTCTCTGCCGGAACTTCTTTCAAGGTACCATCTGCGCCATATGCATACAGCTTCATAGAACCTGTTTCCCCTGAGATTCCTTTCATACGTATTGCAACGGTCGTATTCGGATGTACATTCTCAATTGTGATCGTGTTCAGCCATCCTTCCACATCTCCCTGGCCGCCGTCTGCTTCAAATTTCTCCTGGCTTAACACATTGCGCATTGCCTGATCCAGATCCACCTTGCGGTAAGGCATTTCCGGCAGATATACAAACCTGTCCTGAAGTCTCAGAAGTTCCAGATAACCGGTCGGACAATAAAGTGAATTTCCGCTATTCCCGGCATACATACCGATAGCCATGTTATTGTATCCCGGTTTGTCAGAAATATCCATGGTAAATACAGTCTCGCCTGTCTCAAAATCAAGCATGATATACTGCCACATACCAGTTTCCAGATTCTGTACATATCCGTAAATATATCCTGTTGCAGTGGACAGCTTCATCATGGAAGTGTCAGACAGATCACTTCTGCACCAGATACTCTTCATCTCATATCCGTCCTCCGTCTTAACTGTATCCACACGTTCTATACCCGGCGCGATCATTTTATTGCCCTGTCTCAGCCAGCCCACATCATAAATATTCTCATAGCTTTGTATTGAGGAATCATTATCTGCTTCTCCAAGCTTCGCACTTCCTGCACCAAACCAGTTACATACGATTGTGCTTACTGTTCCCTCTCCATCATCATATACAATTGCAGAATTTTCCACAGACACCTGTGTACCTTCCGGAAGCTCATCTATAACAGGCATACTCGCAACCTGTTCTCCTGTTTTCATATCCACCGCAATAAGATTTACCGGATCCTGATTGTCTGTAAACATAACCAGATCTTTGGTCAGAGACGGGGAACATCCACCTCCCCATGCAAGACCGCCACCTGTCGTCTCATCGCCTTCTTTGCTTTCCTTGGCACCCACACTTTTATAGGAAGTTTCCCAGACTTTTTTCACACCATTATCCGCCTTGAGCAGATAACACTTCTGATTTGTCAGAATGACCGCACCCTCCTTAGATGCCGCAATACCATTCTCTGCACCCTCTCCCGGTTCCAGTTCATATACAAACACTGCATCTGACAGATCCACATCTTCTCCATTCAAGATCTTATCGATAGCTGCACGTGAAACATAGCCAAAGGTTCCCTGCTGTTTTCTGTCGGGATAAATGCGGAAGCCTCCTGTTGCAAACCAGAGATTTCCCTCATAATCAAAAACTACAGATAACAGATTCTGATCCAGTGTTTTTCCAAGTGCTGCCTCTGCTGCCGCTTTAATATCAATATCCAGCACTTTCTCAAATTCCGGAAGTACATTTCCCTCCTCATCTGTAGCCTTAAGCATAAGTACCCGATTATCGTTCGTCGGACACACCAGACGGTTACTCTCATCTACAAAGGAATAGGAACTCTGGATCAGATAATCTCCATTATCATGCTGTTTTGGAGAAAAATATCCCAGTGTCTGTGTTTCCTCTGCATTAATATCACGGATTGCCAGTCCACCAAGCAACGGAACTACTGCATGTCCGTAAGAATCAAAAAAGACTGCCGGGGAAGCATTAGGATTAACTTTTTCATAAGAAACATTGATCTCAGAATAAATATCAACAGGCAATACCTCATCTGTTGAATCTGTATTATAGCAGTCATGATGAATATTGGAATCACTTGCTGCCATATAAGGATTCTCGTCAATAACCTTCTGTGTAAGTGTCTTTATGGGCAGTTCTGATGTCTGAGCTGTATTTTCCTCCGTCTGTGTTTCTTCTGCACGTACCATATTTATTGATGATTCAGATGTTGCAGCAGCTATAAAAGTGATCATTGCAAGAATTAAAGCTCTTTTCTTCATAATTGTTTTCCTCCTGAGTGTTTTTGTCATATTACATTTCTGCGTTCAAACCAGATGGAGAGTCCTTCTTTTATTTTCTGCTCTTCCACAGGTTTCATAAAAAAATATTCTATCCGCATCCTGAACGCATGAAGCGAAAAATCAAGATCACTGCACCAGATGATTCCACATTTCGGATACAGGGAACGGAGATGTTCTGCCGCATTCAGCCCAGACACACCTGGCAATGCAAGAAACACCACTGCCGGTACTGTTTTTCGTATCCGCCCAAAAAACTGTTCCTGATTCTGATAGATTTCAATCAATGGAAAAACTTTCTTTTCTGTACAGTAATTCCTGATATATTCCGCACAGTTCTGTCCTTCCTGTTCCTGATCAGTTAATATGGCAATACAATACACGACACTCCCTCCTCTTCCTATTTGATGTACCTCCCTATTTGTTATCCTCATTAATAAAAAAGTCAAAAATTTTTTCAATAATTCTAGTCACGAAACGACAGAAAATGACACGAATTGCAATCCATGTATGTTTTGTGATATACTTATAGCAGAATTTTATGATATCAGGGTCAAAAGTTCAAAAAGTCGTTCGTGCTTGCACGATAAGACTTTTGAACTTGGGACCCGCCAAACAATGTAGAAAGCAGCGAGTTTACGTAGTAAATCAGCGGATTTCCGAATGTTTTGTAGAATTGCGGGTAGCTGCGTTTGCAGCGAAGCAATTCGTAGATATCAAGTTAGGGGCAAAATGCCTTTGACCTACATCATTTTATAAATAAAGGAAGATTTACTATGAGAATTGCAATTGTTGATGATATTTCAGAAGAACGGACACTGCTTCGCAACAGACTGGAATCTCAATTTTCCAGGCGCAATGTCCACGTAGATATATTTGAATATGAAAATGGAGAAACTTTCCTCACTGCAGCGAAGGAATGTCCTTTCACGGTAGTGTTTCTGGATATTTATATGAATGGTTCTAACGGGATTGATACAGCAAAAGAACTTCGCAGGTCAGATACTGACTGTCTGCTAGTCTTTACAACAACTTCCACTGACCATGCATTAGAGGGATTTCAGGTCAGGGCTCTCCACTATCTTGTAAAGCCCTACAGTGAAAATGATATTTCCGTACTGGCAGATGAAATCCTTTCCCGCATCCCGGATTCCGGGAAATACATAGATGTAAAGGTAAACGGCAGTAATATTCAGATTCCCTTCCGGAAAATAATCTACGCAGAACATTTTTCCCATATGATCCACATTCACACTTCCGGTGAAAGGGAACTGGTCACCCGCCAGTCCTTTGATTCCTTCATAACCTCCCTGAAAATGGACTCACGTTTCTATCAGTGTAACCGGGGCGTTGTGATCAATCTGGAGCATGCCGTTGATTTTGACGGAACAGGCTTTCGCCTTGATAACGGAAGCAATGTCTCTGTCAGCCGGAAGCTGCTGAAAAACGCCAGACAGACATTTATGGAATTTCTGTTCCAAAGGAGGTCCTGAAATGACTGACATACTTCGCCCTGTACTTGAACTTTTCGTAATCATTCCCGGTATACTGCTGGCATATCTGCCTGTAAAGAACTATCTGAGGCAGACACCGCTTAAGCTGACAGCATGGCTTCTTCCCCTTTTTCTGGGAACCTGTATTTTGGGAGGGGCAGTTTGCTGTGCCCTGCAAATTCCGACCAGATGGTCCTGTTCCTCTGCTGCCTGTCATTATGCTCATTACCATAAAACATTAAAAATCTCTGTCTGGAAATCCGTCAGTATTTTTCTGGCAGTCTTCGCAGTTTTTACATGTGTCAAAAGTCTGTCCCGGGCAGTCAATGCCCTTATGACTGCTGACCTACATATTACAGAAAACGAACTGTGGCTGCACACTGGTGCCGGAATTTTCTATAACGTCATCTGTCTGCTGTTTGTTCTGGCAGCCTGGTATCCTGCCCTCCACGGTGTACAGACAATGGTCGCAGACGAAAACTTTGCTCAAACCTGGTATGTATTCTGGATCCTTCCGGTAATCTTCATAGGAGTGAATCTTTTTATGATTCCTAAATACCGCAGTACTTTATATACTGGGCGAGTCCTGCAGTGTTATATTGTTTTCAGTCTTGTACTGCTCATAATCCTGCTTCTGTTTTATGTCCTGTTTCTTATGATGGCAGTCAGCCTGAACAGAAATGCCAGACTTCAGCAGGAGAACCATTTTCTTTCCCTTCAACAGGAAAGATACGAGAATCTCTGCATGGCCATTGAAGAAGCAAGGCAGGCACGTCACGATATCCGCCATCATTTTGTCCGTCTGTCCGCTCTGGCAGAACAGGGTGACATAGAAAAATTAAGAATATCTCTCTGCTGCAACCGGCAAAATCTCTGACTATAACCTGCATTTCTGTGAAATACAGGCTGTTGACAGTGTTTTCGGATATTATTCCACCCTTGCAGAAAGAGAAAACATTCCTTTTCATGCACTGGTTTCCCTGCCTGCTGATCTTTCCATAGATGAGATCAATCTGTGCCTTGTGTTCTCCAATCTGCTGGAAAATGCCATCCAGGCAAGTGTGAAAACAGTACCCGCCCGCAGAAAGATTAATGTGGAAGTTTATCCCCACCATAATCATCTGCTTCTGATCCATGTGGAGAACACCTTCGATGGCAAAATACAGCAAAAAAATAATATTTTCCAATCCTCCAAACGCTCTGGAAACGGCATAGGAATCGAATCTGTCCGCCACATTATCGACAAAAACGGCGGTGCCTGTGACTTTACCTATAAAGATGGTATTTTCTCTGCAAAAATAATGCTCCGGATATAATCAGTTATTGATTATACCCGGAGCATTTTGCAAAAATATTCAAATATCTCTTGAAGTATCTAAAATTATTCCATACACTCATCCAGAATTGCAGCCATCTTGTCGATGTGTTCTTTTGTGATCACAAGCGGAGGTACGATTCTGAGTACATCACTGCCTGCAGAGATCACCAGCAGTCCTTTTGCCAGCGCAGCCTTTACAACTTCACCAACCGGGCGGCCCTGGATCACGATTCCCTGCATGAAGCCCATGCCTCGTCTTGTTGCAGCGCATTCATGTTTTGCAACAATTTCATCCAGTTTCTGTTCCAGATATGGAGTCATTTCCTGTACATGTTCAATGATCTTATCATTCTCATAAATGTCAAATACTTTGCTGACTGCAGCACATACAAACGGGTTTCCACCATAAGTTGTACCATGATCACCTGGCTCCAGAGAAGCTTTGGCAGCTTTCTCATTCAATACAAACGCACCTACCGGCACACCACATCCAAGAGCCTTGGCACTTGTCATAATATCCGGCTGTACACCGTATGCCTGCCATGCAAAATAATGTCCGGTTCTTCCCATACCGCACTGAATCTCATCGAAGATCAGCATAATATCTTTCTCATCACAGATCTGACGCAGACCTTCCAGAAATTCTTTCTTCGCCGGATAAATACCACCCTCACCCTGAACAACCTCAGTGATGATCGCGCAGGTCTTATCTGTGATCTGAGCCTTTACGCTCTCAAGGTCATTAAAATCCGCAAACTTCACACCACCCATCAGAGGCTCAAAGGGCTCTCTGTAATGAGCAGTTCCTGTTACGGAAAGTGCTCCGATACTTCTTCCATGGAAGGAATGGTTCATGGCAATGATCTCATGATCTGCATGTCCGTCACGTACATATGCATATTTCTTAGCTGCTTTTAAAGCACCTTCGATTGCTTCTGTACCACTGTTGGTAAAGAATGCCTTGCTCATTTTACTTGCCTTTACCAGCTTCGCACCTGCTTCGATGATCGGCTCATTGTAATATAAGTTGGAAATATGCATCAGCTTATCAATCTGATCTTTTAATGCTTCATCATATCCCGGATAGTGATATCCCAGAGAATTTACAGCAATACCTGCTGCAAAATCCAGATATTCCTTTCCCTCGGAATCATATAAATAACATCCCTGTCCCTTTTCAAAAACAACAGGAAAACGATTATAAGTGTGAAGGATACTCTCTTCGGATTCCTTCATCTGTTCATTCATGTTCATTGTAATATTTCTCCCCGTCTTCTCTCAGAATCGCAGTACCAATACCTTTGTTTGTAAAGATCTCCAGCAGTAAGCTGTGAGGAATTCTTCCGTCAAGGATATGGACTCTGTTAACGCCTTCTTCAATGGCATCAATACAGTTTTTCAGCTTCGGAATCATACCTCCGCCTACATAACCGTCATCGATCAGTTTCTGTGCTTCATCTACATGAAGTTCAGAGATCAGGCTGGACGAATCATCCTTGTCTTTATAAACGCCTTCAATATCAGAAAGGAATGCAAGCTTCTCAGCATGAACAGCCTCTGCAATGGCACATGCAGCATCATCCGCATTAATATTATAAGTAGCGAACTCATCGTCATAACCTACCGGGAAAATGATCGGCAGGAAATCTTTCTCCAGAAGATCCTCCAGAATCTTCGGCTCAACCTTTGTAACTTCACCAACAAATCCGATGTCTCCACCCTCTGTCTGTTTCTTGCGGCATTTCAGCAGACCACCGTCTTTACCACTGATACCAACAGCATTTACACCAAGAGATTCCACCATGGCAACCAGTTCCTTGTTCACTTTCGCAAGAACCATCTCCGCGATCTCCATAGTATCTTTATCTGTTACACGAAGACCATTGATAAATTTCGGCTCCATACCAACCTTGCCAACCCAGCGGCTGATTTCCTTACCACCACCATGAACGATGATCGGTTTAAAACCAACCAGCTTCAGAAGAACAACGTCCTTGATAACATTCTTCTTCAGCTCATCATCCAGCATGGCACTTCCGCCGTACTTTACAACCACAATCTTACGATTAAATCTCTGAATATAAGGAAGCGCCTCGATCAGCACCTCCGCCTTGTCCAAATATTTCTGATTAACCATTATTCTCTCCTTTTTCCAGTCAATGTCTGTTCTCCATCCACTGCTATTGCTTTTCGCAATTAAAGCAGGAGACTTACCTGATTCGGTTAAAATCATCCTTATTCACAGGATTTTATTATGAACGATAATCTGCATTGATTTTTATATAATCATAGGTCAGGTCACAGCCCCATGCAGTTGCTGTAGCATCACCCATCTTCACATCAGCAATTGCTGTGACAGCTTCCTCAGAAAGAATCTTCGTTGCCTCTTCTTCACTGTAATCCACAGCCACACCATTCTCGATAATCTGAATCTTACCAGCCTTACTCTCAAAGAACAGATCCACCTTCTCAGGATCAAACTTCGCACCGGAATATCCCATAGCACACAGGATTCTTCCCCAGTTTGCATCATGTCCGTAGATAGCAGCCTTTGTCAGAGAAGAAGTAACAACAGACTTGCTCAATGTAACTGCCTGCTCCTTAGACTCTGCACCAATGATCTTCACCTCAAACAGTGCAGTCGCACCCTCTCCGTCACCTGCGATCTTCTTCGCCAGAGTAGTATTGATATAATTCAGCGCAGCCTTGAAGGTTTCGTAATCCTCACCCTTCTCTGTGATCTCCTGATTCTCAGCCAGACCATTGGCCAGAAGAAGAACTGTATCATTGGTAGAAGTATCTCCATCAACAGAAACCATATTGTAAGTATCCTTAACATCCTCACTTAACGCTTCCTGCAGCATCTTCTTGGAAATCTTCGCATCAGTAGTAACAAACCCAAGCATGGTACACATATTCGGATGGATCATACCGGAACCCTTACACATACCACCAACAGTAACCGTCTTACCGCCAATTTCAATCTGAACAGCAACCTCTTTCTTCTTGGTATCAGTAGTCATGATCGCCTTTGCCGCCTCAGTACCAGCCTCCAGAGAACCATCCAGCTTCGGCGCCATCATCTTCACACCATTCTTAATACGGTCAATGGGAACCTGCATACCAATCACACCTGTAGAAGCAACCAGCACACTGTCAGCAGCCACCCCAAGAATCTCAGCAGCCGCATCTGCAGTCTCCTTACAATAACCATACCCTTCTGCACCAGTACATGCATTGGCAATACCACTGTTACAGATCACCACCTGCGCAGACGGATGATTATAAACAATATCCTGATCCCATTTAACAGGCGCAGCCTTCACCACATTGGTAGTAAAAGTCCCCGCAGCTACACAAGGCACCTCACTGTAAACCATAGCCATATCCGTTCTACCCTTATACTTAATCTCAGCCGCAGCCGCAGCTGCCTTAAATCCCTTAGCCGCCGTAACGCCGCCATCTATAATCTTCATGATTCCATCATCCTTTCTAACTCACTACACTTTTTCCAGACTGCCGCAGGTCCCCTGCGCAGTCGCCCTCCAGTTACTGGAAAAGTCAGCTCCGGAAATTATTTGTTTTTGAACGCATTTGCAGGGACTGTAGTAACTCTTAGTGCTCAGGAATTTGCGTTGTGGAAAAAAAGCTCACTGTCTGAGCGCAGCGAGTTTGAGCTTTTTTTCCACGCTTTTAGCAAATTTCTGAACACTTAGAGTTACTAAGCCCCGAAACCGCGTTCAAAAACAAATAATTTCCGGAGCGTCCCCTTTTCATTTAACTTACGGACACATCGGCACCTGCAGCAGTCCCTCAGCCTCCTTAAATCCAAACATCAGATTCATATTCTGCACAGCCTGTCCTGCAGCACCTTTAACCAGATTATCCATAGCCCCCATCATAATAACTCTGTGAGTTCTCGGATCAATCTTAAAGTTCACATCCACATAATTACTTCCCTCCACGCACTTAGTCTGCGGACAAACATCCTTATCCAGCACACGAACGAAAGTCTCATTCTCATAATACTTATCATAAACTGCCTTCACTTCTTCATAAGAAACATCCTTAGTCAGAGAAGCATAAGCAGTCACCAGAATACCACGATTCATAGGAATCAGATGAGGTGTAAAATTAATCAACACTTCCTTACCGCACGCATAACCAAGCTGATCCTCAATCTCAGGTGTATGTCTGTGACTTGCAACACCATAAGCCTTAATATTCTCATTCACTTCACAGAACAGATTGGCAACCTTCGCTCCACGTCCAGCTCCTGAAGTACCGGACTTCGCATCAATAATAATGGTAGACGGATCGATCAGCCCCTCTTTGATCAGTGGATAAATAGAAAGTGTAGAACATGTAGGATAACATCCCGGATTCGCGATCAGTCTGGCTTTCTTAATCTCCTCACGATTGATCTCACATAAACCATAAACCGCCTCATCAATAAACTGCGGAGCCTTATGCTCAATTCCGTACCATTTCTCATATTTCTTCACATCTTTAATACGGAAATCCGCACTCAGGTCAATAACTTTCGCCTTAGAAAGAATTCCTTCATTAATTAAAGAAGCACAAAGTCCCTGAGGAGTAGCTGTAAAGATCACATCCACTTCATCAGCTAATGCTTCCATATTATCATCCATACATTTCGCATCTACCAATTTAAAAAAGTTCTGGTAAACATCTGAATATTTCTGGTCAATATAACTTCTTGAACCATACCACGCAATTTCCACATCTTTATGTCCCAGAAGCAGTCTCACAATCTCGTTACCTGCATATCCTGTGGCACCGATAATTCCTGCTTTAATCATAATAATTTCCTCCATCTTCGCCTCATCCGGCGATCTTCATTTCATAGTAAAACTTTACTCTATCAGAGTGCTGGACTAATTATACATCTTACCTGCATAATATGCAATAGTCATTTTTCAATGTTTTTACATGGATTTTATTTCAGTTCACGGATTTCCCCCTGTCTTTTCCTATATTATGTTGCATATTTATGCAAAAACAGATAAAACTTTTTTGCATTTTTCTATTGCATATTTATAAAAAAAGGTGTATATTATCACTTGTTAAGCGGAATCACACGAAATCATCTTGTTCCGCATTGAATATTTATTCAAAAATTTCAATCAGAAATTACCGTATTTATTCAAAAATAATGCGCTGAACTCCCGACCTATTCATTTACTTTCGGCAAACGGATATCTCAGGAAATTTTTACAAATCAGGAAAATAATAAAATCCAATTTCAGGAGGAATACAATCATGAAAGAAAAAGTCGTTTTAGCATACTCAGGCGGTCTTGATACCACAGCCTTAATCCCATGGTTAAAAGAAACATTTGATTACGATGTTGTCTGCTGCTGCGTAAACTGCGGTCAGGGAAACGAACTGGACGGACTGGATGAAAGAGCAAAGCTTTCCGGTGCTTCCAAATTATATATCGAAGATATCGTAGATGAATTCTGTGATGACTTCATCGTTCCATGTGTACAGGCAGGTGCTGTATACGAACACAAATATCTCCTTGGTACATCCATGGCCCGTCCGGCAATCGCTAAGAAATTAGTTGAGATCGCACGTAAAGAAGGCGCAGTTGCTATCTGCCACGGTGCTACAGGTAAAGGTAATGACCAGATCCGTTTCGAACTTGGTATCAAAGCTCTCGCTCCAGACATCAAGATCATCGCTCCATGGCGTATGACAGACAAATGGACCATGCAGTCCCGTGAAGACGAAATCGCATTCTGCAAAGCTCATGGCATTGACCTTCCATTCGATGCAAGCCACAGCTACAGCCGTGACAGAAACCTCTGGCACATCAGCCATGAGGGACTTGAGCTTGAGGATCCATCCCAGGCTCCGAACTATGATGACATGCTTGTATTAAGCGTAACACCTGAGAAAGCCCCGGATAAAGAAACTGAGATCACCATGACATTCGAGCAGGGTGTTCCGAAAACACTCAACGGAAAAGCAATGAAGGTTTCCGAGATCATCACAGAGCTGAACAAGCTTGGCGGCGAGAACGGCATCGGTATCGTTGATATTGTTGAGAACCGTGTTGTTGGTATGAAATCCCGTGGCGTTTATGAAACTCCTGGCGGAACGATCCTGATGGCAGCACATGACCAGCTTGAAGAACTGATCCTTGACCGTGAGACAATGGAAGCCAAGAAAAAACTTGGCAGCCAGTTTGCACAGGTTGTTTACGAAGGAAAATGGTACACACCTCTCCGTGAGGCTATCCAGGCATTTGTTGAGTCTACTCAAGAAATATGTTACCGGCGAGGTTAAATTCAAGCTTTACAAAGGAAACATCATCAAGAATGGTACAACCTCTCCGTACAGCCTTTACAATGAGTCTCTCGCTTCCTTCACAACCGGTGATATGTATGATCACCATGATGCAGACGGATTCATCACTCTGTTCGGTCTGCCGCTGAAGGTTCGTGCCATGAAGCTTGCAGAAGTTAAGAATAACCAGAATCAGAACTGATCTTGCCGGATATTGCTCCGACAGATCATAAAATGCCCGGGAAGCTATATAAGTTCCCGGGTCTTTTGTTATATACTGCTTTGATCTTATAATAGATTTGATCACATAATATCTAATAAACGAAAGGTTTTTTTATCATGAACTCACAGAAAATGCCTCTGAAAAATTCTCTCTGCCTGCTTCTGGCCGCAACGATCTGGGGAATCGCCTTCGTTGCCCAGAGTGTAGGCATGGAATATGTTGGCCCCTTCACCTTCAACGGCGTCCGTTCCCTGATCGGCGCCGCTGTCCTGGTTCCGGTGCTCTTTATCCTGAACCGTTCCGGAAATAAATCCTCTGCTGCCACAGATTCCGCAATACCGGAATCCTCATCAACACTTTCAGAAAAAGCCGTATCCGACACTCCATATAACAGCCGTGACCT
>ENA-OQIX01000229-OQIX01000229.1-human-gut-metagenome-genome-assembly--contig:-NODE-229-length-11900-cov-2.129873_pt1 | contig 11900 bp, 16 predicted proteins | sample MGYA00242591_ERZ504756 | MGnify/ENA primary metagenome ERZ504756 (study PRJEB26092, sample SAMD00036369) | human gut metagenome | host: Homo sapiens | study: EMG produced TPA metagenomics assembly of...
CTGCAAAGGGCTCATCCAGAAGCAGCACCTGGGGATTTGGAGCAAGGCTCTGGCAAATGCCACCCTTTGCCTCTGACCGCCGGATAACTGGCTTGGATATCTTTTTTTCCAGTCCTTCCAGCCCCACCAGTTTGATCAACTCTCTGACTCTGGCATCAATTTTCTTCTTATCAGCCTTCTGAACCTTCAAACCAAATGCAACGTTATCATAAACTGTCATATAGCGAAACAACGCATAATTCTGAAATACAAATCCAATCCCACGCTGACTGGCCGGAACATCATTTACCACTTTTCCATCAATAATGACCTCTCCGCTGTCCGGGGTTTCCAGACCTGCGATCATTCGAAGAATAGTTGTTTTTCCGCTTCCGCTTGGTCCCAACAGACCAATCAGTTTACCTTTCTCAATTCCGAAATTTACATTCCTTGATGCCTGGTAAGAACCATATGTCTTATTGATATTTTTTAACTCTACATACATATCAGGCTTCCTTCTTTCCTTTATATTCAATCAGGCTTCTGACTACCAGAATGATAACTGCCATGATCACAAGCAGCGAAGATACGGCAAACGCCGGAACATACTGAAACTCATTAAACAAAATCTCTACATGAAGAGGAAGTGTATTGGTCTTTCCTCTTAAATGTCCGGAAAGTACAGATACCGCTCCAAACTCTCCCATTGCTCTTGCCGTACAGAGCACAACTCCATACAGTAATGCCCATTTGATATGAGGGAATGTGATCTTCCAGAAAATGGTCCATCCACCTGCTCCCATCAGGGCTGCCGCTTCCTCCTCATCGCTTCCTTCTGCTTCCAGAACCGGAATCAGTTCTCTGGAAATAAAAGGAAAGGTTACAAATACAGTTGCAATAATGATTCCCGGTACAGAGAATACAACTTTAATCCCTAACTTCATGAGAAAAAAGTAAACAGGACTCTGTCGTCCGAAAATCAGAAGAAAGATCAAACCTGCAATAACAGGGGAAATAGTAACCGGAAGATCGATCAGGGTAGTGAGAAGCTTTTTACCCCTGAACTGAAACTTCGTCAGTGCCCAGGCTGCAAAAACACCAAAAACAGTGTTAAAAACAACTGCAAAGAGTGTTGCCTTCACTGTAAGAAGAAGTGCTTTGATGGTGTACTCATCTGTCACTGCAGCTGCATAGACCTTCCATCCGCTCCGCAATGCTTCTGTGATCACAGTGATCAGAGGAAGAAGGAGCATGACTGCCAGAAACAGAACACTGATCCCGACAAGCAGCCATTTTGTAATTTTCTCCGAAGTCTTTTCATTGTTGTCCATCAGGCATTTCCTCCTCTTAAAATTCTTGCATTTCTCTGCTGTATCATACTGTTAAGGAACAGAATAAAAAATGAAACTGCCAACATCACAAGTGCGATTGCCGTTGCACTTGAATAATCAAATTCCTGAAGCTTTGACATAATAACCAGCGGTGTGATTTCTGTATAATAGGGTTTATTTCCTGCGATAAATACAACACTTCCATATTCACCCAGACATCTTCCGAACGCAAGTCCGGTCCCTGCAAAGATCGCGGGCTTCAGTTCCGGAAAAATGACCTTCCAGAAGATAGTTGTTTTCTTTGCTCCCAGCACTCCTGCTGCCTCGCTGTAAGAATTATCCATCTTTTCCAGAACCGGCTGTACACTTCGCACAACGAACGGTATTCCTACAAATATCATAGCCACTGTAATACCTATTCTTGTGTATGCGATCTTGATACCGAATCCTGCAAAAAAGCTGCCGACAATTCCCGAATCTGAGGTCAGGGATGTCAGTGCAATACCTGCTACCGCTGTGGGAAGAGCAAAGGGAAGTTCGATCACCCCATCCATAAGTCTCTTGCCCGGAAAATCATATTTCACAAGCACCCACGCAAGAATAGTTCCCATATTCCATTTATACTGCTGCTGCAAAAGCACATACAAAACTGGTATAAAAGGATGCCAGCACTCTGGCCCTTGTGATGGTTTCGATAAAATCTTTAAAACTCAGCTTCGCTGTGTAGACCACCAGGCTTGCCAGGGGGATCAGAACTACCAGACTCAATATGGAAATGGTAATTCCCATGGAGAGCCCAAACCCTGGAATCACCGGTTTATTTCTTTTTTTCATAATCAATTACCACCTCTCCTGTCTCATATATTCTGTCTGTGCTTATGCTCTTGCTTCATCTTGTCTTCCTTTATCTCTCATAAATCTGATCGAAAATTCCGCCATCTGTGAAATGTTTCTCCTGCACTTTATCCCATCCGCCATAATCACTGATATTTGCCAGATTTATATTCAGATCAAACGTATCACTGTGCTTCTTCAGGATTTTCTCATTGGTGGGGCGGAAATAATTCTCTGCTGCGATCTCCTGTGCTTCGTCGGAATACAGATAATTCAAATACTCAGTTGCCACATCTCTTGTATCTCTGTAATCCACCACTTCATCTACCACTGCCACAGAAGGCTGTGCCAGAATGCTTACGCTTGGAGTAACAATCTCATACTCATCCGGATAATCCCGCATGGATAGATAAGCTTCATTTTCCCACGCAACCAGCACATCTCCTTGTCCGTTCTCCACGAAAGAGGTCGTTGCACCTCTTGCGCCTGAGTCAAGAACCACCACATTCCGGTAAAGTTTCTTAATAAATTCCTTCATCTGCGCTTCATCGCCACCATACTTTTTATCTGCGTAAGCCCACGCTGCCATGTAATTCCATCTGGCACCGCCGGAGGTTTTCGGATTTGGTGTTACTACTCCCACTCCTTTTTTCGTCAGATCGTCCCAGTCTTTAATATCCCTGGGATTTCCTTTCTTCACCAGAAATACGATAGTGGATGTATAAGGAGAACTGTCGATTGGTCAAATTTATCTTTTCCAATCCTGCCTTGATTCAGCCCTGCGTTTTCAATAGACTCAATATCATATTCAAGTGCCAGGGTTACCACATCTGCATCCAGACCATTGGCTACCTCCAGTGCCTGTTTCCCTGAACCGCCATGGGACTGTATCACTTCCACATCTTCCCCGGTCTTCTCCTTCCAGTGGTCTTCAAATATTTTATTATACTGTTTCAAACATCTCTCTGGTAGGATCATAGGAAACATTGGTGACAGACACCGTTTTTCCAAAAGTCTGTACCGGCATCAGTGCCAGTACAACTGCAAGACCAAAGGCAAATAATTTTCTGATCATGTTTTATCTCCTTTAAAGTACCAGTAGTTTTTTGCATTCTCTACTTTTCATAGTTATTCGATATGTTTTATATGATATTACAAGAAATGACAGAATTTGTCAATAGTGTATTAAAATAAGTACAATTTACGTTGTGTAGATGTTACTGTTCACACATCACTATCCCGCGAGGTGTTTTGGCATGAATATGCCAAAATCCCGAGACATACAAGCCAAAATTCCATTGCCGCAGGCAATCTGGAATGAATTTTGGCTACGTTACTGAGAACGGAGTGAACAGTAACGACATTCGCAATCCGCTTCGCTACTTGCTCATGAACGCAGTCACTTCGCGACCTGCGTTCAAATCTCAAATTTTCAGATAGGATTTAATTTTCTCCTCATGCAGTTCTTCTCCAATCACGATCAGGACCTCCTGTCCTACATGAAGCGGTCGGATTGTAATTTCATTCTTCGTAGCATTTAATTCAATCCACTGCCGTTTATCGCACTCTGCCCATGCAGATAGTCCAGAACCGTCTTCGCTGTCACTGTCTACCCTCATAAATCCCTTCATCCGGAACACACGCCCGCATTCAGAATCAGACAGAATCTTCTCAGCTGCTTCCCGCAGCTCCTTCTCAGTCATCTTCACATTCATAAAGTACAGAGAAGTAAAGGCATCCTCTGCCTCAAACTCTGGTTTCCTGCAGCTTGCCATCACATATCCACAGGATGCGATTCTGTCAAAGTCCTCTTTCGACATCTCATCCAATTCTTGTGAATAACATTAGCAGTATCCACACCATTCATTTTCACAATGAAATCTCCTGCTGCAATGAACCTTCTCCAACGCCTGATTCACATGCTTAATCGTACCCTGGATTTCCTCGGGTGATGCGTCCTGGCTCTTGCTCATCACAATGCATCCGGCATCTGCCACCTCAGAAGCCAGAATGAAATCCGCCTCCTCTGACAGATCACGCTCCAGCTTAGAATCCACAATTGCAATCACATTCCCAATCTGATACCAACGATTTAACGGCTCCTCATGAAGAATATCAAAGAACTCATCCACATCAAAAATCCCAGACGGCTCCACGATCACACGGTCATAACCGCACATACCCATAGCAATCAGTTTCGTCTTAAATCTCCTCCTGTGGCAGTCCTTATCACACCCTCCTGAGATCATCTCCAGCTCACAGTTCTCTCCCATCAGATCCTGAAGCAACATCATATCCACATTCACAGCCCCGTAATCATTCTCCAGAATTCCAATATTATTACCAGCATCCATCAGATACTGCGCATACTTCCTGATAAACGTCGTCTTCCCTGAACCAAGAAAACCAGTGATCAGATCTATCTTTACCATCGTATATCTCTCCCTTGCTGCTGCATAATTTTTCTTTTTTATCCGTAAACCGGAACTTCATCATCTGTGATCCACATACCTGTACGATCATAGCATTATAACGCAGAAAACGCAACGCCCGCAAAGAAAGACCACAATTATTCATGTTCTGAAATAATTGCAGTCTTTCTGATCGTTCCTTATGACAATTCCAGCTTACCGGTATAAAGCTGATAATAAGTTCCTTTTAACTTAATGAGGTCTTCATGGTCGCCTCTTTCAATGATCTTTCCATGATCCAGTACAATGTATGGCATCGCTGTTTCTGATGGTGAAAGTCGATGGGCGATTACAAATACAGTACGGCCTTTCATCAGGTTATCCATACCTTTTTGTACAATACTCTCTGTACGGGTATCAATACTTGAAGTTGCTTCATCCAGGATCAGTACAGGCGGATTGGCTACTGCTGCTCTTGCAATGGAGAGAAGCTGGCGCTGTCCCTGGGACAGTTCCTCACCGTCTCCGCTTAACATGGTATCATATCCTTTTGGAAGCATTTTGATAAACTGGTCTGCATGAGCCAGTCTTGCTGCCTCGTATACTTCCTCATCTGTGGCATCCAGTTTACCGTAGCGGATGTTTTCTTTAATAGTTCCTGTAAACAGGTGAGTATCCTGAAGTACGATTCCCAGAGAACGTCTCAGGTCATCCTTCTTAATCTTGGTAATATTGATTCCATCATAACGGATCTTACCTTCCTGGATATCGTAGAAACGGTTGATCAGATTTGTGATGGTTGTCTTTCCTGCACCTGTGGAGCCTACGAAAGCAAGTTTCTGTCCCGGCTTGGCGAAGAGGCTGATGTCTTTCAGAATAACTTTGTCCGGGTTATATCCGAATGTAACATCTTCGAATCGGACATCTCCTGTCAGTTCTGTATAAGTAACGGAACCATCTGCAGAATGTGGATGTTTCCATGCCCACATGCCTGTTCTCTCTTTGCATTCTGTGATATTGCCGTTGGCATCCTTTCTTGCATTAACAAGTTCTACGTAACCTTCATCCTCTTCCGGCTTCTCGTCAATGAGCCTGAAGATACGTTCTGCACCTGCAAGTGCCATAACGATGGCGTTGAACTGCTGTGCCACCTGCATGAATGGCTGGGTAAAGCTCTTGGTGAACTGTAAATAGGAAGCCATAACACCGAGGGTGATGCCGCCCACACCTGTTACAGAGAGAAGTCCCCCAAGTACTGCTGTCAGTACGAACTGCAGGTTACCGATGTTACCGATCACCGGTCCCATCATATTTCCGTATTTATTGGCATTTGCGGAACTCTCGAAAAGTGCTTCATTGAGTTTATCGAATTCTTCTTTTGATTTATCTTCGTGGTTGAAAACTTTTACCACACGCTGACCATTCATTCGTTCTTCCACGAAACCGGTCACATCTGCCAGAGATACCTGCTGACGGATGAAATATTTGCCACTGTTGGAACCAATCTTATTGGTAACCTTCAGCATGATAAAGATGATCACAACTGCCAGAATCGTAAGTAGCGGGCTTAACAGTAACATGGAAATAAAGGTAACCACGATCGTAAACAGTGCCATCAGTGCCTGTGGGATCGCCTGACTGATCATCTGTCGCAGGGTATCTGTATCGTTAGTATAGAGGCTCATGACAGATCCGTTTGTATTCTGGTCGAAATAGCGGATTGGAAGAGTCTGCATATGCTCGAACATATCATCACGGACACTTTTAAGCACACCCTGACCGATATAAACCATCATTCGGGTATAAATAAATGTGGCAATCACACCAAGTGCAAAAATACAGCCAAGGACTGCAAGTGCCTTATAGAGTTCTGCAAAGTTCGGATCTGTCTGTCCGATCAGCGGAATGATAAAGTCATCCAGCAGAAATTTCAGGGACAGGGATACTGCAATACTTGCTGCGGAACTGATAAAGATGCAGATAAATACGATGATAAACTGTATCTTATGGGTTCCTGTCATATATTTCAGAAGTCTTTTGGCAGTTTGGATGGTGTTCTGATCTAATTTTTTCTTCTTATTCATCGTCTCCGCCTCCTTTGACCTGTGATTCATATACTTCTCTGTAAATATCATTTGTCTTCAGCAGTTCTTCTGAAGTACCCACACCTGCGATCTTACCGTCATCCAGTACGATGATCTGATCTGCATCTTCAATAGAAGAAACTCGCTGTGCGATAATAATCTTTGTTGTGTTCGGGATCTCCTCGCGGAAAGCCTTACGTATCAGGGCATCTGTTCTTGTATCTACTGCACTGGTAGAGTCATCCAGGATCAGGATCTTCGGTTTCTTGAGAAGAGCCCTTGCAATACACAGACGCTGCTTCTGACCGCCGGATACGTTGTTACCACCCTGAACGATCATTGTATCGTAGCCATCCGGGAACTCACTGACGAATCCATCTGCCTGGGCCAGCTTACAGACCCTCCGAACTTCTTCCTCACTGGCATGTTCATCACCCCAGCGAATATTGTCATAGATGCTTCCTGAGAACAGCACATTTTTTTGAAGTACCATGGAAACCTGGTCACGAAGTACTTCCAGATTGTAGTTGCGTACATCCACGCCTCCCACCTGGACATTACCCTTTGTGACATCATAGAGTCTGGGGATCAGCTGCACCAGGGTAGACTTTGCACTTCCGGTTTCGCCGATGATACCTACTGTCTGACCGGATTTAATATGAAGATTTACATCCTTCAGGGAAAGATTTCCTCCCTCTCCTGCATAGCTGAAATCTACATGATTAAAGTCAATGGAACCATCTGCCACATTCTTTACTGCATCAGCTTTATCCCGCATCTCAGGAACTTCATCCAGAACCTCTACAATACGGTCTGTGGATGCTTCTGCTATCATGATCATAACAAACACGAAAGTTACCATGTTCAGGGACATGAGAATCTGAAGTGCGTAGACAATGATACTTGTCAGCTCACCGGTTTCCATGCCACCGAGAACAATTCCTCTTCCGCCAATTGCAACAATGATAATGATTACAGTATACATGGCAAACATCATAACCGGTGAGTTCCATGCAACGATTTTCTCTGCTTTAGTAAACAGATCATAAACATATCTGGAAATTCCATGGAATTTCTCAATCTCATAGTCCTCTCTTACGAAAGCCTTAACTACACGTGAGGCATTTACATTCTCCTGAACGGAATTGTTCAGGTTGTCATATTCATCAAATACCTTGATGAAATGCGGATGTGCCTTTTTCGCAATAAAGATCAGCGTACCGCCAAGGACAGGAACAACTATCAGGAAAAGCATTGCGATCGATTTGTTGATCGTCAGTGTCATAATCCATGACAGGATGATCATAAACGGTGCCCTGGCAAGAAGGCGGATACTCATCATGTATGCCTGCTGTACATTTGTGATATCAGTGGTCAGTCGTGTGACCAGACCTGATGTTGAAAAGTGATCGATATTTTTAAAGGAAAAATCCTGCACCTTATAAAAAATATCGTGTCGTAAATTCTTCGCATATCCTGCTGCCGCAACTGCCGCCATATTTCCGGCCTGTACGCCGAAGAACAGGGAAAGCATTGCCATTGCTTTTAACAAGGATGACTCCACGCTGGATGATATAGCTCATATCTCCGTTTGCAATACCTACGTCGATAATCTTCGCCATCTCCAGAGGAATCAGAACTTCCATCAGTACTTCCAGGATTACAAGGACCGGAGCCAGTACAGACTGCTTCTTGTATTCCCGGACTGAACGTAAAAGTTTCTTATTCATCTTCGTCAATGTCCTCCTTATGTCTCGTTATTTCTGTTAAAAATCATTCCTGCTATCGCAGGATTTTTTCCGGTTTTCATACATCTGCCAGAGAACCTGTTTGCACAGTTCCACATCCTCCTTCGGAATTCCCCGGAGCATTTTGGCTTCGCCTTCTTCAATACTCTTTAAGATTGCAGGACGGATCTTCTCTGCTTTCTCTGTGGGAATGATCTGTTTCAGGCGTGCATCCTGTTTCGCACTCTCTCTGTAAATGTAACCGTTCTTCTCCATCAGCTTCAGGATGCCTGTCACTGTAGGTTTCCTGATCTGGAATTCCTCTTCAATATCTTTCTGATAGAGATCTCTGTGCATGGTTTCCAGAAGGATAAATTTCAGCACATGCTTCTGCATGGTCGTCAGATCGTCATTCTCCATCACCTCTGCCGGATTATGCCGTTTCATTGTATGGGATAAAATATGTATCAGCCTGCCTACATGCATCTCATTCAGCTTCTGTTTCATTTCCTCGTCTATCTCGCCGCACCTCCTAAAATCAGTACCCATACTATATCTAAAGCCATATAAGTAGTTAGGGTTGCTATCCAATTAGTTGCCTAAACTATTATATTGGCTTTAGTTTTTTTATGTCAATACTCGTTTTTATTTCTCCTTTTGAACTACTCAAAAATTGTTACTGTTCACTCCGTTCTCAGTAACACGCTTCGCGATGCAGGAAATATGAACCTCCTTGTGCAATGCCCAAGGAGTATCGTTTGCTTCGCAAACTTAATTTATGCTAATCGCATAAATTCACACGATATATCTCGGGTTTTCTGTTGCCAAGCATCCGTAAGAAGCTGCCAGTGGCAGGTTCTGTAGGTGACCTTCGCTCACAAAAAACACCTCGCGGGATATTACCAGTGAACAGTAACCAAAAATTAAATTTGCAAGGACTCTCAGAATATGTTAGAATGATTTCACTAAATAAAGCATTAAAGGATTTTCAAAAATAAAGAGGTTTTACACAAAGGAGGATTTCTATTATGTATATTACATGTCTTGACGTAGAGGGCGTACTGGTACCTGAAATCTGGATCGCATTTGCAGAAGCAAGCGGAATCCCGGAGCTGAAGAAAACCACACGTGATGAACCGGACTATGATAAGCTGATGAACTGGAGACTTGGTATTCTGAAAGAGCATGGTCTTGGACTGAAAGAGATCCAGGATGTGATCACAAAAATTGATCCGCTTCTAGGCGCAAAGGAATTCCTGGATGAACTTCGTTCTTTCTCTCAGGTAATTCTGATCAGCGATACTTTCACACAGTTTGCAGCACCGCTCATGGAGAAGCTTGGCAGACCTACCTTATTCTGCAACACTCTTGAAGTTGCAGACAACGGTGAGATCACAGGCTTTAAGATGAGAGTGGAACAATCCAAGTTAACTACTGTAAAAGCTTTACAGTCTATCGGATTCGATACCATTGCAAGCGGTGATTCCTACAATGACCTGGGTATGATCCAGGCAAGCAAGGCAGGATTTCTCTTCCGCAGTACAGACAAGATCAAGGCAGATTATCCGGAGATCCCGGCATACGAAGAATATGACGAACTGCTGGCTGCAATCAGAAACGCCATGAAATAATCTTAGAGCGTGTCTGAAAAAGGCTTTCTGCAATTGACCAAAAAAGCCACCATACAGGTCAAATCATTCCTGTATGATGGTTTTTATTTTGTGCTTCCATTACTGTTGTTACTCTGTTATACCCATACCTTACATCTCAAACGCCTTTTTTATACTGTCATAATGCAGGAATTTCCCTTCTGCTGCAAAGGCTTTGATCTCATCAACAGTGGCAAACATATATCCGTCTGTTTCCTCTGTCTGCAGGTGCAGGTCACTCTCATCAATATCCATGACAAAACGGTACACATCCACGAAGTAGTTATCTCCCTCACCCGGGTTCTCTCTCTTATAAGTAAACAGATATCCGCCTTCCGCATTTCGTACATCCAGTCCTGTTTCTTCTTTTACTTCACGAAGGACAGCCTCGCAGGATTCCTCACCTGCCTGGGCTGCACCCCCTGATACTTCCCACCAGCCGGGAGCCCATGCCTTGGTCATCACACGTTTGGTAATCAGGAATGTACCATCTGGTCTGCCGACGACACCAAGTACGGTCAGGTGATACTCCCCGTCCTTCAGACACCAGTCATTTCTTTTCATTGTGCGTCCTGTCGGTTTCTTATTTTCATCATAAATATCCCATAATTCCATACTCTTTATCTCCTTTTACATCAAAAGTGGAGAATCATTCTGACTGACTCCCCACTTTTTCTTCTTAATATTCCCCGTTTACAATCATCTTCTCAAATTCTTTCTTAATAAAATCGCACGTCGGTTTTGTCCACTGCGTTCCCTCCAGTCCCTTTTCGGATTTAATAAGCTGCAACGAGAACAACAATGCCTCCAAAATCTCTTTATGCTCCAGATTCTGAAGATTAGCGGCCACATAGTCTTTTGCTTCTTTTGGCTGTATTCCCGCCTTTTTACTCAACATCCTGCTGAACTGTTCAAATGTTATGATTTTCTTTCCATATTCCCAGAAATGATTCTCGTACTTTTTATATTTCTGTACATATTCCTGAATGATCTCCAATGATTCGGAATCCAGTGTGTATCCATATTTTTTAGCAATCGCTTCCAGTTCTTTCCACCACGAAACATCTACAGCAGAATAATCCATGCTGATTCGGAAACAGCCGCCTGTACTGTTGATTGCTTTTTGAAATTCATCTTCCCAGGTCGGACATACCAGCATCTTCTCGCCATTCACGATCCCACCTGTATTATTTTTTCTTTCATCCTCATGTCCTCCTTACGGTAAAGCTTTCGTATCTTCAGATCAAATCAGTATGAATATTATACCATTATCTTGTTATGATTGCAAAGCCGATATTACAACCTTCGTCACACCAGCCAGGATCATCTCCAGACATGGAATTTTCTTATAATGCTTCTAATGCTTTATTAGATCCCACCAGGATCAGAACCATATCTTCACGCAATACTTCTGAAGGATCCGGATTCACTTCTACGTGCGCCCCACTTTTAATTCCCACGACATTCACTTCATAATTCCGGCGCACATCCAGTTCTTGCAACGTTTTTCCACTCCATTTTACAGGCATCGGTGTCTCAACTATACTATAATCCGGTGATAAAGCGATCCAATCTGTGAAGCTGGCAGACATAAGATTCTTTGCCATCCGGATTCCCATTTCTTTTTCCGGGAAAATAATGGAGTCTGCACCGATTTTTTTCAATACGGTTGCATGACGCTCATTTTTTGCTTTTGCAATCACATTCGGTACACCAATTTCTTTACACACCAGCGTTGCCATAATACTTGCTTCCAGACTTTCTGCTTCTGCGATCACAACGCCATCCAGATTCCTCGTGCCGAGAGATCTGACAAAATCCGGATCACCGATATCTGCCTGCATCGCATACGGATACCGAGTCGGCGATTCCTTTTACGCGCTCC
>ENA-OQIX01000230-OQIX01000230.1-human-gut-metagenome-genome-assembly--contig:-NODE-230-length-11890-cov-2.611494_pt1 | contig 11890 bp, 9 predicted proteins | sample MGYA00242591_ERZ504756 | MGnify/ENA primary metagenome ERZ504756 (study PRJEB26092, sample SAMD00036369) | human gut metagenome | host: Homo sapiens | study: EMG produced TPA metagenomics assembly of...
TCTTCTATGGAGATCATCTTCCAGGATTTATCCAAATTCGTTTGACGATTCAAACAATGATTTGCCATTGCATGAGACTGACTATTTTATTTGGTCAAATGCCGCATCACCCTCGTCTGGCACAAAATTAGATCCGGCGATTTCTTCATTTACTTCACCAAATTATTTTATGGCACTCGCTGCCGAGCATATGAACGCTAAAGTGACTCCTTACCTTGCGTTGCTCACCGGATTGTACGAACAGGTTCCGGCAATAGGTAGAGTGTCATTCACTAAAAAGTGGAATCAAAAAGGCACTACCACCTATCTTGATGCCAGCGGAAACATTATGTCCTCAGCGGACCTCTCCAAAGATGCGAAACAGCTTTTGAATGACTACAAGCTGGCTCAATACGATATGACAGCAGGAAAGAACTATCTTGCATCAACCGATTTCACCAAGGAATTGTAGTCACTTTACCGTTATCCAGTAGCCTTCTACTTTTCCGGAATACCCTCTTTCCAGTCCAATGGGACCATCCTTGGGTATCTTCACAATACCCAAGGCACGATTCCTGCTATCGTGAGACGATTTAACCTCAGAATCCGGCGACATGGACTTTACCGTGATAGATCCAGCATTGTCACCGTCAAACTGTAACCCAAGATACTCAACAGAGTTCGAGTTCTTCACAGTCACCTGATCTTTTGAAAGAGAAACATCAGTGGGCGTGATAGACAACACTTCACGAACTCCATCCACTGGATTCACACTGCCCCATAGCAATCCGCCAAAATAGTATAGGTGAAGTGAGTCCTGATATTTCATTGCTTTCTTATATGAATCAAAAACGTACAAGGTTCTTTTTCAAAAGCCCCGGAATCCCATTTCCGTTTCTTTCTGTTTCTTGTAACTTTCAATCGCTTCAGTATCACGACGCGAATAATAAAAATCATTTATCGTAATACCTCTATCTATGATTTCTTCCGCAATATCGTAATACGCTTGGAACTTCAGCTGTCCATCGCTGAAAATCATCACATGCTTCTTCCCCTCAAGCATCGAATCTAAATCTTCCGTCTTAATCCAAGCGGAATAAGTTTGCTGTCTATTTTTGTACAGTTCAGTTCGATTCTGCAACATCGGAGAAAGATCAGAAATCTGCAACAACAAACATGTGACAGTGAGGAGCGCTGCCACTTTAGAGGTAAATGTCCTATAGACCACAACAAGTGTTGCGATGACAACCAAGTCCCAAACGCCCCACATGAAACGCCCCGTGGAACGAAAAATGCCATAAATTTTCAGGAAGAAATCCGGATAAGGAATATGGAGTAATGTGCGATCATTCAACGTAATATCAGTGCCGAAAGAAGCGACTAAAAGCAACACGCCTGCACAACATATGTAGATAATCTCCACACGCAGCGCATTCCATTGCTCTTTAATCCACTGACCACCTTTTGCGAGAACCCCCGCGATGGCTATGATCAACAGCAACATAAGCCCCAGCCCCAGATACGAGTAGCCCTCGTATTGGCCAAGTTCCGCCACAGGCTTAGTCTTCATGAACTTAGACCAACCGGTCAAGTACAGGCCAGTTTCCAAAGGATTAAAGAGAGCGTTCAGGTTAGCTCCAAGATGTCCTAAACCGCCGCCATTAACGCTGGTGCTACCAATATGGTAGAAACCACCGTAAATATAAAAGGCCAGAATGGCTCCAACCAACGAAGCCCCGAATTCCGAAACCCCCACCAATACCGTCTTCTTAACCGCAGCGATATAGATCGACTCAATCAACATCAGGATGCCAATAATCGGCACGTAATACATATTGACTGATATCGCCAGGAAGAAAAGCAATCCCCAAAGAACAACATGTTTCACAGGAGATCTTCTCTCACTGTTAGTTACAATCAGTAAAATTCCTAGCAAAATAACCCAATTCGCGGCAAGCGCAGTGTGTGTATACAGTCGCTGAATGGAAAAAGTTGTCAACGCAAAAAACGCTGACGAAAAAGCAGAAAAACAGACGCTGTCGGTCAGTCGGAAAATAATGCGAGCTCCCACTGCACCATTCAGCATGAAGCAGCACAAACCCCATATCCCAAAGAACTGGAATATCGCAGGCAAGGCAGGACTGAGCACCTTGAAGATTACATCAAAAAGAGGCACCGAATCAATGTACATAATCGGAGTCAAACTCGGATCAGCAACCCCATCCATCAAACCAATCGGCCAATGCCAAGCAGAAGCTCTATAGAACTTCCACCCGTAGTATGACTGTGCAAAATCTCCAGTAGCATTTCTGATCCAGTCGTCATATGTAATGTCAAGAATGGCAACACCATATATCCCTATGAAAAAGAGTCCGCCAATAATCGCCCCCAGCAGGGTAGACACGACAGACGGTCGAACCCGCAGCCCTTTGAGACTAAAAGCCTTCATCTTTTCATTAATTGAATTTCGAACAACGCTGGTTTCCATACAAAAACTCTCTTTGAATCTTCTCATTCATCAGTGATTTCGCTAATTAAAACTTCGTTTCAATGCAATAGCGCGGGCGACGCTTAGACTCAAGATATATCTTCCCCACATACTCTCCTACAATGCCGAGGGACAACATGAGGAAACCTCCAATAAGCCACAATGAACACATCATGGATCCCCAACCAACCACCGCATGGTTAGTGAAAACAGACGCAATAACGTAAACCAGCATCGCCAAGCCAACTAGAATCGACAGAACACCAATGGATGTGACAAGTTTCAAAGGCTTCGTGGAAAAAGAGGTGATGCCCTCAATGGCGAAGGCGATCATCTTTTTCAGTGGGTATTTCGATTCTCCAGCCTCACGAACGCCCCGTTCGTAATATACCTTCCCTGTTTTAAATCCCAAGGTCGGAACAATACCACGTAGAAAAAGATTCACCTCGTTGTACTCCGAAAGGGCTTCAAGCGACGCACGGCCCATCAATCGGTAATCTGCATGGTTAGGGACCGTCTCCGCCCCCATCCACGCGAATATTGAATAAAACAGCTCCGCGGTATTACGCTTGAACCACGTATCTTTCTCTCTGGACGATCTGACACCATAGACGATTTCACAGTGGTGCTCGGAAAACTGCTTAATCATTTCATCTGCAGCATTTACATCATCTTGAAGGTCGGCATCCATGGAGATGGCGGCATCGCATCCAGCCTTATAAGCCTCCATAAGACCAGCATAGAGAGCATTCTGGTGCCCTCTGTTATGGGCAAGTTTCACTCCCCCAAATAGAGAACCATTCATATTGTGGAGTTTCTCAATAAGCTCCCATGTGCCATCTTTCGAACCGTCGTCTACAAAAAGGATTCTGCTCTGCTCACTGATTTTCGATGCTGCAACCAACTGACTTATCTTCTGATGTAGCACTTCTGCAGTATGTTCCAAACCTTCAACTTCGTTGTAGCAAGGTAACACAAAGTAGATAATTGGCAAAGATTCAACGTCCACAGGATCCAAAAAACTTCGCATACTCACTTGTCATAGCTAGATACTCTAATAGAGGCTAGAGTCATCATTCATGAGCATTAGTTGAGAATGGATCTCAACTAGTCAAATTAGTTTCCGGAAAGGTCTGATTCATGAAAATCGCGGTTGCAGGCACTGGTTACGTTGGATTGTCTGTCGCCTTGCTGCTTGCTCAGCATAATGAGGTTCATGCTTTGGACATTGTTCCGGAGAAAGTTGAGCTTCTAAACAACGGCAAGAGCCCGATTGTGGATGCTGTGATTACTGATTTTCTGGAGAAGAACACCTCCGGAGAGCGCCCTCTTGACTTCCATGCGACTGTTGATCCGGAAGAAGCATATTCCGATGCCGATTTCGCAGTGATTGCAACGCCTACGAACTATGACGAGAAGAAGAATTATTTTGATACTTCCAGTGTGGAAGCTGCGATTTCCGCAGTACGAAAGTATGCGCCGGAAGCGTGGATCATTATTAAATCTACGATTCCTGTCGGATACACGCGGCAGCTACGCGACCGTTTGAACGATGATCATATTCTGTTTTCCCCGGAATTCCTTCGTGAAGGTCACGCTCTTTTTGACAACTTGCACCCCAGCCGTATTGTTGTCGGTGCTCCGCAGGATGACGCACGTTCCGTAGAGGCCGCACGTACTTTTGTGGATCTTCTGGCCCAAGGAGCAGCCCCCGAAGAACGCTCTCGAGTCAATCATGATGGCAGTACAGGCATTCCAGAACTGGTGGCGGGCACTACCGAGGCCGAAGCCATCAAACTGTTTGCCAACACGTATCTTGCGTTGCGTGTGGCTTATTTCAATGAGCTTGACACTTATGCTGAAAGCCGCGGACTGAACACTCGCGAAATCATTGACGGCGTTTGCCTTGATCCGCGCATCGGCGACGGTTACAACAATCCAAGCTTCGGATACGGCGGTTACTGCCTGCCAAAGGACACCAAGCAGTTGCTCGCCAACTATGACCAGGTTCCGCAAAATTTGATCGAGGCAATTGTGGATGCTAACCGTACCCGTAAAGACTTTATCGCCGACGAAATTCTTGACAGGGTTAAAGATATTAGCAATCCTGTTGTCGGCATCTACCGCCTGACCATGAAATCCGGTTCCGACAACTTCCGTCAGTCTGCGATTCAAGGTGTTATGAAACGGCTTAAGGCAGAGGGCGTTACCGTGGTCGTATATGAGCCAACTCTGAACGCCGCTGACTTCTTCGGTAGCGAAGTAACTCATGCTTTTGATTCGTTCGCGGAGCGTGCTGACATCATCGTCGCCAACCGTTGGAATGATGCACTAAGCGAAGTGTCTAACAAGGTCTTTACTCGAGATTTGTTCCGTCGAGACTAAATAAGATTCAATTCATTCTTACTTACGTCATATGTTTTCTAAGAAAAGCTCCACAAGTCAAGTCGCACGCTTGCATATCTCCCTGCTGATCGCAAGTTTTCTCATTTATTTGGGAGGTCAGATATGGCAATGTGTATCTTGGCCACCGTTTTACAGCTTTGACGAGACTCTCGAGATTGATTACGTCTACCAGCTTTCGCAGGGGCATCTCCCTACGTTCTTCGGAGGCGCTGAGTTCAATCCACTGGATTTACAATATCCATACGACGTGCAATGGAGATATCAGCATCCACCATTGTTTTATCTTGTGCAAGTTCCGGCTTTTCTTCTGACAGACACTTTACATCATCCCATCCGTGGTATTTGGGCAATGCGCTTCGTCGAGACGGTACTTGGCATACTGGCAATTATCGCCTCATCATGGTCGGCACGTAAAGTCATCGGTAAACCTTTCGCCGTCACCGCAATGGTACCTGTAATCGTTGCGTCAAACCGATGCTTTCCTTCGGCCGTTCTCAATTACACATTGGCATCACTTTGGGTCATATTGCTGATTGGTATGACTGCTTCACTAATCCGTACAACGCCGAATGGTTTCAGTGGAAAACAACTCTTCGTATGGTCATTTCTTGTTGCATTTAGCCCCGTTGACCCCGCACTTCCACCATTCCAATCATGTGTTTATGCGGATTGATGGTGATTATTCATCTCGTGCTTTCCAAGTGCAGAACACTTCGCATCTGGCTTACCAGTGTCATTCTTCCTTTGCTACTCGCCATCGTTAGTTCGGTATGGTTTTATATTCGGCTTTATCGCCTTTCTGGATCATTTACCGGAACGCAACCGGAGTGGTCAAGTACCCATTTAGGACGCAACACCCATCTGAATTTCACTCAAGCTCTTTTCGATAAAGATTTCTACATTTCCTCTTTTGCACAATATCAGAATTCCTCTGTAACTGGCTTGCGCTATGGATGGCTGTTGGTAATTGCGTTGACATTTCTTCCTCTATTCTTTGGATTTGTGGCATGTATCGTCACCCTATTCAAGAAACGTCACTTTAGACAAACTTTCCAGTCTGACGCATCCATTTTCATCATGCTTGTCCTTGCTTTGGCTGGAACAACCTTCCAGCAGCTCTTGTTCTTCAAGCAAGGAGGCAACCCTAACGCCGTCTATTTCAGTCTTATCTCCATCGTGTTTGCCTTATTCATCGCTTACGGATTTTCACTGTTTCCACGATGGTGGGCTGCAGCTCTATCGATATGGCTAGCACTAAGAGGATTTGCATTTGCCCTTGAGATACACATTCGCTGGCCGTTCTCTTCTGAAGGCACTATGGCAGGCGCTTCGCAATATTGGGTATGGCTCACCCTTGCAGGCATCATCACAGTATGTCTCGGCACTTTCATAGCCATTATCGCTTCGGCCAAAGGAAGGAAGTTCTCTCCATTACCTCTAACAGCATTTGGAATCGCAACTGAATAGTAAGCTGGTCAGTATGGCTGAAGAGACGTTTATTCCCAAGAACATCATTGTGACTGGTGGCTGTGGTTTCATCGGGTCGAATTTCGTGCATTACGTGGTGGATCATCATCCGGACGTGCATGTGACCGTGCTGGACAAGCTCACCTATGCGGGCAATCCGGAGAACATCGCGGGCCTGCCCGAGGATCGTGTGGAGCTGGTCGTGGGCGACATCTGCGACGCTGACCTGCTCGACAAAATCGCGCCGGGGCATGACGCGATCGTGCATTACGCGGCCGAGTCCCACAACGACAATTCCATCGCGGATCCAGAGCCGTTCCTGAGGACGAACGTGGAGGGCACGTTCCGCCTGCTCGAGGCGGTCAGGAAGTATGGGATCCGCTACCACCACGTGAGCACGGACGAGGTGTATGGCGACCTCGCTTTGGATGATCCGGCCAGGTTCACGGAGTCCACCCCGTACCATCCGTCCAGCCCGTACTCGAGCACGAAGGCCGCGTCCGACATGCTGGTGCGCGCGTGGACCCGCACGTACGGCCTGAGGACCACAATTTCCAACTGCTCGAACAACTACGGCCCGTACCAGCATGTGGAGAAGTTCATCCCCCGCCAGATCACGAACATCCTCGAGGGCGAGAGGCCGAAGCTGTACGGCAGGGGCGAGAACGTACGCGACTGGATCCACACCGAGGACCATTCCAGCGGCGTGTGGACGATCCTGACCAAGGGAAGGATCGGCGAGACCTACCTGATCGGCGCGGACGGCGAGAGGAACAACATCACCGTGCTTCGCATGATTCTGAAGATGATGGGACAGAGCGAGGACGCGTTCGACTGGGTGAAGGACCGTCCGGGCCACGACCGTCGATACGCGATCGATTCCACGAAACTGCGGACCGAGTTGGGTTGGACGCCCACGCACACGGACTTCGAGTCCGGCCTGAAACAGACCATCGACTGGTACACGGACAACCGCTCCTGGTGGGAGCCGGCCAAGGCCGCCACTGAAGCCAGGTACAAGCAGCAGGGCCAGTAAGACACATACGAGAACGGTCACACCCCAAAGGGCGTGGTCCCATGATGATTCCCATCTACGGCAAAGGATTTACGAGGGTATGGATTTCGAGAAGGATTTGAGGGTCGAGGAGACGAACATCCCGGGCCTGATCGTGTTCGACCTGCCGGTGCACGGCGACAACCGTGGCTGGTTCAAGGAGAACTGGCAGCGGGCGAAGATGACCGAGCTCGGCCTGCCGGATTTCGGTCCGGTGCAGAACAACGTCAGCTTCAATGCGAAGAAGGGCGTGACGCGAGGCATCCACGCGGAACCGTGGGACAAGTACATCTCGATCGCCACGGGCTCCGTGTTCGGCGCGTGGGTGGACCTGCGTCCGGGCGAATCCTTCGGCCAGGTGTACACGACCGTATTGGATCCGTCGAAGGCGATCTACGTGCCGCGTGGCGTGGGCAACAGCTTCCAGGCTTTGGAGGACGGCACCGCGTACACGTATCTCGTGAACGCGCATTGGAGCCTCGAGCAGAAGAAGACCTACACCTTCGTGAACCTCGCGGATCCGGATCTGGGCATCCAGTGGCCGATCCCGTTGGAGGAGTCCGAACGATCCGAGGCCGACCTGCACCATCCGATGCTCAGGGACGCGAAGCCGATGGCGCCGCGCCGCACGATGGTCACCGGCTGCAACGGCCAGCTCGGCCACGCCATCCGCGACTACGTGGAGGAGCACGGCCTCGAGGGCTTCGAGTTCAACGACATCGACACGTTCGACTTCTCCGACCCGGCACAGTACGGCCGGTTCGACTGGAGCCTGTACGGCACGATCATCAACGCGGGCGCGTACACCGCGGTCGACAGGGCCGAGACCCCGGAGGGGCGCGTGCTGGCGTGGAAGGCGAACGCGCAGGGACCCGCCCTGCTGGCGCGCGTGTGCGCGGAGCACAACATCACCCTGGTGCACGTGTCGAGCGATTACGTGTTCGACGGGACCGCCGAATTGCATGACGAGGAGGAGGCGTTCGCGCCGTTGGGCGTGTACGGCCAGTCGAAGGCCGCCGGGGACATCGCGGTCGCGAATTGCCCGCGTCATTATATCCTGCGTTCGAGCTGGGTGATCGGCGAGGGTCATAACTTCGTAAAGACCATGATGATGCTGTCCAACCGCGTCGCCGACCCCGGGGACGGTCTGAACGAGGTGACGGTGGTGGACGACCAGTACGGCCGCCTCACGTTTACTTCGGATATGGCGGACGCGATCTTCCACCTGTTGGATTCCGGTGCCGGGTACGGCACGTACGACCTGACCGGTTCCGGCAGGGTGGAGAGCTGGGCCGGCATCGCCAAGGCGGTGTTCGACCTGACGAACGGCAACGGGGACAGGGTACGCCCGATCCCGACCGAAGAGTATTTCGCGAACGCGAAGGATCCGGTCAGCCCGCGCCCGACCCATTCCGCCCTGGACCTCAAGAAGATCGAGGCGACGGGATACCCCGCGCTGGACTGGGAGGAATCGTTAAAGAAGTACGTCGCCAAGGAACTGGCCGAGTGATTCAGGGGGTAAGAAACCTCCCGATAATGCGATGAAACCGCGTGGACTCCTCTGCGCGGTTTTTCAATATTGGATTGACCTACTAAGCTGGAAACGCTTATCAATCAGAGATACGTCAGAAGGCAGGACGATTATGAAGGGCATCATCCTCGCGGGTGGTTCGGGCACCCGCCTGTATCCGTTGACCACGGTCACGTCGAAGCAGCTGCTCCCGGTGTATGACAAGCCGATGATCTACTATCCGCTCAGCGTGCTGATGATGGCCGGCATCCGTGACATCCTGATCATCAGCACACCGCATGATCTGCCTAATTTCGAGCGTTTGCTGGGCGATGGAAGCCAGTATGGCGTGACTTTCTCCTACAAGGTCCAGCCGAGCCCCGACGGGCTCGCGCAGGCGTTCCTGCTGGGCGAGGAGTTCATCGACGGCGAGCCGTGCGCGCTGGTATTGGGCGACAACATCTTCTACGGCAACGGGTTTGGGCGCCACGCTGAGGGGCGCGGTCCGCAAGGTCGAGAACGGCGAGGGCGCGACGGTGTTCGGCTATTACGTGGATGATCCGGAACGCTACGGCGTGGTCGAGTTCGACGAGAACAGGAAGGCCATCTCCATTGTGGAAAAGCCGGAGCATCCGGCTTCCAACTATGCGGTTACCGGTTTGTACTTCTACGACGAGCGTGTCACCGAATTCGCCAAGCAGATCACGCCAAGTCCCCGCGGCGAGCTGGAGATCACAGACCTGAACCGCATGTACCTAGACGAGGGGCGTCTGCACGTGCGCACACTGGGGCGTGGCTACGCGTGGCTGGACACGGGCACGATGGACAGCCTGTTCGAGGCGGGCGAGTTCGTGCGCACGGTCCAGAGGGCGCAGGGCCTGCCGATCGCGATCGTGGAGGAGATCGCCTACGAGAACGGGTGGATCACGCGCGAACAGCTGCTCGAGTCCGCGAGACGGTACGGCAAGAGTCCGTACGGCCAGCACCTGCGGGGCATCGCAGACGGACAAATCATGCTCGTACCAAATCAAGAACATTAGTCACGGGTAGGGCTTTCAATGCGGACACCGCATTTTAAAACCCTATCTCATAATATCGTGAAGAAAATAGACCTAGTTAAGGAAATATCTCACATGGCTCTCACAGGAGAACATCAGCATCCGGATATCAAAATCTTCGTGTCGGCACATAAACCTGCTGTTTTTCCTGAAGGAAACAGCATCCTCCCTGTGCAGGTTGGAGCAGCCAAGGCTGCAAAGCGATTCGACAATACTCTGCATGACGATGAGGGTGAGAATATTTCCGATAAAAATCCCCGTTACTGCGAACTGACCGCGCAATACTGGGCTTGGAAAAACGAGGATGCCGACTACTACGGTTTCTGCCACTACCGACGCTACTTCGATTTCACCGATACCCCGCATCAGGAAAACGACTATGGCGAAGTCATCGATTCCTATATCGACAGTCAAACCATTGAAAAGTATGGCATCAACGATGGCGATATCTCCAAAGCGGTAGATGGATGGGACGTTATCACCACGCCGCTTAATGACACCCGTCGTATTGGTGGGTTTACGAATCTCAAGCAGCATTGGGATGCGGATAGACATCTTCGCCTCAAGGATTTGCGTCACATGTACGACATTCTGTGCGCACGTCATCCTGATTACAAAGCGGATGCTGATGCGGTGCTGAATGGCCATACTGCAGCTTTCTGCAACATGTTTATCATGAAGAAGGATATTTTCTTCGAGTACAACGAATGGTTGTTCCCCCTGCTGGATGAGTTTGCCGAGCATACTGATTTCAGCAAGATGGATGTGCAGACTACTCGCACCGTGGGGCATCTTTCTGAACGTTTGCTTAATATTTTTCTTGCGCATAAGCAGCGCACTGGAGCCAATTGGAAAATCAAGCGACTGCAGTGCGTGCATTTTCTGCATCCGGAACCGTTCGCCAAACTTGAACCGTTGCAGGAGAATCCTGAAACCATTGTGCCTGTGGTTTTTGCAGCGGACGATAATTACGTTCCAATGCTCACTACCACGATATATTCGATGCTGAAGAACGCTTCCGAAGATCGTTTTTACGATGTGATCGTGCTGGAACGAAACATTTCTGACGAGAACAAGCAGATTATCACGAAATTCCTTGCGCAATTCTCGAATGCCGCCGTACGTTTCTATGATGTGAGCCGATATCTTGCAGGATTCAATCTCACCACCAGCAATGCGCATATCAGTGTGGAAACGTATTATCGTTTCATCATTCAGGAAGCGTTGCCTTTCTACTCAAAGCTGCTGTACTTGGATTGCGATCTTGTAGTGAATGGTGATGTTGCCGAACTGTTCGATACGGAAATGGGCGATAATGCTATCGCCGCAGTGCCGGATATCGACTTCATCGGCAATCTCAATATGAAGGATGGTATTCGCGCCGAGTATGTGCGCAAGCAGTTGCATATGCGTGACGCCTATGGATATTTCCAGGCTGGCGTGCTAGTTATGAATTTGGATCGCACGCGTAAGATTCATACGGTTCATGAATGGCTGCAGATTGCCTCGAAGCCGGGATATATCTACAACGATCAGGACATTCTTAATACCGAGTGCGAAGGTCTTGTTACCTACCTCGACTATTCGTGGAATGTGATGCATAACTGTGCTGGACGTGTGGCGGGAGTATTCGATTTCGCACCTGCAGACGTGTATAAGGCATACATGGAATCGCGCAAGGCACCAAAAGGTCGTACATTATGCCGGTTTCGACAAGCCTTGGAAGAATCCTGGTGCGATTTCGCTCCACTGTATTGGCAGTACGCGCAGGAAACTCCGTTCGTTGCGACAAATGTACGCCGCCATGTCGGGAGTGCAGGAAGCCCGGAACCTCCGGAACATCATGATCGGGCCATTGCTGAAGACAGTCCAATCCGTAAATATGTGGATGTTTTAGCCCCCACGGATCCAAGCAGCGCGAACTCATG
>ENA-OQIX01000231-OQIX01000231.1-human-gut-metagenome-genome-assembly--contig:-NODE-231-length-11887-cov-2.782993_pt1 | contig 11887 bp, 9 predicted proteins | sample MGYA00242591_ERZ504756 | MGnify/ENA primary metagenome ERZ504756 (study PRJEB26092, sample SAMD00036369) | human gut metagenome | host: Homo sapiens | study: EMG produced TPA metagenomics assembly of...
CCGTCCACCGTAACGTCCACGCCATGCAGACGCAGCAAGTCGGAGACCACATGCACGTCGCGAATCTCCGGAACATTCTTCAACACGGACGTACCCGGGGCGAGTAGCGCCGCCACCATGGCCTTGCTCACGAAGTTCTTCGCGCCACGCACCTTGATGGTGCCGTTCAGCGGCTTGCCACCTTCGACGTGCAGAATGTCGTTGTTGTTGTCAGACACGCTCAACCTCTTTCGCTTCCCTTATACGGTTCAAGCTTGAAACACACTAACCCTCAGTTTGCCATAAGGCATGTAGTGGGCTCGTGAAATGCCGCGTTCAGCGCAGTGTCTCCCAATTTCGTTCGACTTTCGACCAAAATTCCCAGCCACTGGAACAATCCACCCGCCAAACCGCATCCCAGCGGGCAAAAACTTCCAGTCGGTGGAAGAATCCTCCCGATACAAGCCCCTCCACCGTCCAAAAACCTCCAGTCACTGGAAGAATCATCCCACCAAACTGCATCTCAGCGGGCAAGACCCTCCAGTCACTGGAAGAATCAGGACGGACAGCTACCCCCGTGCTGCACTAATCCTTCCAGCGAATGGGAAAAATGGACGGTGAAACGCAACAGAGCGCAAATCAGGCGCAATTGAACCTGTGACTACAGTGCGGCTTTAATGTCTTGCGCCAAACGGGCGTTCCACATGGCACCCGTAGCGCTCATCACCGCGTTTGCGCCAGCCTCGCGGTACGCCTTGTAATCTTCCGGACGAATCACACCGCCCACGCCAACGATCGCAAAATCAAGACCCAACTTCTCGCGAATCGCATTCAGGCGGCCAACCATATCGAGACCTGCACCACGAATCGCATTGCCACATACGCCCGAACGGTCACGCCCCGCGCCCGGCAATGCCTGATTGCCGTTCGCATCCACCAGCTTCGCGGAGATTGTGTTAATGGTGGAGAAACCCTGCACCGCGCCATGGCCGGCGGTTTCCTTCACCATGATTTCCAGATCGGCATCATTCGGAATGTATGCGAGCTTCACGATCAGCGGACGATCGCCGATTTCGTTCTTCACCGCTTCCGTAATCTCGCCGACCAAATGCGGATCGTGGCACAACAGACGATTATGTCCCTCATTCGGGCAGCTGGTGTTCATTTCCATCAGGCCAGCGCCAGTTTCGGCAACCAAATGCGCGGTGGTGACATGATCGGCGATATACGCTTCACGATCCATGCCCTCCACGCGGGAGCCTTGGAAGCTCGGCACCAGCAGCTGGCCGTCACCGGCTGCGGCGATTGCCTTCTGCATGTCCGGCTGCCATTCGTCGGGATCACGGGAGGGAACGCCGAAACTGTTGGAAATCGAAATCGGAAGCTCATAACGGGTATCGGCAAGCACACCCTCGTCAAGTTCGGCACTGCCCGGAACCAGCGAACCATCGGCATTCCGCGGATGCACGGCCAGCACGTTCGGGAACGCATTGCAGCCCCATGCGCGGGAACGAACCGTCTTGTATACCGCCAGATCGAAGCCCATACGGAAAGCGGCCGTGGTGAAACGCTCATTCAGCAGCGGACCAGCTGGAATACCGAACGGCAGATTCACACGAAAACCAAGGAATTCCTGCGCTTGAGCGGCCTGAATGGTCTGAACGCCCTGAACCTCACTGGAGGAATCGGACGCAACCTCAGCAACAACAGACGTGACCGATCCCGCAGAATCGGACGCATCAGCCCGCAACACTTCGGCAAACGCGCCGAACGGCCCTTGCAAATAGTTGTCTTCATACGTGCGATTGACATCATAAAACGGCGCAAAACCCTGGCTCATTTTTCTCTCCGAAAGCTACGAAAGCACGAAACAATAAGCCCACCATAGCGCGTCTCATATGCAAAACCCGCGCAAATCTCACATAATCAGCAATCCCAACGTCCCAATCCTTCCAGTCACTGGAGGAATCCGGACAATATGAGTCCCCTAATCGTCCCAAAACCTCCACCCAGTGGAGGAATCACCCCGCTACGGACCGTCTCAAAGTCCAAAAACATCCACCTACTGGAAGAATCCTCCCGCTCACGCATCACATAACATCCCAATCCTTCCAGTCACTGGAAGAATCCTCCCGCGAACAATCATCCCGACGTCCCAATTCTTCCACCCACTGGAAAAATCCTCCCTCAAACAGCCCGCGCAACAACGCAAGCGGGGTGTTCCTTCCACCCACTGGAAAAATCACCCCGCAAACAGCCCGCGCACCTAGCCAGACGCCAACTCAGATGATGGCGCGATCGGCAAGCGGGCCCTGCCAATCCGGGTATTCGCCTTCGCGCGCGGACGCGATCAACTGCTCCGGCTCACGCTTCGCCGGCAGCGTCTTCGGCTTGAACGGGAACTTTTCGGCACGCATCTTCTCGTATGTCACAATATCGTCTTCATACTGCAACGTCAGATCGATATCGTCATAGCCGTTCATCAGGCGCCAACGGGTATAGTCGTTCACTTCGAACGGCAGCGTCACGTCGCCGCACGTCACCGTGCGATCCTCCAGGCTCACCGTCATATCACGGCCCGGCTCCTCGTCAAGCAGCTTCCACAGCAGCTCAACGGATTCCTGCGGCATAATCGCAGCCAGCACACCGTTCTTGGCGGTGTTGCCGTAGAAAATGTCGGCGAAACGAGATGAAATCACCACGCGGAAGCCGTAATCGTGCAATGCCCACACGGCATGTTCACGAGAAGATCCGATACCGAAATCCGGTCCGGCAACGAGAATCTTGCCCCGCTTGTATTCCGGCTGGTTGAGCACGAATTCCGGATCGCGACGCCACGCATAGAACAGCGCGTCGTCGAAACCGGACTTCTGCACGCGCTTCAAGAACACGGCTGGAATAATCTGGTCAGTATCGACATTGGAACGGCGAAGCGGCACGGCCACGCCGGTAAGGGTAGTCAGTTTTTCCATTTCACTATTTCTTTCGATGTAACGATTCACAGAATGCCGGAAATCCAAGATTTCTCAGGTTTTCAAGCATTCTCAACGATTCACAGATCAGCCGGAGACGAGATGGTACCGCGGATGGCCGTTGCGGCGGCGACCGCCGGCGACGCCAGATGCGTACGCGACCCCTTGCCCTGTCGACCTTCGAAATTGCGGTTCGAAGTGGAGATGGAACGTTCGCGGGCCACCATCTTGTCGGGGTTCATGCCCAGGCACATGGAGCAGCCTGCGTTACGCCATTCGGCACCGAAGTCCTTGAAGATCTTGTCAAGTCCTTCCTTTTCCGCCTGCAAACGCACGCGAGAGGAGGCCGGCACCACGAGCACGCGGTGAATGTTTTCGGCCTTGTGATGCCCCTTCATAATGGAAGCGGCCACGCGCAGATCCTCGAGACGTCCGTTGGTGCAGGAACCGATGAACACGGTATCCACGGCAATGTCTTTGATGCGCATGCCCGGCGTCAAGCCCATGTAGGCAATGGCACGCTCGGCCGCGGTGCGCTCGGTTTCGTCGTTGAACGAAGCCGGATCCGGCACCACGCCGGAAATCTTGATGCCCTGACCCGGGTTGGTGCCCCACGTCACATACGGCTCGAGATCTTCGGCCTTGATGGTCACTTCCTTGTCGAATACGGCGTCGTCATCGGTTTTCAGCGTCTTCCAGTATTCGATGGCCTTATCCCACATTTCGCCTTCCGGCGCGTGCGGGCGTCCCTTCAGGTATTCGAACGTCACTTCGTCCGGTGCGATCATGCCGGCGCGGGCGCCCGCTTCGATTGACATGTTGCAGATGGTCATGCGTGCGTCCATCGACAGTTTCTTGATGGCTTCGCCGCGATATTCGATGACGTGTCCCTGACCGCCGCCGGTGCCGATTTTCGCGATGATCGCAAGAATAATGTCTTTTGCGGTGACGCCCTTCGGCAGTTCACCTTCGATGTTCACGGCCATGGTCTTGAACGGCTTCAGACTCAGGGTCTGGGTTGCCATAACATGCTCGACTTCGGAGGTGCCGATGCCGATGGCCATGGCGCCGAACGCGCCGTGCGTGGAGGTGTGCGAATCGCCGCACACGATCGTCATGCCCGGCTGCGTCAGGCCCAGCACCGGCGCGAACGCGTGCACCACGCCCTGATCGGCGTCTCCCAGCGGGCACAGACGTACGCCGAAATCCTTGCAGTTCTTTTCGAGCGTGCTTAGCTGCAGCGCGGAGATCTTATCCGGATTCGGGCGGTCGATGTCGGCAGTCGGCGTGTTGTGATCTTCCGTTGCGATCAGCTGGTCAAGGTGACGTGGCTTGCGTCCGGCCAGTCGCAAGCCTTCGAATGCCTGCGGACTGGTGACTTCGTGCATGAGCATCAGATCAATGTACAGCAAGTCGGGAGCCCCATCGCTACCCTTGCGTACCAAATGATCGGCCCAGACCTTCTCGGCCAATGTCGTTCCCATTGTGGGACCTCCTCGAATTTTTCCTCGCTTTTTCCTCGCGGTATTGCCAACCCGCGTTGTTCGTGCTATAAGCCTATGGTGTTCGAGCCTGGTTCGAACGCGTTTATGCCGGTATATGAGATACTTGCATGCAACGCACACATCACATATGCGCCAAGTTCACTCCAGATCATGTCAAAATCGCCGTGATTGTGGCATATCTCCCCGTATGTACCTACAAAATCGTTGAAAATTCAGATTTTTTCCAGCTTTTTCCATAACTGAGTAAAGATTAAAATACCTGCTCTACCGCAGTCCGACATTGCGTACATTTTGCATTTCAATATGTGAGATGGCATAATCCCTCTTATGACTTCTTCGAATACAAGCACCACCATGCCTGAATCGCAGTCGGATGAGACTGAGCTTCCAGCTGAGACCCACCACACGACGTCTTCTCAAAGCAATGAGATTCATTCCGGTGTGGGCGTGCTTGACAAGACCGTCAAAATCCTTGACGCGCTTGAATCCGGTCCGGCAACGCTCGGACAGCTGGTTTCCTCGACGGGCTTGGCCCGACCGACCGCGCATCGACTGGCGATTGCGTTGGAGCGTCACCGTTTTGTGTTGCGTGATCAGCATGGTCGTTTCGTGCTTGGCTCGCGTTTTGCGGAATTGGCCGCTGCTGCCGGCGAGGATCGTTTGCTGACCGCAGCCGCGCCGATTTTGCAGACGTTGCTGGATCGCACTGGCGAATCCGCGCAGATTTACCGCCGTCAGGGCGATATGCGCGTGTGCATCGCCGCCGTGGAGCGCGCTTCCGGTTTGCGTGATTCCATTCCGGTTGGTGCGATGCTGTCGATGGAAGCCGGTTCCGCGGCCCAGATTTTGCTGGCTTGGGAGGATTCCGAACGCCTGCATCAGGGGTTGCGTCACGCCAAGTTCACCGCGGCCAAGCTTACCGCCGTGCGCAAGCGCGGTTGGGCCGAGTCGGTCAACGAGCGCGATGAAGGCGTATGCTCGATTTCCGCGCCGATTCGCAATGCTTCCGGTCAGGTGATTGCCGCAATTTCGATTTCCGGCCCGGACGGTCGTATGGGGTCCAATCCCGGACGCCGTTACGCCCCGCTGGTTATGGCTGCCGGCAAGTATTTGACCGACGCCTTGATTAAGGCTTCTTCCGGTCGCTGACGGGCAATATACAGCCTCTCAACCGTGTTCCGCGATGCATGCAGGACACGGTTTTGCTATTTCCTGCCTTCCGCAAGTTTTGCCATTTCCTTGCAGGATTTGTCATTTCGCTCTTTTCAGCTACTTCTTACGCAGCCAAGTCAACAGTTTGCTCCACCATGTCGGCCGATGCAGCAGATCCACGCCTTCGGATTCGGGCTTCGATTCACTGGTCATGCCGTACGCGTACGCCTTGCCCGCGCTCGGTTTGCCCACCAATTCGCCGTATTCAAGCAGCTGCGTACGCGGCTCGTACGGATGGCGGATGTCGAACTCGATCAGCCGCGCGGCCCGCTTCTGCGGCACCGGACCATACGATCCGAAACCGCTGGTGGGCGACGCGATCATCATCAGACCGCCAACCTTGCCTGGCGAAGCCGCCGTCTGCGCATCAGCCGAGGCCATTTCTCGCGAAACCGGCACTGTTCCAACGAATGCGTTGCGGTGATCATGTCCCGCGGAAATCGCAAAATAGTCATGCTGTTCCAATATCGCGAATTCACCGCTGTCGGCATCCGGGCAGCTGACACCCTCCCCCAGATAACTGCCGGGAAGCGTTTTTTTCCTCATCCAAAACGTAATGTTTTCCAGCGAAATTGCGGTAGCCTTCAATCGCACGTGCCGCATTCGCTGCGGCCGGCTTAAGCAGTTGGTAATACTGTTGCACCGGAAAATGCTGGAATACCATGCACGGGACCGCCGGTTCCTGCGATCGCCCAATTTCCTGCGATTGCGCACGCATCGCTTTCGGCATATCGGCAAGAAACTGCAATGCGGCTGCCGACGGACTTCCGTACCCGCCGGAACGCGCGTAATCGCCCGAATCCAGCAATACCAAGCCCAGCACGGACATCGTATGGTCCACATCGGCAACCGGCAATGCGAAGGTGCCCGGCTCGCAAGCGAATACGCGCTGATTCGGCAAATACGATTCCGCCCGGAGTTGCACGAAACCTGCATCTTCCGCAGAATCCATGCTTCCCACAGAATTTGCAGAATTTGCGCCCCCGAGGCCGCTCTCGCCTCCCGTAGGCTCAGGGTTCACGCATCCGGGAAATTCCCTGCAAATACTTTCGATTTCCGCATTGCTGAGCCCGCATTGAAAATCGTGGTTGCCGAATGTCACCGCCCACGGAATGCCGCGATCGGCAAGCGGACGCACGAGCTGTTCGACAGTGGCACGCACGGATGCACAGGTGCGTTCCAGCGCAGCTTCGAACCGTTCTGACGCTTCGGAAGACTTGGATGAAGCGGTTTTGGAGGAAATCCCCGCGGCAGCGCTCCAACGACGTTTGCGCGTGGTTTGCGCGTATGCGGGATCATATCCTGCGATCTGATTGCCGGTGAAGATGACGATATCCGGCCTTGTGGCATCCAGTGACGCTTCGATGAGTTTGACGGTGTCTTTGCTGACTTTCGGCCCGTCTTGAATGTCGGCAAGCTGCAGAACGCGGAATTTGCCGGATTGGTGGAATTGCAATCGTCCCAGTCGCGCGGATACGGAAAGCGGGCGATCGTCGCCTTCTTCCGCCGGTTGGATGCGCGGTCGCGTGGCGGCTGCTTTTGCTGCGTTCTGCAATTCAGTCATGCTTCCTAGGGTAGTGCAATTTTCTTGGACTATGTTGTACTGGCAGACATGCTTGCGAAAAACAAAAAACCCTCGCATCTGCGAGGGTCATTGGCTGGGATGCCTGGACTCGAACCAAGAATGGCTGAACCAGAATCAGCTGTGTTGCCAATTACACCACATCCCAATTTGGCAGGCGTGGCAACTTCGAAAAGTTGTCCGTCGTACCCCCGACCGGATTTGAACCGGTGTTGGCGCCGTGAGAGGGCGTAGTCCTAGACCGCTAGACGACGGGGGCTTGAGTTATTGCTGTGATTCTCAGCTGAGCCGCGAACCGCAACGAGTGATAAATATACGCGAAACAGCACAGTCGCGCAACTTACGGCGTGTCGCGCGGAATTTCAACGATTTCAAGTGCTACGCTGCCACTACTGATGAATTTGCATGAACTCTACTGACGGATTATCAGTAAGCACTACTGATGAATTACCATCTAATGCACTGATGAAATTGCAGATGAGGCAATGATCTTTGCCTTGCACATTCATAGCCGGCAAATCAGCCTTCAAGAACCAAATGAGGCGCTTATGTTCCCTTGCGACAGCGAGCGCGTCGCGATGCTTGTAATGCAATGTCACGTCAAAGACCGCCGCCCGGTTACCTATCAACCGTTTCATGGACGCATGAAGGCGAAACCACCTACAAGGCACGTTTCGTGACCTCACTGCACAAACCAGCCATGTTCAACCTCGTACATATTCTCACTGGCATGCGGCGCAGCGGTAAGACTTTCCAGCTGTTCCAGCTCATCACTGAATACAAGAAAAGGTGGGCATCTGCACATGCAGACGCCCACCTTGAGTGTCCTTACAGCTCAGCCGAGCACGGAAGGAACCTTAGCTCACAGGTGCTCGCGCAGGCCCTTCAGGCGAGCGAGGGAAACCGGCTTGCCGACGATCTCCATGGACTCGAACAGCGGCGGGCTCACGCGACGACCAGACATGGCCACACGCACCGGACCGAACGCCAGACGCGGCTTGTAACCGCCATCTTCGATCAGCGACTTGTTCAGTGTCTCATGCAGGAAGTCGGTCTTCCAATCATCTTCAGCAACGTCGGAAAGCGCCGCAATGGCGGCGTCGAGCACTGCCGGAGCGGAATCCTTCAACTGCTTCTTGGCGTCATCATCAGGCTCGATGTAGCCCTCGGTGGAGAGCAGCGAGCCCACCATGCCGGCGACCTCGCCCAGCAGGCGCACGCGCGGCTGCACGAGCTCCACGGAAGCGGACAGCACCTCACGCTCGCGATCGGTCAGCGCATCCCAGGAATCGGCGGAGACCACGCCATCGCGGTTCAGGTACGGCACGGCACGGTTCAGGAAGTCCTGCGGCTCAAGCATACGGATGTGCTCGGCGTTGATGGAAATGGCCTTGTCGAGGTCGAAACGGGCCGGATTGGCCTTGACGTCACGCACGTCGAACTTTTCGATCATTTCTTCCATGGAGAACACGTCGCGGTCGGCGGCGATGGACCAACCCAGCAGCGCCAGGTAGTTCAGCAGGCCTTCGCGAATGAAACCGTTGTCACGATGCAGGAACAGATTGGATTCCGGGTCACGCTTGGAAAGCTTCTTGTTGCCCTGGCCCATCACGTACGGCATGTGGCCAAACAGCGGCATTTCCTTGGCCACGCCCAGCTCGATCAGGTAACGGTAGAGCACGATCTGACGCGGGGTGGAGCTCAGCAGGTCCTCGCCGCGCAGCACCACGTTGATGTTCATCATGGCGTCGTCGACCGGGTTGGTCAACGTGTACAGCGGATCGCCGTTCGGGCGCACGATCACGTAATCCGGCACGGAACCAGCCTTGAACTCGATGCGGCCACGGATCAGATCGTCGAACGCGACATCCTCATCGGGCATGCGGATACGCAGGGCGGGCTTGCGGCCTTCGGCACGGAAGGCGGCCTTCTGCTCTTCGGTGAGATCACGGTCGTAGCCGTCGTAACCGAAAGCCTTCGGGCGGCCGGCGGCCACGTTGCGGGCTTCGATTTCTTCCGGAGTGGAGAAGGATTCGTATGCATAGCCGGCTTCAAGCAGCTTGGCTGCGACATCCTTGTAGATGTCGCCGCGCTCGGACTGGCGGTACGGGCCGTCGGGGCCACCCACGTTGATGCCCTCGTCCCAGTCGATGCCCAGCCAATTCAGGGCTTCGATGATCTGGTTGTAGCTTTCCTCGGAGTCGCGCTGGGCGTCCGTATCTTCAATACGGAACACGAACGTGCCCTTGGTATGGCGGGCTTCAGCCCAGTTGAACAGTGCGGTGCGGACCATGCCGACGTGCGGAATGCCGGTCGGGGACGGGCAGAAACGCACACGAACGTTTTCAGGAAGTTCCGGTTTGGTATTTTCAACTTCAGTCATAGGCTCCATTGTGCCGCGCAAACCGGACGTGCCACGACCCAATCGCCGTTTTTCTTCCGCAGCGTTCCATACTGCAATATTTTTCCCTATCTTCACATCGGCAAAGGAGTAATGTATGAAGCGACTTTCTTTATTCTTTAGTCACCGTTTTGTGAAAGGGCACTCTAATGACGGACCCCAACCAATACAATCCGCAGGTGCCGCAGCCGGCAGCGCAGTATGGCCAGACTCCTGCCCCTGACTACGGCCAGACGGCACCGCAGTACGGCACGCCGGATTACGGGCAGGCGCAGGCGCCCCAGTACGCCGCCCCGAACTACAACCAGGCACCTCAGTATGGTCAGGCTCCGCAGTACGGCCAAGCACCGCAACCGCAATACAACCAGGCTCCGCAGTACGCTCAGGCCCCTCAATATGGACAGACCCCTCAGTACGGCCAGGCTCCAGCCGCGAATTACGGGCAGCCGGCACCGCAACCGCAGTCGGGCAATAGCTTCTTCGCATTGACCGCGCCGCTTGACATGCCCGCATATGGCTGCAACCTGGGCGAGGCGATCGTCCGTTTCTTCAAGAAGTACGCGGTGTTCAAGGGCCGCGCCTCGCGTAGCGAGTTCTGGTGGTGGTTCCTCACCTATACCGTCGTCACTTTCGTGTTGAGTCTCGTGTTCCGCACGTTGAGGAACCTCACCGATTCCGGCGTGATCGCCACCGTCGGAGACTCGTTCTCCTCCATTTTGGGACTCGTCGTGCTTGTGCCGACCATCGCGCTTGGCGTACGTCGTCTGCATGACATCAACATGCGTGGCACCGTGCTGGCCATCATCTACGCGGTACAGGCGGCCGCCGGAATCTTCTTCGCCATCGGTCTGATCCTCATCATCGGCAGCAGTCTTTCGTTCAGGTCGTTGGAGGCGGGCAACAGCGTCAGCATCGGCGGCGTTGTCCTGCTGATCCTCGGCGTGCTGGCCTTCATTGCCAGCGGTGTGTTCTACTTTGTGCTGATGGCCCGCGATTCCAATCCGGAAGGCGCGCGTTTCGACGCTCCTACGGCTTCCAACGCATGGGCTCCCGCCACGGGCGAGGCTCCGGCAGACCCGTATGCGGCGCAGGCCACCTCGTACGGCAACGTCCCGCTGCCGACCAATCCGGCGGCTGCGGCACCGGCCGCGCCGTACACGGCACCAGCGACTCCGGCCGATTCGTACACAGCTCCGGCACCGCAGTATGACGCCGCGCAGCAGCACGCCGTGCCGCAATACGCCGCACCTCAGCAGAATCCGCTGGCGGAGGCTCCGTCCGTACCGTCTATGCCTCCGATGCCGGCTGTTCCGACCATGCCTCCGACACCGTCCATTCCGCCGATGCCGGAAGTGCCGGCCCAGTTCCAGCATCCGCACGAGCAGCCGAATACCGACGCTCCGGCGGATTCGGACGCTCCGGCAGTACCGAATGATCCGGCGAACGGCACCGATCAGCAGCTCTGATTTCGCTCTGATCCCCGCCTTATCGCCACACAAAACGTGGCACACCATAACGAATAACGAATAATCCCGGTATCCTGTGCAATCGCAGGATACCGGGATTATTCGTTTCAGATCATTCGTTACGGGTAGTGACGTCGTTGCGGATGTAACGCGTGGGATAGGCGACGGCCACGCGCAATTCGAGCGCAAGCACAAGCGCACGCAACGCAAGTACACGCAAAGCCTTCACCGTCAGACGTCACACGACCGCCCGCAACACTTATTCCTCGGTCGGCTCCGAACCGGCCTCTTCCGACGAGTCCGAATCCTCAGACAAATCCGCGTCGGAAGCCGCGTTATCGCCATCGCTCGTCAAATTGTATTTCTTTGCGAGCGCTTCCCTGCTTTTGCGCTCGTCCTCGTCTTTGGCGTCCTGTTCGGCCTGCTTCGGGTCCCACTCCAGGAACCTCATATGCCGCAGCCATTCCTGCCCCGCGAAGAAAGCGAGGTACTTGACGGTGGTGGAGAACGTCAGCGGGTTGAACGAGCTGTCGAACACCGACTGGGGCCGTCCGAACTGGCGGGCGGTGTCACGCAGACCAAACAGGTTGATGAGCTGTTCGGCGTTGATGAAAGTGGGCGGAATCGACAGCTGGTTGCGCATGGAGTTGACGAACAGCAGCACCGGCAGCACGCGGATGGCCTGCTCCTGCGAATCGTCGGTGCCATAGCACATGAGGTTTATCAGCGCGTCGAGAACCGTCATCGAGGCGAGGTAGCGTCTTGCGAAT
>ENA-OQIX01000235-OQIX01000235.1-human-gut-metagenome-genome-assembly--contig:-NODE-235-length-11803-cov-2.226876_pt1 | contig 11803 bp, 13 predicted proteins | sample MGYA00242591_ERZ504756 | MGnify/ENA primary metagenome ERZ504756 (study PRJEB26092, sample SAMD00036369) | human gut metagenome | host: Homo sapiens | study: EMG produced TPA metagenomics assembly of...
GTAAGGTTAGGGAGCGATAGTAAAATAGGAACAGTATGACAAATGAAATATCGCCAGATTATATACGTATGCTGCATTGTATCTTCGATTATCGAAAGACGATATGGAAGAGGGCAGTGCGAAGTCAGAGAGCAATAGCATTGTAAATCAGAGAGAGTTACTTCGGAGCTTTGTAAAAAGCCAGCCGGATATTCAGATCTTTGATATATATGTGGATGATGGATACTCAGGAGGAAATTTTGTTGAGGTAAGATAACGATACCTTTTTTGCAGAGGGTGTTATCTTACCTCTTTTTGATGTATGTTAGATAGCATAACTCTTTACGTCGGCTCCTATCTGTCTGAAATAGGAGATACTTTCGGTAGGCTTGTCACCTGTATCAACTCTGCCGACAAAGCTATAAAAGATTTCGATTTTGCGGGTGTTCGTTTCCTTATCCAGTTCGTGAATAAGAATACGGTCAATAAATTCATGGACGTTTTCGTAGGTCAGTTCTTCAATCGCTGTGTATCTGCGTACCAGTGCGACAAACCTTTTTACGTCCGCGCTGCGCTCGGTGGCGTTGTCGATTTCCTGTGACAGCTCCGCAATCCTCCGGGTCAGCGTCTTTTTTTCTTCATCATAGCCGGAAGTCAGAAAAGCAAATTGTTCATCTGAAAGTTTCCCTAAAGCGTTGTCCTCGTAGAGCTTGCGGAATAAGATGTTCAGCTCGTTAATACGGTTCTGCGCCTTGTCAAGCTCTTTCCGCTGCTGTGTCAGCGTCTTTTGTACTGCCTTTGCGCTGCACTCGTTGGCTGTTTCGATAAACTCCTGTTCATGCTCTTTCACATAAGACGTTACTCGCTGCAAGTCTGCAAGGACAAGTTCTTTCAATACGCTTTTGCGGATATAATGCGTAGTGCAGAGCATATCATTTCTTGCCCGGTTGCGGTAGTTGCCGCAAGTGTAGGCGTGTTTCCGTTCAAGCGTCCCGGCTCCGCGTACTGCATACATTTTGTAGCCGCAGTCCCCGCAAAAGAGCAGCCCGGAAAACAGGTCAATTTCATCAACCTTTGTCGGGCGTTGCCGGGTGGCAATCCGCTTCTGTGCAAGTTCAAAGGTTTCTTCATCAATCAAAGGTTCGTGAGTGTTGGGGAAGAAATACCTTTTTTCCTCCGGGTTCTTTTTCGTCTTTTTCGACTTATAAGATACCTTGTAGGTTTTCCCGGTTATGGTATGCCCTAAATATTCTTTCCTTGTCAGAATGTCGTACAGCGTCTTATCCGGCCAGTTGTACCATGCGTTGAGCTGTGGGCGGGGGTGGCGTTTGCTCCCTGTCCTGCGGTAGCGCAGTTCCCCGACGGTCAGTATTTCATTGTCCCGCAGCCAGTTCTGGATTTCACACATACGGTCGCCCCGTACATACATTGCAAAAATCTGTTTTACGACGTGCGCCGTTTCCGGGTCGGGTATCAGATGATTGCGGTTATCCGGGTCGATAAGGTAGCCGTAAGGAGCTTCGCCGTTGACGCGCTCGCCTTTCTGCGCCTTTGCCTGTTTGACAGCCCGGATTTTCTTTGAGGTGTCGCGGGCGTAAAACTCGTTGAACCAGTTCCGCAGAGGGGTAAACTCGTTATCTTCCCTTGCTGTGTCTACACCGTCGTTAATGGCAATGTAGCGCACTTCATATTCGGGAAAGACAATCTCTATCAGCTCCCCGGTTTTCAGATAATTACGTCCCAGACGGGAAAGGTCTTTTGTTATGACGGTCGCCACGTTCCCGGCTTCAACCTCATGCAGCATGGCTTGAAGCCCCTCACGCTCAAAGCTCACGCCGGAAAATCCGTCGTCTACGAAAAAGCGCGTGTTGAAAAAGTGGTGTTCGTCAGCATACTTTTGTAAAATCAGTTTTTGGTTCTGTATGCTCTCGCTTTCCCCGGCTTGCATATCTTCCTGGCTCAATCTGCAATATAAAGCGGTAATCTTGTCTGTCTGTAACATTTTGTCCTCCTTTCCGACGACAGACAAGCATGGTATTTGTACTGTCTATATTATACCACATACCGCTGCCTGTGTCATGTATAAAATGTGAAGAAACGCCCTATTTCCGGGCGTTTGCGGGGTTCAGTTCCATGTCTTTGCGAATGAGTTTTTTTTATCTTTTTATCCAGTGTGTCCGTTGCGCGTTCACTTGCGGACGAACATACAAGGTAAGTAACTTTTCCTATTTTATGCTCCGTTGTGGTAACGGGCGTTTGGTTTTGCGTCAAAGAAAATCCCCCTTTCTTTCGCAAACATATAATATAGTCTATGAATAGCAGCAAGTCCACTATTCAATAAAACAAAGGCTTTAATCGGACGGTTATTAGCATAACCTCATGGGAATTTCACCCCGGCATGGTTCTCATGCCGCCCTACCCATTGCCTGCGACGCTCTTAACGCTCGGACTGTGGCTGTAAGGAAGTATCATTGTATATTCTGCGTGTCGTCGCCCGCAAGCCGCTACACTTGCTTTCCGGCGCGGTGTTGGTCGCTCGGCTGTCCGGGCGGGGATAACCTCACCCGGATAGCGTCATGGCGCACCCGCCGTATGGCTCGGCGCAAAAGGAACGTATCCGATTTGCCCTATGCTGCGCCGCCGTTATCTTGCGCCGCTTTCTTGTCAAGGTTCAGAATGGCTTTGCTGCCGCGTCAGCAGCGGAACGGAAAAGGGGAGAGAGAAAGCGTCCCGCCGCCGCTGCGGTTTATTCCTCTGCCTTAAAGGTGAGGACAGCCATCATCAGTTTTGCTTGCAGCCGTTCCCGAATGTCGTGGTCTACGCCAAAATAGACGTTCCCGCGCTCGTCGTACAGCTTCCGCATGGAGAGGCGGGCTATGTAGCCGCTGAAATGCTGCAAGACAATCTTCATGGCGTCCGGGTCGCCCTTTGTCGCTGCCACAATGACAGGATAAGGAACAAGGGCATTTTCCGGGTAGCCGGGTTCGTTACCATTCGTCCCATTCATCAGCATTTTCCTCCAGATATTTTCTTAATTTCTCAAAAGAGCTTGTCCGCCTGTACTGTATCGTGCTTCTCGACGTGTTGAACAGCTCCGCAATCTCGGTATCGTTCATTCCCTCGAAGTAATACAGCAATATGGCTTTGCGCTTTTCTTCCGGCAAAGTACGGATTGCTTCAAGAAGCAGCTTTGGCGTGATTTTCTTCCCGGCTTTCTCAAAGACGGTTTCGGCGGCTTCACGTTTGAAATATTCATCAAACGTATGAAGCTGCCGCGCTTCGTCTAAGGTCATGTCGGAAAAGGTCACTTCCTTTGCCTTGTGTCTGCGAAGTTCTCTATGGGTGTCGCAAGCTTCATTGTGCAATACCGTATTACAAAACTTCTGAAAAGCACACTGTTTGTAAAACTCCCTGCTATTAGGTTCCACATTCTCACCTCCTTTCTCGTTGGAAAGTTGGTGGTGCTTCCCCCCTTTTCGCGGGGCAATACGGCGTTTTTCAAAAACGCCGAAGATTTTTTGAAATTTCTTCAAAAATTTTTTGAACGTACAAAATGCGCCCGTCCGAAAAGCCCGGACGGGCGCATAGGCATTGTAGGCAGTATCCAGATGATTAGACAGTTCATATATATAAGCGTAGTTTCCCCCGGTGGTGGGCGGGCTTTTTTTGATAAGTCAATAACTGTCGGATTTTGTCGATATGCTTTTTGCTTCATGGCGGCTACCTCCTTTAGCCGCCGATTTCAACAGTGATACCGCGTCATTTCATTAGAAGATAAAAAGAAACGGCGGCTTTGATTTTTCAAAGCTGCTGCGGAAATCAAAGAACGACAAGCAACAGTTCTGATTTTGCTCCAATATGGTTATTAGGGGCACAAATTAAAATCAAAAAAGAGCCGATAACAGCAGTATTTCAAACTGCATATTATCGGCTCTGCGTCTGTGCGTCTGGCTCTTTTAATTAAATTATTTCTGTTGTTTTTTGGTCTTTATTATATGTATTAGCTAACTGTCCACAAGCTGCTTTAATCTTTCTACCATGAGAAACTCTCATGGTAACTTCAAGTCCTGTTTGTCTCTAATTGATGTTTGAACGTCAACCATTTCTGTTTTGTGGTGCTCAATTTTTGAATTACTCGTCGGGTTGTATTGCAGCACGTTAATCATAACATTTTTGCCCTTAAACCATTTTGCAAGTTGCCTTATATCTGAGGAACGGTCATTTATACCTGGTAAAAGCAAATACGCAAATACCACTTTTCGATTATGCCTTTGAGAATAGGACAATGCTTGCTTAACAACATCTTCAATAGCGTACATGTGCATATGAGGAATGATACAGTTTCTCGCAGCCTGTGTTGCTGCATGTAAAGATATTGTCAACTGAATTTTTAGATGTTCTTCGCGCAATTTTTTTAATTGATTAACTGGACCAACTGTTGATACGGTAATGCCGTCGGTTGGAAAGTTAAGTCCATTTCTATCTCGAAGAATATGGATTGCTGCAATCAAGTTGTCGTAATTGAATAAAGGTTCTCCCATTCCCATAAAAACGATACGATTTACTTTTTGACGTATCAATACAACCTGCTGCACAATTTCAGACGGTGTTAGATTACGAACAAAACCATTGCGTCCGGACTCACAAAAAATACAGCCAACAGAACAACCAACTTGCGTACTTACGCAAACAGTCCCACCATCTCGCCGTTTAAATAAAAACCGTTTCAATATACCTGTTATCTTTCAATTCATAAACATACTTTTCAGTATCGCTACTTTTATAGACTTTTTTTGTTGATATTGATAGATTTTCTTTGTGAAATGGCTGTTTATACAATTCCGTATATAAGGCTCTTGCTTTATCCTCTCCAATTACTTCCGACATTTCTTTGTAAGTAAATCCGTATGGGTCATTCAATATTTCCGTAGGTGTACTTTTAGGTAAGTGTTTCATTTAAATATCCTTCCTTTTCAAAATTAAAAAGTTTGTTTTTCAGAGTTTTTGATTATGATTTCTAGTTTTTCAACATCAACGATATGCGTTAATTTACATTTAGGGCAGAAAAGAGGAAAATTTCTTAATACCGTATTATAAAATACTTGAACCCTCGTCTTTCCGTTACAAATCGGTACATTTTAGTCCTAATATTTTTTTAAGCATTATATTTCACTCGCCTTTTTACACAAAAAAATGCAGGTCAATCCTCAACATGAGCATTGACCTGCATTTATAATGCACAGAGCAGTACAACAAAACTAAGGCATAGCTTGCACTATGTCTATACTATATCTATACGTCGTTAGTTTTTTGTATAGCCTCCGCAAAATAAGCATGACAAAAAAGCCCATGTTGAAAATGGGAAAATCCTTTTTTTCAATGCTTATCTAATACGCATGCTATGCAACATAAACGCCGCCTCCTTTTACATAAATTTTATTTTATCAGAAAATCAGTCTACTGTCAATACACAACAGGAAGTATTTAACCTAATGATATGAATTGTGTGGACATATCCAAAAAGAAAGGTGAACTGTAAAATGTAACAGGGTGAATGAAAATGGCAAAAAGACCCGTACCATTGTACGACTTTAAGGCTTTCGGGGCAGCTATAAAAGCCGCGAGAAATGAATACGGCGAGAGCCGACAAAAAGGTAAGCGACGAGTTATATATTTCCCCGCGCTACCTTGCGAATATCGAGAACAAGGGACAACAGCCGAGTTTACAGGTATTCTATGACCTTGTAACCCGGTATCATATTTCGGTAGATCAATTTTTCTTCCCGAACAGCAATGCGGAGAAATCCACCGGGCGGCGGCAGCTTGACGCGCTGCTGGACGGTATGAGCGATAAAGGCATACGGATTGTAACCGCAACGGCAAAGGAGATTTCCGAAGTCGAAAAAGAGGGCGAATAGGAATGTCCGACTTAAAACTGAACAGGATTTAGAAAGCGTTGTAATCTTTTTTGAGGTTGCAGCGTTTTTCTTTTGCGTAAGTTTGGCAAAATCGCTTTTTCTCCGTAGTAGGTGATAAGAGCCTAAAGGATAAAAACATTCGTAGCAAGCATAGGAAGCGGGTACCACTTCCGTATTTTCGCCCTCCCGCGCTGCGGCGCGTCGGTTGAAAATTGCTTGTTGGGAAGTGTCCCAAACCCTCGGAACGGAAAGGAAAGGAGCGAACACATGGACGGACGCAAAAGGACAGTGCAAATCAAATTCAGAGTGACGGAAGCGGAACGGGATTTAATACTGGAAAAAATGAAGCTCGTACCCACCCGGAACATGGCGGCGTATCTGCGGAAGATTGCCATTGACGGGTATATCATTCAGATAGACCACGCCGATATAAAGGCTATGACCGCAGAGATACAGAAAATCGGTGTCAACGTCAACCAGATAGCACGCCGCGTAAACGCGACGGGGAACGCATACCAAGAGGACATAGAGGAAATAAAGGGGGTGCTTGCGGAGATATGGCGGTTACAAAGATTAAGCCTATTAAAAGCACTCTAAGCAAAGCCCTTGACTATATCGAAAACCCGGACAAGACGGACGGGAAAATGCTTGTGTCCTCTTTCGGTTGCTCCTATGAAACGGCAGATATTGAGTTTGAATATACCCTGTCGCAAGCACTCCAAAAGGGGAACAATTTAGCCTTTCATCTGATACAGTCCTTTGAGCCGGGGGAAGTCGATTATCAGAAAGCCCATGAAATCGGAAAGCAGCTTGCCGACGCGGTAACAAAGGGGCAGCATGAGTATGTACTCACGACGCACATTGACAAAGGACACGTCCATAACCATATCATTTTTTGCGCGGTGAACTTTGTAGACCACCATAAATACAATTCCAACAAAAGGAGCTATTACGGCATACGGAACATGAGCGACAAGCTGTGCCGGGAAAATGGCTTGTCCGTTGTCGTCCCCGGCAAGGGCAGCAAGGGAAAGAGCTATGCGGAGTACCAGGCAGAAAAGACGGGTACAAGTTGGAAAGGCAAGCTGAAAACCACTGTTGACGCGCTTATCCCCCAAGTTTCCAGTTTTGAGGAATTGCTAACGCGGTTACAGGCGGCGGGCTATGAGATAAAGCCGGGGAAATATGTATCATGCCGCGCCCCCGGACAGGAACGCTTCACCCGCCTTAAAACCCTCGGCGCAGACTATACAGAGGAAGCCGTAAGGGAACGGATAGCGGGCAGACGGACAAAGGTGGCGAAAGCTCCCAGAGAGCAGCGCGGCGTGTCGCTGCTTATCGACATTGAGAACAGTATCAAGGCAGCGCAGAGTAAGGGCTATGAACAGTGGGCGAAAATCCACAATCTGAAACAGGCAGCTAAAACAATGAATTTCTTGACGGAACATAAGATTGAGCAGTACGCGGATTTAGTCAGCCGGATTGAGGAAATGGCAGCGGAAAGCGGACAGGCGGCAGACGCATTGAAGAACGCCGAAAAGCGGCTTGCGGAAATGGCGGTGCTTATCAAGAATGTTTCCACCTATCAAAAGACAAAGCCTGTCTATGACGCATACCGCAAGGCAAGGAACAGGGAGAAGTACCGCGCCGGACAGGAACAGGCAATTATCCTCCATGAAGCCGCCGTAAGGTCACTGAAAGCGGCGGGCATTGCGAAGCTCCCGAACCTCGCCGCGCTGCAATCGGAGTATGAAGCCCTCCAAGCGCAGAAAGAAGCCCTTTACGCCGACTATGGAAAATTAGAAAAAGAAAGTCCGGGAATATGATATTATCAAGCAGAACATTGACAGCATTTTACAGGCAGACAGACAGCCGGAACGGGAAAAGGAAACAGAACGCGGATAAGGATAGCAAAATCCCCGCCGCTGTGCTATGATAGGGCTATCAAAAAGCAGAGGAGCGTTGAGCATGGAAAACCAGAAAATGCCGGAATATGAAACCATACGCGCCGCCGTTGCCGGGGAGAAATGGGCGGTGGAGAAAGTCGTGGATTGCTACAAGGACGAAATCGACAGGCTATCGACGGTAGCGGTCAGACAGCCAGACGGAAGCACGAAACAGGAAATCAACGAAGATATGCGCCAGTCTATCACAAAGAAGCTGATAGAAGCCCTCCCGCAGTTCCCGCTTGAAGAAATGGAAAAGGGAAATGTCAGATAGGCAAAAAAAGAACAGGGCGCGGAAGCCAGTATATGACTTCCGCGCCCTGTCTTTTTATTGGGTGCTGTTTTCGTGAATGTTACGCAGTAGAACGCCATTTTCGGGGGTAAAGGGTATAAAGTATCGCCTATCCGATTTTCTACGCCCGGAAAGCCCTGTAAATCAAGGCTTCAAAAGCTGCCTGTTCAGCCGCCGCGTATTCTTCCCGCAATGCCTGTAACTGTTCTAAGGGCAGGGCGGTAAGCCCGGAAAGGTCAGCGGTCTGTTCCTCAAAATAAATATTTCGCTCTATCCGCATACTGTCAGCCGGGTCTAACTTGTCACGCTCAAACATGGAGTAACCTTTTTTCTTTCCATTCATTCGCTCCTTTCTGAAATGGCGCGCACCGCCGCGCTTTTGGGGTTCGCCCCGTACTACGGTGGGCTGTGCGTTATGCCAACAATTTTTTCATTTTTTTAGAGGGTTGGGAAACTTCCCAACAAGCAAAATCCCCGTCCGGCGCGTCAGCGGCAGGACAGGGATTTACGGAAGTGGGTACCCGCTTCCTATGCTTGCTATTCAAGTTTTTAGTTCTTCTGTACTTCGATACGGTAGTTGACGTATTTCCCGCCAGTGTCAGCCAGAACGATAGTTCCGTCATAGGTCTTGCCTGTTTTCGGGGAATAGAGCTTCTTCACATTCACTTTGCCGGATTTAAGGAGCGCGGCGGCAATCTTCGCGGAAAAAGCGGTCTTGCGTTCCTCGAAAAAGCGGTCATTCTTCCACATGACAAAGGCACATTCTTTGTTGCTGCAATAATAGTTTTTCTTCCCCTCATGGACGGGGGGAACCGCAACGGGGGCATTTGCCGACAGAGGGCTTTTCCTCCCGGAACAAATCCTTTTTCCCGTCCAGTGCTGCGGCGTGTGTCTGCACAAGCTCCCGCGCCATAGCTTCAATGCCGGACAGAAATTCGCCGGGGTCTGCGGCTCCCTTTGCTATCTGCGTCAGATTGTTTTCCCATTCTGCGGTAAGCTGCGGGGAAGTGAGCATATCCGGCAAGACTGATATAAGGCGGCTCCGTTCTGCGTGGGGATAAGCTGCTTCCCCTTGCGCTCTGCAAAGCCGCCCTTTACCAGTTTTTCAATGACGGCGGCGCGGGTGGCGGGAGTGCCAAGCCCCCGGCGTTCCGCGTCCGGGTCGGTGTCCCCGTTCCCGGCTCGCTCCATAGCAGAGAGAAGCGACGCTTCGCTGTGGGGCTTCGGCGCGTTGTGGTATGCTCCGTTACTTTTGCGGCGGGGTTAGGAAAGTTCTGTCCCTCGGAAAGCTCCGGCAGCGTCACGCCCTCATTTTCCCCGTCCTCTGCTTCGGGCTTATCTTTCAGCGTCGCCCGGTATCTGCGTTCAAGCTCTTTCCAACCCTCCGCAAGTACCGGTCTTTCCCCTTGCGGTGAAGTCTGTCCCGGCGCATGAGAAAACCGCCGTAACCGCTTCATAAATATGCGGCTCGGCGGTGGCAAAAAGCAGACGCGCCCCCGCAAGGGTAAGGATATTCTTCTCGCTTTCCGGCAGCGCGTCCGGGTCAGCCTTTGCAAGCTCCATAGTGGGAATGATTGCGTGGTGGTCTGATACTTTCTTGCTGTCTAATACCTTTGCAATCTCCGGCGTGAAGTCCGCGCCCGCCATAAAGGGGAGCTTTTCGCAAAGCAGCGCGATAATGTCCGCTGCGGTGCCGCCCATGTCGTCAGTAAGAAAGCTGCTGTCCGTCCTCGGATAAGTAAGGAGCCGCTTTTCATAAAGGGATTGTGCAAGGTCAAGGGTCTGCTTTGCGGTGTAACCGAAAATGCGGTTCGTTTCCCGCTGCAAAGAGGTAAGGTCAAAGAGCTTTGGCGGGGCTGCGGTTTTCTTCTCTCTGGTAAGGGAAACGCATACCGCCTTTCCCGCTTCGCAAGCCCCTTTCAGCGCGTCGGCTTCTGCCTTGTCCGAAATCCTTTCGCTTGCCGCGTCCGCGCCGGATAAATCAAGGCGAACATGATAATATTTTTCTTTCTGGAAATGGGAGATAGCCGCGTCCCGGTCGGTGAGCATTTTTAAGGTCGGGGTCTGGACGCGCCCCACGTTCAAGGTCTTTCCATACAGGCAGGAGAAAAGCCGGGTGGCGTTAATGCCGATAAGCCAGTCAGCCTTTGCGCGGCAGAGGGCGGACGCAAAGAGCGCGCCATAGTCCCGCCCGTCTTTGAGGGAAGCAAAGCCCGCCTTAATCGCCCCGTCCTCCATTGAAGAAATCCACAAGCGGCGCATGGGCTTCTTGCAGCCCGCCACTTCGTAGACAAAGCGGAAAATCAATTCACCCTCGCGCCCCGCGTCACACGCATTTACCACTTCGGAAACGTCGGCGCGGTGCATAAGCTCTTTAATGGTTTTGAATTGCTTCCCCTTGTCCGGGTCAACGGCGTACTGCCATTCCTCCGGCAGAATGGGTAAGCTGTCAAAACTCCATTTTTTATATTGCTCCCCGTAGGCGGCAGCTTCCGCAAGCTGTACCAAATGCCCGACGCACCATGAAATGAGGTAGCCGCCGCCCTCGATATACCCGTCCTGTTTCCCCTTAATGCCAAGCGCGGCGGCGATAGTCTGCGCCACGCTCGGCTTTTCTGCAATCACAAGTCTAAATGCCATGAAAAAATCCTCCTTTCAGCGTTCCGGCGCGGTGTGCTTCTTCTCCTGTGCCTGTTTCAGACAATAGCCGATACAGGGGGATTGCGCCTTATAAGGGCAACGCATACACGCCGGGGATTTTGGAACGGGCGGCGCACTGTCACGCCGCCCGGTGGGTCTTTGTACCATCATTTTTTCTAAAGGGTTTTCGGTAAAAAGCGTCATGCTTCCTCGTCCTCCTGTTCTTCATCAGAAAGCCCGTCCCCCTCGTCCTCGTCGTAATCGTCAAAATCGAAATCTTCAAGGTCGGTGTCGCCCTTGACGTTCTGCTTTGGCTTCATAAACTTAAAATAATAGAACGCGCCCCCGCCGCCAAGAAGTGCCACGACAAGGAAAAGCACAAGCCCGCCTGTATTGCCTTTCTCTTTGGGCTGCTCTGTTGGTTTCTCGGTTTCCGGCTCCGCTTCCTTGCCGCTGCAAGCGGTCATGTTGTCCTTGCAGACAGGGCAGCTCACATTTACCTTTCCGGCTTCGCATTTATCGGTGCAACTGCAAACGGCGGGCGGGGCTGCTTCGGTGCTTCCGTCCTCCATGAGTGCCATAAAGGTCGGCTTCGTCCACTTGATTAAGGAAATGTACGGTGTCCTCGCCCTCGTCGTCCCGGTCGATAAGGATATAAAAGTAATTGCCGTTTTTGGTCGTCACTGTGATAAGCTGCTTGTTGCCGCCGAAATCGTCTACAAGGGTCGGCGTTCCCGTCCGGGGTAAGGGGTTCTTCCTTTTCGGGTTCCTCATAGACAACGCCGCTGTCGTCGGTCGCGTCCTGTCCCTCCGGGGTCGTGTGCAAAGGACGGTGACGGAAAAGCCGCCCGTCAGCATGAGGGCGGCGCAGAGTGCGGTCAAGGTTCTAAGGATTTTCTTATTCATTCTCGGTGTCCTCCATTTCTTCGGTGTCGTGGTCTGCGGGTTCTGCGGGGGTAGCCCGGCGCGGCTTCCATGCCCGGAATACCGCCGCCGGAAAGCATAGCGGAAAGCTCATGCGGGGGAAA
>ENA-OQIX01000236-OQIX01000236.1-human-gut-metagenome-genome-assembly--contig:-NODE-236-length-11783-cov-2.499571_pt1 | contig 11783 bp, 11 predicted proteins | sample MGYA00242591_ERZ504756 | MGnify/ENA primary metagenome ERZ504756 (study PRJEB26092, sample SAMD00036369) | human gut metagenome | host: Homo sapiens | study: EMG produced TPA metagenomics assembly of...
CGAGGGACGTGGTGTATCCATTCACCGAACAGACTGTATTAATATCATGCAGCTACCGGATTTTGACAGACAGCGTCTGATCGAGGCGGAATGGCAGCAGGGAGCCGCTGATGAGGAAAAAAGATATCGTGAAACTGGCAGAGAAGCATAATAAGTGTATGTTCTATGCATTTACAAACGGAACGCTGATCGATGAGGAATTCTGTAAGGATATGCAGAGACTTGGAAATATTTCTCTGGCACTGAGCGTGGAAGGATTTTGAAAGAAGTCAAACGATTCCAGACGCGGAAGCGGATGTTTTGAGAAAGTTATGCATGCAATGGAACTTCTGAAAGCTCATAAACTTCCGTTTGGTGTATCTACCTGTTATACTTCTGCAAATGTGGACAGTGTAAGCAGCGAGGAATTTTTCGATCACATTATTGACTGTGGTGCATTATTTGTATGGTTTTTTCCATTATATGCCGACAGGTAATGACGCTGTAGTAGAATTAATGCCGAATCCACAGCAGCGTGAGAAGATGTATCACAAGATCAGAGAGTATCGTTCTACAAAAGCTATTTTTGGAATGGATTTCCAGAATGATGCGCAGTATGTAGGAGGATGTATTGCAGGAGGAAGACGTTACCTTCATATTAATGCGAATGGTGATGTAGACCCATGTGTATTTATCCATTATTCTAATGCAAATATTTATGAAAATACTCTGCTGGAAGCATTGAAGAGTCCGATCTTCATGGCATATCATGACGGTCAGCCGTTTAATGAAAATATGCTTCGTCCATGCCCGATGCTTGAGAATCCGCAGAAGCTTCGTAAGATGGTTGAAGAATCCGGTGCGAAGTCTACAGATTTGCAGTCTCCGGAGTCTGTGGAGCATCTTTGTGCGAAGTGTGATGCTTATGCAGAACATTGGGCACCGAAAGCTGAGGAATTATTCCTGTAAAAAAAATAGTAGCCTATTAATAAGAAAAAACATTAACTACAAACTTAGCTAAAGTTATCAGAGAAAGTTCCCTGTCCGGTCATCCCCTGTCCGGATGGGGGATTTTCTCGTCTTTGAATAAGGGGACGCGCGAAACAGCATCTCTCTGTGGGTTCAGTTCCGGGGGCTAAGTAACTCTAAGGTGGAGAAAATCCGCTAAAAGCATGAAGAAAAACGCAAAACTCGCTCCGTTGCCAACTTCGCTCAGACAGGTTGCTGCTTTTCTTCATAACGCGGATTTTCTCCGCCTAAGAGTTACTAAGCCCCCTCCAGATTCACCCACAGAGAGATGCTGTTTCGCGCTGTTGATTGATTGTGGAAGGAAGTGTGTGAAGCATTTTATTGTTAAAAATAACTTGCCTGAGTGTGCGACATGTATTAAAGTTATGGTGTTAACCTGTATGATGGATATGTAGAAGTTCTCGTAAATAATGTATTTAAGAGGATGGCTGTAGATTTTTTAGTATGAGAGAGTGGTAGGGATGTTAAAAACTTTTTTAGTAGAGGATGAAGTTGTGATCAGGGAGATGATTAAGAAGATGATTCCCTGGGAGCAGTATGGGTTTGAACTGGCAGGAGAAGCATCTGATGGGGAGATGGCACTGCCGTTGATATTAAAGAGCAAACCGGATCTTCTGATCACTGATATTAAGATGCCGTTTATGGATGGTCTGACATTATGTAAATTGGTGAAGAAGGAGTTGCCGGACATTAAGATTGTGATTCTTAGTGGCTATGATGACTTTAACTATGCGAAGCAGGCGATCAATATTGGTGTGGAGGATTATCTGCTGAAGCCAATTACTAAGAATGCATTTATTGAGCGTCTGGAGGAGATTCATAATCGTTATGAACATGAGAAGACGCAGAAGGAATATTATGAGAAATTCAAACTGGAGATGCAGGAGTATGAGAGGAATGCGAGCCGTGATTTCTTTGAATCTCTGGTGAGAGCGGACTTTGATCTGGAAGAGATTTATCGGAGAGCAGATCGTTTGAATCTTGATATTGTGGCAGAGGCTTATAATATTCTGATTTTTACACCGGATGCTTCAGACAGTAGTTATAATTCGTCGGAAGGATATTCAGACTGGGAGGCAGAAGTACATAAGAAGATTGAGAATTATTTCCTCAGTCATCCGGTTGCGATGCTTTTCAGACATCAGGTGTTTAGTTATGCGATTCTGGTCAAGGGGCAGCGAGACACGATAAAGAAGAATACATGCGAATGTGTGGAAACAATTCAGAAGATCATGGAAGAAACCAGAGCAAATGTGGACTGGTTTGTGGCAGTCGGCGAGGAGGCAGACCGTCTGAGCAGAATTAAGCAGAGTTATCACACGGCGGCAAGAACTTATGCATTCCGTTATCTGTATGACGGGCATATTCTTTATTACAATATGCTTGAGCAGGTAAAGGAGAATTCAGCAGATACTTCAAAAACAGAAGCTGTTCAGCTTAAGAATGTGAATATCAATGCCCTGAATCCGGAAATCCTTCAGAAATTTTTAAGCAGTGGTCTGGAAGATGAAGTAGACAGTTTTGTCCATGATTATTTCCATGCTATTGGCAGGGAACCGATGGAATCACTGGTGTTCCGTAACTATGTTGTTTTGAATGTGCGTTTTTCTGTATTGTCATTTCTTAAGAAAATTGGATATGATGATACGGAATTGTCCAGAGAAGAGACAGATGATGTTGTGAAGAAGACAAGCCAGTCTACAGAAGCTTCTGTTGCATATGCAGAGGAAGTCCTGAAACGGGCCATTGCAATCCGTGATGAAAATGCAGGCAGTCAGAACAGAAGTGTGTTGAAGCAGGCAATAGATTTTATAGATGGACATTATATGGATGAAGAGATTTCTCTGAATAGAGTGGCGCATGCGGCGAATGTGAGTGCCAATCATTTCAGCGCGCTTTTCAGTCAGAATATGGGACAGACATTTATTGAGTATCTGACTTCGCTTCGCATGGACAAGGCAAAGGAGCTGCTTCGCTGTACTTCCAAACGTTCCAGTGAGATTGCAGGGAAAGTGGGATATAAGGATGCGCATTACTTCAGCTATCTTTTTAAGAAAACTCAGGGAATGACTCCGAGTGAGTATCGTAAGACGAGAGGAGAAGTCTGATTCATGAAGCAGAAACAGGAGAAGCTGGAAACAAAGATGAAGTGGATGCTTCTGAGCACTATGATCCCTATGACAATTCTGATCATAGTGCTTCTTGTTTTTTTCTGGCATTATACAAATGAATATAATCAGTTGTCTAATAATCTGGCGGTGAGTTCGGAATATAATGCAAACTATAGAAATTCCAATAATGATATGAGCTTTAAAGATGAAGTGGATATGGATATCTATTATGTGACTATCGGGCGAAAAGGTAAGGACGGGCTGCCGACAGAGCAGGTAGACAAGGCAATCAGTACTGTGGAGAGTCTGAAGAAAACCACATCAAAGAAGGAAAGCCTGCGTTCTCTGAAATATCTGACTAACTATCTGGAGAATCTTAAGAAACGGATGAATCAGCTTCTTGAGATAAAGAATTATCAGGAACGACAGGAATTTGTGGCAAATAATACAGAAATCCTGACCACGCTCTTTGAGAAAGAAATGCAGAATTATATTTATCAGGAGGCGACGGAACTGGTGCAGATAGAGTCTCAACTGGCTGGAAATGTACGTCTGACGATCATCACTATGTGTGCGGCGATTTTTGGTTGCTACGGCTATTCTGTTGCGGCGTTCTTTCCGTCTGACATACAGCATTACCAAACCGATTTCTGAAATTCTCCATAATATTAAGAAGGTTGGAAAAGGAGAGTACAAAACTATTAATGCAGTATCTGCTGACAGTGTTGAAATCCAGGAGCTTGATGCCGGTACCAGAAAGATGGCAGGAAGGATTGAAGGGCTTCTTGAGAATGTGCGTAAGGAGCAGGAGGTACAGCATATGACGGAGCTGCAGCTGATCCAGGCACAGGTAAATCCGCATTTTCTGTATAATACACTGGACACTATTGTGTGGCTGGTGGAGGGTGGTATGCAGCAGGATGCAGTGGATATGATCACAAGTCTGTCTGTTTTTTTCCGCACTTCGCTTTCGAAGGGGAAGGATATCATTCCGCTGTCGGAAGAGAAACGCCACACATTGAGTTATCTGGAGATTCAGCAGTCAAGATACAGGGATATTATGGAATTTGAGATTAATATTCCGCCGGAACTGGATGAAGTGATGGTGCCGAAGCTTACTCTGCAGCCGTTAGCGGAGAATGCTCTTTATCATGGAATTAAGAATAAGCGTGGAAAAGGTAAGATTCTTATTGAAGGATTCAATCTGGGAGATGATATGATGCTGAGAGTGACTGACAATGGTCAGGGAATGACACCGGAACGTCTTTATGAAGTACAGGAAGCCATCCGCACCGGTGAACGTGCCGGGTTCGGACTTGCTGCGGTGTCAGAGAGAATTGCACTTTATTATGGTCCGGGTTATGGACTGAAGATTTCTTCTACAGAGGGAGAAGGTACGGTTATGGAAGTGTATATGGCGAAAAAAATTAACCTGGATAACAATTCAAGAACAGTTTTATGGCCTGCTGATAGAGACTTACGAAGGTCTGCCAAATAATGGAATGTATGAATTATGTCGACTAATGCTGAATTGTGCAAAGTGAATATAAAAAAAGTTGATAATTTATTTCTATATTTATAATGCACAATAAAAAATCCAACTTCCGCAATAAAAAAACAAACTTTGTATAAATTATGAACAAAATATGATAGAAGAATAAACTTTTTGCGGAAAATATTCTATGGAATTTTCCTGGATTTTTACTATAATAAAGACATCTTAAATGAATCGGGAGGATTTACAAAATGAGAAAAAAATCGTGTCAGCTTTATTAACAGCAACAATGGTATGCGGTATGAGCGTTGTTCCGGCAGTGGGTGTAGCAGCAGCGGACGACACAATCACAGTTGGTTTCTCACAGGTAGGTGCTGAATCTGACTGGCGTACAGCTAATACAGAATCCATGAAATCCACATTCAGCGAAGAGAACGGATATGAATTAATCTTCGATGATGCACAGCAGAAACAGGAAAACCAGTTAACAGCAATCCGTAACTTCATCCAGCAGGAAGTTGATTACATCGTACTTGCTCCTGTAACAGAGACAGGTTGGGATACAGTTCTCCAGGAAGCAAAAGACGCAGGAATCCCTGTAATTATCGTAGACCGTATGGTTGATGTATCTGATGACAGCCTTTACACTGCATGGGTTGGATCAAACTTCAAACTTGAAGGCCAGAAAGCTATGGCATGGCTGGATGCATATCTGGAAGCAAAGGGACGTGGAGATGAAGAAATAATCTTGTTGATATCCAGGGAACCATCGGTGCATCTGCTCAGATCGGACGTACACAGGGATTTGACGATGCAGTAGAGGCTCATGACAACTGGACAACACTTGCACAGCAGTCAGGTGAATTTACACAGGCCAAAGGTCAGGAAGTTATGGAATCTATCCTGAAACAGAGCGGTGATGACATTGATGTTGTTTACTGTGAGAATGATAACGAAGCATTTGGTGCAATTGATGCCATCGAAGCAGCTGGTTATGAAGTTGGTGGAGAAGAAGGCCAGATCCTTGTAATGTCATTCGATACAACAAACGCTGGTCTTACAGATACATTAAGCGGAAAGATTACACTGGATACAGAGTGTAACCATTACACGGACCACGTGTACAGGAAATCATTGAGAAACTTGAAGCTGGCGAAGAGGTTGACAAACAGGCTTATGTAGATGAAGAAATGTTTGCAGCTGATGATACAGTTACATCTATCAAAGTTGACGACGCTGACTATGAAGTAACAACTATTACACAGGACATCATTGATGGACGTGCATACTAATTATTAGTGTAAATCCGGAGCGTGGTTCATAATTCGGAGAAACCCGGGTTGCGGACCACGCTACCTTTATGCCATGAATTAACCCGCTTTGCTGAAAAAAATTCAGCGATGAGGGGTAAAAACCAGTATAGAAAGCAGGTGGAAAGATTATGGAACAAAATGTAGTATTGGAGATGCGCGATATTTCCAAAAATTTCACTGGCGTTCGTGCCCTTTCCCATGTGGACTTTACCCTTCGTAAAGGTGAAATCCACGCACTGATGGGTGAGAACGGTGCAGGTAAATCAACTCTGATCAAGGTGCTGACCGGTGTTCACGAATTTGAAAGCGGTTCTATTCATATGGCCGGAAACAGCAATGCAATTGTAAATCATTCTCCGCAGGAGGCACAGGCAAACGGTATCAGTACAGTGTACCAGGAAGTAAACCTTTGCCCGAACCTGACCGTAGCCGAGAATTTATTTATCGGTAGAGAGCCGAGAAAGATGGGAATGATTGATTGGAAGCAGATGAATGAGCGTTCAGGAAAGCTTCTTGAGAGCCTGGACATTCATGTGCCGCCAACACAGATGCTGGAAGAATGTTCCATCGCTATTCAGCAGATGATCGCAATTGCACGTGCAGTTGATATGAAATGCCGTGTGCTGATCCTGGATGAGCCAACCTCATCACTGGATGACGATGAAGTTGAGAAGCTGTTTGTACTTATGAGAAGACTTCGTGACGAAGGAGTAGGTATTATCTTTGTCACCCATTTCCTTGAACAGGTATATGCAGTCTGCGACAGAATTACAGTTCTTCGTAACGGCGAACTGGTAGGAGAATATGAGACAAAGGATCTTCCGAGAGTTATGCTGGTTGCCAAGATGATGGGTAAAGATTTTGATGATCTTGCTGATATTAAAGGCGAGCACAAAGATAAGAAAAAAGCAAAACCTGAACCTGTTATCGAAGCAAAAGGAATCTCCCACAAGGGAACAATTAAGCCATTTGACCTTACCATTAATAAAGGAGAGGTTATCGGTCTTACCGGACTTCTCGGTTCCGGACGTTCTGAACTTGTACGTGCCATTTACGGTGCAGACAAGGCTGAGACTGGAACCCTTAAGGTAAAAGGCAAAGAAGCAAAGATCAACAGTCCTCTGGATGCTATGAAGCTTGGTATGGCGTACCTTCCGGAAGACAGAAAAGCAGAAGGTATCATTGCAGATCTTTCTGTAAGAGAAAATATTATTATAGCGCTCCAGGCTAAACGCGGTATGTTCCATCCATTAAGCAAGAAAGAAATGGAGGATGCTGCTGATAAGTATATTAAATTACTGCAGATTAAGACAGCAAGTCGTGAAACCCCGATTAAGAGTCTGTCCGGTGGTAACCAGCAGAAGGTTATCCTTGGAAGATGGCTTCTGACTAATCCGGATTATCTGATTCTGGATGAGCCGACCAGAGGTATTGATATCGGTACTAAGACAGAGATTCAGAAACTGGTTCTTGATCTTGCGGATCAGGGAATGGCAGTTACATTTATCTCCTCAGAGGTTGAGGAAATGCTCCGCACCTGCTCCCGTATGGCAGTTCTTCGTGACGGTCAGAAGGTAGGCGAGCTGGAAGAGAATGAACTTTCCCAGAGCGGAGTTATGAAAGCTATTGCCGGAGGTGACGATAAATAATGAATAAGAGTAAATTAAAGAAAATAACAAGTGCGCGTCTGTTTCTTCCCATCGTGTGTCTCATCGCCGTACTTTTGCTCAATGTGATCAAGACACCGGACTTCTTTAATGTATCGATCCGAAACGGCGTACTTTACGGTTATATCATTGATGTTATCAATCGTGCTTCAGAGTTGGTTATCCTTGCAATCGGTATGACACTGGTAACAGCGGCATCTGGTGGACAGGATATCAGTGTGGGTGCGGTTATGGCTGTAGCAGCTGCTGTTTGCTGTCAGATCCTTTCCGGTGGACAGGTTTCTGTAAATGAGTATCAGAACTCGATTATCATTGCAGTGATTGCAGCGCTTCTTGCATCTGCATTATGTGGTGCATTCAATGGATTTCTGGTTGCCAGGCTGAATATTCAGCCGATGGTTGCAACTCTGATCCTTTACACAGCCGGACGTGGTATCGCACAGCTTGTAACAAATGGACAGATTACTTATATTCGTGTGGATTCTTTTAAGATGGCAGGTGGTTACATTGGAAAGTGTCCGATCCCAACTCCTATTTTCTTTGCGATCATCACAGTTTTAATTGTTTATCTGATCCTGAAGAAAACAGCACTTGGCCTTTACATTGAAAGCGTTGGTATTAATGGAAAAGCAGCCCGCCTTGTTGGATTAAATTCCACAATGATCAAATTCCTTACTTATGTTATTTGTGGTGTGCTGGCTGGTATTGCCGGAATCGTAGCATCCAGCCGTATCTATTCCGCAGATGCAAACAACATCGGTCTTAACCTGGAAATGGATGCCATCCTTGCAGTAGCACTTGGCGGAAACTTCCTTGGCGGTGGTAAATTCAGTCTGATCGGTTCCGTAATCGGTGCTTATACGATTCAGGCTCTGACCACAACACTTTATGCAATGAACGTAAAGGCTGACCAGCTTCCTGTTTATAAGGCAATCGTGGTAGTCATTATCGTTACTCTGCAGAGTGATGTATTTAAAAAATATATTGCCGGCTTAAAAGCTAAAAAGAGTGTGGCAGCAGAAGGAGGTCAGAAGTAATGAAAGCAAATGGAATGCAGAAAAAGAAAATGACAGGAAACGGCTTCCTGCTTCTGATAACAATCGCTTTATTTGCAGTTATGTATATTGCAGGTATGATTATTTTTGCTGATAAAGGTTTTGCAAAACCGCAGATGTTTTTGAATCTGTTTGTATCTAATGCAGGACTTCTGGTTATCGCATGTGGACTTACCATTGTAATGATCACCGGAGGTATTGATATTTCCGTTGGTTCTGTAACAGCTCTTGTTTGCATGGTTCTTGCAGATCTGATGGAGAATAAGGGTGTAAATACATATGTGGCAGTTTTAGTTGCATTGCTTATTGGTGTTGCTTTTGGTGTTGTCCAGGGCTTTCTGGTAGCTTACCTTGATATTCAGCCGTTTATCGTTACTCTGGCTGGTATGTTCTTTGGACGTGGTATGACAGCTATCATCAGTACTGATATGATTTCTATTAAGAATGAGTTATTCCTGAAGTGGGCAAACTTCCGCTTTTATATGCCTTTTGGTTCTACGAATAAGAAGGGAAAATTCATTCCGGCTTATATTCCTCCTACAGTAGTGATTGCGGTAATCGTTGTTATTATCATTGCAGTTCTTCTGAAATACCGTAAATTCGGACGTAAGCTGTATGCGATTGGCGGCAACCGTCAGAGTGCATTAATGATGGGCCTGAATGTTAAGAGAACAATGTTCCAGGCTTATGTGCTGGATGGCTTTCTTGCTGGACTTGGTGGTTTCCTGTTTTGCTTAAACAGCTGTGCTGGTTTCGTTGAGCAGGCGAAAGGTCTTGAGATGGATGCGATTTCTTCAGCAGTTATCGGTGGTACGCTTCTTTCTGGTGGTGTTGGTACACCGATCGGTACTTTGTTTGGTGTTCTGATCAAGGGTACGATTTCCAGTTTGATTACTACTCAGGGTACGTTATCAAGCTGGTGGGTAAGAATTATTCTTTCACTGTTACTGTGTTTCTTTATTGTAATTCAGTCAGTGATTGCTTCTATGAAGAAGAAAGCGAAATAAGTGATTGTATTATGAAACAAGCTGGGACTTGGATGGGTTCTGGCTTGTTTTTTGTTCTTACAGAGGGGACGCGCGAAACGATTTAGAGCGAAGTGCGTTGCGGAGAACGGAGTGAACAGTAATACTTTATTTGTTTATAACTGTGAATTATGATGGTTTGCTTGCCATGGGGGGAGTTTTATTTTATACTTTAAACAATGAATGATGTTAAGGTTAAAGGGGAATTTTAATCTTGATATTATTGAAGTTATGTGAGAAATATGGCTTTACTAATGGTTGGATATGTAGTACAATCGTAACTTATTATGCGTTTATTTTAGGAGGATTATGATACAATGTGGATTGCAGATGGATGGAAAGATTATGAGGTTATTGATACTTCCTGTGGGGAGAAGCTGGAGCGTTGGGGGGATTATCTTCTGGTGAGGCCGGATCCGCAGGTTATATGGGATACGCCGAAGGTGAATAAGGGCTGGAAGCATATGAACGGGCATTATCACAGAAGTAAGAAGGGCGGCGGTGAATGGGAGTTTTTTGATCTGCCGGAGCAGTGGGATATTCATTATAAGGGACTTACCTTTAATTTGAAACCATTTAGTTTTAAGCATACCGGGCTTTTTCCGGAGCAGGCTGTGAATTGGGACTGGTTTGGCAATAAGATCCGCAATGCGGGACGTCCGGTGAAGGTGTTGAATCTTTTTGCATATACAGGTGGTGCGACTCTGGCGGCAGCGGCTGCGGGAGCTTCTGTTACTCATGTGGATGCTTCTAAGGGGATGGTTACCTGGGCAAAGGAGAATGCGGTTGCTTCCGGTCTGGGAGATGCTCCGATCCGCTGGCTGGTGGATGACTGTGTGAAGTTTGTTGAGCGTGAGATTCGCAGAGGGAATCATTATGATGCGATCATTATGGATCCGCCTTCTTATGGACGTGGACCGAAGGGGGAGATCTGGAAGATTGAGGATTGTATCCATGACCTGATTAAGCTGTGTACAAAGATTCTCAGCGATGAGCCTTTGTTTTTCCTGATAAATTCTTATACAACAGGTCTGGCACCGGCAGTTCTTACTTATATGTTGTCTACTGAATTGAAAAAGTTCGGCGGGCATGTGGACTCTCAGGAGATCGGGCTTCCGGTAAGCTCTAACGGACTGGTTCTTCCATGTGGTGCTTCTGGAAGATGGGAGGCGTAGAAAGGTTTCCTTTTGTTTGTCATTGACGGAAAACTGCTTTTTAGCCGAATCAGTTAAGTCTCCTGCAGAGATTGTGAAAAGTAATTTCACATGAGTTCAATTTGAACTGTTTGGCGAGATGGGAGGAAACGTGATTATGAAGGAACTTAATTTAAAACATGAAGCCAAGCGTTACGGCTGTGCGGTTCTGGCTGCAACGATCATGGCGTTGAATATTAAGACATTTGTTCGTGCAGGCGGTCTTTTTCCGGGAGGATTTACAGGACTTACTCTGCTGATCCAGAACATTTTTCAGACATTTATGGGGATTGCAGTTCCATATACGCTGATTAATGTACTGCTGAACTCTATTCCTGTATTTATTGGTCTGAAGTTTATCGGAAAGAAATTTACCATCAGTTCTGTCTGTGTGATCGTGCTTTCCGGTCTGCTTACGGATATTATTCCCAGCCAGCCGATCACTTATGATACATTGTTGATCAGTATCTTTGGCGGTTTGATCAATGGCTTCTGTATCAGTCTCTGCCTGATCGGTAATACCAGTACAGGTGGAACAGATTTTATTGCGATTTATTTTTCCGAGAAAAATGGCAGGGATATCTGGAATTATATTCTGTGTGGAAATGCAGTGATCCTGACTGTGGCAGGTTTGCTCTTTGGATGGGACAGGGCACTTTACTCTATTATCTTTCAGTTTACCTCTACTCAGGTGATTCAGATGCTGCATCAGAGATATAAGAAGCATACGCTGTTTATTATCACGAAGGAGCCGTATCAGATTTATGAGGAGATTTTCAAACTTACCAATCATACGGCGACACGTTTTGAAGGTACCGGATGTTACACAGACGAGAAGACCAGTATGATCTATTCTGTAGTCTCTACAGAAGAAGCAAAATATCTGGTAAAGAAGGTACATGAGATCGATCCGAAG
>ENA-OQIX01000239-OQIX01000239.1-human-gut-metagenome-genome-assembly--contig:-NODE-239-length-11676-cov-2.138194_pt1 | contig 11676 bp, 10 predicted proteins | sample MGYA00242591_ERZ504756 | MGnify/ENA primary metagenome ERZ504756 (study PRJEB26092, sample SAMD00036369) | human gut metagenome | host: Homo sapiens | study: EMG produced TPA metagenomics assembly of...
GACTCGCGCGTCAGGACCGAGGAACTGATCGATGTCGCCGGTCGTTCGAGGGCACGCCCAGCGCTTGTCGACCAGGTCCGTTTTCGTACCAGTAGTGACGGCGCGCAGACAGGCGCGGTCCGCCCAGCTTGGCGCGCAGCGTCGGGGAGCTTGGCGTACAAAGTCGGCAACATCGACCTCGCACAGGCGTTCCTTGCCAAACTCGGCGGCGACGTCCTGCTATTTCGCGCGGAACGGCGGCGTAGTCGTCGGTGGCGCCACGTGGTCGGCACCGACCTTAACGAGCACGAGCGCGTAGCCGTGATCCTCAAAGTTGAGCTCGAGCTTCTGGGTCTTAGGCTGGGCTTGATCCTCAAAGTCCATGTAGGCAAGGCCGCCCAGGCACACAGCGGCCTGGTCCATAAGACCGCAAGGCTTGCCGTAGTAGTTGTTCTCGGTGCGCTGGCTCATCTGGGCGAGTGCGACGGGCTCAATCGCGGGCGCGCCCCAAAGCGTCTCCATAGCGCGGCCGTATGCCGCCTCGACAGCAGCGGAGCTCGAAAGACCGCCGCCCGAGGGGACGGAGCAGGTAAAGGCGAAGTCGAAACCCTTGGGCTCAACACCAAGCGCTGCAATCTCGTGGGCCATACCGCGCACGAGGCTTGCGGACGTGCCCTTCTCGGACTCCTGAACATCCAGCGTGTCGAGCGTGATCTCAAAGGTAGGGTAGCCCTCATCGGCAATGCGGACCTTGTTGGAGTCGGTTGCCACGGCGATGCCGTCGACAGCGACATCGAGCGAGCCAGCGATAACGTGGCCACCCTCGTGGTCGGTGTGGTTGCCGCTGATCTCGGAACGGCCGGGCGCGTGCACGTAGAGCACCTGGCGCTCGTCGATGGGGCCAAACTCCTCCTCAAACAGCTTGGTGAGGGTGGCGAGTATCTTTTCGTCGGGGGCGGTCATACGGGTCCTTTCCTTGACGCCGGAGAGACTGGTCCGTGTCATTATGAGTACGTTAACAATTTTGAGCACCACAAACCAGACGGTCGCAGCGCTGCACGTTAATGGGTATGTTAACGTACTCATAACACAACGCATATCTATTTCTGAGAATCTGGTAATCGGTAGATTTTCGGCCGTGAACGGTGTAGCCGTATGGACATATGGAGCAAAAGAACCGCTGATAGAAAAAGTAGAGTACGTTAACATGCGTCCGACGATAGCGGGCCTCGGTGCGGGGTGTGCTTCCGCTCGGGCCGACATTCATGCTATTCAGATCTTGCGAGAGCGAAGGTGATTTTGTGGCAAGGCGCCCTTCCAACGATACAGGTACGCGCCCGGTTTCCATGGCCGACGTTGCCCGCGCTGCCGGTGTTTCGCAGCAGACGGTTTCGCGCGTTGCCAACGGCCTTCCTAACGTCAACGAGCAGACGCGCCAGCGCGTGCAGACCGCTATGCAAGAGCTCGGCTTTCGTCCGAGTTATGCCGGTCGCTCGCTGCGCGACGGCCGTTACCATTCGGTCGGTCTGTGCGTCAACGATGTTACCAAGTTTGGCAACCTCTCAATGATCGACGGGATCGCCAGCGCTGCTCGCGAGCATAATTGCGCCATCACGCTGGTCGAGATGTCCAAGACCGAGGAATTCTCTCTTGCGAGGCAACACGTCGTATGGCCGCGCTGCCCGTGGACGCATCATTATCGGCATGAGCCGTATGGCTCCCGATTTTGAGACGTTCGATCCGTTGCCGGGTATTGGCACGGTCATCGTTACCATGTATGCGCACCCGCGGGTGACTACGGTTGACTCCGATCATTACGGTTGCTCGCTATTGCTTATGGACCACCTGTTTGAGCTGGGACACGAGCAGATTCGTTATATCGGCGGTCCGTCCTTTTCGGTCGACGAGCAGTTTCGTCGCGCCGGCTGGCAGGATGCGCTCGAGCGTAGGCACATTAAGCCGCAGGCGCCGCTCGAGGGCGACTGGTCTGCCAACAGCGGTTACGAGGCCGGCAGATATCTGGCCGAGCACGACCGCACCATGACGGCGATTTATGCGGCAAACGACCAGATGGCAAATGGCGCCATTGCAGCGCTGCGCGATAGCGGATTGCGCGTGCCCGAGGACGTGAGCGTGGTGGGTGTCGATGACTCGCTTGACGACTTTGTCGCGCATAACGAGCTCACGACCGTTCGATTCGATCTGCATCAGCGCGGACGCGAGGTGTTTGAGCATGCGGTTCCCGAGGCGGGTACGGCGGGCAAAACCGTTGCCATCCGTATTCCCGGCCAACTCATCATTCGACATAGTACGGCGATACCGCGTGCATAGTTTGTGCAGGTAAACGGCGATTTATCGCATTTCAATAACAATCGGTAAGGATGCCGGCAGATAGCTGTTGGGATGCAGCCGAGTGCTATGATAGACGGGTTCTTTTGTCTATCTAGGAGGCTTTGCCTGATGGAGATCACCAAGGATATCCGCTACATTGGCGTCAACGATCACGACATTGACCTGTTCGAGGGCCAGTACGATGTGTCCGAGAATGGTATGGCATATAACAGCTACGTTATCTTGGGCGATAAAATCGCTGTCGCCGATTCGGTTGACGCTGGCTTTGTCGACGAGTGGCTCGGCAACCTCGAGGCCGTGCTCGATGGCCGTACGCCCGACTACCTGGTTGTCCATCACATGGAGCCCGATCACTCCGCCGGTATCGCCGCCTTTATGGAGCGCTATCCCCAGGCGCAGATTGTGGCCAGCGTGGGTGCTTTCCGCATGATGGTCAACTACTTTGGCACCGACTTCCCCGAGCGCAAGATGGTCGTCAAAGATGGCGACGTGCTCGACCTGGGCGGCCACAGCCTGACGTTTGTCGGCGCCCCCAACGTGCACTGGCCCGAGGTGCTCTTCTCCTACGAGTCCACCGACAAGGTGCTCTTTAGCGCCGACGGCTTTGGCAAGTTTGGCGCCAACGACATCGAGGATCCCGAGGGCTGGGCCTGCGAGGCTCGCCGCTACTACTTTGGCATCGTGGGAAAGTTCGGCAAGTTTGTGCAGGCCGTGCTCAAGAAGGCCGCCGATCTGGACATCCAGATCATTTGCCCGCTTCACGGTCCCGTGCTGACCGAGAACCTGGGCTATTACCTCGACACCTACAACACCTGGTCGAGCTACCAGCCCGAGGACGAGGGCATCACGATTGCCTATGCGAGCGTGTATGGCCATCTGAAAGCTGCCGTTGAGGAGCTCGCATCTGCGCTCGAGGCCCGCGGCCAGAAGGTCTCCGTCTTTGACTTGGCTCGCGATGATATGGCCGAGGCCGTTGAGGACGCGTTCCGCTACGACCGCCTGGTGCTCGCCTCCATCACCTATCAGGGCGAGATCTTCCCGTTCATGAGCACCTTTATCCATACGCTTGCCGAGCACGCCTATCAGAACCGCACGGTTGCGCTCGTCGAGGCCGGTTCCTGGGCGCCTGCCGCTGCCAAGGTTATGACCAAGGAGCTCGAGGGCATGAAGGACATCGCCCTGACGCAGAACAAAGTGACCGTCCTGGGTTCGCTCAACGACGCATCGCGCGCCCAGATCGAGGCCCTCGCCGACGAGCTTTCCAAGTAGCGATATTTCGCTTTTGACGTTCAACCACCACAAAGGGGACAGGCCCTTTGTGGTGGTTTTTGTTTAAGCGTCAGCGATGAGGAGATTTGGGCGGGCGTCGTCGACGATCTCGGCGATTGAGGTGGCAACGGCATGATCGGGGTCACGGTCCATCACGATGGTGTCGACATCTGCCAGCTCGGCAAAGCGGTACATGCCACGTCCGTTAACCTTGCTGGCGTCCATGAGGGCGACGCTTTGACGGGCGGCGCCGACCATAGCCGCTTTGGTCTCGGCCATCTGCGGAAAGTCGGTCGTAAAGCCGCAGCGGGGGACAAAAGCGCCGGGGCACATGACGGCAAGGTCGGCGTGGACCATTTGGAGCGCCTGCATGGTAAGTGGACCGTACAGATAGCGATGACCTTTGCGCAGTGCCCCACCCAGCATGACGACATCGACCGAGGGCATGCTCTCGTCGATGTAATCGGCGATGGTAATGTCGGCCGTGATGACGGTGATGCCGTCGCGCTGATCGAGGAGCCGGACAAACTCGAGCGCCGTGGTGCCCGAGTCGACAAGCAGCGTGTCGCCATTGCCGACGAGCTCGATGGCGCTTTGCGCGATGGCCTGCTTGGCGGCGACATTGACGTTGATGCGGCGATCCTGGGTGGATACGGTCAGTCGCTTCTGGAGAGACACGGCGCCACCATGCGTGCGGCGCAACTTGCCGGACTCGGCGAGCGCGTCCAGGTCGGCGCGGGCGGTAACGGAGGACACGCCAAAGGTCTGGGCGATTTCTGCCACTTGCACCGAGGCGTTATGCTCGAGCATCTCCATGATGGCGGAACGACGCTCATCGGCGAAAGCTCGGGCTGTTGCGTGGGCCATGTTTGCTCCATTCTCGGCTAAATTTGTAGGAATTGTGTTGAGTCTATTTTCGTTCATTTCTTTTTGAATAAGAAAACGCCTTTCGATTACTTATCTTTTCTATAAAAGAAAGACGCTGAACGCCCAAAATTCAATATCGAACATGTCCACTCGGCTCAAATTCCTTCCGTTTACTTTTCAAAAACGACTGTATTGACCTGCATGGGCTTAATATCTCGCACGTGCAAAGACGCTGAATTTCATACAATGAGCGCAGCAAAACGCAAGGTAAAACGCCTTGTGAACAACTACGCCCGATGTCCAGATGCGGGCGAGGGAGAGGAGCAAACGCTCATGGCACTTGTTACCACCGAAAAGATGCTCAAGGACGCTCAGGCCGGCCACTACGCCGTCGGCGCGTTCAACGTCGAGAACCTCGAGTTTGTTATGGCCGTTCTGGCCGCTGCCGAGGAGACCAAGTCCCCCGTCATCATGCAGACCACCCCGGGCACCATCAAGACCGCTGGTCTGGACTACTTCTACGGCATGGTCAAGGCTGCCGCCGAGCGCGCTTCCGTGCCCGTCGCCCTGCACCTCGATCACGGCGATGGCTATGACCGCTGCATGCAGGCTTTCCGCACTGGCTACACCTCTGTCATGATCGACGGTTCGCACGAGTCCTTCGAGGACAACATCGCCCTGACCAAGTCCGTCGCCGACGCTGGCCGCGCCATGGGTGTGCCCGTCGAGGCCGAGCTCGGCAAGGTTGGCGGCAAGGAGGACGACGGTCCCGCGGTTGAGGGCGAGAGCCCCTACACCGATCCGGCCGAGGCCAAGGAGTTCGTCGAGCGCACTGGCTGCACCTCGCTGGCCATTGGCGTTGGCACCAGCCACGGCGTGTACACGAGCGATCCGCACATCGAGCAGTCCGTGGTCAAGGCCATCCGCGACGCCGTCGACGTGCCGCTGGTTCTGCACGGCACCTCCGGTGTGCCCGATGAGCAGGTTGCCGAGGCTGTGAAGAACGGCATCTGCAAGGTTAACTACGCCACCGAGCTGCGTCAGGCCTATACCAAGGGCTTCATGGCCTACATGGCCGAGAACCCTGCCTGCTTCGATCCCAAGAAGCCGGCCAAGGAGGGCATGCGTGAGATCACCGAGCTGGTTAAGATTCGCATGACCAACCTCAACTCTGTGGGCAAAGCAGAGTAACAGCAAGGGTACTCTGATTCCACCGGGCCGTCCGGAAACGGAAAAGGGCCTATCTCTCAGAACGTCCTCGGACATGTCGGAAGCCCCGCTGCGCGCTACGCGCTGCGGGGCTTCCTCCGTCCTGCGGAATGTTCTGAGAGATAGGCCCTTTTCCGTTTCCGGACGGCCCTGCTCGATCGCCCTTGTGGCGTTGGGGCGGAAATGGGTGGTGCGCGAGGGGCGCTTTGTTGATGAGGGGTTAGTATGCCCGGGCTTGGTTGGGGAATGACTTGTTTAGGGATGCTTGGAGCTTTTCGAAGGATGCTCGCAGGTTGAGTTCCTGGTCGGTTGAGCGTTTGGTTTTTGTGGTGGGGGAGTCGAGGAGGCCGTTTCTCTGTGTCGGGGGGAAGGAGAAAAGGTTTGCATATGTTAGGGATGGCTGCTGTGCTGCGTTATTGGAAGAATGCATGCTTATGCGGCCTCCTCGATGTCCACCAAAAGATTGCGCTCGGGGTGTGCTGCTAGGTCCCGTGCGCTGGCAGTATTATGCCGCGAGTGCAGATAAGAAAGCCGCTAAAGAAAGGCTTAATCGGGTTTGATGTAACCATGAAACCGCAGGTCAGAGGTATCGAGTAACACTCTTGAAAGGTTTTGAGCTTAAGGGCTTTCTAAGGTTTGTGGCGCGGATGTGGCTCGCCTGTGTGGGGCGTGTGGATGGCTCGTTCCTAGCGCTGCGGCTCTGCGGCGCGCACCTGCTCGATGACCTTTTCCATGGTGGTATCGATGCGGTCTTTCTTGAGCTCACATTCCCAGACGGTGATGGGCGTCCAGCCCATTTGGGTAAGCGCGTCGATGGCAGCGCGGTCGCGCTCGACGTTGCGGCGAAACTTTGCCTCCCAAAATTCAACATTGCGCTTGGGCTGGCTAGGGTTGCACTTGGGGCAGCGGTGCCAAAAGCAGCCGTTGACGAAGATGGCGATCTTGCGCCCGGGAAAGGCGATGTCGGGCTTACCGGGAACCTTCCATTCCAAGCGATAACCCGTAAGGCCCGCTGCCCGCAGGCGCTGGCGAACGAGCAGCTCGGGTTTGGTGTTCGCACGCTTGTTGCCCTTCATGGACTTTTTGATGGCGGCGCGACGGCGGACCAGTTCGCGCTCGTCAGCGGAGAGGTCCGAGGTATCGATGCCGTCGAGCAGGCCGGGCTTGGGACGCTTCTTGCTGCGGCGCTTAGGTGCGCGCTTGGGTTTGGTGGCGGGCTCGTCGGTCGCGGTGGCCTCGGCGTTGTTGGCAGTGCCGTTGGCCTCAAGCCGATCTTCCTTCAACTCAATCAGAGCATCGATAAGCCCTTTGTCGGCGGGCATCCACTCAACGGTGGCAAGCGAGGTGCGCGGAATCCAGCGGATATCAAGCTGACGGTCATGCTTCTGGGGCTCGCCAGACTCTTTGGCCAGCGAGCAGTAGTAGCACTCCATGGAGAGATGGAAATCGGGGTAGTCGTACTCAACGGTATAGAAATCACGCAGGTTGGTGACTTTGACCTGCAGCTCTTCCATGAGCTCGCGGCGTACGGCGTCCTCGGGCGTCTCGCCGCGCATGAGCTTGCCACCGGGGAACTCCCAAAGTCCCTGCATGTCGCCATAGCCGCGCTGCACGGCAAGCAGCTCGTCAGATCCTTCCTTGCGGATGATCCCAACGGCAACATGAACAGTCTTCAACAGGAGTCCTCTCTCAATATCAAGACGTGGCAGGCTAGCTACCCGTGCCTTACACAACGGTAAGGCAAGCGTAAGCCATATCGATGGTAGCCGACTCGTCTTCTTGCGACTATAGATGCCGTAGACTAATTGCAAGAAAGGACTCGGTATGCAAACCACGCACATGGCGACCCCGGTACTGGAGGTCGCGCATCTCGAAAAGGTATATGGAGCGCTGGGCAACGTGACCCGCGCGCTCAACGACGTCAGTTTTACCGTCAACCGCGGCGAATTTGTTGGCATCATGGGCGCTTCGGGCTCGGGCAAGTCGACGCTGCTCAACTGCGTGTCGACCATCGATAGCGCCACGAGCGGCACCATTCGCATCAACGGGCAGGACGTTACGCGCATGAAGCAGGCCAAGCTCTCGCAGTTCCGCCGCGAGGAGCTCGGCTTTATCTTCCAGGACTCCAACCTGCTCGATACGCTCACGGCACGCGAGAACATCGCCCTGCCGCTCACCATCGCCCGCACAAACTCGGCAGAGATCTCGACCCGCGTGCAGGATGTGGCAGCGCGCCTGTCCATCAGCCAGGTGCTCGACAAGTATCCCTACCAGATGTCCGGCGGTCAGCAGCAGCGCGTCGCCGCCTGCCGCGCGCTCGTCACCGATCCCACCATGATCATGGCCGACGAGCCCACCGGCGCCCTCGATTCCAAGAGCGCTCGCCTGCTGCTTGAGAGCCTGGAGGCCCTCAATCGCCGCCTACGCGCCACCGTGCTCATGGTCACGCACGACAGCTTTGCCGCCAGCTACACGAGCCGCGTGCTGTTTATTCGCGACGGCAAGATCTTCACCGAGCTGCGCCGCGGCGACACCGACCGTCGCGAGTTCTTCGACCGCATTATGGAGGTCGTTGCCATGATGGGCGGTGAGGGCTCCGATGCTCTGTAAACTCGCTTGGGGCAACGTCCGCCGCGCCGGCCGCGACTACCTCGTCTACCTTTTGACGCTCACCCTGGGTGTCACGGTCTTCTATGCCTTTAACACCATCTCGATGCAGGTCGACATCGCCGGAATCGATGAAAAAGGCTTGGCGCAGGTAATGGGCAGCATGCTCGGCGACCTGACGTACTTTTTGGCCGGTGTCATGGCCTTTTTAATGGTGTATGCCAATAACTTCATCATGAAACGCCGCAAGAAGGAGTTTGGCCTGTACCAGGTGCTCGGCATGGGGCGCGGGCGCGTCGCCACGATCATGGCGCTCGAGACGGTGATTGTCTCGGTCGGCGCCTTTGTCGCCGGCATTGTGCTGGGTGTGGGACTCTCCCAGCTCATGACGTTCTTTACGGCCTCGCTCTTTAAGACGCAGATCGCCAATTTCCACTTCTTTTTCTCGGTGCATGCGTTCAACCTGACCCTTGTCTGCATGCTCGTGATGTTTGTGCTCACGCTACTGCTGAACCTTCGCGCCGTGCGTCGTACCAAACTTATCGAGCTTATGGGTGCCGAGCGTCGCAACGAGAGCATCAAGACACGCAACCCCTGGATTGCGATTGCCATCTTTGCCGTGGGCGTGGCGCTTGTGGGCGTGGCCTATTACCGTCTGCTACGTGATGGGTTCCCGCTAACCGCGACGGACAGCAAGCTGCAAGAGGCCATGAACCAGTTTGGTATTACGACCGCTATGGTTACCGTGGGCACCTTTGCCCTGTTCTGGGGACTCTCAGGCATGCTCATCAAGCTGCTGCAGAGCCTGCGCGGCGTGTATTGGCGCGGCCTCAACATGTTTACCGTGCGCCAGCTTGCGGCCAAGGTCAACACGGTGTGCTTTTCGATGGGCGTCATCGCGATGCTCCTGTTTTTGGCCATCACCTCGGTGACGTGCGGTATGTCGATTGCCAACGTGATGAACGAGAACCTGGAGCGCTATAACCCTGTTGACGTGTCTCAGACGTATGTCTATTACACGCCCGATACGCTTGACTACTACAAAGAGTACATCAATCCGTCTGAAGCCGATCGCATGGTGCTGGCCGATACAACGGTCGATTTGTACCCCGCATGGCACGGCGATCCATGGCACGGCGATCGTAAGGGCAAGTCGGCGGACAACAACGACGAGACCGGCAAGAAGGTCAATATCGCCGATGTTGCCGGTGAGCATGTGCAGATCGATTCGTATCTGAGTTACCCGCTTGGCGGTTCGGATCCTTCGGTGACTCCAAGTGAAATGTGCAAGGCCATGGGCGAAAAGCTTCCCAAGGCGTTCGGGGTAGCAATGCCGATACGATGGGTCTGTTTGTGACGCCGGCGAGCCAGTACAACAAACTGCGTCAGATGATGGGCGAGGAGCCGGTGCACATCGGTCACGACCAGTATCTGCTCACGTGTGATATGGGCGGCGAGCTGGTCGACCTGTACACCAAATACATGGCCGGCGGCCATACCCTCACCTTGGGCGGGCATACACTCAAGCCCGCAGCCGATAAGTCGGACGAAGATACGGCGGCCATCGCCAACTCGGCGATGGGCAGTAATCCGGGTACCGTCGTCGTTGCCGACGAGCTGTTGTCCCAACTTAATCTGCAGCCGTATTCCAGTAGCCTGCTCGTTAACTACAAACAGGGGATGGATACGACCGAGGCAGACGAGAGTATTAAATACACTGTGCTCGACAATCTGCTCGTTGACGGCAAGGAGCCGGGGTCGTGGGGAACCTTCATCACACGCTCCGAGATGTACGTGCAAGCAGCGCAAATGAACGGTCTTATTAGCTACCTAGCCATCTACATCGGCTTTGTATTGGTCGTTGCATGCGCGGCGATTCTGTCGATCCAGCAACTCTCCAACGTGGCCGACGGCAGCCGCAGCTATCGTGTGCTGGCACAGATCGGCTGCGACGACCGCCAGATTCGCCATTCGGTGATGGCGCAGCAAGCGGTATTCTTCCTGTTCCCGCTGGCAGTGGGCCTGGCACACTCCTTTGTGGCACTTAAGGTGATCATCGAGCTGGTGAGCATATTCGGAAATATGAGCATCGGCGGCACCGTGGGCCTCACCTGTGCAATCTTCCTGGCAGCCTATGGTGGCTACTTCCTGGTGACCTATCTCATGAGCACCGGCATGGTACAAGCTGCCATCGCCACCCGTTACAGCGAGTAACAAGCGGGCAAAATCGTCGCAAAATCAGAGGCGTATGACCGCCGCGAAGGGACCAGGGACCCTTTCGCGGCGGTTTTTGCCAATCTGGTGCGTCTCAGATACAAGTGAGTAGACTTTTTTGAACCTGCCGAGCACATTGCGACAAATGATCGATGAAACCGCAGGTCAGAGCTGTGGCGTTTTGAGGTGTGCTCGGCATCCCGCCAAAAGCCTACTCACTTGGTTTTTACCGCTAGAAGACCGCCGCGAGGGAAAGCAGCTCCCTCGCGGCGGTTGGCGTTTGCCCAGATAAAACCTGCCAAAACAAACCTGTCCCTTTTAGCAGGTTATCGCTTCCAAAAGTGGAGGATCAGCGTGGTGCCTTTTGGTGGAGGGGGGATATTGATTAATTCGGGTAACATTTTTTTAACGCCGGGAACGATGTTAAAATACCCAAAATGCTATCTAGGAGCTTTGATTTTATGGCAACCGAGGCAGCTACCCTGCAAAACGTGACGCGCTCGTTCCTCTGGCATTCAATTATGTTGTTTATAGGGGCGGCTGGTCTGTATTGTGTGGCGCCAAGTATTTATACGGGCCTTTCTGGCACCGTTCTTATCGGTCTGCATCTGTTTTCGGGCTTCTGTGTGGGCCTCATCTCTCGCCCTGTGAGACCGGGTATTTCCAAAAGGCTTTTTGGACTTATGCTCGTAGACATTGCACTTCTTGTGATGTACACGATATCTCTTAATGTCTTTCATCAATTTCATGTTGTGGTTTCGGCGCTCGCGTTCATTTTGTTGTTACTAGCCCCCTTGCTTGTCGCTTGCTGTTCTTGGGTGCTTGGCGGTGAATTCGCAAACATACGTGCGGGATTAAAGGGGAAACATGTGGCCGATGGCTCTGCTCTCCACGGGTATCCTGAGCTCGCACTTTACAGCCCCGTTGTGCTCTTGATTGCTTTGCTTGTTGGCCTTCAGTTTCTTCTCGTCCCGTTGATGGACTCCATCGGTTCTTTCCTTTCCGTTAACGCCGAGATGGGGGTTGCTGCCTCGCTCGTCGAACCTCTTGCGTTTGGTAATGCCGCCGTTATTCTCGATACGGATTGTTTGTTTTCGCGCAATATAAACATCGGGGCTGTGCTCCTGAGCTTTGGTGGGCATCAAGAGATCGTATTGCTTCTGGTTACCGTTTTGGGCA
>ENA-OQIX01000240-OQIX01000240.1-human-gut-metagenome-genome-assembly--contig:-NODE-240-length-11667-cov-2.186568_pt1 | contig 11667 bp, 9 predicted proteins | sample MGYA00242591_ERZ504756 | MGnify/ENA primary metagenome ERZ504756 (study PRJEB26092, sample SAMD00036369) | human gut metagenome | host: Homo sapiens | study: EMG produced TPA metagenomics assembly of...
GCGGTTTACATGACTGGTATCTATATTGTATTTTATGCATTATGGCATAGACGAACCGTCTTAGAAGTTGCTCCCCGATGGGTTCTTGCAATGCGCTAGGTAGGTTCTCGTTGATGTTGGGGTTTGTGTTCGATCCGACGATTCGCCGTATTCCACAACGTGTTGTAGGAATTAGGGGACAACTATGGACGCACACCGCTCACGGTCGCTGGGTATGGCGGCCCTGATCTTCATTTTAATTAGCCTCACCGCCGCAGTTTTTCACGGTGCAGCCCCCGTGCGCGCCGAGGATGCGACGACACCAACGCCGATTGAGATCAACGACGATACGGCAACGGTTGAGGTCAAGCTGTATACCGATGAGAACCATAATCAGCCTTTGGGTGATACTGCCGTAACGTCTACTTCGAAGCTCTACGGAGCTTTTTCGGCACAATTTAAAAGCGGTAAGGCGCCTTCGTCTGGGAACAACATCGCTGTCTATGAGCTGCCAGGCACCATCGTCGTTGATGACGCAGGTGGCAACCTCATGGAGGGTTCGGAATCTTCTGCCGCCCAAGCTGGCACGTGGAAGATCGAAGGTAATAAGGTTGTCTTTACGTTTGACAAGGGCTGGCTTGAACGGAATCCTGCGAACATTCATGTCGCGGCAAACTTCTCGTTCCAGCTTAAAAACAAGAATGTCGGTTCTGGTAGCAACGCATCTTTCGTGTTTCCTGGTGCGGGAATGATCAATATCCCCACCAAAGACGGCAAAGTCACAGGGACGAAGTCGGGGACCTTCTTCCAGGGAGCAGATGGCGTGGCCAAGGTTACCTGGACCGTTAAACTCACCGTCGAGTCGTATGCCACGAATGTCAAGTTAACCGACGCGCTGGGCGACAACTTCAACTTTGTGATAGGCAGCTTCGCACTCGACGGCACGAAGCTCGAACCCCAGCCGAAGATCGACAGCCAGGTCGCGACCCTCGACAGCCTGGGCAATCTTTCCCAGGGCGACCACACGATCACGTACGAAACGGAGCTGAAGAGCGGCGTTTCGGCAAACAGCGGCGATTTGATCAAAGCTGACAATACGGCAATGTGGAATTGGGCTGGTTCAACCGACGGCGACAACAAAACAGCTACGGCTGAGCCTGTTACATTCGGCTACGACATGATTGACAAGTCCAACGGATCGGGCACACCGTCGGACATCAAGTGGACGGTCAGACTCAACCAAGGCAAGCTCAAGGCCGACATGAGCGGCTACGTGTTCACCGATTATCTGGACGGAAAACAGACGTATACGGGCAACTACTTTACGGTTTACAAAGGCGACTCGGAGGCGAGCGGAGTCGAGATTGAGAAAGGCAACCTTGACCCAAAGGAACAATCCTTTTCCTATAAGTTCCGGGATAACCTTGAGGATAAGTACGCCACCTACTGCATCGTTTATCACACAAAGATGAACGACACGAGCTCGTACGGCACCGTGCGCAACAACGCGACCATCGAGCGTGAAGGCTCCGTTTCCGGTACCGATGAAGGCAGTTTCACGCCGCAGCTGACGGGTGTTGTGCCGATCACCAAGAGGCTCGTGAGATCCAATGAGGCGACGACGGGCAGGGCGACATGGGAGACGAAGGTCGCGCTGAAGGCGATCGTCAATGCGGTCCATCCAGACGAGGTGACGGTGAAGGACACGTTTCAGTCGGCATGGTCGCAGAAACTTGGTGTCGACGAAAGCTCCATTACCATTAAAATCGGCGATACCGTGCTGGAACGGGGCGCCGACTGGAATCCAACGGCTAGCTTTCCGGGTAATGAAACAAAGGAAAACTACGACCTCAAAATCATCGTTACCAACAAAGTGAAGGACGCCCTCGAGAAAGAGGACTACGCCGTTATCACCTACGACACCACATCAGAAGCGCTGTCGGGCTGGTACTCAAACTTTGCGTCGGTCAGCGCGCCGGGCCTGAAATTAAAGTGGCCGTTCACCGAACCCGTCAAGTACGTTGTCAACCAAGAAACGAAGTCCGCGGTCGAGAAGCCGGAAGCGGAGTCGAAGGTGTCTTGGGTTGAGAACTTCGATTGGCATACCGTTGACGGCTCGGATGAGAAGGGCGCCTGGATCGTCGGCTGGAACGGTGTATGCAAACCGCCAAAAAGGGTAATAAGGGCGCAAATGGCGAGTTCGAATACTTTGGAGCTGGAAAGCTGGGCGGGAAACCGCTGAATATCATCGACACCCTTCCGGACGGTATGAGCTATGTCGCGAATTCCGCCAAGTTCACGCTCGTGCAGAATCCCTACGATCAACATACGGGGCTTGGGCGCGGAGGCGAGGCCAAGGAGGTCGTTAAGAGTCGGACACTTGCCGCTGGCAACGTTAGCAGCAGAGGCAACACGGTCACTTTCTCCATCCCCACGACGGAACTCGGCGACTACGCCGGTTACGCTAAGCTTACGTATCAGACGGCGGTCAAGCGTGGTGAGCTCGATACCTCCACAAACGAGGTGAAGTTCACCAATTCTGCGCGCGCCGAGTCGGGAAGCAAGAAATTCGACTATGGCAGTGGTGCTGTCATCATTAAGAACAACGTCATCAAGAAGACCGGCGAACAGGTCGACAATAGTAATCGCATCAAATACACCATTTTCGTTAACGAGTCAGCTGTCGATCTTAAGAGTGACACTGGTGTCCTCGAGCTGGTCGATACCATGGATGCCAAGTGCACGTTGGTGCCGTCGACGCTTAAGATCTATGAGCGCGTGAACAACGATTGGTCTGAGCTGGCCGATAAGGATTATTCGTCAAAGATGGAGCAAATCAACAACGAATCTGGCTCATGTACGAGATTGACACTTAACGTGCCCGATGAGAAATACCTCAAGGTCGAGTACGAGGTCAATCCGAGCGGAAATCCTGGCAACAAGGTTCCTCTTTCCAATACCGCCATGCTTACGGGTGTGAAGGACGGTTCTGCGACTGATGATCAAACATGGGAAAGTCAAAAAAAGACTTCTGCCAGCGCAGGTGGCAACGGCTACGGCATCACGATGACCAAATACGATGCGCAGCAGGTCGGTGCGACGCTCAAGGGGGCGGAGTTCGCACTCTACAGAGTGGATATGGGCGGGGAGAGCGCCAGATCGTTGTTTGCCACCGCTAAGACCGATGACAACGGCAATATATCGTTCGGCACGAGCGACAGCGCGATGAACAGTTGCGTGCTCTACCAGCTTGAGGAGACCAGGGCGCCTGTTGGCTACGCCAAGGCCGAGCCTACGTGGATCATGCTCAAGGGCAACGAAAGCGACGAGGATTATCAAACTGCGCTAGCTAAGGCGAAGACCATCGCCGGCGGCGCGGAGATCGTAGGCGATGACAAAAAGGACGAGATTTGGGTCTATGACAATCGTCTAAAGGGATCCGCAACAATCCAGGCTAAGAAAGTGCTTGAAGGTGGCACATTCAAGAAGGGACAGTTCTCGTTTACACTTAAGGATGGCGACGGCAGGGTGCTCCAGACGGTGACCAACGACGCCGAGGGCAATGTCTCCTTCAACGTCGACTACACAAGGCCGATACCTACACTTACACCATCTCTGAGTGTCCCCGAGGGTGCCGAGAACAATGTCAAGGACCATATCGCCTACGACACAACCGTGGCACGATGTTACGGTTAACGTGACTATCGACAATGAGCATGAGCAGCTCGACACCGTCGTCACGTATGACGGTGCCTCCCGGGAGTCGCCGACCTTTACCAACAAGTATTCGACCATGCTTCCTGAGGCGGGCGGTGCCGGCTTGACTATGACGTATTTGGCTGGTGCATCGCTGCTGTGTTTTGCTGCGACATGGATGCATGCTCGTCGCCATCGCGATCAAGATCGAGGTGGTCGCCGTGAATAAGGTGTTTCGTCATTTGTTGACCGTTGTGGCAATAGCCATGGTTGCCGTCTTCTCTTTCGCGATTGCCCCTGGGACGGCCTGCGCGGCGGGCACCGGTGCCATTACGGTGGGCGGTACAGTTGCGACGCGGTATGACGCGTACCAGCTCTTTTCGGCGACCGTTGTCCGAACGATGACGATGCTGGCCAAAAAATTGCAACTGACGTAACGTGGGCGAATGACACGGTTCGTCAAACTGCTCCTTTCGGTGCTGCATGATGCGGGGCTTGATAGCTCGGCATCGACGGCGCAAGAGGCTGCCGAGTGGCTGAATGCGGGCGGACATATGTCGACTGCGCTGACGGCAAAGCTTGCCCGTGCGATTTGCAATGTCGGTGTACCTTCTGTGGCCCTTAACGCGGGCACGACGGCCGAGCTGCCCAGCGGATACTGGCTCATCGTCGCCGACGACGACGCCATCGCCCAGGGCGAGGCCGGCACCGCGCCGATCGTGGCACTGGTCGGCGGCAGCGCCGTAACCGTCAAGCCCAAGGCGGCGACCCCCAAGGTGTTCAAGCATGTGCTGGAGGACAACACCGCCGACTGGCAGAAGGCCGTCGACGCCACCGTGGGCGACGATCTGTACTGGCGCCTCTCGGCCACGGTCCCGGCGGGCCTCACGGCCTACGACGCCTACACGGTGCAGTTCGTCGACACCATGAGCGCGGGGCTCGACCCCTCCAAGGTGGCCGCGAGCATGCGCGTGTACGTGGCGGCGGGCGCGGACGGCGGCTTTGACGCCGTCACATGTGAGGGCGGTAACGCCAACTCGACGCTGGCTAAAGGGTGGACGGACATTACTTCACAGTGCAGGGTCTCGGTCGAGGGCAATGCCTTCACCGTGCGCACCGGCGACTTGATCGCCGCGCTCGGCGGGGCCGACGCCTTCACCGCGGCGCCCGCGTGGTTGCTGTCTACAATGCGCCGTTGGGGGCCAACTGCAATCGAGGCGCCACCAAGGGCAACCCCAACGAGGTCTACCTGCGCTACCCGCGCTCTCCCCTCGCCGACCAGTCCGGCGACGCCGGCTTCACCCGCACGCCGAGCGATGATGCGTGCGCCTACACCTGGGATCTCGCGCTCACCAAGCGCGGCAGCGACGGCGACAAGCCGCTTGCCGGGGCGGTCCTGAGCATCGCCGACGACCGCGGTCGCACACTGGCGGCCGACGGCACGTGGGATGCGGAGGGCAAGGCCACCGTCACCACGGGCGAGGACGGCCGCGTGACCGTCTCGGGCGTGGACTCGGGCAAGCTGGAGGTCCGCGAGCTCAAGGCACCAAGGCGGTACACCGGCTCGAGGCACGCGCTCCGTGACGGTCAAGGCCGAGGGCCTGGACGTCGACCAGGTGGCCGCCGCCAAAGCCCAAACTCACCATCACGGCCGAGTCGCCCCTGCGCGCCGACAGCGCGGACGGGTCGACGGGCAGCCTGGAGGCGTCGCTCATCAACACGCCCACCGGCACACCCCCTAGCATTACCACCGGAGGCTTTATGCCCTCGACTGGCGATATGGCAATGTACGCCGCGGCCGCCGCAGCGGTCGCCGGAGCCGCGCTCATCGTGGTCGCGCTCCTGGTCAAGCGGGGAGGTGGCAGCCATAAAGAGTAGCTGGCAGCCCCACAGAGAGCGGGGCGAGACGTAGCGAAGTAGATGCTAAGACACAGACAGATGATGACCGATCGAATGAGAATCAAACGGAAAACGGAGGAAAAGAAGATGAGCATGAGTAAGAACATCGCACGCCTGGCAGTAACCGCCGGCCTCACAGCAGCGCTGAGCTTCGGCGGAGTCATGGCCCCGGTGACCATGGCGTTTGCTGATGATGCGGCTACTACGACCAATACCATCACGATCGATAAGAACGCACAGAATGGCGATGTGAAGTACAAGGCCTACCAGATTTTCAAGGCGGATGTTCTAAACGAGGGCGACAAAAAGGTTGTTTCCAATGTTGTCTGGGCCGTGCCCGATACGGTTCAGACGGAGATAATTAACGCAATCGAGCAGAGCGAAGGCTATGCCAAAACAAGCAAGAAACTTCCCACAACGGGAGCGACTGCACAGAACGTAGCTGACTGGCTGGCTGCGAATATCCAGAACGCGGGGGCTGTGGATAACGATGCCCTGCTCAATAAGATTGCCAGCTCGGTCGAGGTTACCAATCCCGTCAAGCCAAAGGGCACTATCAATGCTGCGTTCGATGCGAACACCCCGGTCTCCTTCGATGAATCGGGCTACTATCTCTTTTTGACTGACAGCGACAGCATTAGCGCATCAACTGATACAAGCAAGAAGGCAAATACCGGAACCTCGCCAATTTTCGATATTGTCGGTGGCGACCCCGTTACCGTTACAGAGAAGACCAGTATTCCCACTGTCAATAAGGCCGTCCTCGACGATGGCGGTAGCTGGACGTTTAACGGCGACGACATTCTCACTGCTCCCAACAAGGGTGCAGACTCCGCTATTGGCGATTACGTTAAGTATCGGCTCGTCGGTACCGTTGCGAATAATATCAATACATTCGGTACATATGAATATACCTTCACTGATAAACTGCCTGAGACCATGACGCCCAAGTACACTGACGCTGAGAACAGCACCACTCCCAATGTCACGGTTAAGATCGATAACACGACTGTTGTGAACGGATTTGAGCCTGCCTATCAACAGCAGGACCACGTGTTTACGGTCCATTTTGGCGATCTCAAGAATTGCAAGGACAAGGATGGCCATGTGATTTCTGTGACGGCCAACTCTCGAGTGACCGTTGAATATGAGGCCATGCTTGATCCCCAAATTATCTGCAATGATGATGGTACGCTTAAGGATATCTACAAGGATAATCTGCTGGGCAAGGCTCAGAAGAACACGGTCAAGCTGGAGTACTCTAACAATCCGCACGGCGAGGGTATCGGTTCCACGGCTGACCATTGTGCCTATGATTACACCTATGGCATCGATGTCAAAAAGGTGGGCTCTGATAACGAAGCTAAGGGGCTCGAGGGCGTTGAGTTCACGCTGCAGAAGAACGGTGATACGAGCAACTTTATCAAAGCGGACGGCACCAAGACGGCTGATAGCAAGCAGGCCAAGCTGATGACCGACGCAGACGGTAAGATAAACGTTGTTGGTCTCGATGAGGGCACCTACACCCTTAAAGAGGTAACCCCGAAGCCTGGCTACAACAACTCTGCTTCCAAAGGTGTCACGTTTACCATTGCTCGCGGTGCTATTAAACAGGATGGTACCGATGTGACTCCTGACAAGCGTCTCGCCCAGATCTCTGCTGATAAGGATGTCGTTAAGGTCAATTCTGCTACCGTTTCTACCGGCAAACTCAGCTTTACCATTGTCGACCAGAAGGGCTCCGGCCTTCCCCTCACCGGTCTTAACGGCGTGACCTTCACTTGGATTGCTGGTGGTGCGGTGCTGTGCATCGGCGTGGCGCACCTCATCCGCAGCCGTAAGCAGGCTGAGGAGTCCGAGCAGGAGTAACGCTCGCTCACCCATCCCTTTGGCAGGTGGGATGTGATGGCCATGAGACTTGCGGACACTTTTCTCGTCCATCCACGTTCTTGCTTTGCCATTCTCTTTTCGGGGCAGACTCCGCACTGGAGTCTGCCCCGTTTTTTTGGATAACGCAGCCAAGCTCCATTGCCCGATGGATCAAGCGTATGAATATCGAACAGATGTTTGCAATTATTGCGTTCACCAGCTGTGGGTGCATACACTCGCAGTAAAATGGCTTCGCGACGCATCCCGTGCGCGGGCGGCCGACGACTCGATCGGAGGTCCCCAAATGCTGAAATTCCTTAACGCGCTCGCCGCCCTCGCGGCGGTGGGCACGTTCGTCATCGCGTTTCTTGACTCGTATGAGGTTCGGTTTAAGGTCCGTAGGCGCACGCGCGGTGCGGACGGTGGACGGCATTTGCGTCGAAAGCGCAAATAAGAATGCCCGGGGGTCGGATCCCGGGCATTTAACAAAAGCTGAAAACTAGGCCGCCCGCGCTCTCGTACACTTACGCGGGGTGCGTCGTTTCCTACAGACATTGTATCCCGAATCGCTCCGCCGATCCGGGACATTTTGAAAACACAAATGCGGGCCCATACTTGCGCTGTGCAATGCTGCCAGGCTGCGTTGTCCGGCGCATGAGCTTGCTAATCGGCTATTATTTGTTTAGACAACTTGAGTTGTAAAGGAGTGACCGGTGATGGTGCAGGGCGCCAAACATATGAAGAGCAATAACGCCGCGGACAACGGCGGCTCAAGCCCTCAGCCCAAATCTCAACCAAAGCCCAAGCGCCGCCGCAAGCGACTGCCGCGCTGGGCCGACCGGCTCATCACCATCGTCATTATCCTTATTGGCGTGGGCCTTATGACCTGGCCGTGGATCTTGGACCGGCTCGAGGCCTCGGGCGTGTTCAACCAGATCAGCACCGTGTCCAGCACCGTGGACGCGCTCTCTGCCGAGGAGCGCGAGCGCATTCTGCTCCAGGCGCGCTCCTATAACGAGCAGCTTGCCGGCGAGGCCACCGAGCTTCCGGCCGACCAGATCGAGCCCTACGCTCAGCAGCTCATCTTTGACCGCGACCCCATGATGAGCTGGGTCGAGATCCCTTCCATCGACGTGAGCATGCCCATCTACCACGGCACGAGCGAGGAAGTCCTTATGGCGGGCGTCGGCCACCTGGAGGGCACGAGCCTGCCGGTGGGCGGCACCTCGACGCACTGCGTGCTCACCGCGCACTCGGGCATGCGCAACCTGAGCATGTTCGACGACATCCATTCGCTGAAGCCCGGCGACCTGGTGCTGCTGCACACCATGAACAAGACGCTCGCCTACAAGATGGTGAACTCCGAGGTGGTGCTGCCCGAGGAGATGGAGTCGCTGACCATCGAGCCCGGCGCCGACAAGGTGACGCTCGTCACCTGCACGCCCTACGGCGTGAACGACCATCGCCTGCTGGTGCATTGCGTGCGCACCAAGTACAGCAAGAAGGACGTCGACAAGCAAAAGTCGCTGGCCGGTCGCCACTGGGGCAAGCGCGAGTTTGCTGTGCTCATCGTGGTCGTGGCCATTGTGCTGTTGCTGCTGGACATCGTGATCCACGCGGTCCGCAAGCGCCGCAAGGCCAAGGCCTCGGCATAAGACATTCTCCAGAACCACCACAATGGGGACAGGCACCTTTGTGGTGGTCGGGGGCTTCCAAACCATCACAACATTCGATGAAAATCGCGATTTTGGCGAAAAGTGTCGAATGTTGTGATGGTTTTCGTTGTGGGCGGGATGGTTTTCGCTACGGACGGTACGGTTTCGCTGCAGAACCGCCAGCCCGCCGCCTGCCAGCCGCCGCCCTCGTTACGTTTTCGCTGCATTTAGGTAAAGCACCTGCTCCGAGCGGCGTTGCCCTGTATACTAGAGCGGTTTAACTGTTATGCGGAAGGGAGCGCCTATGGCACTCAGCGAGAAAGACGTGCGCGGCATCGCCGAGTACGCAAAGATCGCACTGACCGATGACGAGCTCACCCAGATGACGTCCTACCTGAACGACGCCGTCCAGATGCTCGAGCCCGTCTTGCAATATGACTTGCCCGACGTGGAGCCCACGTTCCATCCCATCGGAAGCCTGTCCAACGTGATGGGCGATGACCTGCGCGAGCCCGAGCGCGACCTGCCGCTCGACGTTGCGCTCGAAAACGCCGGCAGCGCGCGCGACCGCTACTTCCGCGTGCCGTCCATTTTGGGAGAGGGGGAGAGCGAGTAATGGCGCTAAGCTTCGATTCCCTTACCGCCGCCCAGATCGCCGCGGGCGTTGCCGCCGGCGACTTTACCGCTACCGAGGTGGCCCAGGCCTCCCTTGCCGCCATCGAGGCGCGCGAGGGCGGGGTCCAGGCATTCCTGCAGGTGGCGCCCGAGCTTGCGCTCGAGGCCGCTGCGCGCGTGGATGCCGACCGTGCCGCCGGCAAGCCGCTGCCCCCGCTTGCGGGCGTGCCGCTGGCCATTAAGGACAACATGAACCTTGTGGGCACGCGCACCACCTGCGCTTCCCGCATGCTCGAGAACTACCAGAGCGTCTACACCGCCACCTGCGTCCAGCGCATGCTCGATGCCGGCTGCCTGCCCATGGGCAAGGCCAACATGGACGAGTTTGCCTTTGGCAGCTCCACCGAGAGCTCGGCGTTCCACCGCACCAACAACCCCTGGGATACCGAGCGCGTGCCCGGCGGCTCCTCGGGCGGCTCCGCTGCCGCCGTTGCCGCGGGCGAGGTGGCGCTCTCGCTGGGCTCGGACACCGGCGGCTCCATTCGCCAGCCGGCGAGCCTGTGTGGCGTGGTGGGATTTAAGCCCACGTATGGCGCCGTGAGCCGTTACGGCGTGGTTGCCTTTGGCTCGTCGCTCGACCAGGTGGGACCCTTTGGTCGCACGGTCGAGGATGTCGCGCTGGCCATGAACGCGCTTACCGGCGCGGGCCACGATCCGTACGACTGCACCAGCCAGGATTGCGCCGTCGACTTTACCGAGCATCTCAACGACAGCATCGAGGGAAAGCGCGTGGGTATCATCCCCGCGTTCATGGAGGCCGAGGGCCTGACGCCCGAGGTCAAGGCCGCTATTGAGCGTGCCGCCCAGGAGCTGCAGAGCCAGGGCGCCGAGCTGGTCGAGGTCGACCTGCCGCACCTGGACGCCGCCATCGCCGCCTACTACGTCATCGGCCCGGCTGAGGCATTCTCCAACCTGGCCCGCTTCGACGGCATTCGCTACGGCTATCAGGAGGAGGGCTGCGCCAACCTGTCCGACCAGAGCTCGCTCTCGCGCGCCCACGGCTTTGGTGCCGAGGCCAAGCGCCGTCAGATGCTCGGCGCCTACCTGCTGAGCTCGGGCGTGTACGACAAGTACTACTACGCTGCGCAGAAGGCCCGCACGCTCATCACGCAGGACTACAACGCCGCGTATGCCAAGGTGGACACCATCCTCATGCCCGCCTCGCCGCGCACGGCCTTTAAGTTTGGCGAGATCAGCGACCCCACGCAGATGTACCTCTCCGACCTGTATACCATTTCGCTCAACATTTGCGGCAACGGTGGTATCTCGGTGCCGCTGGGCCTGGGCGAGGATACTCATCTGCCCATTTCTGCCCAGCTGGTGGGTCCGGCCTTTAAGGACCGTCAGCTGCTCACGTTTGCCCGCGCCCTGGAGCGCGGCTTTGCCGATGCCGCCACGGGCGCGCCCGCGCTTTCCGTCGCGCCCGATTTTGCCGGGAAGGGAGGCGAGCTGTAATGAAGGAGCTTTCCGAGGTCCTGCAGGATTGGGAGGCCGTGATCGGCCTGGAAATCCATACCGAGCTCACCGCACTCGATACCAAGATGTTCTGCAACTGCAAGCTCAGCCACGATGACGAGCCCAACGCCAACGTGTGCCCGGTGTGCCTGGGCCTGCCCGGCGCCCTGCCGGTGCCCAACAAGCGCGCCATCGAGAGCATCGTCAAGGCCGGTCTCGCGACCAACTGCGAGATTCAGCGCCACTCGATGTTCTACCGCAAGCACTACTTCTATCCCGATATGGCCAAGAACTTCCAGACCACGCAGGGCCCGGTCGCCTTTGCCATGTACGGTCACCTGGACCTGGACGTGACCGGTCGCGGTGCCGCCGAGCGCCCCGACTGCGCGTTTGGCGAGGCCGAGGCCCAGAGCCTGGCGAGCGCCTCGGCCAATGCCGA
>ENA-OQIX01000242-OQIX01000242.1-human-gut-metagenome-genome-assembly--contig:-NODE-242-length-11627-cov-2.801652_pt1 | contig 11627 bp, 13 predicted proteins | sample MGYA00242591_ERZ504756 | MGnify/ENA primary metagenome ERZ504756 (study PRJEB26092, sample SAMD00036369) | human gut metagenome | host: Homo sapiens | study: EMG produced TPA metagenomics assembly of...
AGGAAGAACTCGACCAGAAAGACCGGACTATCGAGGAACTGAGAGTGCAGCTCGACGAATCGCTGACCTTGAACGAGAGGTTAAACAGCGAGAACAGAGCAGGGAACATTCAAGCCTTAAAGAACGACTTGAGGAAAACAAAAGAATTATTGCAGAGCGAGAAAAAGAAAACGCACACCGCCCAAGCCATGATAGAGGAATGTCGAGATAAGCAGAGACAGGCAGAACAGGAACGGGATTATGCACTCTCCCATCAGAAAAAAGTAGAGATACCGGTTGAAAAGCCGGTGCTCTATCAAAAGTGCGGGAATTGTAAACAGACAGCTTATCTGAAAGCTAAAGAAAGGTATGATACACAGAGAGAAAAACTGGCAGGCAGATATAAAGCAAAAACAGCTATATATGAAGCATTGATGTTTCTGCTGATATGGTATTCCGTATCAACTACTCTTTTTCAGATGATACGGTCAAAAATATTTATTTCTGATTGCGTGGTATTCTTTGATACAATCGCCACTTTTATACAGAACATTGCAGGATTGACTATACTGGCAGGGAAGAATGTGGCACAGGTTAGCAATGGAATATCCAATCCTGTCGTTGCCGGAATTATATACTGGATGATAAGAATACTGATTTCCGGTGGATGTCTGGTGGGTGTGGGAATACTTTTGGCATTCATCGAAATAAAGATTGCAGGGCTATATAAGAAATACTGTTGGGATATGATTACCATAATGGTGATACTCGTAAGTATGGCAATAGCAATCTATTTCGCAGATTGGATAAGGACAATATTACCAGTCAATCTACTGTTTCTATTGTTATTGGTACAGGTAATATATGTCGTGATAAGATGGTATGTGAAAGGCTGGCGGGAAACAAGGGGATATTACTAAAACATACTATACCATGCCTAAAACTGTTAAACAATAAATCGGCATAATTGGTCATTTCATGATGCAAGATAAAAAGACTGATTATGTCGATATACAGATTCTGTGAATGAATGAAAGTGGATAACTTGTTTTGTCCGAGCAAGGGAACTATAATGTTTTGGTAGAAGTAAAAAAGACAACCATTTGGTTGAGAAAAAAAGATGCAGAAAAACCTATTGACGGAAGAATAAAAAATCAAGGAGTAATCATGATAGAAAACAAGATAATATTGATTGAAGATGATAAAGAAATAAGAGGAATGATAAACGATTATTTATCAGGAGAATTTGAAGTGACAGCTTTTAATGATGGTATGTCAGCTATCCAGAAAATTACAAGCTATGATGAATATGCGCTTGCGCTTATTGATCTTATGTTACCGGATATAAGCGGGATGGAGATTATTAAGATAATTCGTAAAGTCAGCAAGATACCAATTATTATTATTACTGCTAAAGACAATGATATAGACAAATCATTAGGATTGAATTTGGGTGCTGATGATTATGTGGTAAAACCTTTTTCACTCATTGAGCTTACTGCTAGAATAAAGGCTAACATCAGACGAGCAAGAACCTACCAGGCGTTACCGAATAATTCAATTATCAAAATTAAAGATATAGAAATCGACCCTCATAGTCACATGGTTCAGCGCAAAGGAGTAACCATAGATTTAACGCCAATTGAATTTCAAATTTTATACATTTTAGCAAGCCATCCGGGGCAGGCTTATTCAAAGGAAAGGCTATATGAACTGATTTGGAAAGAACCATATTTTGGAAATGAAAATGTGTTGAATACACACATCAATCGTCTTCGCTTGAAATTGAAGAGCAATGCAGAAGACAGTACAGCCTATGTTAAAACTTTATGGGGCATTGGATATAAGATGGAGGAGAAATAGATGATGATTTTATTTGTGGTTCTTTCATTTGTTATGGTTTTTATATTGATCTGGCAACAGATACAGCATAAAAAATTAGTACGAGAAATTGATTATATTACAAGTAGGCTTGATACTATTTCTGTCATTTCTGAAAATGGCTTTGTACTTATACCTACAGATAATGATAGTATCAAGAAATTAAGCGCTGCACTTAATAAGCTGCTTCAGGATTTTTATACAAAAAAGTCACAATTTGAGCAGAGTAAACAGGCAATGGCGAAAGTCCTTACAAACATCTCTCACGACATCCGAACTCCACTCACTGTTCTAAAAGGAAATAGTGAAATGCTTTCCAATATAACAAACACTTACTCTGCATCTGAAAATGTTCATGCTATGGCTGTTAAAATAGACCAAAAGGCTGATGATTTAATCTCAACAATTAACGACTATTTTACAATGTCTAAAATAACTTCTGGAGATTTTTCTATTAAAATGAAAAAGGAAAATATATCAAGGATTTGCCAAGATACAATTTTGGACTACTATGACCTTCTTGAACAGAAACAATTTGAAGTCAATATTCAGATACCGGATACACCGATTTTTGCCTATACAGATAACGAGGCATTACAACGCATTTTAAAAAATCTGATAGACAATGCCATCCGACATGGTGGTGATGGTAAGTATATTTCTTTAAGGCTCACCACATCAAATGGAAAAAACATTATTGAAATAGAAGATCGAGGAGATGGGATATCACCACAGCAGCAAAAACAGATCTTTGAAAGGAATTATACAACAGCCCGAAAAACTTCCGGCAGTGGTTTGGGGCTTTCAATTTCAAAATGTCTTGCTGAACAAATTGGGGCAGACTTAGAAGTTTATAGTGTACAAAATGAGCAAACTATTTTCTCAATCATCTTGAAAAAGTTAGAAAATCGTTAGATTTATGACAGAGAAAAGAGAAGTCCATTTTGTATAATGGCAGCTATAAAGGAGGCACACAAAATGGATTATATTATGGAAACCGTAGGTTTGCGAAAAGCCTACAAAGATAATATTGTTGTAGACGATGTAAATATGCATATATCTAAAGGGGCAATATATGGCTTTGTTGGTCCAAACGGCGCAGGAAAAAGCACGGTTATGAAAATGATTTTGAGTCTTATCCAGCCAGATGCTGGAGAGGTTCAGCTTTTAGGCGAAAAAGTTACCAGTCACAGTTATGAAATATTCAAAAAGGTTGGTTCTATTATTGAGAATCCATACTTTTACGATAAAATGACTGCCAGACAAAACTTAGAGCTGCACTGTGAGTATATGGGATTTCCCAACAAGGAACGAATCGATGAGGTTTTGCATTTGGTGGACTTGCAGAATGTCGAGAAAAAACAAGTTTGTCATTACTCGTTGGGTATGAAACAACGACTTGCTATTGCAAGAGCTATTCTGGCAAAGCCAGAATTTTTGATTTTAGACGAACCGATCAATGCTTTAGACCCTGAGGGGATTCGTGAAATGCGAACCCTTTTTCAACGGCTAAATCAAGAAGATGGAACAACTATTTTTATATCCAGCCACATTCTATCCGAAGTGGATCTTCTTGCTGATACGATTGGAATTATTCAACACGGAAAACTCTTAACAGAATTACCTATCGAAGAAATCCATAAGCATCAAACAGATTATATCAGCTTGCAGGTTGACGATGTGACTCGTGTTGCTGCACTGCTTGAAAACATGAGAATCACGAATTTTAGTGTATTAGATAAAGAATTTATCCACATTTATGATTCTGATATTTCAGGTAAAGCTCTGTCAAAAGCCATCATTGAGAACGGGATTGGTTTGGAGAGCATGGGACGCAAGCAAGACACACTGGAAGATTTCTTTTTCAAGCTTACAGAGGAGGAAAAATGAGATGACACATTTGATCAAACTGGAACTGAAAAAATTTGGTATTGCACAAAATATTATCTTTATGTTTGCCGCAATTCTTTTCAGCATCCTTTTCATTACAATATCTTTATGGGATAGCATGACAGACCCCAAACAGGTCAAAGACACATTTGAAAGCACATACCTTGTCATTGGCTTATTGATGTCATTCATTTTTCTTGTGTACTCGTCGGTCTTAACGGCAAAGCTGGTTATTGGAGAATATAATCATCGAACAATTACGATTATGTTTTCTTATCCTTTAAACAGAATAAAATTGATTGCCAGCAAATTAACTATAATCATGGTTTATACAGCGATTTCAATGATGATTGGATATATCTGTTGTAGCAGTTATATTATATTTGCGGATAAATCCTTTAATATGCTGGAGGGAACATTTCAACCATCAATGCTCCGAACATGGATACCAATGGCAATAACCACTGTGATTATATGTATGGTGCTGTCTCTGTGGTCATTTATTATTGGCATGATCAGAAAATCTGTTCCTGCAACAATCGTTACTTCTTTGATTGTTATTGTGTTACGGCAAGTTATTATCACCAAAAACACAACCAATCAGGAGTCCATAATGCAAGTTATCTTAGTTGCTATTGTTACCGTCATTGCTACACTACTTATCTTTAAAAGAAAAGTGCCTGAACTATATTGATTATTTCTATTTTTACAAATGGTAAAAGAAAAAGCCGTCGCAAAGCAGATTCAATTTCATGTATTTATATAACGGCGGCTTTGATTTTTAAAGTCAATGTTTTTAGTTATTACACAAACAGATGACAACTTACATGTATGTGGTAGCTGACGTAAGTTTGGATTATTTTAAAAGATTTCCAATGAATCTTCCGCATCTACCCACATCTGCATATTCCCATCCAGATATAATCGTACATATTCAAGCGGTTCATCAATTGCAAGTGCATTTAATGCACAATCTGAGCCAGGCGTAGTTTTTAAATTCTTTTCTGCTTCCCAACAGTCAATGCGGAGCATATAGCTCGCAGAGGTATAAACATCAACACTATTACGTTGTGGATTGTATTCTGCAAATATTGTTCTCATTGTATCAAATCTCCTTATCATTCAATCAATCATTTCTTACGTAAACGTCAAACCATGCGCCTGACATTAAATGAAACGCCGCTTTTTTATGAGCGGCGTGGTTTCCTGCATTCGTCTGGAAGTTCTGATGACCAAGGCATCAGATCATCTAATTCCGCAGGATCTATATTTCCTTGTTTATCGCAGCGTTTCGGCAGCTCTGTGAGGATATACTTAAAGTAGTAATACGGCCGCAGGTTGTTCAGCTTCGCAGTTTCTGAAATGCTGTACACCAGTGCACTGGCATTCGCCCCGTTTGCGGTGTTGTGGAACATCCAGTTTTTCTTTCCGATGCAGAAGGTCCGGATTGCCCGTTCCGAAGCCGAGTTGTCAATGGGAACATCGCCGTCTTCCAGGAAAACTTTAAGATATTTTTCCTGGTTGATCAGGAAGTTCAGTCCCTGGGCCGTTTTTGATTTCGGCGGTACAGCACATTCCGCAGCCTGTTGTTTTACCCACGCAAAGAATTCCTCAACCATCGGCCGGATCACCTCCTGCCGCTTTTGAAGACGTTCTTCCGACGAGAGCCCTTTTAGCTCCGTATCGATATTATAGAATCCTGCGATCTTTTGCAGTGCCTGATATGCAACCGACTGTTTGACCGCCTGTGGGTCTTTTTTATCGGCTGCTTTTACTGCATCTGCAAAATCGCGCCTTGCATGTGCCCAGCAGTTCGCGTTTGTTACCTCTGGGAGTTTCCTTTCAAGTACGTGGTACTGCTGGAGGCTGTCCGTTACAAGGATCCCTTTATAGTCCCGGTAAAAATCCAGAGGTTTGTGGTGGTCGCGCCCTTTCTGGTATTCATAGATCACGATGGGGCGCTCCTTATACAGTTCACCGGAACGGTGCACCCACATGTAACACTTGCTGTTGGGATGATCGCTGTCTGCGATCACCTGCGTCGGCGTTTCATCAGACTGTGTGACATGCAGCGACAGCAGTTCTGATTTCATCCGCTCAACAAAAGGTGCAAAGTATCTGTCAGCACATTTGATGATCCAGTTGGACATGGTCTGCCGGGATATCTTTACACCATTGCGCTCGAATTCCTGCTCGATCCGGTGAAGTGCGGATGAGTTTACATACTTTACGTTCAGGATAGCTGCCAGCAGGGACGGGGTCACAATGCTGTTCCGGAGCAGATCCTTTGGCCTTTCTCCGCGGATGAATTCGTCCTGATGGTCACCGTCAGGTCCCAACATATACTTCGACCGTATGAACCTCAACGGTCCAATGATGCCGGCTCGTAGCGAAGCCTCTTATAGATCTCACTTGGAATCTGACGCCAGTTGCCATCGCCATAGAAGGCATCCAGTTCTTCTTTGGAAACATGATACGGCGGAAGGATCTCTACAGGGAAATCTTTCAGATCCAGATCCCGTTTTCCTTTTTTCTTCTGACTCCGCTTGGTGGGCAGGATCTCATCTGCAGAAGGTTCTGGAACTGATGCATCATATGCGGCTTCTGCTTCATCAAAAAAGGAGAGCTGTCCGTCGATCGATTTTAAAGTTTCCGTATGTTTGCCAAAACGATAGCTGTTGGCGAGGCGTACCTGTTCGATCAGTTTTTCTATGTTCTGGTTCAGCATATCCAGCTGTCCCTGCATGGAAAGAACCATGGTAATCAGTTCCTCGCGGCTGCAGTTATTCAGTTCAGTAAGTGTATGTTTATGATCCATTGTCCCGCTCCTTTTCACTGTATCCATTATAACAGAAACAACGGAAAATGGCGAATTTCCAAGAATGACGTCTTCGTCATTATGCCTATGTGCCAAAAAGACCGTATAACGTCCATAAACATAAGAAAATATAGTATTTTCAAGGTTCAAAAATTTATTTTCAATCATTCTCAGATGCACTGAGTGCGTCTGGAAAGAGTGAAAACCTATGTTACAACGACTGATTTTTGACCTGATGAAAACGCTGAAAAAATCTCTGTTTTGCACAAAAAGTCAGAGTGCTCTTTTCGGATGGACCTCTTTGATCTTTGGGTACCAGTGGGTTCAGTCCGAGCATCAGATACTGGAACTGTTCCTCTGTAAGTTCTGCAGCTTCCTGTTCTGTCCTGGGCCAGGTCAGGGATCCGTCTTCTAAGCGTTTTGTACAGAAGCAGGAATCCATCTCCCATCCAAAGCAGACCTTTGATCCGGTCGGATCTTCTTCCGCAGAAAAGAAAAAGAGTTCCTTTTTCAAAAGGATTCTGATGGTATCTGTCACCGATGATCATGGACAGTCCGTCAATGCCTTTCCGCAGATCAACATATCCGCAGGCGAGTACAACCCTGCGGATTCCTGCTGCATCGTTAAGCATGACGGATCACCTGGAAGATCCTGTCAAGCAGGGCTTCCGAAATATCGTTAGATATCGCAATGGATAAAGCACCATTTTTGATGATGGCAACCGGAGGTTGTTCCTGAAAGGAGTGTATCGGTTCTTCCTGCCTGCTTAACGGAACAGAGATCTCAGCAAACGTGATTTCCGAAGATGAAGTGACTGGTGGCATCTGCATTTGCTCATACGCTTCTTTGCGGAATTTTCGGAGCCAGTAATAATAAGATTTTCTTTGATACCATTATCGGCAAGCCATTGCTTCACGGTCATATTTTCCGGCCTTTGCTGACATTGTTCTATAATGTTCAGCCAGTTGGTGCGTCTTACATCATGAGTTGATTGGTCCATACTTTAGTCCTCCTCTAAAAAACTAGTTAGTTTTTTCGTACTTTTTAGAGTATCTCATAAATGCGCTGATCCGGCTAGGCGAGTGGTTTGACGTTTACGATTGTTCAGCGTGTTCACTCCCAATATTTATTCAGTGATAATTTTAAAAATTACGGTGGCAAATAGACTGAACTTCATTCGTAAAAGCCTGTAAAATCGCTTATTTACGTGATAATAAGCAGACTGTTTCCACATGTGTCGGCATCGGCTTGGGAACATCTTTCCCCAACCACGTTACCATCTGATGAACACATTTTTTCAGTTACATTTTCATTCAATCACTTTGCCTTATTCTGCTCCATTTATGACATCTTTTTCCCTTTCTGATTTGCTCTGTAGTCTGCTTTCGCATTCTCTACCTTTAATGTCTGATTGCATTTGAGTACAAATGTCAGTTTATAACTTATATTCCAACTTTAACTATGGTGTTGTGAAGTTCAATCAACTTTCAGCATCCGATACCCAACACCAATGTGTGTTTGGATATATTGTGGAGAGTTCGGTTCTTTCTCGATTTTTTTACGAAGTGTTGCCATAAACACACGAAGGGAAGCAATATCATTATCCCAACTACTTCCCCAAATGCTTTGCGTAAGGAAAGTATGGGTCAGAACTTTTCCTATATTTCTTGTCAACAGGCAAAGCAACTTATATTCAATAGGTGTTAAATGCAACTCTTCTTCATTCAAATAAGCACAACCTGCAGCATAATCTACACGAAGTTTTCCGTTTACAAAAACAACCGCTTCGGCAGGGGATACTTTTTGCATCATCGATAACCTTCTTTGCGTGACTCGTAGTCTGGCAAGCAGTTCCTCAACAGAAAATGGCTTTGTTAAATAATCATCTGCACCAGCATCCAACGCATCTAATTTTATCGGTATCTTCACTGCGAGCACTGATTACGATAATTGGCATGTTTGACCAAGTACGGATTTTTTTAATAATCTCAACGCCATCCATATCAGGAAGTCCTAAATCAAGTAAAACAATGTCAGGATTGTGTGAAGATGCTTCTAAAATTGCCGATTGACCATCGGGCGCCGTCAGATATCGGTATTCGTGCGCTTTTAAGGTTGTTGTAATTAAATTTCTGACAGATGTGTCATCTTCTACAACTAATATTAGTAACTTACTCATATACTTTGACCTCCCCTGCCGGTAATGTAAATGTAAATACTGTTCCGTGCGGCAGATTATCTGAAACAGTAAGTTCTCCGCCGTGGGCGTTAATAATGGACTTGCACAAAGATAATCCAAGTCCTAAACTTCGGCGGCTGTCTGCAATTTGATTTGCACCGCTGTAGAACATGTCGAATATCCGTGGCTTTATTTCGTCAGCAATTCCGTTTCCGTCATCCGATATAGATACGATTGCTTGTTTCCCCCGTTTTTCTGTCCGAATAACAATATGAGAGTTTTTAGGGGTATATTTGATAGCATTATCAACAATATTGATGATTACCTGAACAATAAGCTTTGCATCCATTTTTGTCAAGAAGAATTTCTTCTTTGCTTTCAACGGAAATATGATGTTCTTCACTCTTTCGGTTAATATGATGTAACGCTTCTGTAATCACGTCATCCATCAAATCTTCCGTTATACGGAGATTCAACCGTCCTTCTTCAATCCGGGTTACAGCCAGCAGGTTTTCTACAAGGTTAATCAGCCACATGGAATCATCATAAATATCCGTGTATAGCTGCTTTTTTGTATCATTATCAAAGGAATCACCGTTGGACAAAAGGTTACTGGCATTACCGGAAATGGATGTCAGCGGTGTCCTCAAATCATGTGAAATAGCACGCAGCAGGTTCGCTCGCAACTGTTCATTTTTTGCAAGGACAGCCGCTCCTGTTTCTCACGGGCATTTTTCTCGTTTTCCAGAGCCAGGGCACATTCTCCGAGAATGGACAGTAGATACTGTTTTCAAATGGATCAAAAGGTATTTCCCCCATCACGATTCCAACAACTCCATATACCATACTGCTGCTGCGAACAGCAAGGTACAGGCATTTTGCATTGGAAAGCGTTCCTGTTGTAGCTCCGGCACGTTTATTGTTTTTCAATACCCAGCCGGCAACGGCCTTTTCATTTTCGGAAATACACGATTCCAAATTTTCCTCTGTTACAGAAAAAATATGCGGCGTATCCAACACTTCGCCATCAGCTAAATAAAAAACGATATCTTTTCCCAAGAGTTTAATGAGCTGATTTGAAGTTGCAGATACAATTTCATTTTTATCTTTTGCCTGTTGCAATAACTGGTTTGTATCAAATAACACTTTGGTACGGTAAGCAGATTGTGCCGCCTGTTTTGCCTGGTTTTTAATCCGTATAGCAAGAGAACCGGTTAAAAATGCCGCAAAAAAACATGATAATAAAGGTAACAGGATAACCCTGATTATACGCCTGCAAGGTAAATTGGGGGTCCGTAAACAGGAAATTAAAGATCAAAACACTTACAATCGAGGAAATTAGGCTGTATACCTGATGTTTCGTGATGACAGCAGTGACAAGAACGCCTAAAACAAAAACAGTAATGATATTTGCTTCGTCAAATCCAAATTTCTGGAAAATCATTCCGACTAAACTGGATAAAATCAGGATCGAAGTAGATTTTAATGTATCAGTGACAGAGAATACGATATGGTTCTTTTTCCTGCCCCCTCTTAACTGATACACTGCCGCATTAGAAACTGTATCCGGAATAATATGCACATCCAGGTTCGGAGCATAATCAATCAGTTTTTCTGTCAGGGTCGGTTTGCTGAGCAAATGCCGTTTTGTAGCAGAACTACGTCCGATCACAATCTTTGACACACCGGACAAACGGGTGAATTCCGCAATCTGAAACGGAACATCTTCTCCGTAAACTGTTTCTATTTTTGCCCCAAGCTGCTCTGCAAGACGAATATTTGAACGCAGGCGTTTTACATTTTCCTCGCTCATCACCGAAAAATCGGGGGTTTCTACAAACAGAGCCGTAAACTCCCCTTTAAAAGCAGAAGCCATTTTTTGCAGCGGTACGGATAATTTTCGCATTGGATGGAGAAGAAGATAGACATACAAGAATATGTTCGCCTGTGTGATAATCTCCATGATTTTTTATGCGGGTAGTTTTCTTGTGAGGATATTCACCCTGTCCGCACATCGCCGCAGTGAAATCTCCCGGAGAGCTGTCAAATTTTCTATTGTAAAAAAATTTCTACTGCCTGGTTTTTCTGTGTCTGTCTGTATACATTTCCTGTATTCAAACGGTTGATCAAATCCTGTGGTTCAATATCTATTAATTCAACCTGATCTGCATTATCAAAAATAGAATCCGGGATGCGTTCCCGTACAACAATTTCCGTAATGGATGCAACTGTATCACAAAGGCTTTCAATATGCTGGACATTGACAGTCGTATAGACATCAATCCCTGCATTCAAAAGTTCCTTAATGTCCTGATACCGTTTTGCATGACGGCATCCTTCGGCATTCGTATGCGCAAGTTCGTCTACAAGAATAATCTGTGGTTTTCTTTTCAGCGCCATGTCAATGTCGAATTCGTTCCGTATCATACCATTATAGAGAACTTCTCTTGTAGGAAGAACTTCTAAGCCATTCAAAAGAGCGGCTGTCTTGGGGCATGCATGAGGTTCTATATAACCGGCTACCACGTCAATTCCCTGCTGTCTTTCCATATGCGCCGCTTCTAACATGGCGTAGGTTTTACCCACACCAGCTGCGTATCCGAAAAAGATTTTCAAAAGTCCTTTATTACGGTTTTCTTCATCCGCTTGAATTCCCTTTAATAACTGATCCGGATTGTGTCTGCTTTCACCCATACGGTCATCTCCTTGTACAAAAACATTATATAGAAAAATAAGTGAATTTCAGAAAAGCAATTTAGCACTGACATTAAAATACGCATAAAGAATTATAACACCTTTCTTTCTCTTTTTCCTATTCGGGCGTGTAGCCGAAGACGGAAACGACTCCGAAAAATACACGCAATTTTTCGTACAAATAG
>ENA-OQIX01000244-OQIX01000244.1-human-gut-metagenome-genome-assembly--contig:-NODE-244-length-11549-cov-2.494747_pt1 | contig 11549 bp, 11 predicted proteins | sample MGYA00242591_ERZ504756 | MGnify/ENA primary metagenome ERZ504756 (study PRJEB26092, sample SAMD00036369) | human gut metagenome | host: Homo sapiens | study: EMG produced TPA metagenomics assembly of...
CTACGGGACGTCGGAACGGGAGTGCCGCATCGTCGGAGACACGCTTCATCTGCGTGGTAGTGGCGGCATTGTCGGCAAAAGTCATTTCAGACGCATTCTGCTGGCCGACCGCCATGGCAGTGGCCGCGGTGCCGACCAGCGCGGCCAGCGATGCGGAAGCCATGAATGCGGAGCGACGACCGGCCGCACGAGCGGCTTCACGCATGGCGCGGCGGCTCATCGGAGCCACTTCATTCAGCTTTTCGGCAACCGCAGGCTCAAGACCTACAACGGCACCCCCACCATTTGCCAGCTGGACCATACGAACGGCCTTGGCGGTGTGGGAACCGCGGCTCGAGGTGAACAGCGCCTTGGCAACGCTGAAACGCTCATTCGAAACCTTGGCAGCTTTATGCGCCGCATGCCTCATATATCAATCACTCCTTGCGGATTGCGAAACCGTCGCAGCTTATGACCGCGCACGGTTACAGAACCGTCACAAGGGTAAGGGTACACCGACATAGGGATTATCATCAAGACCCCGTCCTTGCGCAAATAATTCGCCACGGGTGGAGGAACGTCCGGAAAACGGCCATATCAACGCGCAATCCGACCTTCTGACTACCCTTGGATGACATGACGAACACTGTGAACATTCCTACCAACATGCTTCCGGAGGATGGACGTTTCGGCTCGGGGCCGAGCAAAATCCGTCCGGAGCAGGTCCAGGCGCTCGACGCGGGCGCGCGCAATCTTCTGGGCACCTCGCACCGCCAGACCCCGGTCAAGCAGGTGGTCGGCTCCATCCGCGAAGGCCTGTCGAATTTCTTCCAGATTCCCGACGGCTATGAGGTCGTGCTGGGCAACGGCGGCGCCAGCGCGTTCTGGGACATCGCCTGCGCGTCGCTTATCACCCGCAAGGCGGCGTTCGGCACGTACGGCTCCTTCAGCGCGAAATTCGCCAAGTCCGCGCAATCCGCGCCGTTCCTTGAGGATCCGGAGATCTTCGCGGGCAAACCGGGCACGTATCGCCTGCCGGAGCTCACCGAATATGTGGACGCTTACTGCTGGGCGCACAACGAAACGTCCACTGGCGTGGCGGCCCCGGTCAAGCGTGTTCGAAGGTTCCAAGGAGCAGGGCGCGCTGACTCTGATCGATGCCACGAGCGGCGCCGGCGCGCTGAACGTGGATATCAGCCAGACCGACGCCTACTACTTCTCCCCGCAGAAGGCGTTCGGCTCCGACGGCGGCCTGTGGATCGCCGTGCTTTCCCCGGCTGCGATCGACCGCGCCTACGGCATCGCTAAAAGCGTCAGCCTGCCGGGCGCGCGACGCTGGATTCCTCCGTTCCTGTCCCTGACCTCCGCCATCGAGAACTCCCGTAAGGACCAGACGCTGAACACGCCCGCCGTGGCCACGCTGGTCATGCTGGAGAACCAGGTACGCTGGCTTAACGACAATGGCGGCCTCGCCTGGGCCACGGCGCGTTGCGCACGTTCCGCGTCGCTGCTGTACCAGTGGGCGGAGAAGTCCGATTACGCCTCCCCGTTCGTAAACGACAGGAACGCGCGCTCCAACGCCGTGGTCACCATCGATATCAACGATGGCATCAATGCATCCCAAGTGGTGGCGGCATTGCGCGAAAACGGCATTGTGGACACCAACGGATACCGTAAGCTCGGCCGAAACCAGCTTCGCATCGGCGTGTTCCCGTCCGTGGAACCCAGCGATGTGGATGCGCTCACCCGCTGTATCGACTACGTGGTGGAACATCTCTGATGCAAGGTAAGGTGTGGCGATATGAAGATTGCTCCGATTATTGATCCCAGCGTGAGGAAACCTTCGCCGAAACCGGTGCGCGTCGACCTACGCAAGGTATTCATGTTTGGCACCGCGCTATGGGCCATCGCTTTGGTGGTCTGCATCGTACTTATCGCATTCGGCATCGACGCGGTAACGTCGCGCAAACCGTCTGCGAAGCGGGTACGGTCATCGGCGTGCTCATGCTGGTTTGGGAGCATTTCGACCGTTGGGATTATCGCCGTCTTGGCGAGTAATCGGCAATATACCCCCGAAAAATCCTCAAAAAAATATGATGCCCGTCTCGCCTTATCGAAAGCGAGACGGGCATCGCATTATCTCCATTTGAGATATTTGCAACATCTGCCGAATGTCTTACATCATTTCCCCGCCCAACGGCAGCACCAAGGACGAACGTGCTTCCCTGCCCCGGGCTGCTCCACACCGACGCGGAACCATGGTGGGTCAACGCAACATGCTTGACAATCGCAAGTCCCAAACCAATGACCGTCACCGGAATGCTCATTCTGATTGCTGCCGCGATAGAACCGTTCAAAAATACGGTTCTGTTCGCCGATGGCGATGCCGTTGCCTCGATCGAGAACACTGATTACCGCTTCCGTATGCTCCTCATTGGCTTTGGCGACGACATTCACCGTAGAACCGTCTTTTGAATACGTAATCGCGTTTTCAATCAATTTTGCGAGCGCCGCCTGAATCTGATCGGCTTCGCCATTGATGCATAGCGATTCGTCACCGCCGGTCACGATGGTGATGCCGCGTTGCGCAGCCATATCGAGATGCGCCTGCACCACGGCTTGTACCTGTTCCATCACGTTGATGCGATTGTCGGCGGTCGGCAGGATTGGCTCCTGCGCTTTGATCAGCAGCAGCAGATCGGAAATCATATGCTCAAGACGGGAACAGGATTGACGCAGCTGCGTGGCGTTGCGTTCGACGTCCTGTTGGCTGGCACCGCCCCGTTCCACAATGTCTGCCAGCTGTTCCAATGATTGCGTCGGCTCAAGCAATTGTTCGGAAACGTTGGTGATGAACGAATCGCGCACCTGCGAGAATCGTACGCTTTCGCTCACATCGCTGATGAGCACAACCATGAGATTCTCATTGAGTTTGCCGACGATGATTTTCAGCCAGTTGGGTCGGGAAACGGTTGCGCCGGAAGTATTGGGGTTTGACTGCCCTATCAGTGCCTGGCGCGCGATTTCACGTGTGGTTGGTTTGCCTGCCTTCGGCACTTGCTGGGCGACATATTGGGTGGTGGTGGTCAAATCAAATTGTTTGTTGCCGCCACAGGAACGCACCTCATGCACTGCGCGAAGCACGGTCTCTTCCGCGATGGCATCATCGCGCACCACGCCAAGCGCATACGCCGACGGGTGCGCGCGAATCACTTCGTCATGCTCGTCAACTACGACGGATGCCAACGGCAGCATGGAAAGCAACGCGTTGGTGGCATCATCCAATGTGTCGTCATCGGCATCATGCTCATCATCGTCGTTGCGGTGCGTCAGCGAACGCCACCACGAACCCAAAGATTCAACCATGGTTTCATTGTTGCACACTCTTGAGGCTCCCCAACTCGCGACACCACCGCTCGTTCGTGAACACAAGGTGAACGCGTTGGTGAACTTTGACGGAACAACACGAGCAGTGGTTACGAATATGGCGTTTGTCTAATAGACTTGTGAGAGGTTATATCGAACCCAGATATATATGAAGCATTGAAAGGCAAGTCACATGCGCGTTATTTTCAACGAGGAGCTCAAGGCTGTTGCCGATGATCTCGACCACATGGTCAAAGGCGTGCGCAAGGCGATCAACGGTGCCGGCGACGCGCTGCTGAACCAGAATCTTGAAGCCGCCCAGGCCGTTATCGACGGCGACATCGAAATCGATGCCCTCGAAGCCAGCGTTGTCGACCAGTGCGTGAAGCTGCTGGCCAAGCAGAACCCGGTTGCCACCGATCTGCGCGTGGTTGTTTCCACCATGCGTTTGGCCACCACCTTCGAACGTATGGGCGATCTGGCCCGTCACATCGCCGAAGCCGCCCGCCGCACCTACCCGGCTTCCCCGCTGCCGGCCGAAGCCCAACCGCTGTTCGCCGAAATGCAGGCGTTCCTGAACGACGTCGCCGACCAGACCGTGGCCATGCTGTCTGACCGCGACACCAAGACCGCCGAACAGATCATCATCAACGACGACAAGCTCGACGAACTGCACAAGAAGACCTTTGAACTGGCTCAGTCCGCGGATTGGTCCGGCACCAACCAGCAGCTCATCGACGTGGTGCTGATCGGCCGCTTCATGGAGCGTCTTGGCGATCACGCCGTGTCCGCGGCTCGCCGCGTGGTGTACATCGTCTCCGGTTTCGACCCGTCCAAGGAGCCAACCCGCGACGAAGACACCGACATCGCCTGATTTTTTTCTTGCGATCTTCTTTTTCATCTTCTTTTTGAGAAGGCGGCTTCCGTTCCCCACTGAAGCCGCCTTCTTGTTTTGTTTTTGCAATCTTTCAGCACGAATCGTCAAGCACTATCTCCCGCATTATTTCACTTTCGTCAAGCCGTAAGAAAAATTAAACAATCTGTCTATTTTTTGCCCATATACTTTTACGCAATGTCGCGGCACAATATGTGCAGTGACATCCAAAGGAGGCAGTCATGTATTATTCCAACGGCAATTACGAAGCATTCGCCCGACCGAAGAAGCCCGAAGGCGTGGACGACAAAAACGCGTACATCATCGGCACCGGCTTGGCCGCGCTCACCGCAGCATGCTATCTGGTACGAGACGCGCAAATGCCTGGCAACCACATTCACGTATTCGAAAAGGACGCGGTTCCAGGAGGCGCCTGCGATGGCGCGAACATTCCCGGCGTCGGCTACGTAATGCGCGGCGGCCGCGAAATGGACAACCACTTCGAAGTGATGTGGGACATGTTCCGTTCCATTCCATCCATTGAAACGGAAGGCGTTTCCGTACTTGACGAGTATTACTGGCTGAACAAGGAAGATCCCAACTTCTCACTCTGCCGCTCCACAAAAGCCCGCGGCGTCGACGCAGGCACGAACGGCAAATTCAATCTGTCAGACAAAGCCTCGATGGAGATCATGAAATTGTTCTTCACGCCGAACGAGGAACTGTACGGCAAGAAAATTTCCGATTATTTCGACGATGAAGTCTTCAATTCGAATTTCTGGATGTACTGGCGCACCATGTTCGCCTTTGAAAATTGGCATAGTGCGTTGGTAAATGAAGCTGTATATACCGTCGATATATTCATCATATTGGCGGATTGCCGGACTTCAGTGCGTTGCGTTTCACCCGCTACAACCAGTATGAGTCGATGATTCTTCCGATGCTCACATATTTGGGAAGGATTCGGCGTGCAGTTCCACTACAACGTGAAAGTGGAGAATGTCGATTTCAAGATTGGCGGAGGCATGGGACCGGTACGTTCGCATACCGGCACCGGTCAAGACACGATTTTGAAGAAGCAGGCTGAATCCGGCGTGTTCGTACGCAATCCGTACAGTTCGCCAACCAAGAAAATGGCTACGCGCATCGACCTGACCGAAGCGGATGGCACCGCGCGAAGCATTGATTTGGGCGAAAACGACTTGGTGTTCATCACCAATGGTGGCTGCGTGGAAAACTCGACCATGGGCTCGCAAACCGAAGCGGCCGCATGGGCTCCGGAAATCAAGCCCGGCGGCGGCTGGGACATGTGGCGTCGCATTGCCAAGCAAGACCCGAGTTTCGGTCACCCGGACGTGTTCTGCGGCGATCCGGAGCATTCGAAGTGGATGAGCGCCACCGTGACCACGCTTGACATGGAAATTCCGCCGTATATTCAGAAGATCTGCAAGCGTGACCCGTTCACCGGCCATGTGGTGACCGGCGGCATCGTAACCGTCGAGGATTCCAACTGGCTGATGAGCTGGACGTTGAACCGTCAACAGCAATTCCGCGAACAGCCGAAAGACCAGCTGAGCGTATGGGTGTACGGTCTGTTCCCCGACAAGCCCGGCAACTATGTGAAGAAGCCGATGCAGGAATGCACTGGCGAGGAAATCTGCGAGGAATGGCTCTACCATATGGGCGTGCCGACCGACAAGATCAAGGAACTCGCCACGAACCATGCGAACACCGTGCCGGTGATGATGCCATACATCGACGCGTTCTTCATGCCTCGTTCCGCCGGCGACCGCCCTGATGTGGTGCCTGATGGTGCCGTGAATTTCGCATTCCTCGGCCAGTTCGCCGAAACCCCGCGCGACACGATCTTCACCACCGAATATTCGATGCGCACCGGCATGGAAGCGGTGTACACCTTGTGCGACGTGGACCGTGGCGTGCCGGAAGTGTGGGGTTCGGTCTACGACGTACGCAACCTGCTCAACGCCACGGTAATGCTGCGTGACGGCAAGCCGATTACCGACATGAAACTCAACCCCATTGAAAAGACCGTGTTGAAACAGATTCTGAAGAAGCTCGATTCCACCGATATTCCGATGTTACTTAAGGAATACGGCGTGATCTGAGCCGATTGCGATTGACGTCCGTCTGCCGCACATCCCATGTTCCGTATTCCATCCGGCAGACGGACGTAATAACCCAACAAAGATACCGGACGCAAAAAAGGTGGAAACCCACATACTGTGGATTTCCACCTTTTCATATACGTTCCGTACGATTGAACGCGATTACCTGCGTATCAATCGCAACAAACTCACTTCTGGCCCTGGGCGGCGACAGCGGCGGCACCAGCAGCGGCGGCTTCCGGATCCAGATACTCGCCACGCGGCTTGATCGGCTTGAAGTTCTCGTCCAGCTCGTACAGCAGCGGCATTGCGGTCGGGATGTTGACCTTGGCGATCTCCTCTTCGGAGAGGTTGTCCAGCATCTTCACGATGGCGCGCAGGGAGTTGCCGTGAGCGGCGATCAGAACGGTCTTGCCAGCCTTCAGCTCCGGCTCGATGTCGGACTTGAAGTACGGCTCAACGCGCTTGACCACGTCGGCCAGGCACTCGGCTTCCGGAACCGGATCGCCGGTGTAGCGCGGATCGTTGTTCTGCGCGTACTCGTCGTTCGGATCGATCTCCGGCGGCGGTGTGGCGTAGGAACGACGCCACAGCATGAACTTCTCGTCACCGTACTCCTGACGGATCTCGGTCTTGTTCTTGCCCTGCAGGGCGCCGTAGTGACGCTCGTTCAGACGCCAGCTGCGCTTGACCGGAATCCACAGGCGATCGGCCTCGTCCAGCGCGACGTTGGCGGTGTTGATGGCGCGACGCAGCATCGAGGTGAAGACGATGTCAGGCAGGACGTTCTTCTCCTTGAGCAGGCGGCCGCCGTTCTTGGCTTCCTCGACACCCTGCTCGGTCAGCGGGACGTCGACCCAGCCGGTGAACTGATTGGTTTATTCCATGCGCTCTGTCCATGACGGAGCAGTACTAGTTTGTAAGTCATGCTTGCAAGTCTACCGCTTGGCACACCCAAAACAAGCCGTTTCCGACGATTGACGCCCCACGTTTTGCAACAATTTTCATTTCGTTGCACTGTCGTTGCAGCGCTAGGCAAACACCACGCAACACACGTACGTTGCGGCGAGCGCCAGTGAGAAGAACGCGCACAGCGGCAGCGCCTCGCCGTATTTTTTTCTTGCGATCGCGACGGCGGCGGCAGCGCACATCGCGCACGTGACCGCCAGTATTGCGATTGTCGGCATCGCAGGCGTCGACAGCAGCAGTATATAAGCGGCGAGCAACAGCACGGCGACGGACAGCAGCGCAATCGCAAAAACCGTGCCGTTGCGCCGGCCCAAAGCGGTCATCCATGTGTGCTTGCCGTGCGTGCGGTCGGTTTCGACGTCGCGTAGGTTGTTGACGCACAGGACCGCGACGGCGATGAGGCCGACGTTGGCGCCGCCGAGCATGCCTTCGGTCGAGATTGTGCCGGCCAGGGCGAACATCGTGCCGCAGGTGGCAACGAGCCCGAAAAAGATGAAAACGAATATCTCACCCAAATAGTGGTAGCCATAGGGGTGTTTGCCGCCGACGTAGCACCAGCCGGCCACGAGACAGGCGATACCGACCAGGATGAACCACCAGTAGCCGGTCAATGTAACGACAGCCAGACCGCACAGGCAGGCGATCAGCGCGTTGATTCCGGCCGCGGCAAGTACTTTCTTTGGACTCACGCCGGACGCGACGAGACGGGCGGGGCCATGCTGGGGCTGCGATGCCGGAAGCGTTTCCGGAGTCGAAGTCGATTCCGCGGATGGTGTTTTTGCAAATGACCGTGCGGAATCGACGGCACGCCCTCGTCGGTGCCACGTATGCCGTCGGAATAGTCGTTCGCGAAATTCGCGGCGACCTGCAGGAACAAGGCCACGCAACCGCACAGTACCGCCACCAAGATGAACCAGCCTGCGGAACGCTGGCATTCGCCGACCAGCGAGCCGAATTTCAATTCGCTCAAGTCATGCTGCCCGCCGAAGAACGGACACGGCTCATGCCATATATCGCCACCCTGCGAGTAAAGAAACACGCCCCGCCACGACAGCGCGGCCCCGATAACCACTGGGGCGATCGCCAGCGGCAGGGTTTTCAGGCGAGCGCCGCGAATCCAAGTCGATATTTCCATGAATCTCATGTTAGATGTTGGGTGTGCGAGAGTGTGCGAGGGTATGCAAAAGGGCGCTCCCGTATTGGGAACGCCCTTTAGTAATTGCTCTTTTATTTTTTAAGGTATGGCTCCGGCGGCACGGAAGCCCACAGGCTTCCTCTTCGGCCGCCTCGCGTGAAGCCGAATATTGAACTGAGGCTCCGCCTCAGTTCAGCGGCTTCACAAGCGGGAAGGTGATGGTCTCGCGGATGGTGGCGCCGGTCAGTGCGATGAGCAGTCGGTCGATGCCCATACCCATGCCGCCTGCCGGAGGCATGCCCACGCCGAGGGCCTCCAGGAAGTCCTCGTCGATGTCGCAGGCCTCCTCGTCGCCGGCAAGCGCATCCTTGGCCTGGGCCACGAAGCGTTCGCGCTGCACGACCGGGTCGTTGAGCTCGGAGTAGCCGGTGGCCAGCTCGAAGCCGCGCACGTACAGATCCCACTTCTCGACCACGCCGGCCTTGGAACGGTGGCCCTTGACCAGCGGGGAGGTCTCGACCGGGAAGTCGCGCACGAAGGTCGGCTCGTACAGCTTGTCCTCGTAGAAGTGCTCCCACAGGTGCTCGACGAGCTTGCCGTGGTTCTCCACGTCGTCGCGTTCCACGCCGAGCTTGTCGGCGATCTCACCCAGGTGTCCCACGGAGGTGCCGGGGTTGTCCGGACCGCCGTTCGGCACGACTTCCTCGCCCAGGGCCTCGGAAAGGGAGTCGTACATGCTGATGGTCTTCCATTCGCCGCCGAAGTCGTATTCGGTGCCGTCCAGCAGCGTCACCTTGTGGCTGCCGAACACGTCCATGGCGGTGTCCTGCACGAGCTGCTTGACGAGCGCGCCGATGGTGTCGTAGTTGCCGTAGGCCTGGTAGGCCTCGACCATGGTGAATTCCGGGGCGTGGGTGGCGTCGACGCCCTCGTTGCGGAAGTCGCGGTTGATTTCGAACACGCGGTCGATGCCGCCGACGAGGCAACGCTTGAGGAACAGTTCCGGTGCGATACGCAGATACAGGTCAAGGTCGAATGCGTTCATGTGCGTGGTGAACGGACGTGCGGCGGCACCGCCGTGCACGGTCTGCAGCATCGGGGTCTCGACCTCGAGGAAGTCATGGTCGGCGAAGGTCTTGCGCAGGGAAGCAACAGCCTTGGAACGGTTACGCACCATATTGCGCATCTTCTCGTCGGCGATCATGCCGATGTACGGCTTGCGGGTACGAGTGTCTTCGTTCAGGTCCTTGTGCAGGGCCGGCAGCGGCTGCAGAGCCTTGGCTGCAATGGCCCATTCGGTGGCGAACACGGACAGTTCGCCGGTCTTGGAGGCAATCACACGACCCTTGATGAACAGGTGATCACCCAAGTCAACCAGCTGCTTGAACTGCTTCAAGGAATCAGCGCCGATCTCCTTCTTGGAGATCATGCCCTGGATCTTGGTGCCGTCGCCAGCGGAAAGCTGCACGAAGCACAGGCCACCGGCGTTACGCAGGAAGAGTACGCGACCGGCGATGCCGACCACGTCTTCGGTTTCGTCTCCGGCTTCGAGCTTGCCGTCATACTTGGCGCGAACCTCTTCGATGGTTGCGGTGACGTCGAGGGTCACCGGGTACGGCTGGATACCGTCCTTGAGCATCATGGCACGCTTGGCCACACGCATCTGCACCTGTTCCGGATGCGCCAGCGGGCCGAATTCCTTATTGCCCGGATCGACGGCCTCATCCAGGGTGGCGCCGTCATTGATCTTGGCGTAGATAGCCGCATCCTGCTGCAGCAGCATTTCGGCGCGCTCCACCGTAGTCATAGCGGGAACGGCAGCCTCTTCATTCTGATTTTCTTGCGATTCGATGGTCTCACTCATAAGCCCACAGTGTACCGAGAAGCCACTACACCACACGCGACACGCCGTGTTTGCATTACTCAAGCAATCGTGTAATATTTCCAACTGTTGCCAAACGGGCTGTAGCGCAGCTTGGTAGCGCGCTTCGTTCGGGACGAAGAGGCCGCGGGTTCAAATCCCGCCAGCCCGACAACTCAAGGCGGAACTTCGGTTCCGCCTTTTTTGTTTCCCAGCGCATCAGCGGTACAAAACAGCATATGCGAGACGCAACCACCTGAAAAATCAAAAAACACGTAACACACAAGCGCTCAAACAAGCGCGCACACCAACACGCTTCCCGTTCATGGAGGAGAAACTGTGAAAAGAAGCATTCTGGCTTTGGCTTCCGGAGCCTTTATTCTTGGCGCCGCCGAATTCGTGATGATGGGCATTCTGCCTCAGACCGCGGCGGCCATGCAGGTCAGCATTCCTGCGGCAGGCCATTATATTTCCGCATATGCGATCGGCGTGTGCGTGGGCACGCTGATTCTGGTGTTCGGCCGTAAGGTACCGCCGAAGAATCTCATTATTCTGTTCATGATCATCGCACTGGTCGGCAACACGTTGAGCGCGGTTTCGTTCAATTCCCCCATGTTGTTGGCCGCTCGTTTCATTTCGGGCTTGCCGCATGGCGCGTTTTTCGGCACGGCCACGCTGATCGCCAAGACGTTGGCCGATAAGGGCAAGGAAGCGCAGTCCGTGTCAATGATGGTGACGGGTCAGACGGTTGCCAATATGTTGGGTGTGCCTGCGGGCACATTGCTTTCGGAAATGCTGTCGTGGCGTTTGGCGTTTGCGATTCTTGCCGCTTGGGCGTTGATGACGATGATGTTGGTGATTGCGTGGGTGCCGTTCGTCGCGCCGATCAAGGACGCTGGCATTAAGGGGCAGTTCCGTTTCCTCACTCACGCCGGTCCGTGGTTTATTCTCATGGCGGTGTTCTGCGGTAATTCCGGTATTTTCTGCTGGTGGAGCTACGTTTCACCGTGGCTGCAGAAGGTCGGTGGATGGGATTCTTCGCTGGTTCCCCTGTTAATGGTGCTTGCCGGTTTCGGCATGGTGATCGGTGGTATTGCAGGCGGTCGTTTGACTGATTTGTGGAAGCCTGGTGCCACCGCCGGGCTTTCGCAGGCCATTGCCACGCTTGGCTTGTTGCTGGTGTTCTTTGTTCCTGGCAATCATGTGACCACCGCTCTGCTGACATTCCTGATTGGTTTC
>ENA-OQIX01000248-OQIX01000248.1-human-gut-metagenome-genome-assembly--contig:-NODE-248-length-11402-cov-2.987051_pt1 | contig 11402 bp, 10 predicted proteins | sample MGYA00242591_ERZ504756 | MGnify/ENA primary metagenome ERZ504756 (study PRJEB26092, sample SAMD00036369) | human gut metagenome | host: Homo sapiens | study: EMG produced TPA metagenomics assembly of...
TTTTTATAGATTCCTTCTACCCATTTGGCTTTGATCAGTTCTTCTTCCCGCTCTCTGGTGTAAATTCCGTGCTCAGAAATCAGGAGACGGCTGCCGTAGAAGTGTTTTGCCATGGCACCAAGAACCCCCGCATAACCGGTTGCAACACAGTGGTACAAATCGGCACGCGGTATTTCCGTCTGCATGGTGAGAAACAGCGGCAGATAAATCGAACGCATCGTCCACAGGAAATCAGAAAAGACAATCTGACTGTATTTCAGATTATAGCAGTCTCTGACCGCATTCAGAAAATCCTCCCCCATCAGCAGCGCATTCAGGGAAACATTTTCTTTCTGGAAAAGGTCAAACAAAACATCCCACTCGATGTCCTGATCCAGAATCAGACTGCGCAGTGCCTGATACTGTTCTTTTTTCAGCCGTTTTCTGTGCAGTTTCTTGCTGCCGCTCCAGTCCACATCGTCAAGATAAAGTTCATAGACCGCAGACACATTTTTCGGCAATTCATAGGCATATTTTCCCCGCTGGGAACGATTTGCCGCAATTGCAAGAATCACAAATTCCGTTTCCGGAAACAGCTGGATCAGGCTGTGTACCCAGCTTGAAACACCTCCTACGACGAAAGGGTAGCATCCTTCCGCAACAATGCAGACTCTCATTCGTTTTTCGCCCCTTTCTCATAGTAATACCGTTGATCCGATGCTCCAAGCGTAATCCTTACCTCACTTTGCTCTGCGCGAATCAGCCACGCGGAATCTTCAAGTTTTTCTGCTGTTCCGCCTGTAACTTTTCTGACATCTTCATTGTGCGTGCGAAGAACATAATACGCTGTTTCATCGGTTCCTGTTGTCCTTAATGTGATGGCATTGTCTTCTCTGTCATCTTCATAACGGGATTCAGAAATGTCCGGATTCTGGTGTCACATTCCGATACGGTCGTGCCGTCAAACCGGAGAATAGCTTCCAGTACGTAGAAAGATTCGCCGCAAATTCCTTGCCGATATTTTCCCAGCGATCCTCTTCTGTTTTCGGATAAAGAATAGCATCCAAATCCAGCAGAACACTGGTATATCCAAGTGCAGATTCCACACTCTTTACTTTCATCCAGGAACGGTATGTAAATTGCTCCTCTTCTTCCGATATCACTTTCTGGCTTGTAACCTGATCGTTCTGATATCTTACAATATCCCCTCGGTATCCTTGGCTTTTACAACCGTACGAATCTGTTCAAGAACAGGCTGCTGCAATGCTTTTTCCATTTCTTCATCCGTCTGTTCTCCAGCGTAAAAGAAGAAAAAGCAAACGTATTCAATTTTTTTTGTCATGAACTCCTGATCTTCCTGCAGTTTCTGTATCACATCCGTTTCTGACTCACAAGTACCGGAAAGCCCTGTTTCCCCTTTTTGCTCATTAATCAGTTTCACATAATAGTTCAGCATACTGCCATCTGGTTTTGTTGTACTGCTGTAATCAAGCTTCGGCGCCAGCATACAGGTCAGTCCGAGATGATTCTTTTCATAAACAGAAGCAAAAGAGGGCCAGATGATATCACGGTTAACAGCTGTTGCTGTGTTGCCGTAAATCTCCTGCATCTGTGCTGTATTTTCCTCTGTCAGAACCGGAAAATTAGCAGCAATCAGATTCTGTGCATTTACGACCGGGTAAATCAGATAATCTCTTGTCTCGTAAAGCATTCCGGTCAGGATTCCAAGTCCCGTTTCATCCTCCATATAATCTCCGTTTACTGCAAAAACATAGGCATTTCCCGTACTTTTTCGCCAGATTGCAACGGGATGTTCCTGCACTTTTAAGGTACTGTCTTCCGGAATACCTTTCATATAAGCTTTCGTACCACCTGCCAGTTTAAACCACGGAAAAGTCAGTTCAAGATCCTGCATCTTTTTCTCTTCCTGTTTCTTCGCCTCATAAATGTTTTCTCCGCCAAGCATCAGATTCGCATACAAATCCATTCCCTTCACCGTTACCTGATCTGCTGTAATTTTTTTGATGCCAAGCAATTCCATGAATTTCTGATTCTTTTTTATCACAGAAACATCAGGCAGATTTGCAAATACAAGATGAATCCCCTGTTCTGTACATTTTTGCAGTTCCACGGTATCCTTTACGGTTGTCCAGTCTATATTTTCCGAATTCACAATCACCATTTCCGGCAGCCTGGTATCTTTTTTCTCCATTGCTTTCTCATATTTTGTTATCGATGAATAGACTGCTGACTCATATTTCATATACCGGCACCATTCCTGAACAACGGTACCGATAGAGTCGCTCTTTTCTGCTCCGATATAAACAATGGTTCCCCTGCTGCCCTCTATGTTAATCTGATCGGAAGCATCCACTGCTCCAAATGCTCCGCTTCCATCCGCTAACGTTTCTTTATCCTTCGCATATGCATTTGTATCGTAATAGTTCAGCTTTTCTCTTGCCACATTCAATCCCTGGAACAAGAAAAGAACGATCGCCATAATGATTGTAATTGCTACAAAATTTCTACGCGAAACCATCTCTATTCTTCCTCGCTTCCTGCCTTTGGCGTTGGATTGTTATATCCGTAATCAATTGCAAAATTGTACGGACTGTTTACGTTCTGCTGTACACGATAACAAATAAAACTGTCTGTTTCATAATAGACTTCCATCTCGTCTGGATAAAGTTCTTTAAATTTCTGTGTCCAGTAATAAATATGGCACATCGTATACCACCGGTTTTCTGCAAAATACGGTTCAATTCCGCCTGCTGACGGAAGGGGTGCTTCTGCTCCCTCCACGGTTACTTCTTTGTGGTTGGTACTTCCCGCATAATCAATTGGAATTTTTTCCACAAAAAAATATACATTCTGTGTCGGCATAATGATCTCCGGATTTTTTTCCAGATCCTGCAGTTCACGCAGAAAAGTAATGGTCTCATAATGGTAGCCGTAAAACTCCGTCATTCGAAGTTCATCATCGGCAGAGCAGATGGTCCAGGTGAAATTCCTGTTTTCTTTTAAAATATTGGTAACGCAGGCAATCGCTCCATTATCTTCCAGAGCGTCTACAACAATCGGCTTTCTCAGAAGACCATTTGATATCACAGCAGAAACCGCTATGACTAAAGTAAGGATAGATGCAACATTGCTGACCCATCTTTTCTTCCACCATCGTATCAGGAGATGTACGATGGCATCTGCTCCCAGCGTCCATGAAAAACAAACCGAATAGCAAAGGAAAATGCTGCAGCGGTTTGGATCCATCAATGCCGGCAAATGCAGCAGGGATGCACATTGCAGACAGCACATACAGAGCAGATAAAAGGCAGTGGAAAAAATCACTCCCGCAAAATCAATCTCCCGTAAAAGCACCATCAAACTTCCAAGCGCAGCCAAAAGCACAATACTTCCCAGGGTAATTTCCACAATATATGGTTTTACATTCATCACATTTACGCGAATGCTGCTTCGAACTGCTGCAAATTTTTCTTTTAAACGTTCCTTTAATGGCTTCTGCTGCTCCTTCGCTTGTTCTGCCAGTTTCTCTTCAGCCGCTTTTTTCAGCGCCTCGACCTGTGATGCACTGACTGTTGAGCCGCCATCCCTGTTTTCTGTCCCCTCACTTTCCGAAATGGTGCTCAGCTCTGTATTTTCCACCAGAGAATCTGTCACTTCCGTTTCATCATCCTTTCCTCCATTGATAACACTTAATCCCCAGTACAGGGATCCCTGCAGTCCTTTTCCCATCGCAACACCCGCCGCCATGGGCAGTACAGAAAGCAGCACACTCAGGATTCCCGTTGCCATAATTCTGCGGAAATACTTCCACCGGGCAAACCGGAAACAAAAGCCGACTGCAACACCAATGCAAAACAGCCCGGCGATCATCGTGCTGTAAAAGTGGATCGTCAGCGTAAGCGAAAATCCAATGGCAAACTGGATCAGATACCAACGGCAGTTTTGATCCAGTTCTTTTTTTTCATTCTCTTCTGCCTTCTGCTCTTTTGCAAATTCCTGAAAAAACGGATCGCCATGCAGACAGACGTCAGAATAAAGATCATACTGAATTCCTGCGGCAGCGCACCTTCAAATCTTGCATACGTATTCCGGTTAAAAATATCCATCACATAGAACAGCACGCCAAGATATGGAGTAAATCTTCCCTTGCACACCATTTTCAGCGCCACAACCATTGCCAGATATACAAAATATGTCTGCACTACGCCAAAGATCCGCAGCAAGACATACGTTTTGATCCCAAACACCATATGCAGATAATAAAATCACGATGTGAAATCCATACGGGTACACACCTGCAACCCAGATGTTTGTTCCGATCCAGCTCATTGATCCAGTAGTTGTGTACCGGGATATCACTGGCTTTATAACCGTAAGCTTCGATCATATTCGGCCCATAGACATACGTAATTGCCGCAATCGCGGCCCCCATCACAGCAAGCTCCAGCAGCACATTCAGCCATTGCTTTCTTTTTCCACGGAAAAACCGCCTGTAAATGGTCCCTCGCAGCTGCACAAGCGAAGTTTCTTTCCACGTTCTCCACTCAGCAGACGCTCTACATTCTCCAGAACCCACTCGATCACACCTGGAATCTTACTTCTTCTTTTCCAGATCCACACCAGAAGAAACGGCCCCACGGTGCCTGCCGTCAGTGTCACACGATTGCTGATATGAAGAAACTGCAGCAGATATACCAGATAGATGATATAAAAATTTCCCGCAAAAAAATATCCGGTCAGCTGTTCCGCAGCAGAAAAACGGCGGAACCGCTTCCGGAGTACCAGCCATGGGAGGAACAAAGTTACAATGCCATATGCCGCGACAATTTCCAGAAACTGTAAAATTGTAAGCCATTTCATTGTCATAATCTCTGTTCCTCCTTTCTGCTTTTCTTTTTCTTCCTGCTTAACTGAAAATCCGGATCAGCTCCAGCGTCTCATTATCAATAATAATATCAGACTCTTTCAGTTCCTGCAAAACTTCGAAGAATTTCTCTTTTTCCCCCATTGTGAAATACAGTTTTAACCGGCAGGTATACGCTGCCAGCGCATTTCCGTGCTGCCGTGCCAGACGCATACACCACTTTTCGGTTTCCGGAATTTTTTTTAAATCCAGAAGTTTCAGGCACAGTCCCTCGTACCGGTCTGCCGTAATTCGTGCACCGTTTTTCTGGTACAGCGATTCGGCCGCTTCTTCCAGCATATTGACATACTTGGTCTGCTCCATTGTTGTAAAAATTTTCTGACTTAAAATTCGATTCATATAATCGATCAGCATTTCTTCACATTCTGTTTCCGTCTCTGTTTCCTGCTGCATCTGCGTGTACATTTTCTGCACATTGGACCGGAAATCGTTCAGCTCATCCCGCAATACCGAGGCCGCATAATGGGATGTCTCAGAATCTTCGCTGTTCAGTGCCATGGTAATGGATTCCAGGGATTTTTGCATATCTCCGCGGATCACATTCAGCATCAGCATACGCATATTCCGCTTGTCACTGACGGCAAGCGATTCTTCCAGCGGCGCCATGTTGCGCTCCCGCTCCTCGTCCGCTTTCAGATGTGTCTGCACACGTTCCTTGCTGAAAATAACATCTTCCAGATCGACCGCCTGGCGGAATACCGTCTTGTAAATCAGATAACTGCACAGAAAAATGCCGACCGACGACGGGCAGAGAACCATGACGATAAACGAATAAAAAATGCTCTCCGATTGTCGTACTGAATCTCCTCCCCCTGCTACTCTTTTCAGATCACACGCCGGAACATAAAGGAAAATTCCAACCAGCAGATACACAAGCGCAATCAGAGCATTCACGATCCACAGGATCACAAACGCCAGTGTTCCGTTTATGCTCATGCGGCCACCTCCCCATTTGCAATTGTACTCTCATATCCAGCTTCTGCAAAACGAGTAATAACACCCAGCGCATTCTTTTCCTCTGTATCCGAAAGCAATACATACAGGCCGCCATCCAGCATTCCGACGTAATCGGTCTGTCGCAGTTTCTTTCCGAGCACCTCTGCTGCTTCCAGATATTTTTCTTCTCCGCAGGTAATCTTTACCAGGGAACATTCTGTCAGTCCATTCCGCTTTGCCTCAAAAAACGCACTTACCAGCTGTGTAAATGCCTCTTTTTCCAAAATGCTGCTGTTGCCCAGATAACGGTGCTCCCGGAGTGCTTCCAGATAACGGTTTGCACGGACAACCGCATTCTGAATCAGATAGCTGATGACCGTCAGACGATTGGACTCGGCCAGGTTCATGCGGTCCCACGGAAGTCCCCACAGCATCAGAATGATCTGCATTTCATCCTCCGCATAAATGGCCTGCGCCATCAGCGGATAGCGCTCATCCATCGTCTTGTTGATGAATACGCGGCGTTCTTTCAGATCCGTATACATCGCTTCCATCTCCGGGTAGCGGATGGAATTTCCCAGCTTTCTGGCCGTCGGCGAAGTAAAGGAAAAGAGACGCGCATACGACTGGTTGGCAACGGTGTAAACCGCCACATCCTCCGTATTCATCAGCTTGGAAATCGTCTGTGCTGCATAGAAAAGCACCTCATAGGCACCGTATTGATCCAGTGACGATGTAATTTCATAAATTTTTCCAAGACTGTCCTTCTGGTTGACAAGCTGCAGTTCAAAAATCTGTTTCATCCGCACATTGCTGTCGTTGATCTCAGTCATATCGCCAAGCTGTCCGTGCAGATAGCCGATCTCCTCCTGATCGTCCTTTTTGATATGATGAATCTGGTCACGCATGTAACCGACTACCATGCCCAGGATAAAAAGCTGCGCCATCCAGATATACGTACTGTAATCCATCAGCACTTCCAGACCGCTCTGGTTATACATCTGGCGGAAACAGTAGCCAGCCGTCGCCAGAAGCGCTGAGAAGATCGCCTGCTGCTGTCCATACACAATCGCAAACAAAAGCACATACAAAAGATACGCATCCAGCTTTGCAAAATACTGGCTGCCGACCGCACGGTTATGAATCATAAAGAACGGGATAAAACAGATCAGGTTTTCCAGATACGGAGCCAGCATGCGGAAAATCCGCACCAGCAGTCTCCAGACCCGGTTGCCCCATCCGGCGCCCGTATCTTCTCTCTGTAAAAAGGAACTGCTGTATTTCTTCATATACTCTACAACAGCTTTTACGCCTTCTTCGTATGGGACAAAAATTTTTCCGTCAAATTCTTTCCTGTACCGTCTGCCATCCAGCACCAGGCGATAGCCCTCTCCGACGGTATCATCCCGAATCGTCGTTCCGTCTCCCGCATTCTGCTGAATCAGCTCTGCCAGTTTCATCTGACTGATGACCTCGCCGGAAGAAATGTGATACAGCGGATATTTCGGATGCTCTGCCATCATCACGCGGTACGCAAACTCCACCGCATCGCTCTGATAAATCATGGAAAAAACATTTCGGCTGTTTGCTGCAATCTGATTGGTTTTCAGCATTTCCAGCATCATCTGGAAACATGGGTTATTGTCGGCCTTTCCTTTCCGTGGAATATCATACATATGATCGAAGCGCAGAACCCGCGTGTCCATCTCTCTGGTGTCACGATAGCTTTTGCAGATATTTTCTCCCTGCAAAATCGCCATTGCCTGAAAGCTTTTGGACGATGCCGGTTCCGTTTCGTGGATATCGCTGCTGTAAGACCGGCCATAAACAACTTCGGAAGACAGGTACACAAAACGACCATTTTGTTTAAATGCATACGCCGAAAGAAGGTTCGTCAGATCTGCGGTGTAACGGACCGACTCTCTTCTGGCATCACTCCAGTCATAGTTGGTATCGTAAGCTCCGAGAAAAATAACAAGATCCGGGTTTACATTGGTAAAAATTTCCCGCACGCTCTCGCTGTCGTAGGGGAAATTATACCGTTCGAAGACGCGGCGGTACTTTCCTCTTCCATCCCGCTTTCCGGTCAGCAGATATGTCTTATGTCCGTCTTTTTCCATTTTGGTGATCAGAGCATCCATCAGTCTGCTCTCGCCGCCGACTAAAAATACTATCATACGCTACCTCGCCGTTTTCGTAGATTTTTCAAACACGCTCCAGGATACCATAGTTTCGGAATGTTTCCAGCACTGCGTTTACGTCCTCCTGCACTTCCTCCGCCGGCATATCGTAAGCTTTTCCGAGCCGTTTTGCAATCTCTTTTGCAGATACGGCATCGCCGGTCTGCTCGTAAATAAAAGCTGCTGTTTCACTCAGTGTGAGTACCTGATTCATCTTTTCCGCCGTCGCCCCATATGGAATCAGAACATATTCGTCTGCAATCTGTCTGAGTACAAATCACCTTTTCTGGTCATTTTTATCTCCATTCTTCTGCGTCTTGCTTTTCTTTCTTACCTCAGAGAAAAACAAGGATACTAATAGTTCTATTATAGCCCTACCCAATTGCATTGTAAACTTTATTTTGCTTTTTATTGATATCTGTAATAAAGTTTTATTTCTCTGCACTTTCTTTTTCCATTTTGTGATATACTAAAACATATTTGAAAAATCTTTTCCCCAAAGGAGTATCTTATGCAGCCGCTTGATGCCGTTTATTTACAGATTTTAAAAAATTTATGCACGGATTTGTCCGAACCGGTCCCGCTTGATGGTGTGGATCCGTCCGCCTTATACCGTCTGGCCGAAAAACACTGTTCGCTTCCGTTTCTTCTGCCATATTTTGAACAGCAGCCGCAGTTTTCTGCTCTCAAACAGCAGACGAAGCAGATGCTGCTCTCCTATTATCAGCTGGAACATTTTACACGCCTTACTTTTTCGCTCCTCCTTGCGGAGAAGATTCCCTGCTTTCTCTTAAAGGGCATCAGTCTCGCCGCCAATTATCCCATTCCCGAATATCGGAAGCTGGGAGATCTGGATCTTTATATTCCCGAAAAAGATGCTTTTTCCCGTGCCTGCCGGATTCTTAACGCTCATGGCTACACGGAGGAGCCGGAGGAGAGCGATCACCATGTCACCTACCGCTTCACTTTTCCCGAGACTGGCCGCTCCTTTACGCTGGAACTCCATTACCGCATCGTCGGTATTTATCAGTTTTCCCGGGCCAATGAACTGGTGGACGAAATTTTTTCCGCCAGTCATCTGAAACCATCTTTCGTGGAACTCTACGGTCAGACCTATCCGGTACTGCCGCCAACGGAAAATGTGTTTTACATGCTGCATCACATGCTCAAGCATTACCTCTACAGCGGTTTTGGCAGCCGTCTGCTCTGCGATTTCACTCTGTATCTGGAACGTTATGCCTCCGAGGTTAATTTTGAAAAAATCCACTTCTGGTGCCGGGAATCGAAAATTTTTCATCTTTATGAGCTGATTCTGGAATCCTGCCGTATTTATTTCGGTCTTTCTGCCTCCATTGATCCGCAGGTTCACTGCTCTGCCTCTGACTGTGCCATTTTTCTGGAAAAAATTCTCGCAGACGGCGATTTCGGCAGTGATACACAGAGAAAAATTGTCAGCAGCGGTTCCTACCAGCACACCGGTATCCATGCCTGGTTCCACGAAGGCCATATTCAGATGAAGCTGCGGTTCCCAAAGCTTCATAAATGCGTACTTCTCTGGCCGGTTCTCTGGGTCATCACATTTTTCTGTTTCCTGTCCAACACCTACCGTATCCGCCACACGACACTGCGGCAGACGCTGGCAGACTTCCGGGCCGATAACCGGAAGACCAAGCTGTTAAAAATCTTCGACAACAACGATTTGCAATAAAACGAAAAACGAGTAAGCGAACGTCTCCCCTGTTCACTTACTCGTTTTTCTGTTCTGTCAATCTATGGGAATGCGTCTTCCCTCTGCCTATCCCCTTGCAAAGGTTCCACGCCTGTTTTTAATAAAAATGCTGATATCCGATCTGAATTCCGCTGCCGTAGCCGCTGTTGAAATACAGGCATCCGCCAACCGGGCTCTCACCTGCAAGTGCAGCCTGTGCAGCTGCGTAACAGTCACTTCTCGCTCCGCGTGCGAGCACACTCTGGAAAGTTCCGGTCGCAACCGGTGTAAACTGTCCACTCTGATAAATAACGCCGGAAATGCTGTTCGGGAAGGAACCGCTGTTGACACGGTTTACTACAACCGCTCCGACTGCCACCATTCCTGTGTAGCTCTCGCCGCCTGCCTCGCACTCGATCAGTGCTGCAAGCATTGCCACATCATTGCTGTCTGCGGAAATTACCGATGCACTGCCTGCTGTGGAGGCTGCTGCTGCGCTGCTTGCCGCACAGGCCTGTGATGCCTGGTATTCCTCCATGGAAACAGCACCTTTTAACTCCTCTGAAAGTGTCACATAGTCTCCATGAACGTATGCGCTGCTTCCGCTGTACTGGATCTGATACCAGTCAGCCTCTTCGCCGAATATGCTGACTTCACCATTCTGTGTCAGTGTTCCAACCTGCGCGGAATCTGTGGATGCTGCCTCACGGACACGAAGGCTGTCCGCCTGAACAACTCCGGTGATACCGCACATATTGCGGTAATGTGCTTTTGCCTCTTCCCCAAATACCAGATATTCATTCTTTATGTAGCCTTCTACACCATTGGAAGAGATCTTGCTCCACTCGTCTCCTTTTTCTGTTACAGTAACCGCATAGCCCGGCATCAGAACTCCGACGATCTCGGAATCTGCGTTTGCCTCGCTGCGGATGTTGACATATCCTTCTACGTTTGCTGCAGCCATTGTGCTCCAGTCTGTTTTATTTAAAATGGTTTCTTCCTTTGTCTCTGCTTTTACGGGTGCAGCCATGATGACAGTCAGTGTGAGCACGCTCCCCAGGATGCCCGGCACATAACTTTTTTTGAATGTCATACTTACCTCCTGAACAATTATTACGTTTTTGTTACAACTTGTTACAAACCGATTCTACCAGTGTTACATCTTTTTGTCAACTAGAATATTTCGACAACATTCCTGTCTTTTCCCATCGTTTTTTTCATAGAACCCACAATTTTTCACCACTTTTCCGCTTTTTTGACGAATTGGATCGGTTTTTATTCCCACTTTTTCTTCTGCATGCGGCCTGCCTGGAATACTTTTCCGTGTCTTGTTTCCTTCTTTTTATTTTGCTTTTGTTTCACATTCTGCCCTTTCTGCCCTCTTTTTCCGCAAATATTTTTAAGAAATTGTGACAGTTCTTTTTCTATTTTTCGACATGCATTACAAACCTTTTCCACTTTTGACGCATTTTCAAATTTTCTTTTAACTTTTTATTTTTACATGATATTTCTTTCTACATATGGTATAATCTTTAAAAAGAAAGAAAATTTATATTTTATCAATTATTTTTCTTTCAATTTATACGTGAAACTTACCGCAGGAAAATAAAACAGACCGACATTAGAAACCGATCAGGTGAAAGGAGGATGTCAT
>ENA-OQIX01000250-OQIX01000250.1-human-gut-metagenome-genome-assembly--contig:-NODE-250-length-11322-cov-2.384189_pt1 | contig 11322 bp, 7 predicted proteins | sample MGYA00242591_ERZ504756 | MGnify/ENA primary metagenome ERZ504756 (study PRJEB26092, sample SAMD00036369) | human gut metagenome | host: Homo sapiens | study: EMG produced TPA metagenomics assembly of...
GCCGGCTGATAACGGAACCTGGTCCGTCTATGTCTGCAACCTGCCGAAAGATTCTGAAGGCATGATCAACGATACTCCCATGCAGGCAGCAAGCCTGATCAAACTGTATATTATGGGAGCTGTATACGAAAACTACGATACCCTCTCCCAGTCTCACAACGGAGACGAAATTGACAGTAATATTTCAGCCATGATCACTGTCAGTGATAATGATGCTGCCAACACTCTGGTAAACTGGCTTGGAAACGGCGATGACTCTGCAGGCATGGCAAAAGTAAATGGCTTCTGCCAGGAACATGGTTTCACCAGCACCCAGATGAATCGCCTGCTTCTCGCAGGTAAAGAAAACGGCGACAACTATACATCCGTCAAAGACTGTGGAACCTTTTTAAAGCAGATATACCAGACTGTCAACGGAACCCTTCCCGCTTCTACTCTTCCAAACGCAGATGCAATGTATTATCACTTAAAAATGCAGCAGCGTAAAAACAAGATCCCTGCACAACTTCCAGAAGGCGTCGGTACTGCCAATAAAACCGGCGAACTTGACACTGTAGAAAATGATGCAGCGATCATCTATGATACAGCCAAAGGAATTGACCTTGTAGTATGCTTTATGTCACAGGATCTTACTGATACCGGTGCAGCCCAAAGCACCATTGCTGCAGATGCACGTGCTATCTACGGATATTATAATGAATAAACACACTCTTCTGAATCTACAGTCTATCCAGATAATTGTCATAAATCAGACAGATATTCGCAACCTCCGCAGGTGACTTACTTGATTCGGTTAAAAGAAGGAGGCACATCCCTTAACGGGTTGTGCCTCCTTCTGCAAATTCAACAGGAAGAATCGTCAATGTCTCAATCTCTTCCCCTTTTATTTTCTTTAATAAAAGTTCCACAGCCTTTCGTGCCATATCCGGCACCGGCTGTACAATTGTTGATACCATTATGCCTCTTCAGCTTCCCCCTCTTCATAGGACTTCTCCCATATCTCCGAAAATACTGCCAGCGGACAGTCTGTGAGAAGGCACATGAGAAGGAAACATTCGTATGGATTTACTATGTATATCTCTCCCATTCCACATCGAAGCAGAATATCCTGAATCTCATCCAGAAAATGCTTGTATCTGTTAAAAGGATCATCATCCTCCATTTCCTGGGATACGATAAAGAATTCCAGTGTGATCAGGTCAAAGCGCTCCACCGGGAGTTTGTGGCTTAAAATATTTGTAATCCTCTGCCTGCTGAAACGCTTCTGGCTGAAATGCTTTGCCAGAATGGAGGCAGACATTTTCTTCAGATTGCCCATTTTGTTGATGGGGATTCCGCTGCAGATTACTTTTTCCACATCAGAAGGTGTAATTCTTTCTGCTGTCCACACCTTATCCCCACCTTTTTCCTCTTCATCATGCTGATACAGTCCGGCAATAATCTGCTTCGCATGATATAAAAGCTTTGTAAACTCCTGAAATGCCTGACTTTTCTCAGATATGGGATCTACTCTTTTTGATTTCAGTCGGGCAAGATAATCGATCAGTTTCTCCTCCGTATCAAGGCACAGGTTGCTTCCGTATAAAACCTGAGTATTTTCCACTTCCACAGGAGCGAGTAGTCTCATATTTTTTTTTCAATTCCTCTGCTTTATGATAACCCTGCTGCGTACTGTAACAATACCAGTAGATCACCTCGTCCGGATTGTAAAAATCAAAATCCTGTTCTTTCAGTACTCTTGTCAGGAATCCGACACATCCTCTGTGGTCATTTCAACCCAAACCCCAGAAGAAAAACAGTTTCTCTTTTTACTAGATGCCTGATTCAGCCAGTTATTCACCAGTGCCGACAACTTGGTAGAGGTAGGATTCATGGATTTGGGCGTATAGGTTTCCTTAAAGGAATCTACTACGATCTCCTTATACACTTCCTGTGGAATCTCCGAGAAAGGTTCTTCCAGCTCTGCCCTTTCATAAATATATCTCTTCAGATGGTCGCCAAAGGACACCAGTTCCATCTCTTTATATAAATAGTGGAAAATAACATCCGCATCTTCGTCTTCAAAACTGTCCAGGCTTACCACCTGCCGAAATCTCTGTGCCGCCCTTCTGGTAAATTCATACTCCTGTACTTTATCAAACGCAACATTCTGTTCAAAATCCAGATCCTGCATACGGTTCTTCATGCTGCCCCACCTCTCATTTTTTATCTTTCAGATTTTTCATCCATTCTTTCATTCTGCGGACTGTATCCAGCTTCTGTACTTCACAGAGCACGATCGTCACATTATCTCTCCCACCTTTTTGGAGAGCATTTTTAAGAAGATCATTTACAATCTCCGGGATTTCCATATCCTGTGACAGAATCGCCTCTATCTCACTGTCCGAAAGCATATCTGTTACTCCATCTGAACACAGAAGATATCTGTATCCCTCCTTATGCTCGATTTCTGTCACAGAAGGTTCCAGTCTCTGCAGCTCTTCAGGAAGTCCAAGATACTGGGTTAACGGGGCTTTCCCAACTGCCGTACCACCAAAAACATGGTCTGTGGAAATCTGCTGAAGCTTACCACCATCCATAAAATAAATCCTGCTGTCCCCAAGATTGCAGGCAAACATAGACTCTGGTGTAAAGAGGAGCATCGCCATTGTGCTTCCCATGCTCCAAATATGATGCTCTGTTCCATATCTGCATACTGCCTGATTCATCTTCTCACATACATCGTCTATAAAATCTTCCGGCATATCCCTCAGCATTCTTTTATTCGCATTATAAAATTTTCCAAATTCTTCTGATGCAAGAAAGGCTGCAATCTCGCCGCAGCTTTCTCCTCCCATACCGTCAAATACCGCCATTGCCGGTGCTCTGTTACCCCGAAATAATCTTTGAGCAGATACCCTTTGTTCCTTCATTGTTCACCGGAAGGGATTCCCCAAAACACCAGAAATTATCTTCATTATTTGCCCGGATATTTCCTATATGGCAGGTATATGCACATTCAATCTGATACATTGCCATTATCTGTCTTTGTTCCTTCTCCCTTCAATGCTTTCAATGAATTGTTCCAGTATTTCTCGCCACGTTTCACGAATTCCTCATTATCTTTTTCGTTATCGTGACACTTTCCATTGGAATCGATCCATCTTATCAGTTCGCCGTCGTTATAATAATAATATTCTGAAGTTTCATCATACCAGATATATGCAAAGAATAACTTCTCTCCCCAGTAGAAATATTCTTCATAAACTCCATCTCCGGATTCTGCCGGATAGACCAGAGCTTTCATGCATTCACTCTCAATATCCAGATTTCCATCTGCCTGCTGAGTGGTCTTTACCCTTCTCAGATATCGCAGAACAGTTCCTTCTGTTCCAACCCAGTCGTAACTGTTCAGATTATCTGTGATAGTTGTTGCCTGCTCCTTGATCGTATCCAGAGCTTTGGAGAAATCTTTGGATCCGGATTTTGTGGAGCTGTATTTCTCATCATCCAGAATTGCGATCGGATTATCCTCCTGTCCTTCCTGAGCATGATCTTTACTTACTCTGTAATAGACGGCGGCCATCATAAGTATCGCTGTACCTGCCACAATTGCAAGCAATGCCCTGCGCAGCAGCTGTTTCTTCCTGCGTCTTCGCTTTCTGGCTTCCACAGCACGCGCAGATCTTATCGCAACTGTTTCTGATGGCGTTTCCTGTGGCTGTATTTTCTGTTCTGCTACAACTGACATTGTTTCTTTATCTGTAAAGTTGCTCTCAGAAACATTGTTTACAGCACGTTTTCTTTTTGCAGCATTCTGAAAATCTGATGTTTTTTTATTTCCCCGGGTATTCTGTACTGACGTATTCTGCACTGTACTTTTTCGTACATTTTCGACATCTGATGTAACATTCTGTGCTGCTCTGCCGTTCTGTGCAATTGCACTATATGATTCTGTTTTATCCGTTCCTGCTTTCTGAACACCGTTTTGTAACTGCCGGATTCTGCCAGATCTTCCATTTTTCAGATCATCCAGCGCACTATAAAGCTCCTCCGGTGTCTGATATCTCTGTGCAGGATCATAAGCACAGGCCTTCATGATAATACGGGCAAACTGTGTTCCTGCATCCACAGGTGCACTCATCTGCTCTCCTGCAACACGCTTATTTAATGCATTTTCCTTATCCCTGTAAGTGATAAACTGTTTTTCCAGACTCATAAATGGCAGTCTGTTATGATTCATCAGCCTGTACAGCACAATCCCAAGAGAATAAATATCTACCCTGCTGTCATATTTCTCACCTTTATACATCTCAGGCGCCATATAAGAGTAAGTACCTTTCTTGGAAAATCCGCTCATGGTTCGTTCAAGTTCACGTGCAATTCCGAAATCTCCAAGCTTAAAATCGCCAAATCTGGATACAAAAATATTCTCCGGCTTGATATCCCTGTGAATGATCTTAAGTTTCCGGCAATATTCCAGTGCCTTACTCAAATCCATTCCCAGCTTTATTACCTCTTTCTCAGTAAGCTGCTTTTCCGCACAGTAATCCATAAAACTTGTCAGATATTCCATCCTTATGGAAATCTCCCATCCAATGACATCCAGATATTCCATAACCTTAAAATCTTCTACAGAGACAATGTAAGAGTTTCCTCGAAAGTATTCCATGGTACTGATTTCCTGAATACATTCCTCAACCAGATTCTGAAAATACTGTCTTGTGGACTGCTCATCCCCTGTTTCAGAACGTACGCTGTTCAACTCGCTCTGGCTTCCGGGTATATTGATGATCTTGATAGCAGAATAGAAAGATTTTCCACGTTCTGTTCTCTGTGCCTTATACACCTTTCCAAAAGAGCCTTCGCCGATTTTCTCTATGATTTTCCATTCCGGCCATGCTGAAACCGGAAGTTCTTTATCCATATTGCACCTCCATTTCTGTTCAATTTCTATTTCCTTCCCTGTCCCGGTCAATGCTTTTTACAAGATGTTACCGGAAACAAAAATGTATATTTATCATAACTGTAAAAATACTTCACAGTTCATTACCTGCTCATAATGTACTGGTATTATAACACAAAAAGCAGTTTCTTTGTATTTTTCTCTTTTTTTCGGCAATGGAATGTTCCGGAAAATAAAAGAGAACTACCTCGCCGGCAAAATCTGTCGGCACAGATAGTTCTCTTGTGAATTCATATCAAATCAGTCCGGATAAGTTATCTACTCCGTTGGATCATTCGTTGTCTTCTGCATCGTCTGAAGCCTGATCATCAGCTTCGTCTTCAGCAGCCTCTTCTTCATCAGATTCTTCAACATCGAATTCTTCGTCTTCCGGAAGTTCTTCATCCATTGTGACCATCTCATCATCTTTGATTTCTTCATCTTCCGTAAGTTCTTCGGCTATATCTTCAACCTTTACTTCCGGTTCAGGCATTGTGCTGTTGAGCCTTACATCTCTGTAGCGTTTCATACCGGTACCTGCAGGAATCAGTTTACCGATGATTACATTCTCTTTCAGACCGATCAGCGGGTCAACTTTACCCTTGATAGCGGCTTCAGTCAGAACTTTAGTTGTTTCCTGGAAGGAAGCGGCTGACAGGAAGGAGTTTGTAGCAAGAGATGCCTTGGTAATACCAAGCATAACCTGTTTTCCATCTGCAGGCTGTTTGCCTTCTTTTTCCATCTGCTCGTTAACGTCCTCGTATTCAAGGAAGTCAACCAGTGTTCCAGGAAGGAATTCTGTATCTCCGTTATCTTCGATACGGATTTTCTTCAACATCTGACGAACGATAACTTCGATATGCTTATCGCTGATCTCAACACCCTGGAGACGATATACACGCTGTACTTCACGGATCATATAATCCTGAACTGCACGTACACCCTTAATTCTCAGGATATCATGCGGATTTACGCTACCTTCTGTAAGTTCATCACCTGCTTCAAGGATCTGTCCGTCTGTGATCTTGATACGGGATCCGTATGGAATAAGGTAAGTCTTGGATTCACCTGTTTCCTGATCTGTAACGATAACTTCACGTTTCTTCTTAGTGTCATTGATAACAGCAACACCAGGAATCTCTGTGATGATGGCAAGACCTTTCGGCTTTCTTGCCTCAAAAAGCTCCTCGACACGAGGAAGACCCTGTGTGATATCTCCACCGGCAACACCACCACTGTGGAAAGTACGCATGGTAAGCTGTGTACCTGGCTCACCGATAGACTGAGCAGCGATGATACCGACAGATTCACCAACCTGTACCGGCTCGCCGGTTGCAAGGTTCGCACCGTAACATTTCGCACAGATACCAACTTTACATTTACATGTAAGGATTGTACGGATCTTAACTTTCTCGATAGATCCGCCTGTCTGGTTGTCCACGCCTTCTTTCATGATGCGGGCAGCACGTTTCGGTGTGATCATATGGTTGGCTTTTACGATAACTTCGCCATCTTTATTCTTAATTGTCTCACAGGAGAAACGACCTGTGATACGCTCCTGAAGTCCTTCGATCTCTTCTTTACCATCTACAAAAGATTCTACATACATACCTGAGATCTCATCTCTGTTTTCACAGCAGTCTGTCTCACGTACGATCAGATCCTGAGAAACGTCAACCATACGTCTTGTCAGGTAACCTGAATCGGCTGTACGAAGAGCGGTATCGGACATACCTTTTCGAGCTCCATGGGCAGACATGAAGTATTCCAGTACGTCAAGACCTTCACGGAAGTTAGACTTGATAGGCAGCTCGATGGTGTGACCGGTTGTATCGGCCATCAGTCCTCGCATACCTGCAAGCTGTTTGATCTGTTTATCGGAACCACGGGCACCGGAGTCGGCCATCATGAAGATGTTGTTGTATTTATCAAGTCCGGACAACAGAGCATGTGTCAGCTCATCATCAGTCTTCTTCCATGTATCAACAACTTCTTTGTAACGCTCTTCTTCAGTGATAAGACCACGTTTGTAGTTCTTTGTGATAAGGTCTACTGTATCCTGAGCCTGTTTGATCATCTCCGGTTTCTGCGGCGGAACGGTCATATCGGCAATGGCAACAGTCATGGCTGCACGTGTGGAATACTTGTAACCTGTAGCTTTGATCGCATCAAGAACCTCAGCAGTCTTTGTAGCACCGTGAGTATTGATAACTTTTTCAAGAATCTGTTTCAACTGTTTCTTGGCTACCAGGAAGTCAACCTCAAGAAGAAGTTCATTTCCCGGAACACTTCTGTCTACGAAACCAAGATCCTGTGGAAGGATTTCGTTAAACAGGAAACGTCCAAGTGTAGATTCTACTGTACCGGTCAGAACGGATCCGTCCGGCATTGTCTTGCTGCAGCGAACATGGATTCTGGACTGCAGTGTGATTACTTTATTCTCATAAGCAAGAATTGCTTCGTTTACGCTCTTAAAGAACTTGCCTTCACCCTTGTTTCCAGGTCTTTCCTGAGTCAGATAGTAGATACCAAGTACCATATCCTGTGAAGGAACGGCTACAGGACCACCATCAGAAGGTTTCAGCAGGTTGTTCGGTGATAACAGAAGGAAACGGCACTCTGCCTGTGCTTCCTGTGAAAGCGGAAGATGTACGGCCATCTGGTCACCATCGAAGTCAGCGTTGAATGCGGTACAAACCAGCGGATGCAGTTTGATCGCTTTACCTTCTACAAGGATCGGTTCGAATGCCTGGATACCAAGACGATGCAGTGTAGGTGCTCGGTTCAGCATAACCGGATGTTCTTTGATAACATCCTCCAGAACATCCCATACAGCAGGCTCCAGCTTCTCAACCATTTTCTTGGCGTTCTTAATGTTGTGCGAAGTTCCGTTGGCAACAAGCTCTTTCATAACGAAAGGTTTGAACAGCTCAATGGCCATCTCTTTCGGAAGACCACACTGATAAATCTTAAGTTCCGGTCCTACAACGATAACGGAACGTCCGGAATAGTCAACTCGTTTACCGAGAAGGTTCTGACGGAAACGTCCGGATTTACCTTTCAGCATATCAGAAAGGGATTTCAGGGCTCTGTTTCCAGGACCTGTTACAGGACGTCCGCGACGACCGTTGTCGATCAGGGCATCAACAGCTTCCTGAAGCATACGTTTCTCGTTACGAACGATAATATCCGGTGCACCTAATTCCAGAAGTCTCTTCAGACGTTGTTACGGTTGATGATTCTTCTGTAAAGATCATTTAAGTCAGATGTAGCAAAACGTCCTCCATCCAGCTGAACCATAGGACGAAGATCCGGCGGGATTACAGGAATCACTGTCATGATCATCCACTCAGGACGGTTTCCAGACTCACGGAAGGATTCTACAACTTCCAGACGTTTGATGATTCTGGCACGTTTCTGGCCTGTAGCATCTTTTAATTCTTTTTTCAGTTCAACAGAATCTTTCTCAAGATCAATTGCCTCAAGAAGCTCTTTGATGGATTCTGCACCCATACCTACACGGAAATCATACCCATAAGCCTCACGTGCATCCTGATATTCTCTCTCTGTAAGTACCTGTTTGTACTGGAGTCCGGAATTAGCCGGATCCAGTACGATATAGTTAGCAAAGTAAAGAACTTTCTCCAGAGTTCTCGGAGAAATGTCAAGGATCAGTCCCATACGGGACGGAATTCCTTTGAAATACCAGATGTGGGATACCGGAGCAGCCAGCTCGATATGTCCCATACGCTCTCTACGTACAGAGGATTTGGTAACTTCTACACCACATCTGTCGCAGACAACACCTTTATAGCGAATCTTTTTGTACTTTCCACAGTGGCACTCCCAGTCCTTGCTCGGTCCAAAGATTCTTTCACAGAAAAGTCCGTCTTTCTCCGGCTTTAAGGTACGGTAGTTGATGGTCTCAGGTTTTAAAACCTCGCCTCTTGACCACTCTCTGATTTTCTCAGGGGACGCCAGTCCGATTTTGATGGCATCGAAAGTCATTGGCTGATATGTTTCATTGGCGTTAGTTGTTTCTGCCATGTATTCTTTCCCCTTTCTTATTCCTCATCATCAAAGGACTCTTCAAACTCGATCATATCATCTTCGTCTTCCATGTCCTCATCTTCTTCTACATTGACAAGCTCTTCTCCGCTGAACTCCTGCTTGGTGTAGCCGTGTTTACCGAAGGACTCCTCATCTCTGCGTCCTCTGGAATCGCCCTCGATGACATGACGAAGATCAGTATCTCCGTAATCAGAGGTTTCCATAATGTGTACCTCTGATCCGTCCTCGCTGAGCACACGTACATCCAGACCAAGAGACTGAAGCTCTTTAAGAAGTACCTTAAAGGACTCAGGAATACCTGGCTCAGGAATGTTGTCACCTTTGATGATCGCTTCATAGGTCTTAACACGTCCGATCACATCATCAGACTTCACTGTCAGGATCTCCTGCAGTGTGTAGGAAGCACCATATGCCTCCAGTGCCCAAACCTCCATCTCTCCGAAACGCTGTCCACCGAACTGAGCTTTACCACCCAGAGGCTGCTGTGTTACCAGGGAGTATGGACCTGTGGAACGTGCATGGATCTTATCATCTACCAGATGATGCAGCTTCAGGTAGTGCATGTGACCGATAGTTACAGGGCTGTCGAAGTACTCGCCTGTTCGTCCGTCACGAAGTCTTACCTTACCGTCTCTGGAGATCGGAACGCCCTTCCAGAGTGCTCTGTGAGCTTTATTCTCATCGAGATACTGCATAACATCCGGTGCAAGGATGTCTTTATATTTCTCACGGAATTCCTCAAAGTCTTCCGTATTAACGTAATCGTTGGCAAGCTCCAGAGTATCCTGGATATCAACCTCGTTTGCGCCATCGAATACAGGTGTTGCAATATTGAAGCCAAGTGCTTTGGCAGCAAGGCTCAAGTGGATCTCCAGGACCTGTCCGATGTTCATTCGGGAAGGTACACCCAGAGGATTCAGTACGATATCAAGAGGACGTCCGTTTGGAAGGAATGGCATATCCTCAACCGGAAGTACACGGGAAACGACACCCTTGTTACCATGACGACCAGCCATCTTATCACCAACGGAGATCTTTCTCTTCTGTGCAATATAAATACGTACTGCCTGATTTACTCCAGGGCTCAGCTCATCGCCGTTCTCTCTTGTAAATACCTTGGCATCTACGATAATACCATACTCACCGTGCGGTACCTTAAGGGAAGTATCACGTACCTCTCTTGCCTTCTCACCGAAGATAGCACGAAGGAGACGCTCCTCAGCAGTAAGCTCAGTCTCTCCCTTAGGAGTAACCTTACCGACAAGGATATCACCGGCAACGTACCTCGAGCACCGATACGGATGATACCGCGCTCATCCAGATCCTTCAGAGCGTCATCGCCGACACCCGGAACGTCACGTGTGATCTCTTCCGGTCCCAGCTTGGTATCACGGGATTCTGCCTCATATTCCTCAATATGGACAGATGTATAAACATCATTCTGTACCAGTTTCTCACTAAGAAGAACAGCATCCTCGTAGTTATAACCTCCCAGGTCATAAATCCGATCAGCGGGTTCTTACCAAGTGCAAGCTCACCATTGGATGTAGACGGGCCATCCGCGATAACCTGTCCTGCCTCAACATGCTCACCCTGGAACACGATCGGTCTCTGGTTGTAGCAGTTGCTCTGGTTGCTTCGCATGAATTTAGTCAGATGATAATCATCTTTTGTTCCGTCATCATTCTTGATAGAGATATCTGTAGATGTGGAACGAAGTACTGTACCTGCTTTTCTTGCAACAACGCATACACCGGAGTCAACAGCTGTCTTGGTCTCCATACCTGTACCAACAACCGGAGCCTCTGTTGTAAGAAGCGGAACGGCCTGACGCTGCATGTTGGATCCCATCAGCGCACGGTTCGCATCATCGTTCTGCAGGAACGGAATCAGGGCTGTAGCAACGGAGAATACCATTCGCGGAGATACATCCATGTAATCGAACATGTGCTGCTCGTACTCCTGTGTCTCCTCGCGGTAACGACCGGAAACGTTCTTATGAATGAAGTGTCCCTCTTCATCCAGCGGCTCATTCGCCTGTGCTACATGGTAATTATCTTCCTCATCCGCTGTCATGTATACAACCTCATCGGTTACACGCGGGTTGGAAGGATCTGTTTTGTCGATCTTTCTGTACGGAGCCTCTACGAAGCCGTACTGAATTGATCCTTGCATAGGATGCAAGGGAGTTGATAAGACCGATGTTCGGTCCCTCAGGAGTCTCGATCGGGCACATTCTTCCATAGTGGGAATAATGTACGTCTCGAACCTCGAATCCGGCTCTGTCTCGTGACAGACCGCCAGGTCCCAGTGCGGAAAGTCTTCTC
>ENA-OQIX01000251-OQIX01000251.1-human-gut-metagenome-genome-assembly--contig:-NODE-251-length-11320-cov-2.273385_pt1 | contig 11320 bp, 12 predicted proteins | sample MGYA00242591_ERZ504756 | MGnify/ENA primary metagenome ERZ504756 (study PRJEB26092, sample SAMD00036369) | human gut metagenome | host: Homo sapiens | study: EMG produced TPA metagenomics assembly of...
AACCGCATAAGGCACCGGCGTAGGCGAGCGAAAAACCGACAATGAACGTTGCGCAGCAATAGGTGAGGACTCTGGGAATCGCATGATCGTCAATCATCATGAATTCTTCCAATGCGAGCGTGGACATGGTGGAAAGGCCTCCGCACATGCCCATGCCGAATCCACGATTCACGTATTCTTTTGCACGGCCTTTCAACAGGCTGGAAGATCCCAGCCATGCGGAAAGCGCCGACATATACGAAGCAGGCCACCATATTGGCCGCGAACGTACCGACATGGAAGCCGCCCACGTCCGCAATGGACGAGCTCGCATACCGCAGTCCCGTGCCGACGCATCCGCCAAGGAATACCACCGTCACCACATCAAGCCGAATAATATGCTTATTCAAATGTTTCTCTCTTCCGCACCGTCTCACTTTGTCTCTCGTGCATTGTTTCCGTGCACCGTCAGTCATGCTAGTCGTTATTCGATTGGAATGCTGATGCATGTCACGTATTTGCTGGAATCCTGCGTCAGATCATTGTCGATCAGTGTGATCTCACGTGGGAAGCCTACCACCGTCAAATGATGATTCTCGATATAGTCCATTAATGTGCGGCATCAGGATGGCTGCCGGGAAAACGGATCGTCACGCAGTCCGTCTCCGGCAGTACGCAAACGTTCCCCTCGCACCCGACAGTGCCATACGGGTTCACTGAATGTATAGGCGCGTATAGCCCGTATCCACCCGTTGTACCAATATTGCGTAAGAAATGCAGGATGCGCCGTCAGTTTCGTATGCCTTCCAGCTCATAGAACGGGTGTTGCCGGGTACGAAAAAGCCCATGTGCGTCTGAGCACATGGGCTTTTCATCATCTCTTACGGTTGTTCAAAACCGTAAGATGGAAGTTTGCTTCCTTAAGCTATCTGAACTCACTCAGCGTTTTCAGCCGGAGCGGCTTCGACCGGAGCAGCCTCATCGGCAGCGTCTTCCGGCACCTCGACGGTGACGACGGACTCTTCCGGATCCTCAACGTCGAGCACAACGCCTTCCGGCAGCACGACGTCCTTGGCGAAGACCTTGGAACCGTCGGTCAGGCCGTCAACGTTGACCACGATCTTCTCCGGCAGGTTGGCGACATCGGCGCGAACCTTGAGCTCCTGAATGTCGACGAATGCGACGGCAGCGCCCTTCGGGGTGCCCTCGACGAACACCGGCACCTCGACGTCGATCTTCTCGCCGGCCTTGACCTCGTAGAAGTCAACGTGCTCGACGATGCGCTTCACCGGGTTGCGCTGAACGTCCTTGACGACGGCCATCTTGGTCTCGTCACCGAACTTGATGGTGAACAGAGCGTTGGTGTGACGCAGGGACAGGGTGGTTTCCTTCATCGGCAGCTGCACGAAGACCGGCTCTTCGCCGCCTGCGTACACGGTGGCCGGAATAAGGTTGGCGACGCGCATGCGGCGGGCAGCGCCCTTGCCGAACTCGGTACGGGCAGCGCCTTCGAGGGTAATGGTGGTAGCCATGGGCTATTTCTCCTTATGTTTTATTCGTTCATTCTGTTTCGACGCATCAACGAGCCGTGAATCAACCCACAAGGAGCCTACAATCACACGCCGAGTCGATTACGGAAGCCATACGCTTCCCTCGCCAAGACAACAGTTAACCAGTATACGGCGAGGGCGGACATTATCGAAAAACGTCTCACATCAAAAATGAAAAAATCTGTCAAAGCCCACGAAAACGCCGTACGCACGTACAATCGATAGTAATTGTGAACAATCCGTCAATCGCAAGGAAACGAGACAGCAATGAAGCATGACAATGACACAATCGTTCGCGACATTTGCATCGCCACGGGAGCCGTGACGGCTGCCTGTATCGCATCGTTGGCTACGACTGCGAAATACCTGTTCCATTTCTGCATCGATACGCAATGGAAACGTTCCGTTTTCCATCAATCGCTGATTGCGCCGGAGCGTATCGAAAAACTTCAGCAGGGTGAGGCACAGGAAGCAGGAGAATGGTTCGCGCAAGCTAAACAGCCTGTGACGATTACCAGCGATGATGGACTTCGACTGCATGGATGGCTGTTCGATCCGGATTGCACTGCGCCAAAACCACACCTGTACGCAATCTGCATGCATGGTTATACCGGTGTACCGGAGGAAACCGCGAAATGGGCACATCGTTACGCCCGCATGGGCTTCACCGTATTGGTTCCGTCACAGCGTGCCCAAGACTTGAGCGAGGGACGGTACGTCGGCATGGGCTGGCTTGAACGCAATGATCTACTGAATTGGATCGACCTTATCGCGTCGAGTGACGCCGACGCCCGTATCCTGCTGTATGGCGGTTCGATGGGCGCGGCAACGGTGATGATGACGACGGGAGACCCGCGTCTGCCGCGCAATGTGGTGTCCGCGATTGTCGATAGCGGCTACACGTCTGCGCGCATGGTGTTCATCGACAGCCTTCGGCATTCGTCGCGTCTGCCGAAACCGCTTGCCGCGGTATGTGTGGATGCCGCGGGATTGTTCTGCAAACATTATGCAGGGTACGATTTTTCGGAAGCCACCTGTCTGCAGTCGCTCAGACATACTGTCATTCCGATGCTGTTCATTCATGGCGAACAGGACGACATCGTGAGCTCACGTTTTCTCAAGATCAATTACGAAGCGTGCTCGAGCATCGATCGAGAAAAGCTCATGGTTCCCGACGCACGCCATATGGAAGCATCCGTCGTGGATCCCGAACTGTATTGGAACACCGTCAATGCCTTCATCAAACGCGCATTCGAATTGTGAGCCATGAAAACTGTGTCAAGGTTCACATGAGATTTTCCTCATGCTTATCCCCAAGGTGAACATACACAATGTTCATTTGTTGGAAAATCCAATGAAATCAACGGCTTACCCACTTCTGCCGCCTCCCGGCACGCTCAAGGCCACGGAATACTTCACCATTATCTTGTTGTTTGTTCGTCGCAGGGCGAACAAACAACAGAGAGGAACGAATATTACATGGCCAATCAACATCCTTGGCATGTCGGCCGCCTTCCTTGGACCCTTCGTCGAAAAGGACATCAAGAAATCGGCTTTGATCTCGACGGTCTGCTTCGCCTGCAGGTTCGCCGGTACCGGAGCCAGTATCGCGGCGGGATGCCCCCGGCGTGCTCATCTTCTATGGCGTAATCATGGGCATTGGATTGGGCGTCGGCTATCTGACGCCGGTGAAGAACCTAATGCTGTGGTTCGCCAAAGGTCTCGCCACCGGCATCGCCGTCGCGGGATTCGGTCTGGCCAAGGCCATCGCGGGAAGCATCAGCGTCACCCTGACCGTCGATGCCGTGTTCAACGCTGCCGGCGCTGCTTGAGCAGCACTTTGGCATGAAGTCAGTGTCCACCGTGCACGGACTGGCTTTGAGCGCGTGGGCGTTCGCCGGATTGTCCGGCAACCAGTTGGCATCCTTCGTCGTCTCTCATACGACGGATGCGGCCCACCGATACAGCGCGCTGATTCCGATCATCACCATACTGTACGCCGTCGCTCTCGCGTCCATCATCGCCGTGACGCTCGCCACGAAAGGCAAGAGCGCCAACGCCTTATCATCACGTTGAGCGGCATGATACATCGTTCAACACGCTGACACGGCGGATGAGCCCATCAACGCCTTATGCGGATGTTCTGGGCATTCGCTTGTTAGCCGCCCTGCGCCGGGGAACAGACTTTGGTTCCGCTCCCCGGCGAACTTCTTCCCATTGATATATACGATGTATATGATTCCTTCCTTTCCCAATCCATTTCCCCGTATTCCACCGCATCGCCTTCCGATTCACGTACGCTGACGGTAGCCGTGAAAAACAATGGCATCCCCTCCGTTGCGGTCGAATATATGGATCAGATACCACAATTGCAGCAATACCATGACGAACAAGGTTCCCCTGCCCGCGTGTTTTCCGCCACACAGGTACTGTAGTGGGTATGGAACAATCATCTGGAGCTTTCCCGCCGTCCCGCATCGAAGTGCGCGGTGCCTGCGTACATAATCTCAAGAACGTCGACGTCGACATTCCGTTGAACAAATTAGTCGGCATCGCCGGTATCTCCGGGTCCGGAAAGAGCTCTCTCGCTTTAGGTGTGCTATACGCTGAAGGATCCCGACGTTATCTGGAGGCTTTGTCGACGTATACCAGGCGACGTCTCACCCAAGCGAGTCGAGCGCAGGTAGTCGACATACGTCATGTGCCCGCGGCTCTCGCCCTCCATCAAAGACCTTCAGTGCCCGGCGTGCGATCCACGTTCGGCACGATGACGGAGCTGCTCAACAGTCTGCGTCTGTTGTTCTCCCGTTGCGCCTCACATGTCTGCGAGCATTGTGGCGAACGCAACCGTCCCACAATGAACGTGGCGGCCGAGTTGCCTATACGATGCACATCCTGCAATCAACTCATGCGCCCACCATCCGCCGAACAGCTGTCGTTCAATTCCGCCGGCGCATGCCCGACCTGCTCCGGAACAGGCATCGTGCGAACCGTCGACCGTGCTTCCCTGGTACCAGACGAGACCAAAAGCATCGACGCCGGCGCAGTATTACCATGGGGATCGTTGATGTGGGATCTGATGAAGCAGGTGTGCGGCGCGATGGGAGTGCGCACGAACATTCCATTCAACCAGCTGACCGACGCCGAGCGGGACATCGTGTTCAACGGCCCGGCCGTCAAGAAGCATATCCTGTACAAGCCGAAGAAGGGCGACGATTTCGCCGAGCTTGATTTCACCTACTACAACGCCGTATACACCGTGGAGAACGCGCTCGCCAAGGCGAAGGACGAGAAGGGCCTCAAACGCGTGTCGCGGTTCCTCAGCGAGGGGCCATGCCCCGACTGCTTGGGCACGCGGCTTTCGCGACAGGCCCGCCAGCCACGGATTCTCGGCATCGACCTGGCGCAGGCCACGGCGATGACGCTTGACGAGGCGTTGCGCTGGATGCATTCGGTGCCGGCGTCGCTGCCGCGCGAGATGCGGCCGATGGCCTCGGCCATCCGCGAATCGTTCGAGGACACGGCCAAACGGCTCATGGAACTCGGATTGGGATATCTGTCGCTCGACCGCGCCGGTGCGACGTTGTCCACCGGCGAGCGGCAGCGTGTGCAGTTGGCGCGTTCGGTGCGCAATCGCACCACGGGCGTGCTGTATGTGCTGGACGAGCCGTCGATCGGCCTGCATCCGGCGAATGTGGATGGACTGTTGGGCGTGATGCGCGATTTGGTGGCTGACGGCAATTCGGTGGTTGTGGTCGATCATGATACCCGTGTGCTTGCCGCGATGGATCATTTGGTGGAGATGGGTCCAACGGCCGGTGCCGAAGGTGGTCATGTGATCGCTCAGGGTGCGGTGGCGGATGTCATGACGGCACCTGGTTCTCAGATAGCGCCTTTTCTGCGTGATGGTGGCAAAATACATGAGCGGTCGCGGCCGCAGATTGACTTAGATGCGATGTTCGCCAAGGGTCGGATTCATTTGGAGACGAATACCGTGCATACGGTGCATCCGTTATCGGTGGATGTTCCGCGCGGCCGGCTCACTGTGGTCACCGGCGTGTCGGGTTCCGGAAAGACGACGATGGTATTGGAGACACTGGTCCCCGCGTTGCGTTCGTCCATCGGCGGAGCCGCGTTGCCCGCTTCGGCCCGTTCGATTGACGCGGAGGGCGTTTCGAAGGTGGAGTTGATCGACGCCACCCCAATTGGTTCGAATATACGTTCGACCGTGGCCACGTATTGCGGCATCCACGATGATCTGCGCCGGGCGTTCGCGAAGACCGACGGTGCCCGCGAACGTGGCCTCAGGCCCGGCGCGTTCTCGTACAATACGGGCGGATTGCGTTGCTCCACCTGCGATGGCACCGGTTCGATCTCGTTGGATGTTCAGTTTCTTCCTGACGTCGATGTCGAATGTCCCGACTGTCGGGGGACGCGTTATGCGGATGCGGCCGATGGCATCCGTCTGGAATGCGCGGATGGCGTCGCGCGCTCGCTGCCGGAGCTCTTGGCGATGAACGTCGACGACGCGGTGCCACTGTTGGATTCGCTGCGCCCCATGCGCTCGAAGCTGGCCACGCTGCACAGGCTCGGTCTGGGGTATCTGACGCTTGGCGAGCCGACTCCGGCGTTGTCCGGCGGCGAGGCACAGCGGCTGAAGCTGGCCAGCGAGATGGGACGCGGGCAGTCCGGCTCGATGTTTGTGTTCGATGAACCGACGATCGGCCTGCACCCTTTGGATGTGCGGGTGCTGCTGCGGGTGTTCGACTCGTTGGTGGGTTCCGGAGCGACGGTGGTGGTGATCGAGCACGACCTCGATGTGATCGCGAACGCGGATTACGTGATCGATATGGGTCCGGGCGGCGGCGAGGCAGGCGGCCGCGTCGTGTGCGCGGGGACGCCGCAGGCCGTCGCCGGCTGTCCAGGCAGCGTCACCGGCGGATATCTGCGCGGCTGACTGCCTCCGTCCCCGCCCGCCGTTCAGAAATCCCAGTCGTCGTCATCGGTCTCGACCGATTTGCCCATGACGTACGAGCTTCCCGAACCGGAGAAGAAATCGTGGTTCTCGTCGGCGTTCGGACTTAACGCAGCAAGGATCGACGGGTTCACGTCGCAGATCTCTTGTGGAAAAAGCGCCGGATATCCGAGATTCATCAACGCCTTGTTGCCGTTGTATCGCAGGAACTTTTCGACATCCTGCGTCAATCCGACAGGCTCGTAGAGGCTGCGCGTGTACTCCACCTCGTTGTCATACAACTCGTTGAGCAGGTCGTAGGTGTAGTCGCGCAGTTCACTGCGTTTGTCCTCGCCGACCCGCTCGAGCCCTTTTTGATATTTGTATCCGATGTAATAACCATGCACGGCTTCGTCGCGGATGATCAAACGGATCACGTCGGCGGTGTTGGTGAGTTTGGCGTGCGCGGAGAAATACATCGGTAGATAGAAGCCTGAATAGAACAGGAACGATTCCAGCAGCGTGGAGGCCACTTTGCGTTTGAGTGGACTGTCCCCCTCGTAATAGTCGAGAACGATGCGCGCTTTCTTTGCAGATACTCGTTCTCTTCGCTCCAAGAGAACGCTTCGTCGATCTGTCGGGTGGAACACAAGGTGGAGAAAATCGAGGAATAGCTCTTGGCGTGCACTGACTCCATGAACGCGATGTTCGTATAGACGGCTTCCTCATGCGGGGTAAGCGCATCAGGTATGAGGCTGACCGCGCCAACGGTTCCCTGGATGGTGTCAAGCAAGGTGAGACCGGTGAACACGCGCATGGTCAACGTATGCTCGGCCTCGCTCATTGTGCGCCAAACGGGCAAATCATTGGAGACGGGCACTTTCTCCGGCAGCCAAAAATTGCCGGTCAACCTGTCCCATACCTCAAGGTCCTTGTCATCCTCAAGTTTGTTCCAGTTGATGGCACTCACACGGTCAATGAGCTTAATCCTCTGTCGAGGTACGGATATCGGCGCCATGATGGTCGTCCTTTCTAATCGTCGTCTTATCGTCGCGGCCGTATAACCGCCTGTATTCGTCCGGAGCCGTCAGACGAAGCATCGCGCGGTAAACCAAACGAGACATGTCTTTTCTTTTCCTTTCAAGTCACAGGTTTCACAACATGCAACTGACGCAGCCTTGTACTTCGGTGCCAGACAACGCCTGCTGACGAATGCGGATGTAATACAGCGTTTTGATGCCTTTGCGCCATGCATAAATCTGCGCCTTGTTCAAATCTCGGGTAGTCGCCGTATCGGGGAAGAACAAGGTCAACGACAGACCCTGATCGACATGCCGCGTTGCCTCGGCATACGTATCGACAATGGCCTTCCATCCGATTTCATACGCATCCGCGAAATACTGGAGATTGTCGTTGGTCATATAAGGAGCCGGATAGTAGATCCGTCCAATCTTGCCTTCCTTGCGAATCTCAATCTTCGAGGCGATAGGATGGATGGAACTCGTGGAATGATTGATGTACGAAATTGACCCCGTGGGCGGCACGGCCTGTAGATATTGGTTGAAGATACCGTCACGCATGATGTCGTCACGCAGACGCCGCCAATCATCCTCGTCGGGGATATGGATGCCACGTTGTGCGAACAGCGACGCGACTTTTCCGGTCTTCGGTGCCAGCGGTCGCTCGCCGTTCGTGTATTTGTCGAAATAGTTGCCTGCGCCGGCAGGCTTCGCATAGGCAGACCGTTCGAAGCCTCTAAACCGTGTCCCGCGTTCGACTGCGAGATCATGCGAGGCACGATAGGCATGGTAGGCAACGGTCATGAAGTACATGTCGGTGAAGTCGAGGGCTTCCGGCGAACCGTACATGATCGATTCTCTGGCAAGGAATCCATGGAGGTTCATCTGTCCCAATCCGATGGCATGGCCTTCGTCGTTGGCACGTCGGATGGATGGCACACACGCTATGTCCGTATGTTCCGACACTGAGGTCAGTGCGCGAATCGCACGTTCCACAGTTCGTCCCAAATCACCGTCCATCGCTTTGGCGATGTTGAGCGATCCAAGATTGCAGGACACGTCACGTCCCACGTGATCGTAGGACAGATCCTCATGATAGGTGCTTGGCTCCTGCACTTGGAGGATTTCCGAGCACAGGTTGCTCATGGCGATTCGCCCGTCAATCGGGTTGGCTCGGTTCACAGTATCTTCGAACACCATATACGGGTATCCGGATTCGAATTGCAATTCGGCCAAAGTCATGAAGAACTCTCGTGCGTCAATGTAGGTTTTTCCGATGCGTTCATCGTCCACCATATTCCGGTAGTTTTCACTGATGGAAACATCGGCGAAGGGTCTGCCCATGACGCGTTCGACGTCATATGGGCTGAACAGGGCCATACGTTCGTGTCTCTTCGCCAGTTCGAATGTGATGTCGGGAATCACTACTCCAAGAGCCAAAGATTTGATGCGAATCTTCTCATCCGCATTCTCGCGCTTGGTGTCGAGAAAACGCATGATGTCCGGATGATGAGCGTTGAGGTACACCGCACCGGCACCCTGTCTAGCGCCCAACTGGTTGGCGTAGCTGAAAGAGTCCTCAAGCAGTTTCATCACAGGCACAACGCCGCTGGACTGGTGTTTGATGCGCTTGATGGGCGCGCCGGCCTCACGCAGATTGCTAAGCAACAGCGCGACGCCTCCGCCTCGCTTGCTCAGCTGCAATGCGGCGTTGATGCCACGCGATATGGACTCCATGTTGTCTTCGATACGTACGAGAAAACAGCTGACCGCCTCTCCGCGCTGCGCTTTGCCGAGGTTGAGGAAAGTGGGCGTCGCCGGTTGGAAACGTCCTGATATAAGTTCTTCGAAATACGATTCGGCGGCCGCATGGTCGCCGGCGGCAAGCGCGAGCGCAACGGCGGCCGCGCGTTGCGGGAAGTTCTCCAGGTACTGTTTGCCGTCAAAGGTTTTCAATGCGTATGAGCGGTGGAACTTGAAAGCTCCGAGGAATGTATCGAATTCGAATCCGCAGTCATCCACGTTGCGGTAAAACCTGTCAAGGAATTCGGCATCATATTGAGCAAATACGGATTCGTCGTAATAGCCGTCTGCGATGAGCCGGCTGAGTCTGTCTTGTGTGGAGTTGAAACGGACGGTGTTCGGCAGCACGTGCTTTTCGACGTACTCGCGTACGGCTTGGATGTCTTTATCAAATTGGATGCGCCCCTGCTTGTCGTAGAGATTCAGCATCGCGTTGAGCGAGTGCCAGTCATGGGCGCGATCGTAGGAGGCTATGACGTCGGTTGCTGCGTGTGGTGTCGTTGAATCTTCTGGCATGGTTATCGTTGTTCCTGTTGTGTGTATTCGTCGAAAAATCTGCGCAGTCCTTCGCGCACGGTCGCGGTGTCTTCTGAAGTGCCCATCAGTTCGAACCGGTAGAGTAGCGGCACGCGGCATTTAGCCGCTATGATGTCGCCCGCGATGCCGTAGGCTTCGCCGAAGTTGGTGTTACCCGATGCGATGGCTCCGATGATGCCACTGCGGTTGCGTTCATCATTGAGGAATCGTTTGACTTGCACGGGCACTGCTTTGCCGATTGTTCCTCCGCCGTATGTAGGTGTCAGCAAGACGTAGGGCTCATCCACATGCAGCTCCGGCTCGTCCGGCCGCAGCGGGATGCGCATTGTATGGATGCCGAATTCATCCAATCGGCATCCTTCGACGAAGCGTGTCGTATTGCCCGATGCCGACGAGAAGTACACCAGCGCGCTCACCTGCAGCGAGCCTCCAGCTCGTGGATTTTGTCGGGACGATACCCGGACCAGGATTCGCCATCTGCGATGATGACCGGCATCTGCCGCCATCCTTCGTTCCGCAATCTGTCGGAGATACGTGCGTCGGCCGTAATGTCGACAGTCCTATACGGAAGGCCCCGTTTGTCCAATTGGCGTTTTGTCGCCGTGCATTGCGGGCAGTTTGCTTTGGTGTATAACGTAATGTTCATGTTCCACGTCCTTTCACGACCGTACGTCGTTGGTATGTGGCACACATTATCCGAACGAAAATAAAAATCAAGACCACAACATACAGTGTCTCGCCGTCTTATCAAACACTATATACGGCGTGTTTCCAGCATTGGCAACAGTTTCGGAGTCCTCAAGCAGGACATGGACCGGATTTGTGAGATTTTTCACATCGGATGCAATCGTTCTTCACCGAAAGTCCCCCTGACAGGGGCCCATGGCCCATGGTTTTCCAGATTCACCCACAGTGAATGGTCGAGATCTGCCAAAGCGTTAATGAACAGACCGATGAACCGCCATGCAACGGTTCGGGAAATATCGTATGGATTCCAATTGCATGGATGCGAAATCCATGCCGTGGAATGCCACACGACCAATCATCGTGTCGCCCGACGTCACACCATCAGGTATCCGCACGCGACGGAGACGATTGGTACGATGACGGACACCGCGAGGTAGGCGGCGAAGACCGTGGTCTCTCCCTTGCGCAGCAGGATGACGGCTTCGTTCATCATGGTCGAGAATGTGGAGAAGCCGCCAAGGAAACCCGTAGCAAGTAGGAAATGCACGTCACCGGAAATTGCGGATTTCATGGATAAAGCCGCGACTATACCTGCCAGAAGGCCTGCAATGACGTTAATGATGAACGTCGATAGGGGAAATGCCTTATGCCAGATCGCTTTGATGTAGGAATCGCAGACATAGCGGGCCGATGCGCCGAGACCCCCGCATAAGCATATTGCAATCGGAAGAATGCCATCCATCACGCATCGTCCTTTCCGTAATGCGCGAGCGCGGAACCGAGGCGCGCGC
>ENA-OQIX01000253-OQIX01000253.1-human-gut-metagenome-genome-assembly--contig:-NODE-253-length-11288-cov-2.702804_pt1 | contig 11288 bp, 14 predicted proteins | sample MGYA00242591_ERZ504756 | MGnify/ENA primary metagenome ERZ504756 (study PRJEB26092, sample SAMD00036369) | human gut metagenome | host: Homo sapiens | study: EMG produced TPA metagenomics assembly of...
CCGATGTGGGACACCCCGATGCAGGTGATGATGCCCACATCCCGGGCGGCACACTTGCTCAGGCGCTCGATTTCTCGGCGTGGCTCATTCCCATCTCCACCACGGCGTACTGGGTCTCTTTGCCGATGCGGAACATGGTGCGGGGCAGGCCCAGCTCATTGTTCTGGTTGCCCTCGGTCTTGATGGTACTGCCAAAGCCTGCAATGGCGGCGTAGGTCATCTGCTTGGTGGTGGTCTTGCCCACGCTGCCGGTCACGCCCACCACTTTGGGGTGGAACTGGCTGCGATAATTGGCCCCCAGCACCATCATGGCGTGGTAGCTGTCCGGGCAGATCACGCTCTTCTCCTCCGGCACGCCTTCCACGGGGTGGTTCAGCACCACGCAGAGCGCGCCGTTTTCCAGCGCCTTGGCGGCAAAATCATGGCCGTCGAATTTTTCGCCCGGAAACGCCACAAAGATGCACCCGGGGCAGACCTCACGGCTGTCGGTGGTCACCAGCGTGACCGGGGTCTCGCACTGGGCCAGCGCGTTGACGGCCAGGCCCTCCAACAGGATGTTTGCTGCAATTGCTTCCATACTCTCATTCCCCTTTATCCACAGATCAGATGTACGATGGTTCCCTGCTGGACGCTGGAGCCGGGTGCCTCACTCTGGCTCTGGACCGTGCCGGAGCCTTCGACTGTGCAGTTGAGCCCTGCGGCGTTCAGCATCTGCCGGGCAAAGTCCGCGCTCTTGCCGGTCACGTCCGGCACCTCGGCATGCTTGCCCTCATAGGTATCGGTATACAGATAAAACGGTGGTGCCGTTAGGGCACCTCTGCCCCCGCGCGGGGGTACTGGTAGGTAACAAGGGCGGCGGTCTGGTCGGATTCGCTCTCGGCCAGGTGATGCTTCTAAGCCCTTGATGTTCAGCTGCACCTTGCGCGTTGCTCCACTCCTTGCCCGTCAGGTTGGGCACCTTGACGGTGGTGCCGCTGCGGTCCACGCCGTCGGTGGCGATGCCCAGATAGGGCGCGATCTCACTGATGATGTTGCCCACCACAGGGGCAGCCAGAATGGACGAATAGTCGGTGCGGGCATTGTTGGGGTCGTCCAGCATGACATAGACCAGGATCTCCGGGTCGTTGGCGGGCAGGACAGCCGCAAAGGATGCCACCTTCTTGTAGTCGCCATCGGCGCGGCGGTCCATGTTCAGCTGCTCGGAGGTGCCGGACTTGCCGCCGATGCGGTAGCCTGCAACGTAAGCGTTGCCGCCGCCGCCCTGGGTGCCGTCGCCCACCTCAAACTCCATGATCTGGCGGATGGTCTCACTGGCGCTCTCGCTGATGACCTGACGGCGGATGTTGGTGCCGATCTCCTGCACCACGTTTCCGTTCTGGTCCGTGATCTTATCCACCACATGGGGGGTGACCAGATAGCCGCCGTTGACTGCCGCCGAGATGGCGGTGCACACCTGCAGCGGGGTCACGGCCATGGCCTGACCAAAGGCGGAGGAGGCCAGCTCCACCTCGCCCAGACGGCTCTTGCTGTAATACTGCATGAAGCTGGTCTCATTGGGCAGGTCCACACCGGTGCGCTCGGTGAATCCGAAGGCATCAAAGTAATCATAGAACAGGCTGGAGCCCACACGCTGGCCCAGCTGGATGAAGTAGATGTTGCAGCTGTTGCGCAGGGCCTCAGCCAGATTCTGGGCCCCGTGCGACTTTCTGCCGGCGCAGTGGTAGGTCTGCTTTGCTACGCTGTAAGCACCGGAGCAGTTCAGGGTGGTGTAATAGGTCGCCTTGCCGCTGTCCACACCCATGGCGGCGGTGATGACCTTGAACACACTTCCGGGGGTATACAGCTCGGTGATGGTCTTGTTCTTCCACTGGATATCCCGGTAGGTGCCGGTGTAGTCGGCTTCCTCATCCGCGATCTTCTGGCCGTTCTCGTCCCGCAGGTAGTTGCCGTTCTCGTCTTTTTTGTAGATAGTGTACAGCTCCGGCTCGGCCTGCACCTGCTCTGTCAGGTAGGCCAGATTGGCGCTGAAATCCTGTGGGTCATTGGGGTCAAAGTCCGGCTTGGAGGCCATGGCAAGGATGGCACCGGTCTTGACATTCATCACAATGGCACAGCCGCGGTTCTCAACGGTGTTGGCCGCCACGGCCTCGTTCAGATAGCGCTCCACCACCTCCTGAATGTTCACGTCCAGCGAGAGCACCAGATTGGAGCCGTCCTTGGCGGCGTAGGTGGTGGCGTTTTCATCGGCAATGGCGTTGCCGTAGGCGTTGCGCAGGGTGATGGTGCGGCCATTCACACCGGCCAGCGTGGACTCATAGGAGTTTTCCAGACCGTACACGCCCTGACCATCCGCATTGCAGAAGCCCAGCACGGCGGCGGCAAAGCGGCCATAGGGGTAATCCCGCTGGAAGCCCTTGGAGGCCGACACCGACACCCGTCCCTTGCGGACAGTGGGGGTGCCGCCGTCGCTCTCCTGCTGGCCCAGGCCCAGCTTGGCCAGGATCTTTTCCAGCGCACCGGCGGATTTTCCGCTCTTGCTGTGGGCCTTGTTGTAGGTCTTGACGTATTCCTCAATGGAGAGCTTGATGGCGTTGTTGACCTTGGTGGCCAGCACCTGATAGGAGCTTTCGTTTTGGGAGAGGGCATCGCAGACCGCCTGATACTGGGTCTGGTACTCTGCTGAAGTGGTGTCCACGCTGTCCAGACTCTCGCCGTCGCCCGAAAGCAGGCGCAGGGTGATCTGGGTGCAGACCTCCTTCATGGCGGCCTCATCGATGGTGCGGGTCTCCGCCTTGGTGTCCTGATCGGTGGTGGTATACAGGGCCGTGCTGTAAGAAGGGTCGGCCCAGATGGTCCAGACCACGCTGGTGGAGGCCAGCGTGATGCCGCTGGTGTCGTAGATCTCACCGCGGGTGGCCTGAATGGTGCTGTCCAGCAGCTGCTGCTCGGCGGCGTACTGGCGGTATGTGGCACCGTCGCGGATCTGGATCTTGTACAGGCTGTAGATCACGGTCAGCGCGGCGACCACCACAAGAAGCACGGCGGCACCAAAGCTGATATGACGCAGCCGGGCACTGAGCCGTGCGTGCGGGTCCGCACTGCGGCGGCGGGCACTGTTCTTTTTGGGATTGGAGGATGGTGTTTGCATTGCGTACTCCCGAAGAAACCGAAAAAGCGTGCGCTGCCGCACGCTTTTCGTTGTTTGGTTTATTTTGCCGTTCTGACAGAGGCAAGAATGGTCATTGCCCCATCGTGGAGCAGATCCGACCACTGCCGCACAGCGGATGCCTTGCGCACCAGAACGCTGCCCTCATCCAGCCGGATGTAGGTGATCTGGCTCTGGTCGATCTTCATCAGCCCCAGGCGGGTGGCGGTCTCCTCAACACTTGTGATGTTGGTGCGGCTGTTCAGGGCACTGTTGTAGTATGTATACTGGCTCTGCTCGCTCACAAGCTCTGCCTTGGCGCTCTGGATCTGAGAATTCAGCTCCACCAGCTGTGCCTCGCTCCACAGCAGGCTTACCGCAAAGCCCACCAGCAAAGCCGCGCCCACCAGCTGCAGCGCGTGCTGCATGGCGGCCCGCACGGGGTTCAGCCGCTTTTTGCCGCCCTTTTCTACCCGCAGCGGAACTTTAGGCTGCGCCTGCGGCGCTCTTCTCCGCCGAACCTCTGTCATATCGTATGCTGCCTGACCCATGGTGATCTCCTCCTCACATCTCCGGGGCTGTGCCGCCCTCAGATCTTTTCCAAAACCCGCAGGTGGGCCGAGCGGCTGCGCCGGTTCTCTTCCAGCTCCTGCGTGTTGGCTTCAATGGGTTTGCGTGTGATCAGCTTTGCCTTGGCTTTGCCGCCGCAGACGCACACCGGGAACTCCGGCGGGCAGGTGCAGGCGGTGGACCAGCGGCGGAACTTGTTTTTGACCAGCCGGTCCTCCAGCGAGTGGAAGGTGATCACGCACAACCGGCCGCCCGGTGCAAGGTGATCGAAAATGGTATCCAAGCCCTCCTCCAGCGCATCCAACTCGTGGTTCACTGCAATGCGCAGTGCCTGAAAGGTGCGGCGGGAGGGGTTCTTGTTCTTGCGGCGCTCTGCCGGGGGCATGGCGCTTGCTACGATATCTGCCAGCTGCAGGGTGGTCAGGATGGGAGCGGTTTCCCGCGTCTCCACGATCTTTCCTGCGATCTGCCACGCATAGGGCTCCTCGCCGTAATCCCGCAGGATACGGGCCAGCTCCTCCCGGCTCTCGCTGTTCACGAGATCGGCGGCCGTCTCCCCCTCCTGGCTCATCCGCATGTCCAGCGGGGCATCTGCCCGGTAGGAAAAGCCCCGGGCCGCGTCATCCAGCTGATGACTGGACACGCCCAGATCCAGCAGCGCGCCGTTGATCGTTTCAATGCCCAGCTGCTCCAGAGCTTGTCCGGCATAGCGGAAATTGATCTGCACCACGGTGGCAGGCAGGCCCGCCAGCCGGGCCCGGGCCGTCTGCACGGCATCGGGGTCCTGATCCAGCGAGATGAGCCTGCCGCCCTGCTCGCCGTTCAGCCGCAGGGCGATCTGGCGGGAGTGCCCCGCGCCGCCCGCCGTGCCGTCCAGATAGGTGCCCGCCGGGTCGATATTCAGGCCGTCCAGGCACTCGTTCAGCAGCACCGGGACATGCTCAAACGAGGCCGGGTCAAAGGGCTGTGCTGTTTTTTCTGTGTCCATGTTCCCAGCCTCCTTTCAAAAACTCAGATAAGATCCTGCATCTGCCGCCCTTTTCTGCCCGGAGCTGCTGCCCGGGAAAGCGGCCTGCGGCCTGCCGGGAGTTTGTGGCCCGGTCAGCCTTGAGGATACAATTTTATTGTAACAAAACAGGCCCCTGATTGCAAGAGTTTCCCTTTTGTTTTTTCTCTCAAAATGTACCAAAAAAAGCCCCTGCAAGCCGTCGTTTTTGCTTGCAGGGGCCGGAAGCTCTCACCGGGAAATTTCACATTCCCGCATCAGAGCTGTTTCCGGGGGCCCTGGCGCAGGTTTGCACGGACATTTTTGACCTGTGCGGCGTTTTCCGCCATCGTCTCTTCCGTGGTCTTGAGCATATTATCACAGTAGTCGGTCACGGTCTGGCGGACAGTGCGGGCCTCAGTCTGGGCGGCGGAGACGATCTCTCCGGCGCGCTGCTGGGCCGCCTTGACGATCTCAGCCTCGCTCACCAGCACACGGGCGCGCTCCTCGGCCTTTTTTACAATGGCCTGCGCCTGTGCGTTGGCCGATTCGATGAGCTGGGCACGGTCGCTGACAATGGACTGGGCCTGCCGCAGCTCCACAGGCAGGTTCTGGCGGATCTCGTCCAGATAGTCCCGGATCTGCTCCACATCCACGATGCGCTTGCCGCCCGAAAGGGGCATTCCGGCGCTCTCCTCCAGCGTATCCTCAATGGTATCCAAAAGCTCGTTTACGTTCATTCCGCATCTCCCTCTCCGGCGCTCTGCCGGGGCTTACCATACTTCCACAGCAGGACTTTGCCGTATTTATACTGTTTTTTCAGGGTCATGCCGCCCACCTCGGCAGGCAGCACCAGGCCGGTCTCACTCTCGCAGATCACGATGCCGCCCGGAGCCAGGCATTTGTCCACGCCAGGCAGGATCTTTTCCAGCGTGCCGGTGTGGAAGGGCGGGTCCAGCAGCACGATGTCGAACTGCTCATGGCAGGCGGAGAGATACCGTGCCGCCTCGCCGATGTTGACCCGGCTGCGGTCAAACACGCCGCAGTTCTTGCAGTTCTTCATCACGATGTTCACGGCCTCCCGGTTCTCGTCCAGGAACACGCACCGGGCCGCACCCCGGCTCAGGGCCTCGATGCCCAGCTGGCCGCTGCCTGCGTAGAGGTCGAGCACCCGGGCACCGGGCAGGTCGAACTGGACGATGCTGAACATGGCCTCCTTGACCTGATCCATCGTCGGGCGGGTGATTTCGGTGCCGGGCAGGGCTTCCAGCCTGCGGCCCCGTGCTTCTCCTGCAATAACGCGCATGTATCTGCCTCCTTCTCCCGCTGTCCGGGCCCCCTGCCCGGCCAGCAGCTGTTTCGTGTTTTCGTATCTCCATATTATCGTCAAAACGCAACTCTTTGTCAAGGGCACGCGTTGCACTCAGGGTGCAATTGTGCTAAAATCAGGGCAAAGCGTCCCATGTGCGGCGCGTTTTGACCAAAAAAGGAGAGTATCTGCTTATGAAAGTCCTGCTCATCAACGGCAGCCCCCACGAGAAGGGCTGCACCTATACCGCCCTGTCCCTGATCGCCGGGGAGCTGAACGCCAGCGGCATCGAGACCGAGATCCTGAACGTCGGCACAAAGCCGGTGGGCGGCTGCATCGGCTGCGGCGGCTGTGCCGCCGGTAAGGGCTGCGTGTTCGGCGGCGTGGTCAACGAGGCCATCGAAAAGGCCAAGACCGCCGATGCTTTTGTGTTCGGCACACCTGTCCACTATGCGTCCGCCTCCGGCAACATGACCAGCTTCATGGACCGTCTGGCCTACGCGGGCGGCAAGTATCTGGCCTACAAGCCCGCCGCCATCTGCGCCTCTGCCCGCCGTGCCGGCACCACCACCACGCTGGATCAGCTGGTGAAGTACCCCGAGTTCTTCCACATGCCGCTGGTCAGCGGTTCCTACTGGCCCATGGTCCACGGCTCCAAACCCGAGCAGGTGCTGGAGGATGAAGAGGGCTGCGCCGTGATGCGGGAGCTGGGCCGCAACATGGCCTGGCTGCTCAAGTGCATCGAGCTGGGCAGGGAAAACGGCATCACCCACCCTGAGAATCCCCGCCGCCCCATGACCAATTTCATCCGCTGAGTTTCATCCCCCCGCCTGCCCGGCGGGGGCTTTTTCGTTGACAAATCGTACAATATTTATCATCTTTTTTCATTTACTCCCACAATTCCCATTAAAATGATTTTATGCTATACTGTATTCACAATCCAGTGAGGGTTGAATTATAATTTTATCAAAGGAGGCCATCACTATGAGAAAGCTTATCACCTGTTTACTTTCTGGAGTTTTAGTTGGTTCTATGTTGCTCACTCCCGCATCAGCTACAACAACTTCTGTCATTTCTGATGACCCTTCTATCGACAACTCTAGCGTTGTTCCTTATGCTTCTCTTTGCGACGAATGTGGCATTGGTCAAGTCCGGTACAATACCAAAACAGAAGGTCCTTGGATTTTCAATCGGTATGTCGAATGCCTTTCCGGCGATCCTCAATATCGTGATAAGGAGTATTATCGCGATGTAACCAAGTACTATCTCTGTGATCATTGTGGAAGCGGCTTTGGTGACGCTGTCCGTGAAACGAAGGTTGAGCATGAACACGGCTGGTAATTAGCTTTTGCTTATTCACTTATAGTACTTTATAATCCTTGCATTCTGCTCCCGCCTTTCCGGCGGGAGCGTTTTTTTGTCGTCAATCCGCATAAAAAGAGCTCTCTTTTTTCTGTTCCTCTCACAATTTTCTCTTTCTGCGATCCATGCTATAATGAAGATGAGATCAGAGAAGTTCACCCCCATACTTTCTCAAAAAGGAGGCGTTTACCATGAAAAAGATTCTTTCCGCATTTTTCGCCGCTTTTCTTCTGGCAAGTCTATGTGCTCTTCCCGCATTCGCAGTGTCTCAGGCTCGTTCTGTAAATGCTACAACAACTGCCGAAACCATGTCCCTTGTCTGCGAATATTGCGGACAGAGCGATATGATTTGTGTGGATGAGTATTATGCTTCCTGGTATACAGTCAATTTTATTCCTTGTCAGGGACGCGATCCCCGATATAATGATTCGGTCGAGAATCGCACTCATGTTGAAATTTATCAATGTCAATCCTGTAAGTTTGGCACCAGCGTAGTTTCTACGGAAGAGCAGATTTCCCACAAACACCCCGCCATGCGTGCTTACGACCTTCCCAGATTCTGATATTTCCTTTGCGCCTCTGCCCTTGTCGGCAGGGGCGTTTCTGATTTTAGCAGCTTTTTCCGCAAAAACGGAAAAAATAAGGGAGCGAGTGCTTTTTTCGTTCACAACTTTGTGGTAGCATAAGGGTAAGAATTATTTTGTGCAGAGCGATGGAGACAGGCTATGGAACACTACGATTGGAACGACGGCTGGCTGTTTGCCCCCACCTTTGATCCCGCCATCGTCCGCCCCGAATGCACCGGGGTGGAACTGGAGCCGGTGCGCTTGCCCCACACGGTCAAAACGCTGCCCTACAACTATTGTAACGAGAACGAATACCAGCGGGTGTCCGGCTACCGGCGGGAGTTTTTTGCGCCCAAAGAGTGGCAGGGCCGCACGGTACTGCTGACCTTTGGAGCCGTGGCCCACGATGCCACCGTGTTCTGCAACGGGCGGCGGGTGTTCCACCACGGGTGCGGCTACACCGCTTTCACTGTGGACCTGACCGAATCGCTGCTGCTGGGCCAAAAAAAATGTGGTGGCTGTCCGGTGCGACAGCCGGGAGGACCTGAACATTCCTCCCTTCGGCGGGCAGATCGATTTTCTGACCTACGGCGGCATCTACCGGGCCGTCAGTCTGGACGTGAAGGAGCCCGCCTACCTGCGCGACATCTTCATCGAGGCGCAGGCCGAGGGTGATTTCCGCATCTATTCCTCCACGGTGGGCGAAACCATCGGCTGCACCCTGCAGGCCGAGATCCGCAGCCCCGCCGGGAGCAGAGCCCTGTACAGCGGTGAGCTCAGCCTGCCCATTGTGGGCACCCTGAACGGCGTGCACCCCTGGAGCGTGGAGCACCCCTTCCTCTATACCCTGACGTCCGGCTCATCCGGCCCGGCACCAGCGGCCTGCCCGACCGGGTGCTGGACGAAAAGAGCACCCGGTTCGGCTTCCGCACCATCCAGTTCGTGGCCGGGGGCTTTTATCTGAACGGCCAGCGGGTGGAGCTGCGGGGCCTGAACCGGCATCAGAGCTACGCCTATCAGGGCTATGCCATGCCGGACAGCATTCAACAGCTGGATGCCCAATTGTTGAAAAAGCAGCTGGGCTGCAATGCAGTGCGCACCAGCCACTACCCCCAGAGCCCGGCTTTTCTGGATGCCTGCGATGAGCTGGGCCTGCTGGTGTTCGTGGAGATGCCCGGCTGGCAGCACATCGGGGATGAAGCCTGGCAGGCCCAGGCATTGCAGAACTGCCGCGAGATGGTCTGCCAGTGCCGCAATCACCCCAGCGTGTTCCTGTGGGGCGTGCGGGTGAACGGCAGTTCCGACAACGAGGCCTTTTACAAGCGCACCAACGAGGCTGTCCATCGGCTGGACCCCACCCGCCCCACCGGCGGCGTGCGGATCGCCCGCAAGAGCCAGCTGCTCGAGGACGTTTACGCCTACAACGATTACTCCTACTCCGGCCGGGGCCCGGGGCTGCGAGCCCCGGTCTGCCGTTACGCCCGATCTCCGCAAGGGCTACCTCATCAGCGAGTTCGGGGGCCAGCAGTTCCCGGCCAAAGCCTTTGACGACGAGCCGCACCGGCTGGCACAGGCTCTGCGCCACGCCGCCGTCCTCAACGATGCCATTGCCCAGCAGGGCGTGGCCGGTGCCCTTGGCTGGTGCATGGCCGATTACAATACCCACCGCGAGTTCGGCAGCGGCGACCGCATCTGCTACCACGGCGTGACGGATCTGTTCCGCAACCCGAAGCTCTCTGCCGCCGTCTACGCAAGCCAGAAAACGCCCCGCTCCCCTTCGGACGTGGTGTTCGAGGTCTCTTCCAGCATGGCGCTGGGTGACCACCCCGGCGGCTTTGCCGGGGCCTGCTGGGTGTTCACCAACGCCGAGAGCGTCCGCCTCTACCGGGGCAACGATTTCATTGCCGAATTCACCCCCGACCGCCGGGGCCGCTTTGCCGCCCTGCCCCACCCGCCCATCGAGATCCAGGATTTCGTCGGCTCCCTGCTGGAAAAGTATGAGGGAATGGACCATGCTTCTGCCTTGCAGGCAGCTGCCATCCTGAACGAGCTGCGCCGGGACGCCATGGAGCCTTCGCCCCTGTCCCGGGCACGGATGCTCTCGCTGCGGCTGAGCTGGAGCGAGCTGCTGCGGATGTACTACAAATACATCGGCGTGCTGGGCACACCGTGCGCAGCCTACCGTTTTGAAGCCGTGTGGCATGGCCGCACCGTGCGCACCGTGGTGCGGGAACCGGTGCAGAGCGTCCGGCTGGAATGCACCGTGCACAACCCCATCCTCACTGACGGCCCCACCTGGGACTGCGCCGCTGTCAGCCTGCGCGCCATCGACCAGAACGGCAACCTGCTGCCCTACTGCGGCGAAGCCGTTCAGCTGAGCGTGGACGGCCCGCTGAAGATCATTGGTCCCAGCGTGGTGCCGCTGCGCGGCGGCATGGCGGGCACCTACCTTGCCACCACCGGCGAAGCGGGCCGCGCCGTGCTGCACTGCCGCATGGAAGGTGCGCTGGATACCGATGCCGTGGTGACCATCCGTTGCCGGGAAGCTTAATTTTCGTCCCTTCATGATAGATTTGCACTCTGTTCAAAATTTCATCATGGTTGACTGGTATCCTAAGAACTGTAAAATAACGGCGGGCACGCCCGCTTTGATTCCAAAACAAAGGATGCAGGAGTTATGAGAGAAAAATTCCGTCAGTTTATGATCGGCCGCTACGGTACCGATGGCCTGAACCAGTTTTTGAGCATCGCGTCCATCGTGCTGCTGCTGATCTCGCTGCTCACCCGCTTCAGCCTGTTCACATGGCTGGGTCTGGTACTGCTGGTGCTGTGCTACTACCGCTCGCTCAGCCGCAACATTTCCAAGCGCACGGAGGAGAACTACCAGTACTATGCCCTGAAGGACCGCGTAGACCGTAAGTTCCGCGGTCTGAAGGATCAGTGGGCCAACCGCAAGCTCTACCACTACTACCGCTGCCCCAAGTGCCGCCAGAAGCTGCGTGTGCCCCGTGGCCGCGGCCGCATCCAGATCTCCTGCCCGCGCTGCGGCACCCAGTTCATCAAAAAGAGCTGAGCGGCCATGTTTGGTTATGTTGTGCCTAATCAGGCTGCGCTTTCGGACGAAGCACAAAAGCGCTACCGCACCGCCTACTGCGGGCTGTGCCGCCGCATCGACGCACTGCACGGCCTGCGGGGCCGCTTTACGCTGAGCTATGACCTCACCTTCCTGAACCTGCTGCTGTGCAGCCTGTACGAGGGCGAGACCGAAGCTTCTTCCGGCCACGACCGGTGCCCCATCCACCCCTTGGGCGGTGTGGAATGGCGGGCGGCCTCCCCCACCGATTACTGTGC
>ENA-OQIX01000254-OQIX01000254.1-human-gut-metagenome-genome-assembly--contig:-NODE-254-length-11273-cov-2.348914_pt1 | contig 11273 bp, 9 predicted proteins | sample MGYA00242591_ERZ504756 | MGnify/ENA primary metagenome ERZ504756 (study PRJEB26092, sample SAMD00036369) | human gut metagenome | host: Homo sapiens | study: EMG produced TPA metagenomics assembly of...
GGGCTTTTGACGTAGGCGTTGGATACCACGTGCGCAAGCTGGCTCGTGAAGGCGATGACGCGGTCGTGCTCGGCGGCGCTGGTCACGCTGAACTTGCCAAAGCCCAGGGGGCGCACCATCTCGCGCACCTGGCCCAAAAGCTCCAGCTTAAGTGTATCGTCCACCGCGGGTGGCACGAGCACGAGCGGGGCGCCCTGGAACAGGTCGGCGCGGGAGTGCGCATAGCCCGAGTACTGCGTGCCCGCCATGGGGTGCGCACCCACAAAGTAAAAGCCGTGCTCGCGGGCAAGCTCAAAGGCGCGCTCGCACACGATGCCCTTGACACCCACCGTGTCGATCACCACGGGACCCATGATGGCGTCGGTGTCGGTGGCGTCGGCGAGCGCCTGGGCGTGCGCCTCGAGCCACTCGATGCATGCCTCGGGATAGCAGGCAAGGACGATGATGTCGCATTCGCCGAGTGTCTTGTCGTTGAGCTCTCCGGCGACAGTGCCCATGCTGGCGGCCGTCATGACATCGTCATCGGGGTCCCAGGCCAGCACGCGAACGCCCGCCTGTGCATAGCCGCGGGCAAAGCTACCGCCGATGAGGCCCAGGCCGACGATACCGGCGCACTTGGGGCCGCCCTGGTTAACACGCGCGTTTCTCACCGTACCCATGAGCTACTCCATGGTCTCTTGGCAGACGACCTCGTGGATGGCTCGGATGCGGCGCATGGTGTCGTCGAACTGATCGGGGGTGAGGGCCTGGGCGCCGTCGGACCAGGCGCGGCTCGGCTCGTCGTGGACCTCGATCTCCAGGCCGTTGGCACCGCAGGCGGTCGCGGCGAGCGCCATGGGCTCAACGTAGCGGGTGTAGCCGGTGGCGTGGCTGGGGTCGGCGACGACGGGCAGGTGCGACAGGTGGTGCAGCACCGGCACGGCGTTGAGGTCGAAGGTATTGCGGGTGCGGGTCTCGAAGGTGCGGATGCCGCGCTCGCACAGGATGACGTTGTCGTTGCCCTCGCTCATGATGTACTCGGCGGCCATAAGCAGCTCATCGATCGTGCCGGACATGCCGCGCTTGAGCAGAATCGGGGTCTGGGTCTTGCCGACCTCCTTGAGCAGGGGGAAGTTCTGGGCGTTGCGGGCGCCGATCTGCATGACGTCAATCTTCTTGTCCAAGAAGACCTGCACGTCGCGCGGGTCCATGATCTCGGTGACGATCGGCATGTCGAGCTCGGCAGACGCCTCGCACAGCAGGTCGAGGCCGGCGGGGCCCATGCCCTGGTAGGCGTAGGGGGAGGTGCGGGGCTTGTAGGCACCGCCGCGCAGCATCGTGGCACCGGCGGCCTTCACGCGGCGGGCGATGCGGATGAGGTTCTCGCCCTCGACTGAGCACGGGCCGGCGATGACCTGGAACTGATCGCCGCCGATCTTGACGCCGTGGCCGCAGTCGATGACGGAGTCCTCGGGGTGGAACTTGCGGTTGGCGCGCTTGAACGGCTCGGAGACGCGCTGTACGCGCTCGACGACATCCATGGACTCGAGCAGGAACGGGTCGATCTTGGTCGTATCGCCCACCAGGCCGATGATCGTCTCGTTCTCGCCGCGCGAGACATCGGTCTTCAGGCCCTTTTTCTCAATCCAGCTGACGATATGGCTGACGGCCTCGTCGCTGGCGCTCTGCTTTAAAATAGCAATCATGGTGTGCCTCTCACCTCGATGGATAACCCTTGTAAAAACGGCCCGCATCGCGAGCCGTGTATATATGGTGCATGAGAGTTTATACTATCCGACTCGCTTTTGCCTTCTAATGTGGGCCGTTGCGCCGCGTCTTCCTCGGAATTGCAAAGCTTTTTCTTTTATTTTGATAGCCCGTGGTGCACTTGGGTATAATGCCAAACGTTGGCCCTATTAGCTCAGGGGATTAGAGCGTCTGCCTCCGGAGCAGAAGGCCGTTGGTTCGAATCCAACATGGGGCACCATCGAACGTAAGACCGTCCGAACCTCGCATGGTCCGGGCGGTTTTTCTTATACCGACGCGACGTGATGGGACGTGGTATGGCAGCAACGGATATCGAGCGCGGACTCTCGACCGCCGAGGTCGAGGAGCGCATCGCCGCCGGTAAGATCAACCGCAACATGGAGCTCAAGACCAAGTCGGTCAAAGAGCTCATCATCGAGAACCTCTGCACGCTGTTCAATTTGATCAACGTGATCTTGGCGTTCCTGGTCATTTTGACCGGTTCGTTTAAGAATCTGACGTTCCTGTTCGTGGTGTTCCTCAATACCGCTATTGGCGTCATTCAGTCCATGCGTTCCAAGAAGATGGTCGATAAGCTCACGCTGCTGACCTCCAAGAAGGCCATCGCGGTGCGCGACGGTGCCGAGGTGGAGCTCGACTTGGACCAGATCGTGCTCGATGACATCATCCGCCTGGGGCGGCGGCGATCAGATTCCCGCCTGACGCCGTGGTGGTTTCGGGTCGAGGCGCTCGTGAACGAGAGCCTGCTGACGGGCGAGAGCGACCTTATTAAGAAACAGTCCGGTTCCGAGCTCATGAGCGGCAGCTTTATCGACTCGGGCCTGCTGCGAGCCCGCGTGATTCATGTCGGCGCCGACAACTACGTGGCCAAAATTAATAACGAGGCCAAGTACGTCAAAAAGGTCAATTCCGAGATCATGAACGCGCTTAACGCCATCGTGCGCTTTGCGAGCATCATCATGATCCCGCTCGGTTTGGCGTTGTTTGCCTCGAGTGTGAGCGAGCTGTGGGATGCCGCGGGAACCCCGGGCGATAGTGCGCTTTCGTGGTGCTTCTCCGAGCTGTTGGCTGGTCATGTGCCTTCGTCGGCGCTGCTGTCCACGGTGGGCGCCCTGCTGGGCATGATCCCGCAAGGCCTGGTGCTGCTGACCTCGTCGGTGCTCGCCATCGCCACGGTGCGCCTGGCCCGCCGCAAGGTACTCGCGCAGCCAGCTCTACTGCATCGAGACGCTCGTCGCGCGTCGACGTGCTGTTGCCTGGACAAGACGGGCACCATCACGTCGGGTCGACATGGAGGTCGAGGGCACCTAATCCGTTTGCCGGTTGAGGGCGTGAGCCTAGGCGCCGGTCCCGGACGAGGCGGACCGTTCCCGTACGATACCACGGTGCTCGATTTGCGCTGGCTAACGTCGTCGCGTGCGACTTCGGCCGATGCCAACGAGACCTGCCAGGCGCTGCTCAACTATTACGCCGATCGCCGGTCGAGGTGTCTGAGCCGCTGTCGGTCATTCCGTTCTCGTCCTCCAAAAAGTGGAGTGGCGCTTCCTTTGCGCAGGGCTCCTATGTGATGGGCGCCGCACAGTTTGTGCTTTCGGAGCGTGTGTTTTCGCAGGTCGAGAATCGTGTCGCCGAGCTTGCCGATACCTGCCGCGTGCTCGTGGTGGCTCGCGTGGACGGCTTTACGCCCGATGGCGATATGGTGGGCGAGGCCGAGCCCGTGGGCTTTGTGACCATCCGCGACGAGATTCGTACCTCGGCGGCCGAGACCATCGGCTACTTTAACGAGCAGGGCGTGACCCTCAACGTGATCAGCGGCGACGACCCGCGTACGGTGTCGTCGATCGCGCGCGTGGTGGGCGTGCCGGGGGCGGACGCTTATGTGGACGCCACGACGCTCGATACGCCGGCCAAGCTCGATGCCGCAGTGGACCGCTACCATGTCTTTGGTCGTGTGACCCCGCAGCAGAAGCGCGAGCTCGTGCAGGCGCTCAAGCGCCGCGAGCACACCGTGGCCATGACGGGCGACGGCGTCAACGACGTGCTGGCGCTCAAGGAGGCCGACTGCTCCGTCGCCATGGCGGCCGGCTCCGATGCCGCGCGCAACGTGGCCGAGATCGTACTCGTCGACAACGATTTTGCCTCGATGCCCGCCATGGTGGCCGAGGGCCGTCGCTCCATCAACAACCTACAGCGTTCGGCCTCACTGTTCCTGACCAAGACGCTGTTCTCGATGGGCCTGGCGGCGCTGTGTATCGCGCTGCCGCCGTACCCCTTCGAGCCCATCCAGATGACGCTCATTAACTTCTTCTGCATCGGCGCGCCGGGCTTTGTGTTGGGCCTGGAGCCCAACAATGCTCGTGTGAAGGGTGCGTTTTTGAGCAACGTACTCAAGCGTGCACTGCCGGCGTCGATTGCGGTCATTTTGGCTGCGGCGCTCGATATCTTTGTGGCGCGCGTGTTTGGCTTTAGCCAGCTCACGCTGTCTACGATGTGCCTGCTTACGTCGTGCGCGGCGAGCGTCAGCCTAATCTGGCGCATCTCGCAGCCTCTCACGCCCTTACGTGTGGTGCTCTTTGTGTTTGTAGTCGCCGGCATCCTGGTGGGCGTTATCGGATTCCCGGAGCTGCTGTCTATTGCCAACCTGTCGATGGGCCAGATGGTTATCTTGGCTGCCATCGTGGTCTTTACCTGCTCGGTGTTCTTTAAGCTCGCCACGATGATGGATTCGCTCAGGCCGCGTCGTCGTCATGCCGCAACTGGTTTTGGCCGCGGTGTGCGCGTCCGCCTGGGTCGCGGTGGCGGCAAGGTGAGCTCGACGGGTTCGACGGCGGAGCGTTTTGCCAAGCGCGTCGCCGCCGACATGGCGCAGCGCCGTGAGGCGCGCACCGTTCGTGAGGCCGAGGCCCGCGCACTCGAGGGCGTGGCCCAGGCCCAGCCCAAGAAAAAGAAGAGTACCGGAGCCAAGCGCTCTCGCGTAACCAAGTCCGCCCAAGGCATCAAAGTCTCGATGCCAAGCAAAAAAGAAGAAGTAACTACGCGCCCTGGCGATGTTGAATTGGTGCCTTGCTCCTGTGGGGCCGTGGCGATGTTATGCTCTAACCTCGATTATTTGAATTGCTTCGAAAAGAGGATGCCGTGATCTGCCCGCATTGCCTTAAGACTATCGAGGACGGCGCCTCGTTCTGCCCCTACTGCAACGCCTATGTGGGTCCGGGCGATGGTCCCGAGCACACCGAGTTCGTGTTCTGTGAGGGCTGCGGTGCCCGTCTTTCTCCGCATGATCGTACGTGCCCCAAATGCGGACGCCCTGCTCCGGGTATCCTCTCCGAGGACGCGGCCGCATCCGACCTGGCAGCGGGCCGCACGGCGGGCTTTCCGCGCCTAACGCAAGAGCAGATCGACACCGAAGTGCCGCATGCGCCGGCCTCTGCCGCTGCGGTGCTTTCGGACGCCGCCGACCCCAATGAGACCTGCGTGCTGCCGGCTTTCGATAAGGATTTCGGTATTCCCAAGGTCGATATTCCCATGCCCGTTTCCCTGCATGACGATGCTCAAAAACCCAAGCGCAAGGTGCACCCCGACGAGGACGCCTATCACAAGCACAAGCGTCATATTCCCAAGCCGCTTATCGTAATCGCGGTCCTTGCCGTCGTTTGCGGCGGTGCCTATTGGTTCGTGACGACCGATCCCATGGGTGTTATGCCCGGCTTCTACGACCAGTTTGGCCAAGCTGCACAGACCACCTTCCCCACGCGCCAAAAGGGCAGGCCACTGAGGACGATGCCAAGCAGGACGATTCTGCGGAGGTTGGTCCAGGAAGAAACCGTGCTCACCGATGATCAGCTCTATACCAGGCTGGACGGTCTGTATCAGACCATCGTGTCCTATGCTGACGAGGACCAGATTGGCGAGGTCATCGATTCCTTTAACAACGGCTATCTCCGAACGCCGCTGTCCACCCGTCAGGAGCTGTCGCAGAGTGCCTACGCCCTGCGTGACCAGATTAAAAAGACGCAAGATGAGCTCAACAATCTTAAGTATCAGGACGATACGGTCTATGCGGATGACATCGCCCACTTAAAGCAGCTTGCCGAGTGGATGTACGAGCGCGTCGACGTGATCTGCCAGAGTTGGGACATCTCGCTGGCCATTCCCGATGGTGAGTCGATGAGTTCCCACCAAAGCGATATCCTGGCGCCCATCGCACAGGGCGGCAACAGCGCGCTGAACCAGTACGACGCCAATGTGGGCTCCTGGAAGCCGCAGCAGCGTTCCCAAAATTAGTTCGCCATAGTCGGCATAACCTACGTGCGCAATTGATGTAAGCGTATGCTTATTGCTACAATTCGTACAAATATGCTTTAAACGCACGAGGAAGGAACCACATGTTTGGTTTTAAGAAAGAGCTCTACACGCCCGAGTATCAGCTTGCCGGCGACGAGTGCGCCGTTATCGAGACGTCGAAGGGTACCATCAAGGTCAAGTTTGACGGCGAGGGCGCTCCCATTCATGTCGCGAACTTCTGCGAGCTTTCCACGATGGGCTTCTATGATGGCCTTAAGTTCCATCGCTATGTGCCCGGTTTTGTCATCCAGGGCGGCGACCCCAATACCCGCGATATGTCCGGCGCCGACGTCGCCGCTGGTCTTGAGGGCCCCGACGGCATGCCCGGTACCGGTGGCCCCGGCTACTGCATCAAGGGCGAGTTTGCCACCAATCCGCGCAACAGCCATGTCGATGGTGCCCTTGCCATGGCACGCTCCATGGACCCCCGATTCCGCGGGTTCGCAGTTCTACTTTCTGCCTGGGCGCCCAGCATAACCTCGATTCCGGTTACACCGTCTTTGGTACCACGGTCGAGGGTCTCGATGTGATTTCGCAGCTGCGTGCCGGCACGAGATCGTCCATGTCGAGATCGTTCACGATAAAGGGGACTTCCTTGAATAGCCAGCTGATCCAACAGGGCCGCGCCGCTTACCGCGCGGGTGATTTTTCCGCTGCAGCCCAGATGCTTGGGGCGGCAAAGACTCCCGATGAGATTATGGGCGAGGCCGATCACCTTCGTGGCAACGCCTTGATGCACCTGGGCATGTATGCCGAGGCCGCCGAGGCTTATGCTGCCGCCCTCAACGACGGCACCTACGGCAAGCGCGGCGCGCTGCTCACCAACCGCGGCAAGGCGCTCGCCGCCGTGGGCGACTACACGACGGCCGCCCAGGCGTTCTCTGCTGCTACGCAGGATGCTTCCTATGCCACGCCGTTCAAGGCCTATCTGGGCCTGGGCAATGCGCTGTTCCAGTCGGGCGATTATGCCAACGCGGGTACTGCCTTCCGTCAGGCTGCCATCGACGGCGCCAATCCGGCTCCTGCCGCCGCACTGGGCGAGCTTGGTCGTTGCTTCATTAAGCTCGGCCGTCCGGCGGATGCCGTGGAGACCTACCGCACGGCTATCGACTTTGCCGGCCCCCGCGACGACACGCGTGCGCTCAACGCCGGCATGGGTCAGGCACTTTCTGCCGCCGGCCGCCCCTCCGACGCACTCGACGCCTTTAACGCCGCTACTGCCGATGGCATCTACCAGCTCACCTCCGAGCAGGCCGATGAGCTTGCCCGCGTGCACGATTCGCTTGCCGCGCTGTCTGCCCAGACGGCTATGGCCACGGCTCCGGCGCCCGCGATGGACGCTCCTGCCGTCGATCCGCTCGATCCTACGGGCGCGACCGGTCAGTTTATGCCCGATCCCTCGGACACCGGCTTCTTTACGCTGTCCGAGTCCGAGATGGTCCAGCAGGACCGTCGGGATCGTAAGCAGGCCAAGGTCCGTCGTCGCCATCGCCACACGGGTCTCAAAGTCTTCATCGTGCTGCTTCTGCTCATTTTGATCGCCGCGGGCGGTCTGGGCTTTGCCTACACGCGCGGCTTTGGCTTCCCCTCGCAGGAGTCGGTTATCACCGATCTGTTCCAGGCTGCCGGCGACGGTGACACCGCAAAGGCCGAGTCTTGCCTGGCCTCGAGCCTGTCCGAGGACGCCAAATCGATGATCATCTCCTCGATTCCGCAGGGCGCCACCGTGTCCGTCGAGGGCATGGATCAGTCCATGACCGAGACGACCGCCAAGGTTAAGGCATCGCTGTCCAAGGGCGGCGAGCAGGAGTACACCGTCAAATTCGTGCGCTCTGACAACCATATCGGCTGGGCCGTTTCCTCGCTCGATATGGATTTCTCGGCTGCTGACAACCAGTAGTGACCTTATGGGATTTAGCTTTGCCCGGCGCTTCACCGCAAGTGAGGTGCCGGGCTTGCGCTAGTATCATGAACTAGTAGTTTTCCAGCAATCATCCAACACATCAGGAGTTGCGTTGTTTTCTTTGATGGATATGTTCTTCGGTAGCTATGCGGGCGATCTCGCCATCGACCTCGGCACCGCAAATACGCTTGTCTCCGTGCGCGGCAAGGGCATCGTCATCCGCGAGCCCTCTGTTGTCGCCATCGACAAGAACGACGAGCGCATCCTGGCGGTCGGTATCGAGGCAAAGCGCATGCTCGGCCGTACGCCCGGCAACATCGTGGCCGTTCGTCCCCTGAAGGACGGCGTCATCGCCGACTTCGATGTTACCGAGGCCATGCTTCGCTACTTTATCGACAAGGCGTCCGAGAAGCGCTATCCGTGGACCCCGCGTCCGCGCGTTGTCGTCTGCGTTCCTTCCGGCGTCACGTCGGTCGAGAAGCGAGCTGTCTTTGAGGCCACGATCCAGGCCGGTGCCCGCCAGGCCTATCTGATCGAAGAGCCTATGGCCGCCGCTATCGGCGCCGACCTGCCCGTCGAGGAACCCACCGGCTCCATGGTCATCGACATCGGTGGCGGTACCACCGAGGTCGCTGTTATCGCTATGGGCGGCATCGTCGTCTCGCAGTCCATCCGTATTGCCGGTGACGAGTTCGACCAGGCCATCCTCACGCACGTTCGCGATGCCTACCAACCTGGCCATCGGCGAGCGTACGGCAGAGGACATCAAGATCAAGGTCGGTTCCGCCGTGCCGCTCAAGGACGAGCTCGACGTCGAGGTCAACGGCCGCGACGTGATCACCGGTCTGCCCAAGACCGTGCGCATCGAGAGCGAGGAGATTCGTCGCGCACTCAACAAGCCACTCGACGAGATGGCCAAGGCCGTCAAGGACGCACTCGACGCTACGCCTCCCGATCTTGCCTCGGACCTTATGTACTACGGCATTTTGCTGACCGGTGCGGTGCGCTGCTGCGCGGTCTCGACGTGCGCCTGCGCGATGAGACCGGTGTTTCGGTCAACGTCAGCCCCACGGCGCTCGATAATGTCGTTAACGGCTGCGCCCGCGTGCTCGAGGCCAATGCGTTTGATGGCGGCTTCGTCCAGACCAATGCTTAATTTCCAAAAGGTGGATTCCATTTGGCACGATCTTCGGGTTTCTCCACAAATCTGAATACCAAGCGACAATCAACGGGTATGCGCCCGTTGATTGTTTTCAGCCTGATTTCGGTGTTGCTGCTCACGTTTTATATTCGTGAGGGCGAGGCAGGGCCGATTCATGCCGTGCGTTCGGGCGTAACGACGATTACCTCTCCGGTGCGCTTTGTGGGCTCGGCTGTGGCGGCTCCCTTCAATGCGATTGGCAACGTGTTCTCTAACCTAACGGCGTCGCAGGACACGCTCGACGAGCTCAAGAAGCAAAATGAGGAGCTGACCTCTAAGGTCGCCGAGCTTTCTGAGGCTCAAAAGACCGCTGAGCGTCTGGAGGGGCTGGTCGGCCTGCAGTCGACCTACAACCTCAAATCGACCGCAGCTCGTATCGTTGGTGCCTCGGGCGATGCCTGGACCTCGACCGTCACGATTGATAAGGGTTCTGCCGACGGGCTTACCATCAACATGCCTGTGACGAGTTCGGCCGGTGTTATCGGCCAGATCATCGAAGTCTCGGCCAAAACGTCCACCGTGCGCCTGATTGGCGACGAGAACTCCGGCGTATCCGCCATGGTGCAGGACACGCGCGCCCAGGGCATGCTGCAGGGTCAGGCTGACGGCACGCTGCGTCTTGAGTACGTGAGCGTCGACTCCGATGTTAAGGTTGGCGACATCATCGTGACCTCGGGCATCGGTGGCGTGTTCCCCAAGGGTCTACCGCTCGGCACCGTCTCGTCGGTTGAGAAATCGGCAAACGACGTGTACTACACCATTGTGGTGCGCGCTCAGACCACGGCCGAGAACAACGAGGAAGTGCTGGTCATCACCTCGCTGACCGACGAACAATCGGCCTCGGATGAGGACGTGAGTACGGCCAACAGCACGCCGCAGGGAACGTCGCGCGACGCTGCGACCAAGACGAAGGACGAGAGCTCGGATGACAGTTCCGACACGTCCGAGACGACCGATTCTGGCTCGAGCGAATAGGGGGCATGTCCATGGATCTACACGAGCAGGGGATGAGCTCCCGTACGTTTGTGATCGCCGCCATCGTGTGCGTGCTGCTGCAGGCAGGCCTGGCACCGCAGATCTCCATTGCGGGCGGTCGCGTCAACTTCATGATTATCCTGGTGTGCCTAAGCGTGTTCTCGGGCGACCCGACCCGTGCCGTCGTGTGCGGTTTTTGCAGCGGCTTGTTTTATGACCTGTCCGCTGCCGTGCCGGTGGGCGTTATGTCGCTCCTGCTGACCGTGGGCTCTTTTGCCCTGGTGCACAGCGCCGTCGGTCAGACGGGCGGTACTCCGAGTGCGCGCGGCATCACCGTGGGCGCCTTTGCGCTCGTCATTAATGTGATCTACAGCATCATCTTGCTGTTTATGGGTTTGGAGACGAGCTTTGTCGTGGCGATCTTCGGCCATGCGTTGCCGTCTTCGATCCTGACGGGTCTGGTTGCCATCCGTTTTTGATGTCCGGCGTCGTGCCGCAGTCCGGCTATGGATTCTCCGCACGTGGCGGACGCCAGACGGGTATGCGCTTTAAGCCCAAGACCCGCAAGCTCAAATAGGGGAGGCCCGTAGATGTCTTCCCAGATGACGGTTATTATCGCCGGTATCGTGCTGGTTGTGGCCATCGTGGTCGCGCTGGTCGTCATGCGTCGTGGCGATTCCCGTTTTACCTACGATACGCAGCATGGAACGGCCCCACGCGCCACCGAGGGCGAGGGCAATACCGCGGCGACCGCCTTTATGGGCCGCTTTTCCATCCTCACCACGGGTGTGGGCGCGATGTTTGCGGCGCTCGCCGTCAAGCTGTGGGGCATGCAGATGGTCTCGTCGGACTATTACGAGAAGCAGGCTAATAGCAATCAGACTCGCACCGTTACCACACCCGCTGTGCGCGGCCGCATCCTTGACCGCAATGGCGTGGCGCTTGTCCAGAACCGTCCCTCACTTGCTGTCGTGGCCTACCGCGACCTTGCCGAGGATGAGGTTCTGGTTCGCCATCTTGCCAACGTGCTTGGAATGCCTTATGTGGCGGTCCTTCGCAATATTCAGGACAATACAGAGGGCGCTCAGAGCCTGCATACCATCG
>ENA-OQIX01000255-OQIX01000255.1-human-gut-metagenome-genome-assembly--contig:-NODE-255-length-11272-cov-2.840018_pt1 | contig 11272 bp, 8 predicted proteins | sample MGYA00242591_ERZ504756 | MGnify/ENA primary metagenome ERZ504756 (study PRJEB26092, sample SAMD00036369) | human gut metagenome | host: Homo sapiens | study: EMG produced TPA metagenomics assembly of...
TACGTCCTTCCTGCTGTTCAATATCGGATGGACGCCACGGTACGTCGAGGTGGTGCAGTGCGATCAGACGATCCTGTACGTTTGTTCCGGCACCCATTTTAGAAGTAGAGCCGATCAGAAAACGAACCTGTCCGCTACGGACTTTAGCAAATAATTCAGCTTTTTTTCTGATCTGTATTGGCGTCATGAATAAATGCAATCTCATCTTCCGGCACACCCTTTTTCATAAGGAGAGACTTTAACTCATCATATACGCTAAAAGATTCATCCCCATTTTTCCTTGGCGTAGATAAATCACAAAAAATAAGCTGTGTAGATCTTTCTGAAGTGGTTTCTTCCCAGATATGATAAGATTTTTCGGCACACACTGCAACTTTTGAATTTTCATCCGCAGGCAGCATTTCGTTCATCAGACGCTGATCGAGAGCAAGCTTCCGTCCGTCGTTTGTTATTTTCAACATGTTGTCTTGATAAGGTGACACAAGCTGGTTTCTGACTGCTTCAGCACGATCAGCAAGCGATGCAACCATTTCTTTCTGGTATTCACTTGGTTTTAGAACTACATTTTCGTATTCAGCCTCCGGAACAGGAAGATTTAGCATATCTGCAGTTTTAATGTCGGCCGCTTCTTTGAATACTGAAATTAGCTCAGGAAGATTGAAAAAGCGAGAAAACCTTCTTTTTGTACGGTAACCAACCCCCTCTGGAGCCAGTTCAATCGCTGTTTGTGTTTCACCAAATGATGCTGCCCAGGAATCAAATTGTGTCATTCCCAGTCTTTTCAGTGTACTGTACTGCAGATAACGCATATTTGTATATAGCTCTGTCATACTGTTGGAAATCGGTGTTCCGGTAGCAAATGTGATACCCTTGCCGCCGGTTAGTTCATCCATATACTTGCATTTTGCAAACATGTCTGAGGATTTCTGTGCTTCTGTTTGCGGAATACCAGCCACATTGCGCATTTTAGTATACAAAAACAATGACGATAGGTAATCCTTTGAACGTGATGTGCGGCGAAGCCGCACATTCGTTTCCTCCGGATTTTCCCCCGTCTCACGCCGGGCGTGCACCTTTCAGCGCACCCGGCCTACCATCAGATTGACTTACTTTCTACTGATTTCATTGCATCTGTACCCTCACGAATACAGCGCACTTGTAAATTTCACTTTTTGAGTTTTTCACGATATTTCTTGATTTTGCGTACCGCCTTGGCATCCAACTCTGGCGGTATAGGACTGTTGTGTACCATGCGGTGACACGGTATACATAGCCATGCTAAATTTGGAACTTTGTTGATTCTTTCAATCGGAAGTCGTGGATTTACATGATGACAATGTTTCGGAATCAGTTCAGAGAAATATCTACCACAGCATTTGCATTTTCCCTTATCTCGGTTGTAGGCATATTCCCGATTCATAAAATACTCGAAATTGGCTTTCCATCCCTTGCCGCTAGCGTAGATGGATAAGGCTATATCTTCGGGTGTATTGATGGAGGGGCGGTCACAGGGCAACGGTTTATGCTTGGTACGATAATTTACATACCGCCTGCGTCCATCCTCCGTATAAGGGGTCATTTTCTGGTCAAATGGTTTGCTTTCATAACGACTGTGTGTAATAAACGCATAGGTTATTCCGAACCATTTCCCATCAATTTGAATTGCGAAGGTTTTACTGTCATAACCTTCGTGCCGATGTGGCAGATTACTTAATTCCTTTAACGGCACCTGCATTTGGTTGTACTGCTTGGGAAACAGGTTTTTCCATACTGCCAACGCCGTATTATTCACTCTACGGTCAATGGCATGGTAGGCATGAGAACAGATAGAGGGTTGCAAATACTGTGCCAGTCCCATAATCACGGAGTTCACATACTGGATTTGAGCCGCCTGCGTGTTGGATTGCGTGTATAATCCAATTTTCCTAACTTCTTTTTGCAAGGTATGGATTTTCTTCGTCAATCGTTCCATATCAGGGAATGGCTTTCCTACCAGATTATCTGACCATGTGGCTGGGTCTGGTGTTTTCCTCTTTCGTTCTGCCTTGACTATGTAACCGAGGAAATGAATACCATTCTTTCTCAAATCGGTTACATAGGTCTTTTCCTGTGACAGTTCCAACTTCATGCGATGCTTAAAATACTTTGTCAGTTCATGCTTCATACGGAACGCTTCCTGTTCCGTAGAGGTCAGGATCACCCAATCATCCGCATAGCGAAAATTGTATTTCGGGGTGATTCCAGACCATTTCAGCCTTCGGGTATCGTTGCATTTGTGCTTGCATTGACGGTGCGGCTCCATATAGCAGCGCCCCACATACCAGTCAAAGTCATTGAGATACACATTGGACAGCAACGGAGATAATATACCGCCCTGTGGTGTTCCCATTTCTGTTGCATGGTATAAGTCCTGATCGATATATCCGGCTTTTAGCATTTGGCTGATGATTTTCAGAACCCTCTTATCGTGGATTCCGATTCGCCATAGCTTTTTCAGCAACAATCTATGATTGATGTTGTCAAAACAGCCCTTTATATCTCCCTCGACTGCCCATACCGGCTGGTCTTTGGATTTCACACTTGCATTGATGACATTGACAATATCCCGGATAGCGTGCTTCTGCGCCCGGTAAGGACGGAAACCATAGCTGTGCGGATAGAATCTCGCTTCGCATATCGGTTCCAGAATCAGTCGCATACATTCCTGTATAATCCTATCCAATACAGTGGGAATACCCAGAGGTCGCTTTTTGCCGTTTGCCTTTTCGATATACTTCCGTTTGGCTGGCTTCGGCTTGTAATTGGAGATATTTGATTGAATCAACTGAAATAGTTCTTCTTTTGGCATTTGCAGATACTTGTCCATTTTCATCCTGTCCACACCGGCAGTTTTGCTGCCCTTGTTGGACTTGATGTTATGAACAGCGGTTACAATAGTCACTTCGCTGACCATTGCTTCCAACAGTCCCGTGAATGAAACGCCTTGCCCCGATTTTTCATAGAGCAGGTCTTGAAACTGTTTCAATTCTTTTTCTGTTGAAAATCTGACGCTTAAATGCACAAGGTTTTCACCTCGCAGTTCGCCACCCGTCTTTCAGGGAGTTATTGGATTTTCTTTCGTGAAATTTACAAATCAATCTGACTCGTGCCCTTCGCCGTGGGGCATTTCAGCCCCGTGTAATTGGCATTACCCAATTGCAGACTACTATGGCACGGCTGACTTCCTGTATTCTTCATTGTGCTGTAACACTCCAAATACAGGCTCTCAAACGTTCCCAAATCTCTATCCTTGTGGTCAATAGACCGTTGAAACCCTTAGGCCGCTACCTTACACCGGGAGAACCTAACCACACTTTGAATCACAGTTGTTGTGTGGTTCCGCATGAATATTTCATTTCATGGGGCATATACTGAAAAACCAGCCGTATCTGCTTTCTCCAATCTTCATCCTTTCGGATGCCAAGCACTCTTACGATGCTGCATAGCTTTCACTACTGGATAGCCATAGGTTTCGGAAGCCCGCACCATTATTATCCATACCTTTCGGTTTAGGTTTTCAGGTTACGACTTCACCACGCTTTGTACCCTGTCTATTTACAGATAGACAACGCACAGTGGAGTATTAGCTCTCGTACTGCCTGCGGTTTGACAGACCGCTGAGGGATTTCTCCTTTCCGGCATTGATTCTGTACGGCAGAGGAATTTCGCCTCTGAATTTGAGATTTGAGTTCTCTACGATATTTTCTTGATATATCAAGTGCTATCGCATGGTGCTTTTCGTCATAGCTGTCTGCTACGACTTATGCACAACGTTTCGCACGGTTCTTGTAGTTGTGGGCCTCGTCCACAAACAGCCGGTCCACACCCAGCTGCTCAAAAGTTACCACATCATCTTTTCGCCCCTCGGCTTGCAGCTTTTCCAGTCTGGCTTCCAGAGACTTTCTGGTACGCTCCAGCTGCTTGACGGTAAAACGCTCGCCGCCGCTGGCCTGCACCTCTGCGATGCCCTCGGTGATCTCGTCGATCTGCTCATAGAGAAGCCGTTCCTGACGCTCCCGGCTGATGGGGATACGCTCAAACTGGCTGTGTCCCATGATGATGGCATCATAATCACCCGTCGCAATACGTGCGCAGAATTTCTTTCGGTTATGGGTCTCAAAGTCCTTTTTGGTGGTGACTAAGATATTGGCGGAAGGATAGAGACGCAGAAACTCCGACGCCCACTGCTCGGTCAGATGGTTTGGAACCACAAAGAGAGATTTCTGGCACAGTCCCAGGCGTTTGGCTTCCATCGAAGCAGCTACCATCTCAAAAGTTTTGCCTGCGCCTACTTCGTGTGCCAGCAGGGTATTTCCGCCATACAGCACATGGGCGATAGCGCTTTTCTGGTGTTCCCGCAGGGTAATGGCCGGGTTCATGCCGCCAAAAGTGATATGGCTGCCATCATACTCGCGGGGACGGGTAGAGTTCATTTCTTCGTTATACTGGCGCACCAAAGTCTGGCGGCGCTCCGGGTCTCTCCAGATCCAGTCCCTAAAGGCTTCCCGGATAGCCTGCTGTTTTTGGGCAGCCAGAGTGGTCTCCTTGGCGTTTAGTACGCGGCGCTCTTTTCCGTCTGCGTCCTCTATGGTGTCATAGATACGGACATCCCGCAGGTTCAGGCTGTCCTCCAAAATCTTATAAGCATTGGCACGGCTGGTTCCATAGGTGGTATAAGCTGCCACATCGTTGTAGGATACGGAAGATTTCCCCTTGATCTGCCATTCAGCAGTAAAGGAAGAATAGTTGACCTCGATACTGCGCTGGAGATAAAACGGGGTGTTGAAGGTCTCGTACATAAACTGCTGGATATATTCCTTGTCGATCCAGGTGGCACCAAGGCGACACCTCGGGATACGTCCGACGCATCCAGGTCTTTGGGCTGGGCGGCGGTAAGAGCTTCCACATTGACTGCAAAAGAAGGGTCCTGCTGTGCCGCCCGCTGCGCCTGACGCAGTTTGCGGCGTACATTGCCGGAAAGGTATTCATCAGCAGTCACATAATGGGGTGTGCCGTCCTGTTCCAGCTGTCCCGGTACACGGAAGATCACGCCTTGCAGTTCTCCGGCCAGTGCTTCTTTGTTTTTCCGGTAAGCCGACTCATATAGCTCATATCTACGCAGGCTTTTTCCGAGATGGACACCGCCAGTGCTTCGCTTGCCGTATCCACAGTAGCCACTGCCTGATGGGGCTTGATGGTCCGTTTGGTGAACATATCCGCCTTGCGCTCCAGCTTTCCGTCCTCGTCAATAACTTCCAGCGCACAGAGCAGGTAATAGGAAGAATCGTCTGCATAGGCCAGGCGGTTTGCACGGTCATTGATGAGACCGTATTTGGCAGAAAAGCTGTCATAGAGCCGGTTCAGTTCCGCCTGTTTTTGGGTAATGGTGCTGTCTGGAACCGCTGCATCCATCTGAAGGTCGATCAGTTCCTGCACACAATCACGCAGTCCCACAAGACCTTTCACGCGGGCTTCGGCGGTGGCGTTGAGGTCAGGGCGCACCATGCGGCTGTTTTCCCGGTAGTACACCTGCCCGTCTACAATGGCATAGGAATAGTTCTTCACATTGGGGTCGGCAGGAATGGAGGTGTCAATGGCTTCGCCCTCGCCCAGCTCCGGCAGCTCTGCCTCCTGATAAGTGCCATGAATGTACTTCACAGCATCATGCAGCTGGTCGGAAAGCTCCAGTCCCTCGATAGGGTTCACGGTGTAATCCATACCATGAGCGGTGCTTACCGGCTCCTGTCTGCCCAGCACCATTTCCGGGTGGTCGATAAAATACCGGTTGATGGCAAACCCATCCTCCGTTTGTCCGGTCTGAGTCCATTCCGGCACGATGTCCAGCGGACGGTCCCGCTTTTGGAGGAAGATGATGTCCGATACCACCTCGGCACCGGCATTCTTTTTGAACGCGTCATTAGGCAGACGGATCGCTCCCAGCAGCTCGGCACGCTGGGCAAGATAGCGGCGCACGGTGGAATCCTTGGCGTCCATGGTATAGCGGGAGGTCACAAAAGCTACCACACCGCCGGGACGCACCTGATCCAGTGCTTTGGCGAAAAAGTAGTTATGAATGTTGAAATTCAGCTTATTGTAGGCTTTGTCATTGACCTGATACTGACCAAAAGGCACATTGCCGATGGCAAGGTCAAAGAAGTCACGCCTGTCAGTGGTCTCAAAGCCGCCTACTGTGATGTCCGCCTTGGGATAGAGCTGCTTTGCGATGCGCCCGGAAACCGGGTCCAGCTCCACGCCATACAGACGACTGTTTCGCATTTCTTCCGGCAGCATACCGAAGAAATTGCCCACACCCATAGATGGCTCCAGAATATTTCCTGTCTCAAATCCCATACGCCCCACCGCTTCATAGATGGCCTGAATGACCGTAGGGCTGGTGTAATGGGCGTTGAGGGTGGAGCTTCTGGCAGCGGCATATTCCTCCGGGGTCAGCAGCTCTTTCAGCTGGGCATACTCTAAAGCCCATGCCGGTTTCTCCGGGTCAAAGGCGTCGGCAAGACCGCCCCAGCCCACATAGCGGGATAGGACTTCCTGCTGTTCGGGGCTTGCCTGCTGTCCGGCAGCTTCCAGCTCTTTCAGCAAACGAATCGCATTGACATTTGCCTGGAACTTGGCTTTCGGACCGCCTTCGCCCAAATGCTCATCGGTAATGCGGAAGTTTTTTTGCATTGCGGCGCAGGTTAGCCTTGTATTCCTCATAAGATGCTTCCTCGGCAGCTTTGGCATTGGGAAAGGTCTGCCACTGGCCATTGACCTGAATGGAAACCGGGTGTTCATCCAACACTTCCTCAAAGGTTTTCTCCGTCTCAGTCACAGGGGCTGGTGGCTCCGGCTCCTCGATATGCAGCCGTTCCACCACCACATCATAAGGCAGATTGTTCTTATCGCCCGGATAGACGGCCACGGTCTCGGAATGAAAGGCTGGGGATTCGGCAGACGGTTGGGGCTGTTCTTGTCCAAAGCCATCCAGCTGACGGGCATACATCCCGCGTAGCAAAGGTGCAACCTCATCCCAGCGGAAATACAGCACAGCCAGACGCTTTTCCTCTGCGTCCAGGACTTCCAGCTCCATGCCCTGTGCCGTGGTACGGTAATCGGCAATATCGCCGGTCTCCAGATTCAGGGTCTCAATCTCATGAGGGTAGGCTCTGCTCAGCCAGTAGGCGATCTCACTGTTGCTCCTGCCGGATTGCAGCAGCGTGGAAAGCTGCTTTTTATCCGCTTCATCCATCAGTCCATGGGCCAATACATCCCGCAGATCCTGATCTGCCTTGTCCGGGTCAATGGGAAGAAACTCGGTATAGTAAGCATTGCGGCGGTCTGCCCGAAGCAGCTGCTCGAACTGTTCTTTGCGCTCTGCCCGGTAGATGGGATATACCATCCCGGTGGGCAGAAGCTGTACGGTGTCCTCCCGCAGCTCGGTGATCTGATAGGCGTCATCCTCGATATACACGGTATCGCCCACGGCATAGACCGGGCGGCAGGGTCATAGGAGGTTCTTTGCGGAGTCGGGCGGCGAACTGCATCATATTCCTCATCGGGAATGGAAACTTCGGAAGTCTGTTCTGTCTCGGCAGCTGCAATCTGCTCTACATCCGACATCACCTGTTGGATAAACGGGTCATTGTCCAGTCTTTCCAGGTCTTCCACCTGCCCGTTGACGATCCCTCTTTCCTCCAGGGCTTCCCGGATGGCGATAGGGTCGATATTGTCAAAACGATCCTGTTCTTCTTCGGTATAGAACCGGTCCTCCTGAATCAGCTGGGCAAGCCTGCGCTGTACCTTCGGCCAGGGCAGCTGTGTTTCCTCCGGGCTTCCGGCACGGACAACGAACGGGCTGTTGCTGCCACCGTATTCCTGAGCCAGCCATGCAGCGGTATCCTTCTCTCTTGCATGGTCTTTCATATAGCGGACAACAGCGTGTTTACTCTCGATATTGCCGTTCCAAACACAGAGAGCTTTGTCAATATCCTCCTGAGAAAGAGGACGCAGAAGCTCATGGAGCTTTGGATAGGTTTCGTCGATCACTTCCCGGTGCAGGCGCTGGCGGAACTCCGGCACATCCGAATAAAGGCGGATCAGCTCCATATCCTTAGAACCAAGAACCGCACGGCGCACAGCGGCATTGCCCTCGATGACAGCATTTTCACGGTCAGAATGACCGCAGGCATTGCGATATGCCACATCCTCAGATATGGCGGCAGTCACCACAGGCTTATACTGCTCAAACTGCTCCCGAAGGGTAGGCTTTGGCGTTTCTTCCTCTATCTCCGGCTGCTGGGCATGAATGGCATCTTCTTCTGCCAGATCCTTTTCAGCCTGGATCTTGTCATACTGCGCTTGTTCCTGTTCGGTAAGATAGCGGCCTTTCTGGACAAGTGAGGTAATGCGCTTGGCAACCTTTTCCCAGTTCAAGTGAACATCCGGGCAGTCCTGCTTTTTATAGTGCAGTCCTTTCCCATCGTGATCTTCGCCGCTGTGTGTTGCGCCGGACAGGGCATGAGAGCGTCCGCCAATGCCATACTCGTCTTTAAGGAATCTCACTTTTTCCTTATCCGTATGGTTTTCCATGAAGAACGCATAGATACGGCCTTTTCCTCCGGCAAAACTGCTGCCGCCGGTCATGGCGGCGTCGATCTCATCCTCCGTAATGAAATGCTGGACGGTTGGCACTTGGGAAAGGTCTGAGAAAAAGTCCTGCGGGGCAGGTCAAGGTCCTTCAGGTTCTCCCAAATCTCCCTTGGTCTGTGGTAGTGAAAGCGCAACAGGTCACGGTCCTGCTGATAAGCGGTCCAGAAGGCGGCGTATTCTTCCTTGAGTGTCTGGCGGAAAGCCCGGTCATTCAGCTGCTCCGTCAGGCGGCGGGTCTCCTCCTGGAACCCATTGCCTTTGATCTCTGACAGGCAGGACAAATATCCGGCTTCTCTGGCTTCCTCGCTGAAATCATGGTACAGATACCAGAGCTTTTCTGCAAGGAGGGAGCGTTCATAGCCTGCCGCTTCCGCAAGCTCCACATTGGAGGCAAACTGGCCGCTCTCCAAAAGCTCCCCGATACGCTCTGCGGCGCTCTCCCAGGAAATGACCTGGGCAGACCTGTCATAACGGACAGACTTCCCGTGGGAAAGATGGATACCATCCTCGGCATACCATGCGCTCATACTGCCAAGACCGTTGCCGCCGTGGTACAGCGTTTTCAGTATCTCGGCAATCTCAGCGATGGTTTTCTGCTTTTCAAAGGCTGCAACCACACGCTCTCTCTGGCGGTCTGTATTGCCTCCCAAACGCAGCACATGGTCAATATCATTTTGGGCAAAAGAAAAAGCAGAGGATGTATGCGTTACATTCTCTGCTTCATCTATGGATTGGATCTGTTCCGCTTCGGAGAGGAACAGGTTTAGGGTCAGCTGTTGATAAGCTCCGCCATCAGAATCTCCTCGGCCTGGGCTTTGCAGGTGTTCATCAGCCCCACCCACTTCATGGGATCGCTGGCTTTCAGTTCCTCGGTGGCTCCCGCTTCCTTCGCCAGTTGGGGTATCATCTGCTCCAGTCTGCTCTGGGCGGTCTCGTCGATCTCCAGAAGGTGCGGGTACAGCTTCTCGCTCAGTAGCATCTGGTTGTAGAGGATGGGACGGTGTTCCTTCAGATAGGTTTTCCTCATCCTGCCGTACTTGCCCAGGGATTTCTCCGGCTGCTGGCTCAGCTTCAGGTCGGGAATCAGATAGTCTCCGTTCTGGATATAGGTCATGGGATTGTTCATCTTGTTTGCTCCTTTCTTGGTTGGCTTCGCGCTCTGCATTTCGGACGGTGACGCCGATCTGCCGCAGCACCTGCTGGTTGATCTGGCTGACCGCTGTTCCCAGCGCCCCGATGGTGGACGGGGTGTTGAAATCAAAGATCGCCATGAAATCTTCGTGGTCGAAGTAGCGTTCCGGCTCCAGTCCACAGCGGGACATCAAAGCGTAAGTGATGCTGACGGTGGCGGCTGCCTTAAACTGCACTCCGATGTTATACTCATCATATTCCTCCAAAAAGGAACCGTCAACGATATAGAAGAAGTCCTGCTGATGCTCCGTCCAGTATTCCTCGGCCAGTTTTCCGGCTACCTCGGTGAGTTGTCCGGCAAGGTCATCACCTGAAACATCGTAGGTGCGCTCCAGCATGGCCTGCACGGAATCCAGATGACGCTCCTCCAGCTGCCACAGCCAAGGAGTGCGGGAATGTTCACGGGTTCCGGTGTCGGAAATGTCAAAGACATAGCGCAGGCGTGGTCTGTCCCCGGAATCGTCCACCAGAGCGATTCCCTTGGAACCGCGCCTTACATATCGGCCCATCTTTTCATTCCACAAATCGTACTCTGCACAGGCGGTGGCGTCCGGTCGCTGGGCGTAGATCATCAGCTGCTCATGGAACGGGTATTTGTAAAGGCGGGAAGCAGTGGTGAGAAACCCTGCCCATTCCTGCCAGCTCCCCGTGAGCTGTGTTGCCACCTTGTCCGCCATCTGCGCATACAGTTCAGCTTTGGTTGGCATGGTGTTCTGTCCTCCTTTCGGTTTTTGGATAAAAGAAAAGCAGGAAACCTAAATAATTTCCTGCTGGGTAAAACTGTGAATATTAAATTGGGGTTAGGTTATTTGTTATGCAAACTGTATTTTTTATAGATTTACAATCATAATATACTCCTCATCATTTTCGTCAACAACAGTAAATCCCACTTTCTCATACATTTTCACTGCATAATTACTTTTCTGAACGGACAGGGATATTTTTGAATATCCAGCCAATCTTTCTACTTGTAATAGTTGTTTCAATAATGAAGTTCCAATGCCTAATCCTCTATATCGAGGGCAGACAGACATAGCAAGAGATGGTGTATCATTATCAATGTGTCCATAATCATTCATAATTCTTACCCAAATAGCTCCTACTATATCTCCTTGAATTTCTGCAACTAAGGCTTTATCGTGTTTTCGATTCCCAAACTCAATGATATATTCTTGTAATTCTTGGAAAGTCTATGACTGATCTAGGTGGTGCTTCAACACCTTCCGGAATATAAATCGCTTCGTATAAAAAATCGCTTAACAATCTGTATTCTTGGCTTTTCATTTCTCGTATCATATATTGCATAACTTCTCTCACCACCTCATCTTGGTTCAATAAATTTACTGGTCAACATCTGGATACAACCCCAGTTTAGGAGTAAGGTTTTGAGTGT
>ENA-OQIX01000256-OQIX01000256.1-human-gut-metagenome-genome-assembly--contig:-NODE-256-length-11258-cov-2.698140_pt1 | contig 11258 bp, 13 predicted proteins | sample MGYA00242591_ERZ504756 | MGnify/ENA primary metagenome ERZ504756 (study PRJEB26092, sample SAMD00036369) | human gut metagenome | host: Homo sapiens | study: EMG produced TPA metagenomics assembly of...
AATGCCGGATTGCCCTGTATTGCGCCAACAGCATCTGCACCTCCGCCAAATACGGTTCCTGCAAGTTTGGAATTTAGAAAACATTCGATTCAACATTGTTTTCATATGTCCGCTACGGGGTATATGCCATGATTAACAAAGATGAGCGCCGTGATGTGAGTATTCGCAAGCCCCGGCCATCTATCCGCAAGCAGCTTGCCGACAGCAAACAGGCCACCAGCCCGAAAAAGGCGGCGGCCAGAACCAAGAAAAATGAATTGGAGGTATGAGGAATGATGCACTTTACCGTGGAAGAAGAAAATTTGATCTGTATGTACCACAACGCAGACTGACGCAGGACGATAGGCAAGATCACCGCAGCCATGCCGGGTATGGACGGGGATAGGATAAAGTATTCGCCCACCTCTGCAAACATGCGGGAGAAGCTTTGAAACTGGCGGTTATCAGCCCCGAAAGGCGTAGGTTACAGTCATTATTAGCCCCCGAAACAGGTACAGACGCGCAGCGGGTGTATCTGTTTCGGGGGTGTGCAGGTGATAGCCGCAAAGCGGCGTAAGAGGGTGCAGCCCTCTTGATCGTTATTCTTGTTCCAGCGGGAAGCTCGTCGATGTAGTCCGCATAGTGGGCCAGCACCTTTTCTGTGGCCCACTTCTCACCGGCAACGGCGGCTTTGATTGTTTCATAGTCCAGCAGCTTTTCTTGTCCGTCCATCCTGATACCCCCCGTCAGATTGATTTTTTCCATGATACCATATCTGGGAGTATGGAGCCAGAGAAACCGGCGATTTTCTGCTGGTAAATTCTACGCATTTAGAGCGGCACTATGGCGGGGATAGGATAAAACACTCACATACCCCGCCGACTATGCGGGAAAAACCTTGAAATATAGGGCTTTTTAAGGCCCTAAATGCGTAGGTTGGTGCTTTGTTGCGATATGCTCCACAGTTACGGTGTATTGTTCATATTCTGTTTTCGGGAATCTTTATGAAATCTTCAAAATTGCCCGGTATGCTATCCGTAGAATCAAAGAAAGGACTTGATTATATGGATATGATTTTGAAAACGACTGACCTCTGCAAAAATTTCAAGGGGCAAATGGCGGTAAACAATGTGTCACTGAACATCCGGCGCAACTCGGTTTATGGTCTGCTGGGGCCGAATGGGGCTGGCAAATCCACGATCTTAAAAATGCTCACCGGCATTTTGCGCCCCACATCGGGAAGCATCGAGTTTGACGGCCACCCGTGGAAGCGGAATGATCTGGAGCATATCGGTGCTTTGATTGAGATGCCCCCGCTTTACGAAAATCTGACTGCATACGAAAATCTCAAAGTCAGAACTACATTGCTCGGCCTGGACGATGCACGAATTAACGAGGTATTGCAAATTGTCCAGCTCACGAATACCGGCAAGAAACGGGCCGGGCAGTTTTCTCTTGGTATGAAGCAGCGGCTTGGTATTGCTATTGCATTGCTGAACAGTCCCCAGCTTTTGATTCTGGATGAACCGACTAACGGCCTTGACCCTTTAGGGATTGAGGAACTTCGAGAGTTAATTCGCTCTTTTCCCTGCAAAGGGATTACAGTTATTTTGTCCAGCCATATTCTGTCAGAAGTCCAGCAGATTGCAGATCATGTGGGTATCATTGCTGGCGGCGTCCTTGGATATGAGGGAGAGCTTCGCGCCGGTGAAGATTTGGAACAACTCTTTATGGATGTTATTCGCAGAAATGGTAAGGAGGGATATTAAATGGAGATGGCATATATTCAGGCAGAGAACCTAAAGCATAAGAGAACTTTCACAAAAACGCTGATCGTTCTGGCCCCGTTTGTAACTGCGCTTATGAACTTTTTTGCCCCTCTTTGGTTCCAGCTCAATTCTTATAATTGGTGGTATATCCTGCTTTATCCTGGATTCCTTACGCTCACCTGTGCCTTGATTGAACAGCGGGATAATGGCAAACTAAAATATCGTGCCGTTGCTTCATTGCCTGTTTCGCAGAACAAAGTCTGGAAAGCAAAAATTGGAGTGGCCGGTATTTACTCCTGTGTGGGGAATTTCATTTTCCTGGCGCTAAATCTGTTGGGCGGTTTTGCAATATTAGTTATCAACGAAATTCCCCTGACAATCGGAATTTGGCAGGCTGCGGCCGGAACAGCTTGTATTGTCATTGCAAGCCTATGGGAAGTTCCGCTGTGCTTATGGTTATCAAAAAAAGTTGGTATCTTTGTCACGGTTATTCTTAATGCCGGACTTGGAAGCGTTTTAGGGATTTTCACGGCTACAACCTCTTTGTGGATGATCTGCCCGTATAGCTGGGTGCCGCATCTTATGATTTCCGTGTTAGGTATTTTGCCTAATGGTGAGCCGGTTGCAGATCAGAGTACGGCAATGGCATTTTGGATGATTATACTTGTATTGGTCATTTCGCTGGCCTGGTTTGCGGCGCTGTCATTTTTAACTGCAAGATGGTTTGAGAAAAAGGAGGTGGGGTAACTATGGTATCTGTGGTTCGCTGCTGGAAAGCAGAATATCAGAAGTGTAAACATAGCATTTTGCTCTATATGCACAGCATGATTCCGATTATATGTGCGGCGATTTTTGCGGGTTACTATCATATATCCAGATGGGAACTGGCAACCAAAATCAGTGCCTATCTGGAAGTGCTGGCCGTTGCGTTCCCGTTTCTGATCGGCATTATTGTGGGCCTGGTTGTTCAGATCGAAAATCAGGCCGGGCATTATCAGCTTTTGTTGGGAACAATCCCATCTCGCATGGCAACGTATATTGGTAAACTTGGTTTTCTGATGATCTGTGCTTTTGGCGCAACATTTTTAGCGTTAGGAACATTCGCTGCACTATATAGGGATGCTCCGGCAAGCCTTTACCTGAAAGCAGGGATTCTATTGTTGATTACCATGCTTCCCATTTACCTGATTCATTTGTTTGTGGGAATGAGCTTCGGAAAAGGTGCATCTATGGGATTGGGAATTGCAGGGAGTTTAATAGCTGCCCTTATGATAACAGGGCTTGGTGACGCTACATGGAAATATATTCCCTGGGCCTGGGGCGTTCGTGCTATGGATTACACTGTGCTTGCATGGGATAGCCCCCAACTGTATGCACAGGTAAAAACCGATTTTTTCAGCGGTATGATTATTTCTGTATGCTGCACTGTTTGTCTGCTGATTGCCAGTTTGGTTTGGTTTCATGGTTGGGAGGGAGGTAAAAACAGTGAATAAAAAGTGCCTGTTTGCCGTGGTAATTGTGCTTGTAAGTCTTATATGCTTATCGGCCTGCGGTGCGCTCCGCGATACCGCCGATAAAAATAAGGCGTTAAATGAATCTCTGCCGTATTATGAGCTGAACGCCGCAAACTATGATGAAATTTCATATAACGGCCTGACATATACCATAACGGATGAATGTCTTGAAATGTCAGAACTGCAAGAAGAAATCGGGCAGGTATCGAAACGCTTCAAAAATGTGGCGGGGGAAGATTTCAGTTTCGGCTACGTTTACAGTATTGTGGATGTGGATATAAGCAATGCCGTAGCTGTAAATATCAACAATGAATATCGGAAAGCTGACATTAAAAATAATGATGAGTAACCTCGACAATGTGGTATAATGGGGCGGGAGGTGATTTTTTGACCCACTTACTTGTAGTTGACGATGAAGTTTCTATCTTGGAATTGATTAAGAACAGTTTGGGGAAAGATGGATATTTGATAACAGTCTGTCAAAATGCGGATGATGTAGACATCAAAAAGCTGCATTTCTATGACCTCATTCTTTTGGATGTGATGATGCCTGGCACAGACGGGTTTGAGTTTTGCAAACAGATCAGGAATATGGTAGACTGCCCGATTCTCTTTCTGACCGCAAAGACATTAGAGGAAGATATATTGTTTGGATTGGGCATCGGTGCGGATGATTATATTACGAAACCTTTTCGTATTCAGGAGCTTCGCGCCCGTGTCGCGGCACATTTACGCAGAGAAAAAAGGGAGCATCACAGCACACTTTCATTTGAGCCTGATATAAGATTTGACCTTTCCGCAAAGGTACTGTATGTTTCAGAACAGCCGGTTCCCCTTACCAAAAGCGAGTATTCAATCTGTGAATACCTTGCGAAAAACCGGGGACAGGTTTTTACAAAAGAACAAATCTATGAAGCCGTTTTCGGGTTTGATGGAATAGGCGATAACTCTACGATCTCAACGCATATAAAAAATATTCGTGCGAAATTGGAGCATTTCAAAATAAGTCCGGTCAGCACCGTATGGGGGATAGGATATAAATGGGAGTGAAAAAGAAACCTACATTGAAAATATTGTTTCGCCAGTTTGCTATCTCCCTCATTGTCATGCTGGTAGCGGCAATTATTGTCCCTTTTGGTTTGGAGGGACTTGCTGTAAATGCTGGATTAGCTACAAGAGCAAATCTAAGTGAATTGCAGGTAAAAGAGATCATTCCAACGCTGACGATTGCCCCGGATATTACAAAGGTTGTGATTCCACAGGGATGCGGCTACTTAATTCTGGACAAGAACTTTAATGAGCTTTACAGCAATATGGACGATGATGAAAAGAAATTGCCCTGCTGTACGCAAAGGGAGAATATATTGAATATGCTACGGGAGGCAGTTTGCACTTGTTGTCCGGGAAAACGAATTTTGCGTTTTAAGGTTATTATATTGGTTCTCAATTTACAGTGTCATGGCTACCGGAATATTTTCCATCTCCTGACACGCTTGTGTTTATCCTGATGGCTGTAAATTCGCTGCTGGTCATTATCATACTGACCGCCAGATTTGCTAAGAACCTGCGTACACAACTGACCCCACTTTTTGAAGCAACTGCGGAGGTTTCAAAGCAAAACCTTGATTTTGAAGTAGGACACGCCAAAATCAAAGAGTTTGAAGATGTCCTTGCATCTTTTTCAGATATGAAAGATAATCTGAAAATTTCGTTAGAACGGCAATGGAAAACCGAACAGACACAGAAAGAGCAAATCGCCGCGCTTGCCCATGATTTGAAAACGCCTCTGACGGTTATTCAAGGAAATGCTGATTTACTCACAGAAACAAATCTTGATGATGAGCAACGATTATACGCTGGTTACGTCGTGGAAAGCTCCGGCCAGATGCAGTCATATATTCAAACTCTGATTGATATATCACAGGCGGCGGTTGGTTATCAGCTCCATATTGAAAGTATAGACTTGCCAGCGTTCATGCAGCACTTGTTCGGTTATATGGAATCACTATGCTGGACAAAAGAAATCCGGCTGCAAATGAATACTGTTTCACTCCCTCAAATGCTGAAATTTGATAGGGTGCTGATAGAACGTGCTATTATGAATGTTATCAGTAATGGGCTGGACTACTCCCCGCAAGGCGGAACGCTTTATGTGGATGTTCAGAATAACAACGGTTTCGTGGAAATTTCAGTCACAGACGAGGGAACGGGGTTTTCTAAAGAGGCATTATGCCACGCACAGGAACGGTTCTATATGGGCGATCAAAGCCGCAATTCAAAGTTACACTTTGGTATGGGGCTATATATTACAAATTCGATTATGGAACAACATAATGGTCAGCTTATTTTAGAAAATTCAAAAGAAACCGGCGGCGCAAAGGTTACTATGAAACTTCCTTGCTGATTTTCCGATAGTGTAATGGACGTCTTTTATGTCCGTCCATTTTTCAAATCTTTATGGAATCTTCAAAAATTCCTCTTATCATGTATCTAAAGAAAAAACATCTGCCCAGCGGCAGAAAAGAAAAAAACGACTGCTGGGCAGACCCATTTTCACGCTTAATTTATATTCACTGGTGGCGGTTTTGAGAAATCAAGGCCGCTGCTTTCTTTCTGTCATTCCCAGCAGTTAAAGGCATGGCGGCCACGGGAGGACGCCGCCATGCTGTTTTACTATCATTATAATCTAATCCACTTCTACCGCTTAAAAAAAGCCTTGCCCCGCCACGGGAATATTCCGGCTATGAGTATGAACTATACCATGTAAGAAAACACAAAACGCTTCAAATCGTCGCCCGGTAGGTTTACGACCTGCCGGGCGATTTTTGTCGATTTTCGCGGATTGTCATTTCCGGCAAAAAATCAGATGGAAAAGGAGGCGGTCAGCAGACCAGGGCCAGCATAGGCCCCTGACAACGGACAGGATCATCCTGCTCACTCTCCACGGAAAGGGGTGAGAAGATGAAAGTTACCCCTGATGATTACGGGAGGCGCTGCCAGTTTGACCATTTTTGCAAGCTGGTACTGTACCATGAAGCCGTTGACTACTTCCGGGAAAGGAAGCGTCAGCGTGGCTGGGAAACATCCTTTGAAACGCTGCCGCTTTCGGAACTGGACACGCTATGCACGATAGATCAGTACCCCAGCGACAGTTTTTATATTTCCGGCCTATCCATATACATTTTTTCCTTGCACTATACTCATATCGCTTTATCCTCCTTCAAATATTGCTCAACATGTTCCAGACCATAGATCTTGTCCTCTACATAGCGGGTTGGCACCCGTCCGAGAATAACATAATAGTTCTTGCTTTCCAGATCGGCATTCATTCTTTCCACCACCCGGTAAGCAAACGAAACTGATAATCCAAAGAGTTCTGCAATGTCTTCCACTGATAAATACATTTTTCTCTTACGCATGAAACCATTCCTTTCCCTCTTCCTGTGGAATCTCACAAGTATCTTCTACTCCGTAGAAACGCTTCACAAAATACTTTGTCGGAACTTTTCCTCTAAGCGTCAAATATCCCTGTTCTTCCAGCTCCTTATTCAGATTGCCAATGATCTCATAAGCCGATGTCTGTTTTACCTCCAGAAGTTCACATATATCGGCTGCCTTTAAAAATAATTTGTTCTGCATAATCAGTACCTCCTGTGTTTTGAATATTTATCTCTTCATATACTCTGTACTGGCAGATGCAAAATCGGACATCATTTTCCGAAATTTATCAAATTTTCTTGTTTTTTAATTCTCCATCAGTGTGATTACTGTGTCATGGAGTTTAAGCTCATCGAAAGTAAAGAACCTTTCTGTGGTATCTGTTTTCTAAATGCAGGCAACAAAAAAACAGTCTGCCTTGACGAAAATCACTTCAATCAAAACAAACTGTTCTTCATATTTACTCTAATTTTATTTTATGAGAATAACCGATTTCACGAAATTTGCAGGTGAATCTGGAATATAAACAAGAGAAAAAAATAATTTTTAAACTCCATTTGCACTCCATTTGGTCTTTTCGACACCCCGCAAAGCCTTTATTTATGGGCTTTTCCGCGATTTTTCAAGCTACTCGAACTCGATCGTTGCCGGTGGTTTTCCGGTGCAGTCGTACATGACGCGGTTGATGTGTTTGACTTCGTTTACGATTCGACTGGTTGTTCTTCCGATGACATCCCACGGGATTTCGGCGCTTTCGGCGGTCATGAAATCGGTGGTGGTGACGGCGCGGAGGGCGATGGCGTAATCGTAGGTTCTTTCATCTCCCATGACTCCGACGGAGCGCATGTTGGTCAGGGCTGCGAAGTACTGGCCGATTTCGTGGGCGATTCCGGCTTTGTCGATTTCTTCGCGCCAGATCGCGTCGGCGTCCTGTACCATTTTGACTTTCTCGGCGGTTACTTCGCCGATGATACGGATGCCAAGTCCCGGGCCCGGGAATGGCTGACGGAATACGAGGTATTCCGGAATGCCGAGCTCAAGGCCGGCTTTTCTTACTTCGTCTTTGAAGAGGTTGCGCAGCGGCTCGATGATTTCTTTGAAATCTACGTAGTCCGGCAGTCCTCCGACGTTATGATGGGATTTGATGACGGTGGATTCTCCGCCGACGCCGCTCTCTACAACGTCTGGGTAGATGGTTCCCTGTACCAGGAAGTCTACAGCACCAATTTTCTTTGCTTCTTCTTCGAAGACGCGGATGAACTCTTCGCCGATGTATTTTACGTTTTCTCTCCGGCTCTTCTACGCCTTTTAATTTTGCATAGAAACGCTCCTGTGCGTTAACGCGGATGAAATTCAGGTCGTATGGGCCGTCCGGTCCGAAGACTGCTTCTACTTCATCGCCCTCGTTTTTACGCAGCAGGCCGTGATCTACGAATACGCAGGTCAGCTGGTTTCCGACTGCTTTGGAAAGCATAACAGCTGCTACGGAGGAATCGACTCCGCCGGACAGTGCGCAGAGGACTTTTCCGTCGCCTACTTTTTCGCGGATAGCTTTGATGGATTCTTCTACGAAGGAGTCCATGTGCCAGTCGCCGGCGCAGCGGCAGACATTGTATACAAAGTTGGAAAGCATTTTCTTTCCTTCTTTGGTGTGCAGAACTTCTGGATGAAACTGGGTTGCATAGAGGTTTTTCTCTACGTTTGCAACGGCTGCTACCGGACAGTCATCCGTATGGGCGATGATTTCGAATCCCGGAGCTGCTTTGGAGATGTAGTCGTTGTGGCTCATCCAGCAGATGGTTTTTTCGGATACGTTCTCAAACAGTGCGGAACTGGTATCTACAGTTACCTCAATTTTTCCATATTCTCTGACCGGTGCTACTTCTACTTTTCCGCCGAGCAGATGCATCATCAGCTGTGATCCGTAGCAGATGCCGAGGATCGGGATTCCAAGTTCAAAAATTTCTTTTGTATAAGTCGGGGAATCCGGCAGATATGCGCTGTTCGGGCCGCCGGTGAAGATAATACCTTTCGGCTGAATTTCTTTGATCTTTTCGATGTCTGTTTTGTAAGAATAAATCTCACAGTAAACGTTGCACTCACGTACACGTCTTGCAATTAACTGATTGTACTGACCGCCAAAATCAAGTACGATAACCGTTTCTCTTTTCAAGAACGTTCCCTCCTGTTTTTTCTTCTGTGCATGATGAACTACATGCGTTTTTTGGGTTTGATGCTAATTATAGTAAAGAAACCGTAAAATTTCAACCCCTGAAGTACAGGAATCGTTGTTCTTTTCGCTGTACTTCGGAGGTTTTTCTTTTTTTCGGGTCCTTATTCTCCGATGGTGATGGTGTAGCCTGCCTGGAAGGTTTCCCCGGCTTTCAGGTGCTGTTCGCCGTATTTGTCTTTTAATTCGCCGTCAAAGCCGACGTTGTCGCAGCGGCCGATCCATGGCTCGAGGCACACGAACGGGGCATCTGCTTTTGGCTTGGACCATACGCCGACGCTCGGGAAGCCTTTGCAGGTGAGAGTGACATACGGTTTTCCATCAACTTCTACGCCGACGCGCTCGACCTGGGTGTTGTCGAAGATCAGGGCGTCCTCGTCGAAAAGAGTTCTGGTGTACGGGATTCTGCCGTCCTGAAGTTTCAGTTTTCTCGGATGTGCGACATCGACGCCTGCTGTTTCCGGGTCGATCAGGACGTATTCGAGTTCGGTCTCGGTGTGGTTTTCCAGGCCTTTGTTGAAGACGATGTCATACTGTTCCGGAATCATGAATGCAGGATGTCCGCCGACGGAGAAGTACATGTCATCATCACCGGTGTTTTCTACGTTCCAGGTTATGGTCAGGGTTCTGCCGGAGAGTTCCTGGGTTACGGTGAAGGCAAAATCGAACGGGTAGACTTTTTGGGTTTCTTCGGTCGATACCAGGCGGTGTACTGTTTTGTTTTCGGTGTTTTCGATGCACTCGAATTCGTTGTCGCGGGCGAAACCGTGCTGGCCCATCGGGTATTTGACTCCTTTATGGGTGTAGAAGCCGCCGTTTACTTTTCCGACGAACGGGAACAGGACCGGTGCGTGGCGGTTCCAGAAGGCCGGATCGCCGATCCAGACTGCCTCACGGTCAGCCGCTTTATCGTAGATGCTGCTAAGTTCTGCGCCGTGATCGCTGATCTGCACGCGCAGGTTTTCGTTTTCCATGGTTCTCATACTCTGTTTCCCCCTGTTTTCTTTCATTTTTTGTAACTATTCAGAGCCATGCGAAATTGCATGGCGCTGAATAGTTACCATTTTTAGAATTTATTCCGGATAGACGAGACGGGATTCATCAATTCCGTACAAAACCTCATCCAGGTATTTTTTGCCAAGGTAATTTGCCATGGACAGATTCATATCCAGATAGTTTCCGCAGTCTTTCGGGGATGCACCCGGGACTTCGCCCTTGAAATCGCGGATAAATTCATACATTTCTATTACGAGTGAAACGATATCTTTCGAGCTGTAATCACCGGCCAGCAACAGGTAGAATCCTGTACGGCAGCCCATTGGACCGAAATATACGGTTTTATCTTTCCACTCTTCGTGATTACGCAGGAAGGTTGCGCCAAGATGCTCGATGGTGTGGACCTCAGCGGTATTCATAACAGGCTCATCGTTTGGAGATGTCATGCGCAGGTCAAAGGTTGTGATGACGCTGTCACCCACGTGATCTTTTCTTGAAACGTAGACGCCTGGTTTAAGTTTGATATGGTCGATCGTAAAGCTTGCAATTTTTTCCATGACTGGTATTTTCCTTTCTTTCTGTCCTTTAATAGCTGCGGAGTTCATCATCGGTATCCGCAGTGTTTTCGATGGATTTGATGATGAGATCATAACTATAGGCATCGCTTACTTTTACAGTGACGCGGTCGCCGACTTTATGACCCAGAATGGCTTTTCCTAATGGCGAGTCGATACTGACGTATCCTTTGAGAGAATTACCACGAACGGTGGTGACAAGTTTGTAGGTTTCTGTCTCATCATCTTCTTCGATGTAAACCTGGACGGTATTGTTGATGCCGACTTCGTCGTCCTTTGAGGTATCTGAAATAACGTGGGCGGTTTTGATCATTTTTTCCAGATAGCGGATGCGGCTTTCGTTGCGGTTTTTGTCCTGTTTTGGCAGCTTTGTATTCAAAGTTTTCGCTGAGATCGCCCTGAGCACGGGCTTCTTTTACAGCCTCGAGTTCTTTTGGACGGACAACCAGTTTTCGGTAGTCGATTTCTTCCTGCATTTTTTTAATATCGTTTTCGGTCAGTTTATCATACATGATTTTTCTACCTCTTTTCTTGTGAGGTTATTTTAGCACAGAATACGGTAAATTGGAAGTAGGAAGACAGCCACGGTAGAATCACTTTCTTACGCACCGGAACAGCAAATGTTCCGGTGCTGAATGAACTATAACGGTTCACTCAGCCGTGTCGCTTGGTTTTGAAGGCGGAGTTCCTTTGTTGTCGCTGTTATTTGGCATTTTTCCACCTTCGGGATCGCTCATCGTTTTAACAGACCGGGTTC
>ENA-OQIX01000257-OQIX01000257.1-human-gut-metagenome-genome-assembly--contig:-NODE-257-length-11241-cov-2.331564_pt1 | contig 11241 bp, 15 predicted proteins | sample MGYA00242591_ERZ504756 | MGnify/ENA primary metagenome ERZ504756 (study PRJEB26092, sample SAMD00036369) | human gut metagenome | host: Homo sapiens | study: EMG produced TPA metagenomics assembly of...
GAGGCAGGTCTTCTTGACAAGAGACGTACACAGGCAATCGTTCAGGCATGTGATGAGATTCTTGAAGGAAAGTTTCGTGAGGATTTTATCGTTGATCCGATTCAGGGTGGTGCAGGAACTTCTTTAAATATGAATGCAAATGAGGTTATTGCAAATAGAGCAATTGAGATTCTAGGCGGAAAGAAGGGCGATTATTCCGTTGTTAATCCAAATGATCATGTTAACTGCGGACAGTCTACAAATGATGTTATTCCAACAGCAGGAAAGATGACATCACTTCGCCTGTTAAAGAAGCTTAAAAAGCAGCTGCTTCGTCTTCACAGTGCTTTAGAGCAGAAGGCAGATGAGTTTGATGGCGTTATCAAAATGGGAGAACACAGCTGCAGGATGCAGTTCCGATTCGTCTGGGACAGGAATTTAAGGCATATTCGGTAGCAATCATGCGTGATATCCACAGAATGGATAAAGCAATGGATGAAATGCGGACTCTTAATATGGGAGGTACTGCTATTGGAACAGGAATTAATGCAGATGAGGGCTATCTGAGAAGAATTGTTCCAAATCTCACTGAAATATCGGGAATGGACTTTATACAGGCTTTTGATCTGATTGATTCCACTCAGAATCTGGATCCATTTGTAGCCGTTTCCGGTGCTGTGAAAGCATGTGCGGTAACTCTTTCCAAAATGTCAAATGATCTCCGTCTGATGTCCTCCGGTCCACGTACTGGTTTTGGGGAGATTAATCTTCCGGCAAAACAGAATGGTTCCTCTATTATGCCAGGTAAAGTTAATCCGGTTATTCCTGAAGTAGTGAATCAGGTTGCTTTTAATATTATTGGTAATGATGTTACCATTTACCATGGCTGCAGTAGGCTGGTCAGCTGGAATTAAATGCGTTTGAGCCGATATTTCTATTGCATGTTCCAGTCTATCGATACTCTTGGCTATGCAGTCCAGACATTGGTGGATAATTGTATTGTAGGAATTACGGCAAATGAAGAAAGATGCCGTTATCTGGTAGAAAACAGTGTAGGTATTATCACTGCAATCAGCCCCCATCTTGGATATCAGAAGGCTGCGGATATTGCAAAAAAGGCAATTAAGACAGGCGAATCTGTAAGAAGTCTGATTCTGAAAGAAAAGCTTATGGACGAGGATGAACTTAATCGCATTCTGGATCCGATCCATATGACGGAACCTGGTATTTCCGGAAAAGATTATCTTATAAAAAAAATAAGAAAAAAACAAGGCGGGGAAAATTTTACCCGTCCTGTAAAATACGTCTGGACACATATCATATATAAATATGATTTTTATATTTTTGAATTATTCGATTGATTTCAACTGGATTAGAACAGACCTGTGATCTTACCTGTCTCGTCTACGTCGATTCTCTCAGCAGCCGGAACTTTAGGAAGACCTGGCATTGTCATGATCTCGCCTGTAAGAGCTACGATGAATCCTGCACCAGCGGAAATCTTCAGGTTACGTACTGTAACTTCGAAGTCAGTAGGAGCACCCAGTTTAGTCTGGTCATCTGTTAAGCTGTACTGTGTCTTAGCTACACAGATCGGGCAGTTGCCAAAGCCAAGAGCTTCTAACTGTTTCGCCTGTTTCTGAGCGTTAGCTGTCAGAACTACTTTCTTACCGCCATATACTTTCTGAACGATCTGGTTCAGTTTGTCTTCGATAGAACCTTCCAGTTCATATGCATAGGAGAAGTCGTTTGGTTCTTCAACAAGACGGATAACTTCTTCTGCAAGTTTGATTCCGCCTTCGCCGCCTTTTGCCCATACTTCAGAAAGAGCAACGTTAACGCCCAGTTCTTTACATTTAGCTTCTACAAAGTCAAGCTCTGCTTTTGTATCTGTAGGGAATGCGTTGATAGCAACAACACATGGAAGTTTGTATACGTTTTTGATGTTGGAAACGTGTTTTAACAGGTTCGGGATACCTTTTTCAAGAGCTTCCAGGTTTTCATTGTTAAGGTCAGCTTTAGCAACGCCGCCGTTGTATTTCAGGGCACGTACTGTAGCTACGATTACAACTGCGCTTGGTTTTAAACCAGCCATACGGCATTTGATATCAAGGAATTTCTCAGCACCAAGGTCAGCACCGAAACCAGCTTCTGTGATTGCATAATCAGCAAGCTTCATAGCCATCTTTGTAGCTGTTACAGAGTTACATCCATGAGCGATGTTTGCGAATGGTCCGCCATGTACGATTGCAGGAACGTGTTCCAGAGTCTGTACAAGGTTTGGTTTCAGAGCATCTTTTAACAGGGCTGTCATAGCGCCTTCTGCGTGAAGGTCACCTGCTGTTACAGGTTTCTGCTCGGAAACTTTTCCGTATGTATATCCGATGATGATCTTGGATAATCTTTCTTTCAGGTCTTTGATGTCGCTTGCAAGACAGAGAACTGCCATGATTTCAGATGCAACTGTGATGTCGTATCCGTCTTCACGAGGCATACCGTTTGTCTTTCCGCCAAGACCATCTACTACGTTACGAAGCTGACGGTCGTTCATATCTACACATCTTCTCCATGTGATCTTACGTGGGTCGATGTTTAATGCATTGCCCTGGAAGATATGGTTATCGATCATAGCTGCCAGTAAGTTGTTAGCTGCGCCAATGGCATGGAAGTCACCTGTGAAGTGAAGGTTAATATCTTCCATAGGAACAACCTGTGCATATCCGCCGCCTGCTGCACCACCTTTTACACCGAATACCGGTCCTAAGGATGGCTCACGAAGAGCTACCATAACACTCTTGCCAAGTCTCTGCATACCATCTGCAAGACCTACAGTAGTAGTAGTTTTACCTTCTCCTGCTGGAGTTGGGTTGATAGCTGTAACGAGGATTAATTTTCCGTCCTTCTTATCACTTTCTTTCTAGAAGATTGTAGTCGATTTTTGTCTTTGTATTTTCCGTTACTGCTCCAGATATTTGTCGTCAATACCTGCTTTCTCTGCGATCTGAGTAATTGGAAGCATCTCGCATTCCTGTGCAATTTCAATGTCTGATTTGAATCCCATAATTGTTTTTCTCCTTTCGTTTCCGCATAACATGAAAAACTTCTGTTGCTGTTCACTCCGCGATCAGCAACAATTATTAATTGAAAGAAGTATTGGCCGGTCTGTCTGGTATTCCTGATTTCTGCCCTGAAAGTTATAAAAAAAGGCCAGTATCTGAATATTTCAAATACTGCCCAGACGGTCGGCTCCCACAAACCTCCGACTCCACGTGGTTTGCACTCCACTCTTTCCGTCAGTACTCGAAGGTTCTTTCAATTGATGAATACAATATATCATTTTGAGAAAAAAATGTCAAGAAAATTTTTGTTGAAACGTCAAAAAATGTGAGTAAACTGGATAAAAGTTGTGCAAATTGATAAGAGAAGAGAATCGTAATCCCTGGTAATGAAAGAAAATACGTTTTCTCAAGGGAAGAAATTGTTAAAAAATAAACACATTTTTCCCTGATAAATGAAGAAAAATATAAAAAGCGGGTAAAGACTGTGCAAAATATGGAAAATGGAATTGACAACAGTTCAGAAGATATGTTATTCTCATCTTTAGTATGAAAAGACACTATCGTTTTCATGCAAATATTTGCTCACATTCAGAGACAGTTTCTGAATGTTAAGCCATACGGACAGGCGGGGCAGTTGCCGGGTGGGAGACACCACATTATTGATTGAGTTAGAAGCTCAAATTTTATAAGTTGATTACTTTATAATAATCAGTGCGTAAGCACACATCATCTTGTGAAACGGTCAATAAGAGCATAGCATATATTTGCCAGCGATTGAAGACGACAGCAGTCATGAATATTTCAGAATACGGGAACAGGCACAGGATACAGACGGATTTATACGGGAAATCCGGTTAGTATATAAAGAGACAGAGCCTGAGAAATTCTATAAATCATGAGAGGAGCAGATGGTGAATGAACTTATCTGCTTCTTTTTTTGTGCAGATATAGCAAATATAAAGGATATGGTTGGAGATAAACGCTTTGCGGGGATGTGTCTCACATGCGTTCGACTTGAATATATAGAGAAATAATTGAATCATTGTGCCGGTTTGAGGCAGTATACAATTGCTGAATGATAGAACTGTATTTGCCGGTACATGACGACAGGAAAAGAGGAACATGTCAAATGGATTATGAAAGACAACAGCATGCGCCCATATATGAAGCACTGGAACGTTTCCGAAAGAAGAGAGTCGTTCCCTTTGATGTGCCGGGACATAAAAGAGGAAGAGGAAATCCGGAGCTTGCACAGTTGCTGGGAGAGAAATGTGTGGGGCTGGATGTTAATTCTATGAAGCCGCTGGACAATCTCTGCCACCCGGTTTCGGTGATCAGAGAAGCGGAGGAGCTTGCAGCAGATGCTTTTGGCGCAGCGCATGCATTCCTTATGGTAGGAGGAACCACATCTGCAGTGCAGAGCATGATCCTGTCTGTCTGCAAGGCAGGGGATAAGATCATTCTGCCGCGAAATGTACATAAAAGTGCCATCAATGCCCTGGTACTGTGCGGTGCAATTCCGGTTTATGTAAACCCGGAGGTGAATGCGCAGCTGGGCATTTCCCTTGGCATGGAAGTCAGTCAGGTGGAGAAGGCTATGGATGAGAATCCGGATGCGGTGGCAGTTCTTGTAAATAACCCTACCTATTATGGAATCTGTTCGGATCTGCGGACTATCGTAAAGAAGGCTCATGCAAGAGGAATGAAGGTGCTGGCAGATGAGGCTCATGGAACCCATCTTTATTTCGGCAGAAACCTTCCTGTATCCGGAATGGCGGCAGGTGCTGACATGCGGCAGTTTCCATGCACAAATCCGGCGGAAGTCTGACACAGAGTTCGCTGCTGCTTTTGAATAAGAGTATGAATGCAGAGAAAGTGCGCCAGATCATCAATCTGACTCAGACCACAAGCGCTTCTTATCTTCTGTTGTCCAGTCTGGATATCTCCAGAAGAAATCTGGCACTCAGGGGAGAGGAATCCTTTGAAAAGGTTGCAGGGATGGCGCAGTATGCCAGAGAGGAGATCAATGAGATCGGCGGTTATTATGCATATGGTATGGATCTGATCAATGGAACCAGTGTTTTTGATTTTGATGTTACAAAACTCTCCATTTATACACTGGGAAATGGGCTGGCAGGTATTGAAGTTTATGATCTTCTCAGAGATGAATATGATATTCAGATCGAGTTTGGAGATATCTGTAATATTCTGGCTTACATTTCCATCGGAGACAGGCTTCAGGATATTGAGAGACTGGTAGGGGCATTGGCTGATATTGAACGTCTGTATAAGAAGGACAGCACAGGTATGCTTTCCGGGGAATATATCGCACCTGCAGTGGTGGCGTCTCCACAGCAGGCATTTTATGCGGAGAAAGAATCTCTGCCCATGGAACAGGCGGCAGGCAGGATCAGCGGTGAATTTGTTATGTGTTATCCTCCGGGAATCCCGATTCTTGCTCCTGGAGAAATGGTGACACAGGAAATTGTAGAATACATTCTTTATGCAAGAGACAAAGGCTGTTCCATGCAGGGAATGGAGGATCCGAAGGTAGAACATCTTCAGGTCCTGAAAGGGGGTATCTGATCATGGAATTATGGTATTCCGAGTTCCATACAGGAAATGTAAAGCTTTCTGTCCGGATTAACCGACAGTTATTTTCAGGGGAAAGTGAATTTCAGAGAATCGATGTGTTTTGAGTCTGAAGAATTTGGAAGATTTGTGGCTCTGGACGGTGAGATCGTATTCTCTGATAAAGATGAATTTATTTATGATGAGATGGTTACGCATGTGCCAATGACAGTACATCCCAATGTAAAAAATGTTCTGATCATCGGCGGCGGTGACGGTGGAGTTGCCAGAGAACTGATCCATTATCCACAGATTGAGAGCATTGATGTGGTGGAATCCGATAAAATGTTTGTGGATGTATGTGCGGAGATGTTTCCGGATATTGCCCAGGGACTGAAGGATGAGAGAGTCAACATTTATTATGAAGACGGCCTTCGGTTCCTGCGGAATAAAAAGGCCAGATATGACCTGATCATCAATGATTCCACAGATCCGCTGGGACATACAGAGGGACTTTTTACAAAGGAATTCTACGGAAGCTGTTATAAGGCTCTCAGAGATGACGGAATCATGGTTTATCAGCATGGAAGTCCTTTTTATGATGAGGATGAGGTGGAATGCAGAAAGATGCACAGAAAGGTTTTCCGGTCATTTCCGGTGAGCAGGGTTTATCAGGCACATATCCCTACCTGTCCCTCGGGATACTGGCTTTTTGGATTTGCATCAAAGAAATATCATCCACTGGAAGATTTCAGGCCGGAGAGGTTTGATAATCTTAATATAGAAACATGGTATTATACAACAAACCTTCACAGAGGAGCATTTATGCTTCCAAAATATGTAGAAGATTTACTGGAAGAGGAGGAAAACAGTTTATGAGCAGATTATTGGTAATCGGATGTGGTGGGGTAGCTTCAGTGGCAATTCGCAAATGCTGTCAGAACAGCGATGTTTTTACAGAGATTATGATCGCAAGCAGGACAAAGGAAAAATGCGATGCACTCAAAGAGAAGATTGAAAGTACAACGAAGACAAAATTGAGACAGCAAAGGTAGATGCGGATAATGCAGCAGAGGTCGCAGAATTGATCAGAGCCTATAAGCCGGATGCTGTCCTGAATGTGGCACTTCCATATCAGGATCTTACCATCATGAATGCATGTCTGGAAGCCGGTGCGGATTATATTGATACTGCCAATTATGAAGCAGAGGATACAGAAGATCCCACATGGCGTGCAATCTACGAAAAGAGATGTAAAGAAAAAGGCTTTACTGCATATTTCGATTATTCCTGGCAGTGGGCTTATGATGAGAAATTTAAGGAAGCAGGACTGACTGCTCTTCTGGGAACCGGTTTTTGATCCGGGTGTTACCAGTGTATTCAGTGCTTATGCCTTGAAGCATTATTTTGATGAAATCCATACCATTGATATTCTGGACTGTAACGGCGGTGATCATGGATATCCTTTTGCCACAAACTTTAACCCGGAGATCAATCTTCGAGAGGTTTCCGCAAATGGTTCCTACTGGGAAGACGGACATTGGGTAGAAACAGAGCCTATGGAATTTAAATCTGTCTACGATTTCCCTGAGGTAGGAAAGAAGGATATGTATCTTCTTCATCATGAAGAGATTGAATCACTGGCAAAAAATATTCCGGGAGTACAGAGGATCCGTTTCTTTATGACATTTGGACAGAGCTATCTGACACATATGAAATGTCTGGAAAATGTAGGAATGCTTTCCACCGCACCTGTGGAATTTAATGGACAGGAGATCGTGCCGATCCAGTTTTTGAAAGCTCTTCTGCCGGATCCTGCATCTCTGGGTCCGAGAACAGTGGGTAAAACAAATATCGGCTGTATTTTCACAGGTGTTAAGGACGGAAAAGAGAAAAGTATTTATATTTATAATGTATGTGATCATCAGGAATGCTATAAAGAGGTGGAATCCCAGGCAATCTCCTATACAACAGGTGTTCCGGCTATGATCGGTTCCATGATGGTAGTGACCGGACAGTGGAAGAAGCCGGGTGTATTTAATGTGGAAGAATTTGATCCGGATCCATATATGGAAGCACTGAACAAATGGGGACTTCCATGGAAAGTCTGCGAAGATCCTGAACTGGTAAAGGTCTGGAAAGCCAATGAAGATTGATCAACTGCAAACTCCCTGCTATGTGATCGATGAGAAGAAGATGCGGGAGAATCTGGAGATTTTGAAAAAAGTCCAGGAGGATACCGGGTGTAAGATCCTTCTGGCGCAGAAAGCGTTTTCCGGCTTTGCTCTGTATCCCATGATCGGAAAATATCTGGCAGGTACCACTGCCAGCGGTCTGTTTGAGGCAAGGCTTGGATATGAAGAGATGGGGAAAGAGAATCATGTTTTTTCCCCTGCTTACCGTACAGAAGATATAGAGGAACTGGATCATATCTGTGACCATATTATCTTTAATTCCACAGCACAGCTGAAGAAATTTAAAGAAGTGTGTACCGGAGCCAGTCTGGGACTCCGTATTAATCCGGAATGCTCCACTCAGGGGGATCATGCGATCTATGATCCCTGTGCGCCGGGTTCCAGGCTGGGGGTTACCAGAGAGAACTTTGACGTGGAATGTCTGAAATGGATCGACGGACTGCATTTTCATACGCTCTGCGAACAGAATGCGGATGACCTGGAGAAAACATTGCAGGCGGTAGAGGAGAAGTTTGGAGAATTTCTGTCTGAGGTTTCCTGGCTGAATATGGGCGGCGGACATCATATTACCAGAGAGGATTATGATGTAAAGCTCCTGGAAAAATGTATTCAGCATATGAAGGAAACCTATGATCTGGATATTTATCTGGAGCCCGGGGAGGCTGTTGCCCTGAATGCCGGATATCTGGTGACAGAGGTTATGGACATTGTGGAAAATGAGATCAGAACGCTGATTTTGGATGCTTCTGCAGCCTGCCATATGCCGGATGTGCTGGAGATGCCCTATCGTCCGCCTCTTAAGGACAGCGGGGAAGCAGGGGAGAAGGCATATACCTACCGCTTATCTTCCTGCACCTGCCTGGCAGGAGATGTAATCGGAGATTATTCCTTTGACAGAGAGATCCGGATCGGGGACAAGCTGTATTTTATGGATATGGCGATTTATTCTATGGTGAAGAATAATACATTTAACGGTATGCCGCTGCCGGATATTGCGGTTATGCATGAGAACGGAGAGTGTGAGGTTATCAGACATTTCGGATACGAAGACTTTAAGAGCCGGCTTTCCTGATATCTGCCGGGCTATCAAAGAAAAGGAGACAGACATGGAAGTTACAGAGAAGAACAGAACAAAATATCGTATGCCCGGAGAATTTGAGCCTCATGAGGGATGTGTGATGATCTGGCCGGAACGTCCCGGTTCCTGGAATTATGGGGCAAGGGAAGCACAGAAAGCATTTGTGAAAGTTGCAGAGGCTATTGGAGAGAGCGAAAAGGTGTATATGCTGGTTTCCAAAGCTCAGATGGAGAATGCAAAGAATCAGCTTGGGAATGTTTCCGGTGTGACTTTGCTGGAATGCGAGACAGATGACGCCTGGGCCAGAGATGTGGGAGCAACCATGGTTCTGGATGAGAAAGGGGCGGTCTGTGGAGTTGACTGGCAGTTTAATGCCTGGGGAGGAGACTTTGATGGACTTTACCGGAACTGGGAGAAGGACGACAGGGTGGCTGCCTTTATCTGCAGGACTCTTGGTTGTCCATGTCTGGATGCCAGACCTTTTGTGCTTGAGGGCGGTTCCATCCATTCTGACGGAGAGGGGACTCTGATCGTTACAGAGGCCTGTCTTCTGAGTCAGGGACGCAATCCTCAGATGAGCAGGGAACAGATAGAGGAACAGTTGAAGTACTGGCTCGGTGTCCACAAGATTATCTGGCTTCCATGTGGAATCTATCAGGATGAAACCAATGAGCATGTGGATAACGTGTGCGCTTTTGTAAGGCCCGGAGAGGTTGTGCTTGCATGGACAGAGGATGAGACAGATCCGCAGTATGCCATGTCTCTGGCTGATCTGAAGGTGCTGGAACAGGAAACAGATGCAAAAGGCAGAAAATTTAAGATTCATAAGCTTCCGATTCCTCAGAAACCGGTCTGCCTTACCCAGGAAGATGTGGATGGCTTTGTGTTTGAAGAGGGAGAAGACGAACGGGAAGCAGGAGAACGGATGGCTGCCAGTTACGTGAATTTCTATATTTCCAATGGAGGGATCATCCTTCCACAATTTGGGGATGAAAATGACAAAAGGGCAGTGGAGATTCTGCAGAAGTGTTTTCCTGAAAGAAGGATTTATCCCATTGATGCCAGAGCCATCATTGTCGGCGGTGGAAATATTCACTGTATTACCCAGCAGATTCCCGGAAAAAATATCTGACCCTGATGCAGAAAACTTTGAGAGTCATGTGTTTGAGGGGTATTACCTGAAAGTTATGAAAAAACTTACTTATGTAAACAGGAGCAGGAGGAACAGACAGGATGAGAAATGTAACAGTGGCAGCAGTTCAGATGAAATGCAGTAAAAGTGTGGAGAAAAATATTGCCATGCAGAGGAACTGGTGCGTCAGGCAGCAGCAAAGGGAGCTGAGATTGTCTTCTTCCGGAGCTTTTTGAACGGCCCTATTTCTGCCAGGAGCGCAGATATGAGTATTATGAATATGCGCAGACTGCAGAGGAAAACCCTGCAGTGCGTCATTTCAGCAGGGTAGCGGCAGAGCTGGGGATTGTGATCCCGGTCAGCTTTTATGAAAAAGAGGTCAATAATACTTATAACAGCGTTGCGGTTCTGGATGCAGATGGAAAGAATCTCGGTATTTATCGGAAAACACATATTCCGGATGACCATTATTATCAGGAAAAATTCTATTTCACACCGGGAGATACCGGCTTTAAGGTTTTTGATACCAGATTTGGAACCATTGGAGTTGGAATCTGCTGGGATCAGTGGTTCCCGGAAACGGCAAGATGTATGGCACTGCAGGGCGCAGAGCTTCTCTTTTATCCCACTGCCATCGGAAGTGAACCCATCCTGGAATGTGACAGTATGGAACACTGGAGAAGATGTATGCAGGGACACGCTGCCTCCAACCTGATCCCTGTGATCGCTGCCAACAGAATCGGTGAGGAAACAGTAGAGCCATGTCCGGAAAACGGAATGCAGAAATCTGCTCTTAATTTTTACGGCTCTTCTTTTATCACAGACAACACAGGTGCTCTCTGTGCAGAACTGCCCGGAGGGGAAGAGGGGGTGCTTGTAAGCACTTTTGACCTGGATGCATTAAAGGCAGACAGACTGAACTGGGGACTTTTCAGAGACCGCAGACCGGAGATGTATGCAAAAATTTCCGGAAAATGACGAAAGCAGGAGAATCCGGGTGGATTTGCAGTGTTATTTCCAAAACGATATATGTGTTTATAAGAATTTCATAAAAAGTTTATGATTATATTAGTTGCTACCTGCGGTATATATGGTAAAATAAGAGTACGAACGTTACTGATAACGGAGCGAGCAGTAGAGTTTTGACATGTATTTCTGGCAAAAATGGAGTGTAAAAGATGAACAGAAAAGAATTTTTAGGAATACCTGAGAAGCCAGCTTGCGGTC
>ENA-OQIX01000262-OQIX01000262.1-human-gut-metagenome-genome-assembly--contig:-NODE-262-length-11172-cov-2.386962_pt1 | contig 11172 bp, 15 predicted proteins | sample MGYA00242591_ERZ504756 | MGnify/ENA primary metagenome ERZ504756 (study PRJEB26092, sample SAMD00036369) | human gut metagenome | host: Homo sapiens | study: EMG produced TPA metagenomics assembly of...
TCTACTATCCCGCGAGGTGTTTTGGCACGTAAGTACCAAAATCCCGAGACATACAAGCCAAAATGCCATCACCGCAGGTGATTTTTAATGCATTTTGGCTCGTAACTGTGAAGGTACTGAACAGTTATGAACAAATAATAATTATACAAGTATATAAGGAGGAACCAAGGTGGCACAGCAGAAGCAGGAACAGGATTTAAACCAGTTACTGAAGGTACGTCGCGATAAACTGGCAGATCTTCAGGCTAATGGAAAAGACCCATTTCAGATCACAAAGTTTAATCAGACTCATCACTCAATGGAAGTGAAGAGTCTTTATGAAGCACATGAGGCAGAACTTCTCAAAGATCGTGCAGAAGTAGATGTAACAGGTCTTGATGAAGAACAGGCAAAGGAAGCTGTTAAGAAAGATTACGAAGAGAGAAGAGAAATCATGGACGCAAGCCCGATCCACGTAGCGATCGCAGGCCGTATGATGTTCAAGAGAGTTATGGGTAAGGCTTCTTTCTGCAATATCCAGGATTTACAGGGAAATATTCAGGTATATGTAGCAAGAGATGCGATCGGAGCAGATTCTTATGCAGATTTTAAGAAATCCGATATCGGTGATATCTTCGGACTGGAAGGTTTTGCATTCAGAACAAGAACAGGTGAGATTTCTATCCATGCAGAAAGCATGACTCTTCTTTCCAAGAGCTTACAGATTCTTCCTGAGAAATTCCATGGACTGACAGATACAGATATGCGTTATCGTCAGAGATATGTAGACCTTATCATGAATCAGGACAGCAAGAACGTATTTATCAAACGTTCCCAGATTCTGAAAGAAATCCGTAACTTCCTTGCAGACCGTGACTTCATGGAAGTGGAAACTCCGATGCTGGTTGCAAATGCAGGCGGTGCTGCAGCAAGACCGTTTGAAACTCATTATAATGCACTGAACGAAGATGTTAAGCTTCGTATTTCTCTTGAGCTTTATCTGAAGAGACTGATTGTTGGTGGTCTTGAGAGAGTTTATGAGATCGGACGTGTATTCCGTAATGAAGGTGTAGATACCCGTCATAATCCGGAGTTTACTCTGATGGAGCTTTATCAGGCATATACAGATTATGAAGGCATGATGGAACTGACTGAGTCTATGTTCCGTTATCTGGCAGAGAAGGTTTGTGGTTCTGCGAAGATTTCCTACAATGGTATCGAGATCGACCTCAGCAAACCTTTTGAACGTCTGACCATGAATGATGCGATCAAGAAATATGCAGGAATTGACTTTGATGAAGTTGCAGATGATGAAGCAGCTAAGAAGCTTGCAGATGAGCATCATATTGAATATGAAGAACGTCATAAGAAGGGTGATATCATCAACCTGTTCTTCGAGGAATACTGTGAAAAAGAACTGATCCAGCCAACATTTATCATGGATCATCCGATCGAGATTTCTCCGCTGACAAAGAAGAAACCTTCTGATCCGAATAAGGTAGAGCGTTTCGAGCTGTTCATTAATACATGGGAAATGTGTAACGCATATTCCGAGCTCAATGACCCGATTGACCAGAGAGAGCGTTTCAAAGCACAGGATGCTCTTGCTGACGCAGGAGATGAGGAAGCGAACCACACAGATGAAGACTTCCTGAATGCACTGGAGATCGGTATGCCGCCTACAGGTGGTATCGGATACGGAATCGATCGTCTGGTTATGCTGCTTACAGACAGCCAGGCAATCCGTGACGTACTGCTGTTCCCGACAATGAAGTCACTGGACGCTAAGAAGGGCGAGGCGAAAGCTGAAAAAGCTGTTGCCGCAGAGGTAAAAACAGAGGAAAAAACTACAGAAAAAGTTGATTTTTCTAATGTGAAAATTGAGCCGCTCTTTGAAGAAATGGTTGACTTTGACACTTTCAGCAAGTCCGATTTCCGTGCCGTGAAGATAACGAGGCATGTGAGGCGGTTCCGAAGTCAAAGAAGCTTCTGAAATTCATTCTGAATGACGGAACAGACCGGAAACGCACGATTTTAAGCGGTATTCACGAATATTATGAACCAGAAGAACTGATTGGAAAGACAGCAATCGCAATCGTAAATCTGCCCCCAAGAAAGATGATGGGCATTGATTCCGAGGGTATGTTGATTTCAGCAGTACATGAGGAAGATGGCAGAGAGGGATTAAATCTGTTGATGGTAGATGATAGGATTCCGGCGGGAGCGAAGCTGTATTAAATTTTTGAGAAAGACTCAAAAAATAGGCTTTTTGTTGTAGAGTACGACAAGAGTACGACAAATTAAACTTTCTTAGCGGGCTAAAATAAATGAATTTAAATAGTCCACATGAAACCAAATTAATATTTAGTACTGTAAGGACACTTTTCTAAAAGAGATTTTAGAGGGGTGTCCTTTTCTGTTATGGTCAAAAAATAAAATCGGAGGAAAGAAAATGACAAAGAACACAGCGTTAAGAGCAGAAAACAACAAAAAGCACGAAGTTATTTTAAAGATAAGAGACATGAAACCTTTTATCATACCTACCTTTTGAAATGCCGGTATCAGGATGTCTACCACAAAGCCCTGGTCTATTGTCTGGGATTATCGGAGGACACAAGAAACCATATCCATCAGATTTATGACTTTAAGACGGGGTGTGTAAAAACGGAATGTCTGCAGGAAGGCTGGCAGACAAGCGGAAGTCAGAGGATTATCCGAATAGCCTTTAACCTGTATACAGACGGAACACCGAGTACCTCCGAGTATGACGATACGGAGGAACAGATTATTGAGACACGGCTTTATTCCGTCAGCGATATATTCTGCACAGGAGATGCTAAGTATTTTTGGGAAGCAATCAAAATCCGTTACCCGGAGTATTGCTGTCCCGTAGATTGGGAGGTTTTCTATGCTGAAAATTAGGCTGCAGGGCACAGTGAAAGATATTCATTGGTTTAAAAGGCATATGGAGAAACACCCGGAAATCCGGGTTCTCCATATGTCAGAGATTTTTTCAAATAAAGGAACGAACCGATATTTTCGCTCATACATAGAAGTGGAAAAGAAAGATAAGAAAGGTAGGTAATAGATATGGGTAAAATTATTGCGGTAGCAAACCAAAAAGGCGGTGTCGGCAAGACAACTACCTGTGTGAATTTAGGAATCGGGTTGGTAAGAGAGGGCAAAAGGGTGCTTCTGGTGGAGGCAGACGCCCAGGGGAGCATGGCGGTAAGCCTGGGAATCCAGGAGCCGGACGAACTGGACGTTACCTTAGTCAATCTCATGGAGAAAATCATCAATGATGAGGACGTGGAACCAGGGGAAGGAATCCTTCATCATGAGGAGGGGATTGACTTTATCCCTGCAAATATTGAGCTTGCCGGACTGGAAACTTCCCTGGTAAATGTGATGAGCCGGGAACAGGTGATGCGGCTATATTTGGACGGCATCCGTGACAGCTATGATTATATTCTGATTGACTGTATGCCCTCCCTTGGCATGATTACGATTAATGCCCTGGTTGCGGCAGATCATGTCCTCATTCCGGTGGAAGCTGCCTATCTGCCCGTAAAAGGGCTTCAACAGTTGATTAAGACCATTGGAAAGGTACATAGGAGGCTGAACCCCAGGCTTTCCATTATGGGAATCCTTTTGACAAAGGTTGACCGGAGGACAAACTTTGCAAAGGATATTGCGGAACAGATTTGGGAGGTTTATGGGAGCCGGATTCACATCTTCGCCAACTGTATTCCGATGTCTGTAAGGGCGGCAGAGACAACCGCAGAAGGAAAAAGCATTTATCTCCATGATCCGAAAGGGATTGTTGCAGACGGGTATCGTTATCTGACAGGGGAGGTACTGGATTATGAAGAGTAAAAGCGCAGAAAAGATTAAACTGACTTCTTATGATGCTCTATTTGGGACAGAAGAAAAAATGTGGAGGGACAGTATACAACTGTTCCCCTGCATATGCTCCATTCCTTTCAGAACCATCCGTTCCGTGTCCTGGACGATGAAAAAAATGCAGGAGACAGTGGAGAGCATCAAACAGCACGGAGTGCTCCAACCGGGGATTGTGCGCCCCTGCAAGGATGGGTATGAAGTGGTAGCAGGACACCGCAGATGGCGGGCATGTGAGCTTGCAGGATTGGAAGAAATGCCAGTGATTATCCGGGACTTGGATGATGATGCGGCAACCGTGCTTATGGTAGATACGAATATCCAGCGGGAGAATCTTCTGCCCAGTGAGAAAGCAAAAGCCTATAAGATGAAATATGAGGCGATGAAACACCAGGGAAGCAAAGGCGGCAAGAATACGGCGGATGCAGTAGGAGAGAAAGCAGGGGACAGCGGGCGGACGGTACAGAGATATATCCGTTTGGCGAATCTGATAGATGCACTGCTGGATTTCGTGGATTCCGGAAAGCTCGCTATGGTAGCCGGGGAACGGCTTTCTTATCTGAACGAAGAAGAACAGGCTTGGGTGTTGGAAGCGGCAGAAAATGCAGATATTTTTCCCTCCCCAAACCAGGCGGCAGAACTGAAAGGACTCAGTGAACAGCAGGAATTGACGGAAGGGAAAGTCTACGGGATTTTGGTAAAAAAGGAAAATAAAGGAGTAAAGGTTACGATTCCCCAAAAGAAACTGCAAAATTATTTTCCGCCAACTTATACCAAAGAAGAGATAGAGGAAGTCGTTTATTCCCTTTTAGAACAATGGAAAAATGGAAAGGAGGGGGAGACAAATGCAGGAAATTCAGTTTGACTATTTTCACGGAATGGAAGCCGAACAGTACAGTTTTTACCGGGTTCCGAAAGTATTGTTTACGGCGGAGTGTTTTAAAACCCTCTCCTGCGAAGCAAAGGTTTTATACGGTCTGATGTTAGACCGTATGAGCCTTAGCATGAAGAACCGGTGGCTGGACGAGGAGGATCGGGTATATATTATCTTTACGGTAGAGGAGATCATGGAGCTGCTCGGATGCGGGCGGCAGAAAGCAATCAAAAATATTGCGGAGCTGGATACCGAAAAGGGGATTGGATTGATTGAAAAAAAGAGGCTAGGACTTGGGAAACCGAATGTCATTTATGTAAAAAACTTTATGCTGAGGGACTGCCCGGAAACAGAGAATAGCAAGGAAGAAGGAGAAAGCGCCGGAAATACGCAGAAGTATGAAAATCAAACTTCAAGAAGTATGAAAAACGGATTTCAGGAAACACCAGAATCGAATTTCCAGAAGTATGAAAATCAAACTTCAGGAAGTATGAAAAATGGACTTCCAGAAGTTCCAGAATCGAACTTCCAGAAGTATGAAAATCAAACTTCAGGAAGTATGAAAAACGGACTTCCAGAAGTTCCAAAATCAAACTGTAATAATACTTGATATTAACAAGACGTGATTTTTAGTGAGACTGAATCTAGTGAGACAGAGGCTTCTATCCCCTCTTATCGATCTCTTTTTTCAGAAACAGCACAGCCGTTCCGGGAGGATATGATAGAGAAGATGGATACATACCGTGCGTTGATACAAAGGAATATTGACTATGAATGCTTTCAGGGCAGGGACAGCCGGGAGCTGGAGGAAGTGGACGAGCTTGTGGAACTGATGGTGGAAGTTATGCTATTGCCGGATGATAGCTCGGTACGGATTGGCGGGGTGGAGAAGCCGGCAGGAATTGTCAAAAACAGGTTTATGAAACTGAATTACTCGCACATGGAGTATGTTCTGTTCAGCCTGCAAAGGAATACGTCGAAAGTAGGAAATATCCGTTCCTATCTGCTGACAACACTTTATAATTCGTCCATGACAATCAGCCATTATTATCAGGCGGAAGTAAACCATGACCTATACGGAGGAAAATGAAATGAGGGGAACTGAATTTTTCAAGAAGGTACTTGTTCCAGTTGGTTCAGCGGCATTGCTTGCAGCACTGTTTTATCCACTTTGTGTGGAAAACAGCCAGTGTGATTATCTGAAATTGTGGATATTCGTAGGGATTCCTTTTGGCGTGCAGAGGATGTTCCTGTGGATCATCCCAAGAGGCTTTGATATTGGAAGCACAGTGGGAATTGTTGCTTTTAACCTGCTGATAGGAGGTGTGATCGGCGGGATTATTCTGACTGGACGTTTGATATTGGCGGCAGGTTATCTTTTGAAAGGAATTATAAAGGTTCTGTTTCATTTTGTGGGAATACACGGATTTCAGGACAGAACTTCATAGTCCAGAAAGGTATAGAAAAATGAATAGAGAATTTGGAAAGCAGCTAAGTCTTTTTTGGAAACTGGCTGCTTTTTTGTGTCTGTGAGTGGAGAAAACTTTGCGCCATGATGTCGCAAAGTGAAAATTTGAAAGAAAGGATGGGACTGTGGTGGAGAGCCGTGTGAGATCACGAGAGCTGGTCGAAATTGGGGAACGTATCCGGCAAAGGAGAAAAGACAGCCATTTATCCCAGGAAGCTTTTGCGGAAAAAGCCGGCATCAGCGTCAACACGGTAAGCCGTATTGAGGGAGGGCAGGCGGCAATGTCTGTAGAAATCTTTTCAAAAATAGTAGCAATTCTGGAGGCAGACGCAAATGAACTGTTGGGGAAAAGTAAGGGAAAATTGCAGGGAAAGCCATATTTGGAAAAGCTATTTTGCCGTATGTGGGAGCTGAAACCCAAAGAGCAGGAAATTGCGCTCCAGACGATGACAGCGCTGATTGAGGGATTGGAAGGGAAAATCCACAAATATGGAGGGGAAAACAGGAAAGTTCCCCATATCTGCTAAGGGAAAATGATTTCCGGGCTGATACACTGAGTACACAACATGCAGGAGCCATGAGAGGAGGGAAAACGTGACAAGAGACGCAAACCTGCGTTATCGGAGAAACTGTCCTTATGACGCAATGGGAGATTATTCTTTCTTGATAGATCAAACCAACCAAAAACGGGATAAGGAAAAGAAAACCGTTGCCAAACAAGACCATGAGGAAACGGTTGGAAGCCAGGATTGAGAACGGACAGGCAGTAAAAGGAGTTTCGGCTCCCGTTAAAAAAAACGGGCGTGTCGGGAATTTTTTTTGCTGCCTTTTCTGGAGTTCCTGATGTTGTTGTCCTCTGACCGCCCGCAGCCTTTGGGCGGAAAGGTGGTTGTAATGCTGACATTACAGGAATTAAAGAAAATGACAGAAAAGCCAGAGGAAAATCAAAAACCTCCGACAGCCAGGTTTTTGATGGAACAGGAAACGCTCCTTGTAAGTAAGGAAATCGGGGAAGGTGTACGGCTTTCTATCTACCGAAACGGTTATGCGGTTTATCGTGTAGGAAGATCTGTGACGGTATTTTCCATTTATGACTGTAACGGCTATAAGTATGAACATGGGGGACAGTCTATTTGGATTGAGGCTCTTTTCTTTGAAGAGAAAGAATGGTATGTGCGCCTGCTGTTGGAGGGAGAGGATCGGCTGGCAAAAAACGGGGAAGCCAAAAGCCGGGAAAAAACATTTTCGTATCATAGCGTTTCTGAAGATTGTGTATTCCTTGCGGATAAAGAACTTACGCCATTGGAGAAATTTATGCAGAAGGAGTATGTACGGGAACTGATGGGGATTCTGACAAAACGGCAGCAAATCATTGTTACGCAGTATTTTTACCAGGAAAAAACCCAAAAAGAGATAGCAAGGGAACTAGGGATCACACAACCTACCGTGTCACAGGCAATCTTAACCGCGATCAAGCGGATGCGGGAAACAGCGGAAAAAAATGGGATAGGAGGGGTAAGTTATGCGAGGTAGACGCCCGAAAGAGAGGAAAAGCTATGTACTGCGGACAAAAGAAGGGACGGTTGTGGAAGTAAACCGGGAGATTTATCTGGAATGGTATCAGTCCAGACGCAGGGAACGCTATCAGTCAGAGAGGAAGCAGAGATATGGCGTGGCAAGCTTAGAAGAAATGCAGGAAAAAGGCGGTTTTCCAACCAGCGCAAAGGACAGCCTGGAAGATACCGTCATCCGAAAGCTATGTATTGAGAAACTCTATGCGGTCATGGAAGAATTAGAGGAAAAGGACGCATATCTTTTGTATTTACTGTTTTTTGAAGAAGCTACAATTAAGGAAGCAGCCCAGCTTTGCGGATGCAGCCGGAAAACCATCTCCAACCGGAAAAAAAGGATTTTAAAAGAATTAAACGAAAAGATGAAGAAGCTGGGAATTATGGGAGGCGCTTTCTGACCAGGATTTTTGAAGAGGAAAAGGTGCAGCCGCTTTGCGTCATAATGGCGTAAAGCGACTGTACCTTTTCCTTATGCTTTCTTTTGGAAACGTATGACAGGGCGCTGTTTTTTCTTTGTCGCTGACGTTTGTTTTTTGCAAAGCAAACACCATATCATTGGTGCGGCGGAAGAATCCAGTATCCCGTTTCCAGCTTATGCCGCATTTACAATGCTGCAAGCCGATAAATTGCTGTTTCATTTTTCTGCCGCAGTTGGGGCATATTTTATTGTTTTTTCCCATTCCGTGTTCTCCCGATGATTTCCATTTCATAGTCCTTAATTCGATTATACCATTTCTGGAGCCATTTCTGAAAAAAATTTTTCTGGATTCCTATATTTCAGCCTTTGAAACATGACATTAGTGAGAGGGTATGGCTGAAAAGCTTTTCCCTTTCGATGAACCTTGACAATTTTATAACCTGTCCAGACGGATACCTGGTATGAGAGTATGCCTTTTTGCGTACCCGACCAGAGAGAACGCTGCGGAAAAGTGACCGGAGCAGGAACGGGTCTGGAAAGAGAACAGGAAAAACGCTCAAAGAATAGATCAGCCTGCATGGGCAGGCTGGATAACAGTAGATACCATGCAGGGAAGCCAGGTAAGCGTGGCTTCCCTGCATTCATGTGCTGTTATTGGCACAAATAGAAGAAAGGGGGAAGGGGCAATGAATATTTAAAATGAGGCAAAGGAACAGTAAGAAAATGAAGAAAGAGAGGGTTTCAGATGAAAGGGAAAGTAAAAAAAGGCACTTTCCGGGCTGTTCGCTTTCCTGACAATTTTCACTTCTGTCATTCAGCCGATGACGCTTTATGCGGCGGAGCCGGAAAAACCGGGCTATGAAGCACAGTATCCGGCTTTGGAACAGGTCATAGAATTGCTGGATCAAGAGGAGATTGTAACAGCGGAAGACTATGAGGTGGAACGGGGAAGCAGTTTTGACGTAACATCTGATTTTTCTGGTTTGAAGATCTCAGATGAAAAAGTCCGGGTAGTTTTCCATGAAGCGAAGAATGAAGCCGGAGAAAACTATGACGGAAACCGGGCAGGTACTTATAAGGCAGTCTATTTTGTCGAGCCAGTCAGCGGACATCCGTCCTATCACATTTGCAGGAATATTATTGTGAAAGAACCAGCAACAGAAAAACAGTCGGAAAAAGTTACCGATCATCTGAGACAGTACAGAGAGCGGAGATTCCGAAAGACGAGGATGAGGAGTTCTAGAACCACAGCCGCAGACGGAGATAGAAACAGAAGTGCCTGCAGAAAAGGAAACGAAACCTGTACCGGACGAGACAGAAGTGCTGACAGAAAAAGATTTGGATGCAGCTTTAAAGGAAGTGGAACAGCAGGAAACCGTAGATGCAGAAAGCGGCTTATCACTTGGAGAGGTACTTTTGCAGGCAACGGAACAGGGCGTGGATATTCAGAAGCTTGATACAGGGGAGAGCGTCAGCTTTACAGCGGTTTCTGCACATACAGGAGCAGCGAGAAACTCCCAGGCAGTCACGATTACCCAGGGAGGATATTACTATTATGCGGACTATGGGCTTGGTTCCTATGTAACATCTCCTTTTACCGTTTCTTTTGGAAACGTAAAGGCAACGGCGTTTTGTATCGAACCATCCAAACCGGGACCGGGAAGCGGTACTTACCAGATACAAAGCTGGAAGGGAACCGGGAGCTGGCAAAAGTATGTTATTACGGAACTGAAGCGGCGGGAAAATCCTATTTTTTCGCCAAACATCATACGGACTTCCCAGAGGGAAAGCGATTTATCGTGACGCATTTGGCGGCTTCTTACGCAAATGGGAGCAGCGATGCTTTTTATGGAACCAATAGCACCGGGCAGGAGCTAGCAATGGAACTATACAATTACGCAGTTGGACAGCCGGATATTCCTGATGTGGAGATGTCCTTTTCAGATGCAGACGTGACCGCCTATGTGGACGGAAACCAACAGCGGACAAAGGAGGTTACGTTCCGTGCGGACAAACAGCAGACGATTACCATGAAACTGCCGGACGGAGTAAAGCTGCACAATGTCAGTACGGGAAAGGTGAGCGCTGCCGGAGCGGATGTGACGATTTCCGGCGGGACAAAATTCTATCTGACCGCTCCGTTGACACAGACACAGGATGTTTCCGGTTCCTGGAAAACAAAAATGCAGGGAAGCATTACCAAGGATTATTCTGCGTATAAGATTACGACGAATACTTCCAGCCAGGACTTGGCGCTGGTCTTTGGTGAGGGAGTGGAAGAGGAAAAGTATGTGAGCTTTTCTGTAAAATGGATTGAACTGGCAAAGGTAAAGGTTACGAAAGTAGATTCTGCACATTCGGATGCGAAACTGGCAGGAGCAGTTTTTGGCATTTATAGTGACAAGGAATGTAAGAATCTGATCACCAAAATGCCTGCAACCGATAAAAACGGTTCTTCTTCCGTAGAAATCATTAAGACACAGGATACGGTATATGTAAAGGAGATCACAGCTCCTGCAGGATACCGGGTAAACACTTCTTCTTATAATGTAAAACTTGTGGCAAACCAGACAAATTCTGTTACCGTGCCGGATCAGGAGCAGTTTGGGGAGCTGACTGTTTATAAAGAAGGAGAAGTCCTGGTAGGGGCAGAGGTGCAGGAAGAGGGCGTAACCTTCCAGTATGAGAAACGCAGGCAGGAAGGAGCTGTTTATGATGTTTATGCAGGAGCAGACATTGTAACCGCATACGGCGCAAAACTATTTGATAAGGGGGATTTAGTAAAAGAACATTTGACTACGGATTCCAGCGGGACAGCCGTTTTGAAGAATCTCCATCTCGGAACCTACCGGATCAAAGAAGTACAGGCACCGGAAAATTTCGTAAATGCCAGGAGGAAAAAACAGTGACGCTTTCCTATGCGGGCAAAATGTAGAAACCGTTTTGAGAGCGACTTTCAGAT
>ENA-OQIX01000263-OQIX01000263.1-human-gut-metagenome-genome-assembly--contig:-NODE-263-length-11168-cov-3.133955_pt1 | contig 11168 bp, 10 predicted proteins | sample MGYA00242591_ERZ504756 | MGnify/ENA primary metagenome ERZ504756 (study PRJEB26092, sample SAMD00036369) | human gut metagenome | host: Homo sapiens | study: EMG produced TPA metagenomics assembly of...
GTTACGGTGATCGAAGCAATCGGAGCACATGCGAAAGGCAGATGCGAGCGAAAAGAACTGGAAACTGTCTGAGAAAGGGATAGTGTCGGTGATGATTGGAATTCAGGATCAGTACTTTGGTACGGAAATCGAGATGACTGGGATCACCAGACAACGGGCTGCAGAAGTTGTAGCAGAACTGTTCGGGACAGAAGCCGTTTATGAAGGTGCGTATTACGGAATATGGTCAGTGATAGATTTGGAAGGGAAAAAGTGGAAATTTATGTCTGATGGGAGCATTGATACACAACGGAAAGTATACGGTCGAACTGTAGACGCAGGCAGAGAATATTCAACAGAGATGGTATCACCGAAATTATCCTATGATGAAATGGGAAAATTACAGGAAGTTGTACGCTGTCTGCGGAGGCATGGAGGTTTTGTCAATGAGTCCTGTGGTCAGCATGTTCATGTAGATGCGGCGAACCATACACCGCAGAGTCTGAAAAATGCGCTGACGATTATGTATGCGAAGGAAGATATTCTGTTCAAAGCACTGAAAGTGCAGGAAAGAAGAGAGTACAGCTATTGTCAGAAGGTGCGTCCGGAGGTTTTGGAGAAGATCCGAAAAATGCCAAACAAATCCATTACAATGGACCGGGTAAGAAATGTCTGGTATGGAGGCAGGGATGGAAGTCATAATCATTATGACAGTACCCGGTATTATGCGTTAAACCTCCATGCTGTATTTTCCAAAGGGACATTGGAGTGGCGCTGTTTTGAAAGTACCCTTCATGCAGGAAAAGTGAGGGCAAACATTACACTGGCACTTGCGATTTCCGCACAGGCGATCAATCAGAGATCCACCCAGATGAAAAAGACACCGATCTCAGAAAACCCGGCGTTTACATTCCGAACGTTTTTGTTGCGGCTCGGATTAATCGGAGAAGAATATAAGAATGTACGGAAACACCTGCTGGTGAATCTGGAAGGTGATCTGGCATGGAGATACGACAAAAGCACGTATGAGTGTCTGAAGAAAAAGCAAAGGACGGAAGACGTCAGATCGAGGTGAGAAAAATAGAAGAGAGATATTATTTTGCTTATGGCAGTAACATGAACCTGGGGCAGATGAGATTCCGCTGTCCGGCTGCGGAAGTGGTTGGAAATGTCCGGCTGGAAGATTACCGGCTGGCATTCCGTGGCAGAGCTCCGGGAAATGGCGTTGCAACTGTGCTTCCGGAAAAAGGAAGCTGTGTGGATGGAGTCTTATGGAAAATCACAGAAGCTTGTGAAAAGAATCTGGATTTTATGAAGGATTTCCGAATTTTTATGGGAAAGAAACCATTCAGGTAAAGGATCAGGCTGGAACTGCAAGGGAAGTATTCGTATACACGATGAACTCCCCTCATAAGGATGTTCCGGCAAGACCATCGAAATTTTATCTGGATGGAATTCTGGAAGGATGTCTGGAAAACGGTTTACCAACAAAGGCAGTGATGGATGCAGTAAAACGCACCAGACAGGAAATGAAAAAAGCAGAAAAGCAATATACAAGATAAATGTTACTGCAGAGGGAGAGCCTTCTGCGGTATTTTACTGAACAATATATTTATTATAGGAAGGGAACACACATGAAGGTGAAGAATTTAAAAACCAGAATCGCAGCCTTTGGACTGGCTGTCCTGATGGGCGTCAGTACCTTAAGTAGTGCCAATGCGTTTGCTGCCGAACAGACGGATGTGGGGCAGGAGGTACAGGCATCCGAACAGGCGGCTACGAGTCAGAAAGAGAAGGCAGTTACGGCAGACGATATCACGAAAGAGATTTCGGATGAAAGATTTGCAGTGGAAACCAGTATGGAAGGAATCCATTATGATGCAGAAAAAGAGGATGTTACGCTTGTCAGCATCCAAGATGAAAAGGGTGGGGAATACCATCCGGACAAAGCCGGAACTTACATTGCCTCTTACATGGTTGTACCAAAGGATCAGAGTGACAGCTATACCATCAGCCGAAAGGTGATCCTGACGGATACGGAAGGTCAGGCACATGCACAGGACAATGGTGGGGAAAAGCAAAAATCAGATACAAAATCTGAAGATGATTCGGACTCGCCTGTGCAGAACTACACGGATGTAGAAGTAGAAGCATCTGGCGAAGATACCTCTGCACAGGCAATCGAAGAACTGAAAGCAGATATTGAAGAGGGGAACGTCATGGTACTGTCTGCAGCTGAAAGAGCAACCAGCAGTGGTTCTACAGTTACGCTGACAAAAGGAAGAACGATTTACTATCCAAGTTATCTTGGAAATTATCTTACTTGTCTGTTTACCGTAAACGGAAAGATCGCATACTGTCTCCAGTCCCAGAAAGCATCCCCACCGAGTGGAAGTTATGTGGCACAGGTATTGGACAGTAACAAGAATCTGCAGAAAGTCCTTTACTATGGCTATGGCGGGGCAGGAGATCTGACAGGAAGTTATCTGTCCGGGAAATCAGAGGATGAAAAGTATGTGTATACGCATATTGCAGCCAGCTACGCTTACGCAGGAGAAGCCGGATTTACAGGCTGTAATTACAATGACCTTGTAAATGCAGGGGTGATCGCATATATCAATTACCTGTTTGGACAGGAAGAACCGCCAAAAGGGGAACTGAGCCTTTCCAGTACGAAACTGAATGCAGTAAGGGATGGAAATCTCCAGAAAACACCAAATATCACACTGTCCGGGGATCACAGAAATTATGTGACACTCAGTGTGCCGGAAAATGTCACCGCACATAACCTGACCAAAGGAACAAGTGTGACAAATGGAAAGATCCAGATTTATGGCGGCGATACTATTTATCTGTCGGCAGATCTGTTGCTGACAGGCAGTTATGCTTCCGGCAACTTATACGGTTCTGTCGGAAAGACATGGAGAACGCTGGTGCTGACGACCGGAGATTCCAAACAGGATATCGGTGTATTTGAAAGCGAAACAGCAGCTCCGGTAAGCTTCAGCGTACAGTGGCTGAATATGACACGCATTGAGTTGACGAAGAAAGATATCAATACACAGAACCCACTATCTGGAGCAGTATACGGTATTTACACTGATAAAAAGTGCGAAAATCTGCTGATGACGATGACTGCAACGGGAACAGACGGAAAAGCAGTCAGCGATTATTTTGATGCCGCACTCAAAACTGTGTATGTAAAAGAAGTGACTGCACCGACCGGATATAAACGGAATAAGGAAGTTTATCAAGTGGATGTTGCAGCCGGTAAGACATTGACGGTAACAGCAACGGATGAGAGGGTCACCGGAAAAGTAAAGATCGCAAAGATTGATAAGGAAACACTTGCATTCCAGTCACAGGGAGACGGCGCTCTTCGAGGTGCTGTGTATGGTCTGTATGCCAAAGAAGATATCGTGCATCCGGATGGAACAACAGGGGTGCTGTATAAACAGGACAGCCTGATCGCACAGGGAGTCATCGATGATGATGGAACACTGGAGTTCTCAGAATTATATCTTGGAGAAATGTATGTAAAAGAGATCACTCCGCCGGAAGGATATACACTGGATACTACAAGATATGAGATATCCGTAACCTATGAGGGACAAGATGTTGCAGAAGTGACAAGAGACCTTACGGTAAAAGAGCAGGTGAAAAAACAGGCATTCCAGTTGATCAAGATCAGTGAAGATGGAGAGCAGACAGAAACAGACCTGGTCGCAGGCGCAGGATTTCAGGTATATCTGATCAGCAGCCTGTCACAGGTGAAAAATGGAAAGCTGAAACCGGCCAATGGAGAAAGCTACACGGCAAGTGATTTTAAAAATTATGATTTCAGTAACGAGCAGGTGGCAGTCACCTATGAGAATGGAACAGCTGTACCAGTGCCGGAACTGATCACGGATACAAAAGGATATGCAGTCAGCCCGGAACTGCCGTATGGAAGTTATGTTGTGGTGGAAAGCACGACACCGGAGAATCTGAAGACCATCGATCCATTTGTGGTAAATGTGGAAGATGACAACAGAGAACCTATGCAGTGGAGAGTATTTGATGACCGCCCGTTTGAATTTTTGCTGAAAATTGTAAAGAAGGATGCACAGACTGGAAATACCGTTTTAAAGGCCGGAGCATCTTATAAGATTTACGATGTGACAAATAAGAGATACATTGAACAGGTCGTTCAGTACCCAAAAAAAAGAAAAGATCAGCGTATTCCAGACCAATGAGGAAGGATATCTGATCACACCGCAGGAACTGAAGTGCTCTACCTACCGAATCGAAGAAGTGAAAGCACCGGAAGGATTTGTAAGACAGGGAAGCGAAGAGTCCCTGTATGATGGAACAACGATTATTTCACCATTAGAGCAGACTACAAAAGGAACATATAAAGAAAATCCGCAGAGTGGTATTGTAATTACAGTATCCTCAAACACTGCACATCAGATTGATCCGGATACAGGAGTAGCGATTGTAGAGGTAGAACAGAAAAACGATGAACAGGTAGGAAGCCTGCTCCTGACGAAAAAGGGAGAACAGCTTACCGAAGTAACAGGAGATTCTGTTCTGGCAAAAGTAAAAGCACTGGTCTCTAAAGTAAGAAATGCTGTATCTGGTAAAGAAGAAACAGGTATTTATAAAGGCTTTAAATATGAAGAAACCGGAGTAGAAGGTGCTGAATTCGAAGTATATGCCAAAGATACCATCTATTCACCGGACGGAGCAAAGGACGAAGAAGGAAATCCAGTTGTCCGTTATGAGAAAGATGACCTGGTAGCCAAACTGACTACAGATGAAAATGGAACAGCAGTTATCAACAATCTGCCACTGGGAACGTATTATCTGAAAGAGGTTGTAGCAGGAGAGAATTTTGTCCTGAATACAGAACAGAAAGAATTTACCCTGACAGCAGAGGATGATACACAGGCAGTTGTTTATGAAGGCGTTACCTATAAAAATGAAAGACAGAAAGTTTCCGTATCGGTAGAAAAGATGGATTCTGTCACAGGAGAAAAGCTGGAAGGTGTTATTTTTGGACTGTATGCTGCGGAAGATATTCTTTCTAATCAGGGAGAGGTTCTCGTAGAGAAAGATACCCTGCTGGAAAAGAAAGCAACAGATACAAAGGGAACACTTACTTTCGACAGTGATCTTCCACATGGAAAATACTATGTCAAAGAGGAAGTCAGAAAAGCCGGATATCTTCCAAATGAAGAAGTATGGAATGTAGACGCAACCTATGAAAATCAGAATCTTGCAAAGATTGAACTGAACAAAGAAGTTGAGAATCAGCCGACAGAAACACGTATTACCAAAACAGATGCAACAACCGGAAATGAGCTGGAAGGAGCAAAACTGCAGGTCATTGATAAAGACGGAACTGTTTTGGAAGAGTGGATCAGTACGAAGGAAGAACATGTCATTTACGGACTGCCGGAAGGAAGTTATACCTTACATGAAGAACTGGCTCCTTATGAAGATGGTTATGTGTCTGCCAGCGATGTGACGTTTGAAGTCAAAGAAGATGGCCAGTGTGACAAAGGTTGACGATGAAAGATAGAATATTCCAAAGTGGAAATTTCAAAACAGACCTAACAACCGGAAAAGAACTGGAAGGGGCAAAGACTTCAGATCATCCGCAAAGACGGAACTGTTTTGGAAGAGTGGATTACGGATGGAAAGCCACATTCCGTTGCAAAGCTCCCGGTCAATGAAGAACTTACTCTGCGTGAGATCACAGCGCCGGATGGTTACGAGATTGCGGAAGATGTTACATTCACATTGAAAGATACAATGGAAGTCCAGAAAGTAGAAATGAAAGATGCCAGAACACCGGAGAAAACAACAGAAAAAACAAATGCACCAAAAACAGGTGACAACCAGAAAGTATGGGCATTTATTTTACTTGGTCTGGCATCTGCCGGAACAGCTGCAGGAGTGACCGTATACCGCAGAAAAAAGTCAAAAATGCCAGAAAACAAAGAAGAAACAGAAGAAAAATAAAATAAGAATTACAGGATAAATCAATCTGACAGGGCAGGAGATGTGCATAGAGCAGCTCCTGCCCTGTCTGCATATAAGGAGAAGAAAGATGAGACGTTTTTATACAGCAGAATCAGTAACAGAAGGACACCCGGATAAAGTATGCGATCAGATAGCAGATGCAATCTTAGATGAATGTCTGCGTTACGATCCATCTTCGAGAGTGGCGTGTGAAGTCCTTGCTACAAGAGGAAATGTGTTTGTAGCAGGAGAAATCACCAGCGGATATGAACCACCAGTGTTTGATGTGATCCGAAAAGTTTTAGAAGAGTGTGGATATTGTACAGATGGGATAGAAATGGATACGTTTGTACACCAGCAGAGTCCAGATATTGCGAAAGCAGTGAGTGTGTCGAAAGAATTTCGGGATAATATCGGCGCAAAATTAAGAGATAGAAGCAGGGGAGCTGGAGATCAGGGTGTTATGGTCGGATATGCGTGTGATGATACTCCGCAGCTTATGCCAATGCCGACTGTTCTGGCACACCGGATCACACGTGAACTTTCGGCTTGCAGAAGAAGCGGATATATCAAAGATATCTTTTCGGATGGAAAAGCACAGGTAACCGTAGAATATGAAGATGGAAAACCAGTGAGACTGGAAAGTGTTGTTGTTTCCTGCCAGCATGGTACAGAAAAGAGTCTGAAGAAGTTAGATGCCGAGATCAGAGAGAAGGTACTTCGCCCGGCACTTCGATTACTGCCGCCGGATGAGGATACGAAGATTTTGATCAATCCGTCAGGAAGATTTGTGTGCGGAGGATTTGATGCAGATACCGGACTGACCGGAAGAAAACTGATGGTGGATACCTATGGCAGTATGGTTCCACATGGCGGCGGTGCATTTTCGGGAAAAGACTGTTCGAAAGTAGACCGTTCGGCAGCTTATATGGCAAGGTATATCGCCAAAAATATGGTGGCTGCAGGATTTGCAAGCAAGTGTCAGGTGGCTTTGGCTTATGCAATCGGAGTAGCAGAGCCGGTTATGATTGAGGTGGATACCTTTGGTACAGGAAAAGTGTGTGCGGATGATTGTCTGGCGGCAGCAATCCCACTGGTGTTTGGAGTGACACCCGTTCAGATCATGGAATCCCTTCGACTGAATCGTCCGATTTTCCGTCAGACGGCAGTTTTTGGTCATTTTGGAAGAAAGGAGTTTCCTTGGGAGCGGACGGATAAGGTACTGGCTCTTCAGGATGCAATTCTGTAATGCCCTTGGTAACGGAAGAAGAGATTCAGACAGCAAAAAATATGACTGCGTATGAGTATTTGCGAACGCATCAGGCACAGCGACTGCAAAAGACAAGGACCAGAAATGAATGGCAGTTGACGGATCATGACAGTTTTAAAATCAATGAACTGTCCAGCAAATGGCATTGGAAATCCAGAGATATCGGTGGCGTGTCCGCATTGCGGTTCCTGATTGAAGTAGATGGAATGAAATTTACAGATGCCGTAAAACTGTTGTGCGAAGAGAGTCCGTCTTTTATTCCGACACAGGCTGTGGAAAGGGAAAAACTGCCATTTAAGCTGCCGGAGAGGTATTGTAATTGCAGACGAATCAGGGCTTATTTAAACCACAGAGGAATCAGCGATGAAGTGATCACATATTGTATTTCGCATGAAATCCTTTATGAAAGTGTCCCGTACCATAACGCTGTTTTTGTTGGGAAAGATGAATCCAGAAAAGCAAGATATGCATTCCTGCGAGGAATCTATGAAAAAAACGGGAAGGGATTCAAGATGGAGCAGACCGGGAGTGAAAAAAAGTACAGCTTTTGCATCCACCTGAAAGAGAAACAAAGCGAGTTGCCGTATATGAAGCATGTATTGATGCATTGGCACACATGACACTGGAAGAGGGAAATAGGGATAAATATCGTCTTTCCCTTGGGGGAATCGCTGCTCCGAAAGAAAACGCACAGATACAGAGTGAACGTTTTAAAAAGCCGCCGGACGCACTGGAAGAATTTCTGAAGAATCATCCGGAAATCAAAGAAATTGAAATCTGTACCGATAATGACTTTGCAGGGAGATGGGCGAAAGAACAGATGAAAAAGCATTACGAGGGAACGTATCAGATTATTTGCAATCTGCCGGAAAAAGAAGGGGCAGATTATGCAGACCTTGCGAAAGAAAAAAAGCAGGCAAATAAATGCAGGGACAGACCATTAGAAAGAAGGTGATAGAGAATGGAAGAAAAAGGAACGATACACATACATCTGTTGACAGAGCTGACTGGAAATCTTTATTCAGAAGAATCCGAATGGGAAGAAGATTGGTCGGAGAGTGATGAATATGGAATGCCGTTAGATGGAACAGAACTTGCCGATTATGAAGAAGTCATCCGAGAAGAACTGAAACGCTATGGGGAAGATGATCTCATGCAGTATTTTGATGGAAGTGAGTCTATTCAGGGAAAGATACAAAGTGCAGTTGTTACGATAGAAAACAAAGACGGAATCCTGTACGGATGTACCAAACTGGAATTAAATGAATTTTTAAGTCAGGAAGAACTACAGGAATTCACTGAATACATTACAGGACAGTACAGTGACGGTTGGGGTGAAGGATTTGAGCAGAGGGATATCAAGGTAGATGGAGGAACGCTGAATGTGCATTTTTGGCATCCTGATATAGAACAGCCGAAAATGTATGAGAAGAAAACAGAGCAGATTCCGACAAAGCCTGAGAAACAACGTCCCAAGTTACAGCTTCTTGGACATAATGGGAATATTTTTTCCATTATGGGCGATGCCTCAACTCTTTTGAAAAAGAATAAACAGACAGCAGAAGCAAAAGAAATGTGTAAAAGGGTATTGGAAAGTGGGGACTATTACAAAGCACTTTTGATTATCAGTGAATATGTGGAAACCGAGTTGAGTCCACCACCAAAAGAAAATAAAAAGACAAAGAAGAAAAATCAGCTGGAACGCTGAGAAAAGAAAGGATGATGCCTATGACAAATGGCCTGAGTTTGGAAGAACTTATGAAAGAGGGAACATACCCAGAGGAATATGCCGAAGGGGAAAACTGGAGAATATTACATGGAGATACATTAAAACTGGTCAAAGCATTCCAGCCGGGAATCTTTGATGCAGTCATTACCGATCCACCGTATGCGTCCGGTGGATCAAAGCAGAATGAAAGAAATCGTACTACAAACCAGAAATACAGCAGTATGAGTGCTGCGAATGCACTTCCGGATTTCGATGGAGATAATAAAGACCAGAGATCTTGGACACACTGGATGGCTGAGTGGCTTTATGATGTGCGGAAAGCCTGTAAGAAAGGTGCTCCGATCTGCCTGTTCATTGACTGGCGTCAGTATCCATCGATTACCGATGCATTGCAGTGGGCAGGATGGATCTGGAGAGGAACAGCGGTGTGGGATAAGGGAAACTCCCGTCCACAGAAAGGCCGTTTCCGCCAGCAGGCTGAATACATTGTGTGGGGCAGTAACGGACCGATGCCGATCAACCGTCCGGTATCTTGTCTGCCGGGTGTTTTCCGATATGGAAATCCGCAGAACCGGATTCATGTGACAGAGAAACCATTGCAGCTTATGAAAGATGTCATTCAGATTTGCGAACCGGGAGGTCTGATCCTGGACCCGTTTGCCGGAGCAGGAACGACTGTCCTTGCAGCGGTTGTGACAGGTTATCGTGCAGTGGGAATTGAGGTAACAGATGCCTACTACAAACTGGGAAGTGACAGAGTGAGAATTGCATTAGAAGCAGAGCAGAAAGAGGATGAAAAGTAGTCGGGATGTCCAATAGGACATCTTGTTTTTATAGAGAAAAAGCAGTGGCATCCAACTGGATGCAGGAAGGAGATGGAGCGTATGGAACAGGCGCTGGCTTATGTGTGCTGTTCAGCAGAAGAAAGCCGGGTAAAAGTGCAGAAATATTGCAGAAAAATCTATGAACTTGGGTATGTACCAATCTGTCCGAGATTTGTATTCTCACCATTCTTGGAAGAGTCCGATGCAGAAGATATGCAGGGATATGGAAGAATGTCACATATCCTTTTACGGAGATGCCGGATGGTAGTCGTATGTGGAAAAGAAGTGACAGGAACAATGAATACCGAAATCAGTATGGCAGACAGACTCCATATCATTTGTACGACACTTGATGGATTGGTACAGATAAAAGAATCAAAATAAATCAGAATCGAGTCAATCCAGTGCTACAGAAACTGGTGGTACTCGTATTGCAAGCATAGCGTTTGGATATCCAAACGCACTTTGGGGAGAACCCCAATCCCCCGGACACAGACGGAAATGGAAAGGAAGGATCAAGTCATGTTAAGAAATGGAGTAATGATTGTAATCGCATTGATGAGCGGAGGATTTATAGGAGTGATAGTGACCTGTTGCATGGTTGCAGCGAAAAAATCCGATGAGGAGCTTGGCGATATGATGAAAGAGAAAAGAGAAGGGACGGTGATGCAATGCGAAAACGAAACCATGTGATCCCGGTGCGGTTAAATGCAAGGGAACTCAGGGAATTGGAGGAACAGGTGGAAAAAAGCGGACTGAGTCGGGAAGAGTTTATGCGTTCGCTGATCTTAGGAGCACAGGTACACGCAAAACCTTGTGAACATCACCCGGAACTGCTTAGGAAGATAGCGGGTCTGTGCAATAATGCGAACCAGCTTGCCCATGTTGCGAATGCTTCGGGAATGGCAAGTGAGCAGAGTGTACAGGAAATGCTCCGGCTTACCAAAGAGACATGGCATCTGGTAAAGGAAGAGTGGTAATGACAGATGGCTTATACAAGTGTTATCCCCGTCCACCGCCTGGACCGTTCCATCGAATATGTGAAAGACAAAGAAAAAACCACACAGAAAGCAGACTCTCTGGAGGCTGCCATTGATTATGCCATGAACCGGACAAAGACGGAACAAGCGGTCTTCGAAGATACCATCGGATGCACCAATGAAAATGCGTATGAAGATATGCTGACAACGAAAAAGAGATTCCATAAGATGGGCGGTGTGGAAGGATACCATCTGGTACAGAGTTTTGCAGAAGGTGAGGTGACACCGGAACTGGCACATCTCATCGGGCAGGAACTGGCAGACCGGCTCTTAAAAGGACAGTTTGAAGTAGTCATAACAACACATCTTAATACCAG
>ENA-OQIX01000265-OQIX01000265.1-human-gut-metagenome-genome-assembly--contig:-NODE-265-length-11151-cov-1.763425_pt1 | contig 11151 bp, 13 predicted proteins | sample MGYA00242591_ERZ504756 | MGnify/ENA primary metagenome ERZ504756 (study PRJEB26092, sample SAMD00036369) | human gut metagenome | host: Homo sapiens | study: EMG produced TPA metagenomics assembly of...
GCCTTCGTAGTGGTTGATGCGCAAGCGGACGGGAAGGCATTGAACGAAGCGCAGGTCGCGACGACTGAGCGATACACTCGGCACCGGACGGCTCATGCGCTTACCGGCAAGGCGACGGCTGAGCGACGGAACGCGGGCCAGTGCTCGGCGCGGCATCGGCCACGCGGCGGGCAGCGAGCGCCAGGCCGCGAGCACCATCCGCGATAAACGTCGGCATCGAAGCCTTCTCGCGCAGGGCATCGAGCGCGGCGTCGCCAAGCTCGGCCAGCCATGCGTTAACGGCACGGCTACGGATATGCGTCTGTGTCACCGAGTCAATCGTCGATTCGGGAATGCGCTCGAGCATTGAGTCCGAGGCATCGGCAAGCGACTCGTTGATGCGGTCGGCAAGGTCGGCGCGCACGCGCTCCAGCTGATCGGACAGACGCCGCCAGCTCGCCAGCGAGCACAACGCGTCGACCATCATCGCGACCGCGACGATAAAGGCGGACAACCGCACAATCAGCACCGGCAGATGGCCAAGCAGCCCCAGCAATGCCGGCTCCACTATGCGACAAATGCACAGCGCACCCAGGCCAAACGCGCAAGCCCAGTACAGACAGATGCGCCCGTGCAAGTTAAACGGCAGATGCGAATAGTCCCAAAAGCGCGCGCCCGTGTTTTTTCCAACAGCACGCCTACGCTGTACTCGATCACGCTGCATACAAGCGCCGCGGCAACAAACTGACTCGAGGCATCCGGAATCCCGCGCAGCAAAAGCCAGCAGGCTATGCCACCCACGCCATAGATAGGGCAACACGGCCCCAGCAAAAATCCACTGTTGGCAAATCGTCCGTGATTGAGCATGGCGCAAACCGTCGACTCCCATGCCCAGCCACAAAATCCGTAAAAGGCAAACGAGAGCACCAGTGCCGAGAGCGGGCAGGCGGCAAGCGTCGCGCCGCTAAACGCCATGTCGATCGCGGTTTCCACCGTCTACCCTCTCCTCTTTTCGCTCGATTCGCTACTCACGCTATCGACCGTCTCGTCTTTGCGCCGCAGACGACCGGCGACCGTCTCGCGCAGAGCACACCATTTATCCGCCAGGCACACAATCCATGCCTCACGACACGTCGGCGGCACCGGTACCAGCGGAAACATATGGCGCACGATGATATTCCGCTCGCGCGGCGTCAGCTCAAAATCTTCCTCCGCACGCGCCAAGGCAAAAAACGGGTGACGAAAGCCATGCAGTCGATGGCTTGGGTCGGGATCGTGCCAGTCATAGAGAAAGTAATCGTGCAGCAGGGCCCCGCGCAGCAGCGATAAGCGGTCGACGGAGATACCGACGCGGCCCAGGCGCTCGGCAAAGGACAGACTTGCCCGCGCTACCGAGGTCACATGCGTATAGACCGTCACATCGCCATGTTGGATAAACTCATGCATCAGGTCCAAGCGGCCCGCCTGGGCAAGCTGACGGGCGGCATCGTCGACCTCGCGCGCGATTTTCTCGGCACGAACGGTATCGGACATGCGGCCTCCTTCCGGCGGCGCTCGGCGGCAAGCCGCGGCCTGCGCGCAATGAATAAAATCATCATCGAATCTACCAGTATGGCATCGGACAAAACGTTTTGCCCCGCCAGTTGGCGAATTACCGCGCCGCCGTCACATATCAAACGCCAAAATGTGCGAGACTGTTTTGTGCAATTGTGCCGGCCGAGGGAGCGCCGGTGCTCGATTCGCATGGAGTAACCCACAACGATGCTGCTTACGCAAACGACAACGCCCGAGGACGTCAAGGCTCTCGACCGCGCCGAGCTCCCGCTGCTCTGCGGCGAGATCCGTCAGGCAATCCTCGAAAGCTCCGCCGCCGTCGGCGGGCACGTTGCCCCCAACTTGGGCGTCGTTGAGCTTACGGTTGCGCTTCATCGCGTGTTTAACTCCCCCATCGACAAGATTGTCTTTGACGTTTCGCACCAGACCTACGCCCACAAGGCGCTGACTGGGCGCGCGTATACCTATATCGATCCGGAGCGTTATGGTGAGGCTTCTGGCTTTGCCAATCCCAACGAGTCCGAGCACGACCTGTTCGCCATGGGTCACACCTCCACGTCGGTGAGCCTGGGCTGCGGCCTGGCGCACGCTCGTGACCTGGCGGGCGATGCGTACAACGTCATCACCATCATTGGCGACGGCTCGCTTTCGGGCGGCCTGGCGTTTGAAGGCTTTAACAATGCCGCCGAACTCGATAGCAACCTGATCATCATCGTCAACGATAACGACCAGTCCATCGCCGAGAACCACGGTGGCCTCTATCGCAATCTGGCCGAGCTGCGCGCCTAGCAACGGCACCTGCGAGCGCAACGTTTTTCCGCGCGATGGGGCTCGACTACCGCTATCTGGACGCCGGTAACGATGTGTTGGCCCTGGTCGACGCGCTGCAGGAACTGCGCAATATCGATCATCCCATCGTGCTGCACGTCTCCACCGCCAAGGGCAAGGGCTTTGAGCCGGCCCAGAACGACCCCGAGCGCTGGCATCACGTAGGCCCCTTTGACATGGCGACCGGCCGAAAGCTCTGCCCGGGCCATCCGAGCGAGCCTGCGCCGCGCACCTACGCCGACATTACGGGCGAGGCGCTCAGCGCCGCCATCGAGCGCGATCCGCAGGTCGTGGGCATCACGGCCGCCACGCCCTACATCATGGGCTTTACACCCGAGCTTCGCGCCGCCGCCGGCAAACAGTTCGTCGATGTGGGCATTGCCGAGGAGCACGCCGTGACCTTTGCCACCGCGCTTGCGCGCTCGGGTGCCAAGCCAGTCTTTGGTGTGTACGGCACGTTTTTGCAGCGCGCCTACGACGAGCTGTGGCACGACCTGTGCCTCAACGATGTCCCCGCAACCATCCTGGTGTTTGGCGCATCGATCTTTGGCACCACATCCGAGACGCATCTTTCGTTCTTTGATATTTCTATGCTGGGCGCTCTCCCCAATATGCGTTACCTGGCGCCTTCCTGCATGGAGGAATACCTATCCATGCTGAGCTGGTCGCTCGACCACCGCGAGCATCCCGTGGCGATTCGCGTGCCGGGCATTGGCTTGGTAAGCCGCCCCGATCTTGCGCCTGCCGAGGACGCCGATTACGGCGCCGTTCGTTACAACGTGGTGTGCCAGGGTCGCGACGTGGCCGTGCTCGCGCTTGGCGATTTCTTTGAGCTTGGGCGAGCGCGTGGCAAACCGTCTGACTGCCGAGTACGGCATCGAGGCCACGCTCGTCAACCCGCGCTTTGCAACCGAGCTCGACCGCGAGTTCCTCGACAGTCTTGCCGCTGAGCATCGCGTTGTCGTCACCCTCGAGGACGGCATCTTGGACGGTGGCTGGGGCGAGCGCGTCGCGTGCTATCTGGCCTGCACGCCTGTGCGCACGCGCACCTTCGGCATCGCCAAGGGCTTCCCCGACCGCTACGACCCCAACGAGCTGCTCGCTCAGAACGGCATGACGGTCGAGAACATGGCTGCCGAAGCCGTAAGGCTGCTCAACGAGTAAAAAACCTCCGCAAGGGAAGCACCCCTGCGGAGGTTTTTATTTTCGCGGCGCGATTATCTCAATCTGTAACATCTAGGGCCCGAATTCCCGTCTAACTGTTACAGATCTAGACAAACCGTCTTTGCCCCTGACCTTTGTCTCAATCTGTAACAGAAAGGGAGCTTTTGTCCGCCTAACTGTTACAGATCGAGACATTCGAATCCCCCTAAGGAGATGATCTCGATCTGTAACAGTTACTCGGCAAAAATGGCTGCAGATGTTACAGATCGAGACAAAACAGCAAGGCATGCCGCTGCATCGGCCAGAACCACCACAAAGGTGCCTGTCCCTTTTTGGTAGGTTGGATAACCCATAAGGTAAGTATGTTTCTGAGTTATTTCGTGTTGACCCATTTGAGCGCGATAGGGTATAACTCTACTCAACCGCTAGGGATTTTATTGAGAAAGGTGTTCTACCATGAGCAAGAACCTCTCCCAGCAGGTCGTTCTCGACCGCCGCGGCTTCGTCGCCGCCACCTTCGCAACCGTCGCCGGCCTTGGTCTTGCCGGCTGCTCCGACACCAGCGCCGAGGCCGACAAGGGTTCCGCCGCCGGCTCTTCCAAGAGCTCCGAAGATGCCGAGGCTTCCACCACGCTCGACGCTAAGGCATTCGACAAGCTCGTCGACAACGGCCCCAAGGCCGATGACGATGCCATCGCCGCCAGCACCTGGGCCACGGCCGTCAAGGACGCCGGTGTCTTTAAGATCGGTGGCGTTCAGACCTCCACGCTCTTCTCCCTCCTCAACGAGAAAGACGGTCAGACCCGCGGCTTCGACGCCGGTATCGCACAGCTTCTGTCCAACTACATTCTGGGCGAGAACAAGGTCGAGATCACCCAGGTGACCTCGGACACGCGCGAGTCCGTCCTGCAGAACGGCCAGGTCGACGCCGTCTTTGCCACCTACACCATCACTGACGAGCGCAAGAAGCTCGTCTCCTTTGCCGGCCCCTACTACTACACCCAGCAGGCCATCCTGGTGCTCGCCGACAACGACGACATCAAGAGCGTCGACGACCTGGCCGACAAGAACGTCGCCGTCCAGTCCGGCTCCAACGGCCCCGCCATCCTGGAGGAGTTCGCTCCCAAGGCCAGCCAGCAGGAGTTCAAGACCGACGAGGAGGCCCGCCAGGCACTCCAGCAGGGTCGCGTTGACGCCTACGTCATCGACAACAACATGCAGCAGAGCGCCCTGGTCCGCGAGCCCGGTAAGTATAAGATCGCCGGGAAGCCCTTCGGCAGCAAGGAGCCCTATGGCATCGGCCTGCCGCTCGATTCCGACGGCGTCGCCTTTGTCAACGACTTCCTTAAGAAGATCGAGGACGACGGCACCTGGACCGAGCTGTGGCAGATCTGCATCGGTGACCGCACGGGCGACACCAATGTTCCCGAGCTGCCCGAGATCGGCGCCTAGGCAGCGAGCCTAGTAGCGGCCGCTACGAAACCATATGGAAACGCACGATGCGCTTTATTGCGCTAAACTGTTTCCTCACTGAGTTGTCGGGGCTTCCGTACACACGGGAGCCCTTTCCTTACCGGTCGGGAGGTCCGCATGAGTCTCTCCGAGCTCTGGTCGCTCTATGGCCAGAACTATATCGACGCGCTGCTAGCAACCTGGGGCATGACGCTTGAGTCGTTTGCCATCGCCATGGTGCTGGCCGTCGCCGTCACCGTGATGCGCGTGTCGCCGCTCAAGCCGCTGCGCGTCTTTGGCGACCTGTATGTCCAGGTCTTCCGTAACATCCCCGGCATCGCGCTGCTCATTATCGTCGTCTACGCGCTGCCGCCGCTCAAGGTCGTCCTGCCCTACCGCACCTGCGTCATCGTCGCCACAGTGCTCTTGGGTTCTGCCTTTGGCTCCGAGAACTTTATGAGCGGCATCAACACCGTCGGTGTCGGCCAGGTGGAAGCCGCCCGCTCGCTGGGCATGAGCTTCAGCCGTATCCTCGCCAAGATCGTGATTCCGCAGGCGCTGCGCTCGAGCGTGCTGCCCATGACCAACCTCTTTATCGCCGTCATGCTCACCACCGCGCTCGGCAGTCAGGTGCCGCTTAAACCGCAGGAGCTCACCGGCGTGGTGAGCTACATCAACACGCGCTCGCTCGGCGGCGTCGCCGCGTTCTTTATCTCGGCGCTCGGCTACCTGGGCACAGCCTTTGTGGTGAGCCACATTGGCAACTATATCGATAAGAAGGTGAGGATCCTCCGATGAGCAAGCACTCCACCTCCGCGCTCACCATGCGCGATGCGCTCTACGAGGCTCCCGGCCCCAAGATGCGCGCCAAGATTCGCGTCGGCACCGCCATCTCACTTGTTGCCGTGGTCGCGCTCATCGCTCTGGTACTGCAGCGCTTTTATGTGACCGGTCAGCTTTCAGTCCACTATTGGTATTTCTTTACGCACCTCACTACCTGGAAGTTCTTACTTGCCGGTTTTGAGGGCACGGTAAAGGTCGCGCTCACCGCTGGCGCCATCGCGCTGGTACTGGGTCTGGCCCTCATGCTCGGCCGCACCAGCGACATCAAGCCGCTGCAGCTGGTCTGCCGCGTGCTCACCGATTTCTTCCGTGGCGTGCCGAGCCTGCTGTTCATCTACTTCTTCTTTTTGGTGCTGCCTCAGTACAAGATTTCACTGCCGTCGTTTTGGATGCTCACGCTTCCCGTCGCGCTCGCTGCAGCCGGCGTACTTGCCGAGATCTTCCGCGCCGGCGTCAACGCCGTGCCGCGTGGTCAGGTCGAGGCAGCCCAGGCGCTCGGTCTCTCCAAGGCCAAAATCACCTTTAAAATCGTATTGCCCCAGGCGATTCGGTTTATCATTCCGTCGTTGATTTCGCAGCTCGTGGTCGTAGTCAAAGACACCACCGTCGCCTACGTGGTGAGCTACCCCGACCTCATGCAAAACGCCCGCGTACTCATTACCAACTACGACGCCCTCGTGTCGGTCTATCTGGTGATCGCGGTCATCTACATCCTCATCAACGTTGCAATCAACAAGGCCGCCGTCTACGTTTCGCACAAGACCGGCGCGACCATCATCCGCTAACGATTTATCACTTCGAGTCATAAGGAGCCGAGCACCATGGCACAGAGCACTTCTTCCACCGGCAATCAGCCGCTGATCGAGCTCAGGCACGTCGATAAGCACTATGGCGACCTGCACGTCCTCAACGACATCAATCTCTCGGTCGACCGCGGCGAGGTCGTCGTGGTGATTGGTCCCTCGGGCTCGGGCAAGTCGACCATGTGCCGAACCATCAACCGTCTGGAAACCATCGACTCGGGCGAGATCCTCATCGAGGGCGAGCCTCTGCCGCAGGAAGGCAAGGACCTTGCCCGCATGCGCGCCGAGCTGGGCATGGTGTTTCAGCAGTTCAACCTGTTCGCACATATGACCGTACTGCAAAACGTCATGCTGGGACCGGTCGATGTGCTGGGCGTCTCCAAGGACGAGGCCCGCGAGCGCGCCATGGACCTGCTGGGCCGCGTGGGTGTTGCCGAGCAGGCCGATAAGGTGCCTGCACAGCTCTCGGGCGGCCAGCAGCAGCGCGTCGCCATCGCCCGCTCGCTCGCCATGCAGCCCAAGGCCATGCTCTTCGACGAGCCCACGAGCGCCCTTGACCCCGAGATGATCAATGAGGTGCTCGAGGTCATGGTTCGCCTGGCCCAGCAGGGTATGACGATGATCGTCATCACCCACGAGATGAACTTTGCCCGCCGCGTAGCCGACCGCGTCGTGTTTATGGCCGACGGCCAAATCGTGGAAACCGGCACGCCCGACGAGTTCTTCGACCATCCCCAGACCAAGCGCGCCCAGGACTTCCTCAACTCCATCAAGGGCCACTAGCCCCATTGCCACGCGGGCAAATTCATCTGGAGCACCTGTCCCGCGCCGCCCCTGTGCCATGTCCACCCGGATTCGAAAGCCACACCCATGATCGGAACACACACCTCATCGTCCTACACTCCGCACGTCGACGTCGATCCCGCCGACCGCCCGCTCATCCTGGTCGCACCACGCTGGGAAGAGGCAAAGCCGTTTTTAAGCGAGACGCTCTCCCCCAACGAGGAAATCGCAAGCGTCTTTGTCGATGCCATCCTTGCCGCCGGCGGCCTGCCGCTGCAGATGTCCATCACCGAGGACATTGAGGTCATCCGTCATTACGTCGATATCGCCGACGGCATCGCCATTCCCGGCGGCCCCGATGTCAATCCCAAACGTTGGGGCGATGATCGACCCTACGACCCCACCCTCTGTTGCGAGATCCGCGATAGCTTTGAGTTTAAGCTGGTCGGCGAGGTGCTCCGCGCCAAAAAGCCGCTCTTTACCACCTGCCGCGGCACGCAGTTGCTCAATGTCGCCACTGGCGGCACCCTGTGCATGGACGTGCCGAGCCTGGGCGCTCGCGAGGGCCGCACGCAGTGGCGCCATACCCACGTGCTCAACGACCCCGTGCATCCCGTCGAGGTCGTGCCGGGCTCGCTGCTGGAGCGCGCGCTTGGCGGGCACAGGCTGATCCAGACCAACTCGGCACATCACTGTTGCGTCGACCGTCTGGGTAAGAGCACGCGCTTGGTCGCCAAGGCAACCGACGGCGTTCCCGAGTGCATCGAAGTCGAAGGCCAGCCGTTCTGTCTGGGTGTGCAATGGCATCCCGAGTACACCTGGCAGACGCTCGAGACCGACTTTAACCTGTGGAAGTCGTTTGTCGAGGCAGCGGCCAAGGTTAAGAAGGCTCGCTAGCTCGCGAATCACACAGGCTTAAACCTTCCATGCCAGGGGGGGGCGACACCAGCCACGGTGCCCGCCCCCCGTATTTGGTATGCTCGGTATGTTTATCCCTCACAAACTATCAAAGAAATCTCGACTGCAATCGGTCTACGGTAAAGCAAATGGCAAAAACGCTTGCTACGTTGATTAGGCAGTCAATTAGAATCGAGGCGCATTGACCATTCCCCAACGGGGTCACGCCACAAATCCACATGAGCATCGAGGCTGGAAGCGGAAGCATGGAGTTGGCCCCGAGCTGTATGTAGATCGCTACAACGTTGACAAGCAGCAGCATGCCAATTGGACCGAAGCCGGACCCAAAATAGGAAATGGCAATCACGCAAGAGACCACGTATGCAAGGCAGACGACACTCGCCAGAAGAAGTCGATAGCAAAAAATATTCAGGTTGAAATACTGTTGAGCATCTAAAACGATCGAGCAGTTAAGACAGTACAAAACGACACTCGACAGGATAAACGCGCCCAAAAGGGCAAAAGAAGACAGCACCGCTCGCGCAACGATAGCGCACACACGCTTCCCTCCCCGAGCCTCTGACAACCCCCACGGTTCCTCAATAAAGCCCGAACTGACAAAGCGCGGCACAATGCAAGCCGCGATGAACGGAAAGAACAATGCATGAGCCAACGGGGCTACGTTGAACAGCAGACCGCGAAAAACCTCTGCATTACCAAATAGAAGGGCATCCTCTGCCGATAGCCGAAGCGTCGGGTCTGGGAAAAAGCCCAAGAAACTGTTCTCACGGAGGCTACAGAACCACATCGGGAAAGAATTAAGCTGCAATACCACCATGCACGCATAAATTACCAGGATTAAGGCGTACGTCCATTTGCTCAGATGCTTCAATTCTGAATGAAGGAATCTTCTAGTCTGACGAGCCATTGAGCACACCCCCAGCACAAAAGCTCACGAGAGCGTAAATCAATACCGATAGACAGCTGGCTGCCACGCCATATCCCAGAAGCGTCAGCTGCCCCATATCGCTATACCCAAGGGCACATCCGACTCCAAGGTACGGCCCCGGAAGAAGGAAAATCCATCGCAAGGACGATATGGGCGTCTGAAGGTAAGTTCCGTAGAGCGTCAAGCTCATGACAAATCCAATAACTATCGCAGCCCCGCTCAATACAGCGCTGTCTGTAATCCGATAGATGGTCAACCGTCTCCAGCGCAATCGATATCACCAATACGGCGTTGACTACCATTGCAGGCAAAAATACAGTTAGTTATGTTGTGCGAGTAGTTATGCCCTCCACGTATTATGGCTATTGCAAAAAGAAGAAGGCAAAGCGCGCTATACGCTGCGCCAATTATTAAAGCAGACGAAAATGCATGGGCTAGAGCCCCATAAAAGCGGTTGAGACCTCTTGCCGAAGAAATTCGGTGCCCCTCTTTATAGCCATGCTCCTGTAAAATCACCAAACAAACGATGAGTGGAACGAACAGGGATGTACCGGCAAAAGCGCTGCGCGCAAGGGACTCATCAGGCGCAGAAGGATCGATTGCATTCCAGAGGAAACCAATATCCTCCCCACAAACGCCATAGCCAAAGGCTAGCAACGTTGCTCCGTTATTTAGAAAGACACCGAAGAGAAGGCCGAACGCCAGCATAAGCGCAAGACCAAACTTCGCCGGAAACATCCTGTGCAAACGCATCATATCTGCCTTTATGGGATGGATCGCCCGCTTCATAGCGAGACCGCCTTCATCAAGCGCCTGTAATACTCTTTTAGGGATGGCGCCTCATCCCTTATGACGTCCATCGATTCCATTTTCAGCAGTTCGCCGTCATGAATAAACACGCAACTTGTTGCAACTGATGCCAACTCATCCAAGTCGTGGCTAGAGATAAGCATGGTTTTGCCCTGCTCCCGATTCAATCGACCGATAAGGGCCCATATACTCTCGATGCCCAACGGATCCAATCCATTTGCCGGCTCATCGAAAATTAGTACGTCGGTGTCGCCCAATAAAGCCGTAGCTATATCCAGTCGCCGTTTCATTCCCAGAGAAAAACTGCTCACGCTCTTTTTCTCATCGACGTCCAGCCCGACCAGGCCCAAGACGCGAGGAACCTCACGTTTCTCGAATCGAGGCCCCCATTCCGCACATCGGATCCGAAGATTCCTCAGCCGCACTGAGAGATTGGTATGCTCCGCAAGAATCTGGCACATAGCCGACACGCGCCCGCATCAGGCTGAGCTCTCTTTTCGACTTGCCTCCAAAGAGCTCCACGCTCCCCGACGATGGCTCACAGAGGCCCAATACGATTTTAATGAGCGTGCTTTTGCCCACTCCATTTGCACCAACAAGGGCGCAGAGCTCAGACTGGTGCACCTCGAAGGAAACATCATGCAAAACGTGCCGTTTCCCGTAGCGTTTTGAAACTTCTGATAGCTTTATCGCTGATGCGTTCATTGGACCCCCGTTCTGCTTGATAGAAATACCGCTCATATCGTTCCTTCTTTCCTTTATCGTTTTCCATGGTTGTTATTGTTTTTCGATAACTCATATTTGTCAAGATAATCTAATCAGAACCACCCTTAAAAAGGGTGGTTTGCTCTTAGGTATAACCCACGGCCCGGGCTCGCGTCTAAGCGCGGGCCCGGACTTCGTCCAGGCCTAGTGCATCTTGACCCGTGGCGCGCCGGTCGAACCGGCGGGATCATCCCCTCTTGAAGGGGTCCTCGTACTCCTTCACGCTCAGCTTGTCCACGCGCGATGTCGTGGGACGTCCTGCTCCCTCGATGTACTTGGCGATCGTCGCCTCGTTCAGGCCGACGGTGGACACGTAGTAGCCCT
>ENA-OQIX01000266-OQIX01000266.1-human-gut-metagenome-genome-assembly--contig:-NODE-266-length-11070-cov-3.909897_pt1 | contig 11070 bp, 8 predicted proteins | sample MGYA00242591_ERZ504756 | MGnify/ENA primary metagenome ERZ504756 (study PRJEB26092, sample SAMD00036369) | human gut metagenome | host: Homo sapiens | study: EMG produced TPA metagenomics assembly of...
CATAATAGAGCAAATAGTCTTGACACATCTTCTCAAAAATCAGGCCCATATAGTCTGGAAAATACTGCTTCACCGCATGGGGGTAGGTCTTTGCGATCCGCCCCGAATCAATGGCACTTGCATTGACCGGCACAAAACGGTACCAAAAACGAAAAAAATTGTCCGCCAGAAGATAGATCGTTTTTTTGCCCGGTTTCTCTGTGATCGGCGTTTCTTTTTTGACGATTCCAAGGTCTATCAACGTTTTGAGGTACTTCGCCACCACAGAGTTTTCTTCACCAACTTTTGTGGTGATGTCGTTCAGGCGAGAAGCCCCCTCTGCAATTGCCTTGATGATTGCATTATAAATTGCAGGCTCACGCAGCTCCTGCTTTAACAGGTTGGCCGGTTCCTCATAGAGGTAGCTGGAACGGTCAAACAAGTTTTCCATCAGTGCTTCATCTACGCTGTCCCGAACATCCAATTTGTTGATATAATGCGGAACGCCGCCTGTGATGCCATAAATCAGGGCGTTATCTTCCTCAGACAGATTCGGATGGAATACCGCAGTTTCCCTATAATCCAGCGGCATGATCTTGAATTGCGCTGTTCTGCGCCCATACAGAGGGCTTTCTTTGCCCAAAACCTGACTTTCCATAAAACTCATGGACGAGCCACACAGGATCAGGTACATTTGGGACTCTGTCCATTTATGGTCGATGATGTGCTGAAGCATTGCGGAAATAGCGGGTTTAGCCTTTGCAAGATAAGGATACTCATCAATTACAAATACGATCCGCTGCTCCTTGGAGAGAGCTGTCAGTTCGTCCAATGCTGCATCGTAGGTTGTAAATTCCGGAGATGATTCTGCATTGGGTCGTTCAAAACTCATGATTGCCTTGGACAAGGCTTCCAGATTTTCTTTTCCGGTCGTATTCAAGGCAGAGAAGAAAATGGTCGGTTTATCCTTGCAGAATTCATTGATCAGCGCAGTTTTTCCAACACGGCGTCTGCCGTAAATGACAACGCATTCAAACTTTCCATTCTCATATCGTTTGTTTAACTTCCGAAGTTCCTCATCGCGGCAGTAAAATCGGCTCATTTTGTTCCCTCCCCAAAGTGTATTTATCGAATTTATATACTCGTAAGTTAGTTTCTTACGAGTATAATACTTCATTTCTTACATAAAGTCAAGAAATATATTTTTGACGGCTCATCGAGAAACAGGAACGATACTTCCTATTTTCCTCAAAAATTGTGAACTCTGAGTTCCTGTTCATTTCGTTCCGCATCGGTTACAATACAGCCATAGCTTCGGAAAGCGTTCAAAGCAGCCCTCAAGCTATCCCGCCCCTTGAAAATTGAACACGCATTCTTCAGTCACGTTCCTGTGATGATGAGCCACGTCCGTAACAAATGCGATGATCTCCCACTGAGGGAATGAGCGGTAGGTTGACGGTAAATGGATGACAGCTTCTCCATAGCTAAGAGCCATCACAGAATAATGATACTTCTGCCTTCGGGCAGCTCGGTGAGAACCACGGAGAGGTGAGAACCCTATGGATTCGGTACGCTGCCGGACGGCTGAAAGATTTCCCACACGAAAACTGAGTTTTCGTTTTCCGGGGATGTCGGGGACAAATACGGAAAGGTATAGAACTATAAATCACAGCATTTTTGCTGTTTGAGATAGTAGGGTGGGCTGTGCGAGCAGCCCACTGTTACATATACGGATAGAAAGGAGAAATCCAAATTGGCAACACGAGGCAAAAAAGAGAAAAAGTATCCGCCTATGCCCGCAAACTGGATGTACAAGCGCGGGGATGTCTACATGATGGATCTGAATCCTTACAGCGGTTCCGAACAAGGCGGCATCCGACCTGCCATTGTTGTCCAGAACGATGACGGTAATTTTTATTCCAATGTTCTTCTGGTCGTTCCGCTGACAACACAGATCAAAAAGCGAAATATGCCGACGCATTTTATTCTGCACAATCGCTTTTTGAGTGCGCCATCTATGGCGATTTGCGAAAGTCCGCGCCCCGCAGATAAATCCAGAGTGTTAAGCTACCTTGGGCACCTGTCCAAATATGAAATGCGGCAACTGATCGTGCCGCGCGACACTTATCAGCGTGCTCTTCACCCCGCTCGTGTTGCCCGCATCGCAAAAGAATTTGACGAGCGGGTTGCCAATGAGCCGAAGATCAGCTTCCGGGATGGTCACTACTATGTGATGGACGGACAGAACACCATCGCTGCACGGAAATTTCTGAACGGCGGCGAAGATTTGCAGATTCGCTGCAAGGTTTATTTTGGTATGACAGAACGAGAAGAAGCCCTCCTGTTTGCACAGCAGACAGGCATTTCGGAACGGCTGAGTGCAGGACAGAAGCTCCGTGCCCTGATTTTTGCAGGGGAGCCTGCTGCCGTTGCATTCCAGCAGGCCACCGAATTGGCTGGCGTTCATCTTTCTTTTGAAGAAGGCCGGGGCAAGCAGTGGATCAGCTGCATCGCAACCGCCTATCACGAATTCATCCGGCTTGGTCCTGAACTGTATATCGAATCCCTTGATGTTTTGCTGAATGCGTGGGACGGAGAACCTGATTCCATGAGTTCTGCAAATCTGCTCGGCATCTGCCGCTTTGTAGAACTGTACCACTCCGAATACAGTAAAAGCCGTCTGATTGCCAAACTGCGGCAGGTCGATGCATTCACGATTTTTCGCCTTGCACGAACCGCAGGCGTAAGCCTTCCCGGCAAGACGAAGTACCTTCAGCAGGTCTATACTATTTATAATGGTGGCAGCCGCCGGGCTGCATTGCCGCTCAAGTTTTAACTTTAAGTATATTTAACGAGGTATTATCCAATGATTATCCATGAAGAACCTTCGCCCAACTCGGTTTCCTCCCCTGTTTCCACAGCAAAGGACAGCCGCTGCTATACCGTAGAAGACCTGATGGAAATGCTGCTCCTGAGCCGTCCCACTGTCTACCGTCTACTGAAGCAGAACGAATTCCGCTGGTTCAAGGTAAGCGGCGCTTACCGTATTTCCAAAGCCAGCTTTGATGCATGGCTCAATGATGGCACTGTTGAACGCAATCCTGCTGTTTGACATCCTCAACATTTCACGCGAAATCTGCTATTCTTTAGCCGGGATGAGAAATCCCGGCTAAACTTTTACATAGATAGAGAGGTGTCTTTCATGGATGATATGCGGAATACTTCGGCTCCCTTATACGGAAAAGCTGAACCTGCCACTACCAAAACCACCATGTCGGTTCGTGAGATGCGGCAGCTTCTCGGCCTTGGCAAAACAGACAGCTATTGGCTGCTTCATAAGAATCTCTTTGAAGTCATTCTGATAAACGACAAAAGGCGTATCGTTATTTCCAGCTTTGAGAAATGGTATGCCAATCAGGTCAAATATCATAAGGTCAATGGTTCGCCACCGGGCGAGGAACTTTGCAAACGGTCCTATTCCGTTCCTGACGCCGCCGAGATATTGAAGGTGAAACCCGAAACGATCTATACACTCATCCGACAGGGCAAGTTGAAAACAGAAACGGCAGACTTCTGTATGAGAATTCCCAAAGAGGACTTTGAGCGGTGGTACCGATCACAAAGTCGCTACCGCACAGCAGCCGACCGTGAGCGTGACCGGGAGATTGAAGCGCAAACCATCTCCATCCCGGAAATGGCAAAACTACTCGGTATCCCACGCAAGAATGTTTATGGGATTCTTGATTGCAAAAAATACCGAGATTGTTTCGTCATTGAGCGCGTGGCCGACAGGCCGCGCATTACCAAAAAAAGTTTTAAGGCATGGCTTAAAAGCCAATCTACATACCAACTTCAAAAACCGAAAAAAGAAACGCATGAGGAGCCGCCGCTAAAACTGCAATGTCCCAAGAATGGGAAATACTACAGTTTTCAGGAAATTCAGGCTTTTTACGGAATCAGCCGCCCAACACTTGACTCGTGGGTTCTCAAAGAAGGAATTCCAACGATGAAGTTGGGAAGGGTAAAACGCATCCAAAAAGATGCTTTCGATGAAGTTCTGAAGTCCAAACGTAAAGTAGAGGAGGATGTATAATGGCTAGCATTGTCAAACGCAATAACCGATACTGCGTTGTCTATACCTACAAACACACTAATGGAACGCTAAAGCAGAAATGGGAAACCTTTACCGACCTTGCAGATGCCAAAAACCGTAAGAAAGAGGTCGAATACAAAGAATCCGTCGGTACCTTTGTGGCACCCCAGTGCCGAACTCTAAAAGACCTGCTTAAAGAATACGTCACCCTGTACGGAAGAACCAAATGGGCACTTTCAACCTATCAATCAAACACTGCACTGATTTCAAACTACATAGAACCGCTTATCGGCTCAATGAAGCTGCAAGATCTCACCACCCGCGTAATTGAGGGATATTATCAGCGGCTGCTTAAATACGAAGCCGTTGACCCTATGTGTGGAAAGCGTCAGCATCAATACGTTTCTCCCGGCACGGTTCGTTCGGTTCACAAAATTTTGAGAAGTGCCTTTGAGCAGGCTGTAAAGTGGGAACTTATGGAAAAGAATCCCTGTATTTATGCCACCTTGCCCAAATACACTGCAAAGAAGCGTGATATCTGGACTGCCGAGACCCTGTTCCATGCCTTAGAAGTCTGTGATGATCCACGGCTCCGGCTTTGCATCAACCTCTCCTTCTCTTGTTCCCTGCGCTTAGGGGAATTGCTCGGTCTGACATGGGATTGTGTGGATATCTCCCCCGAAAGCATTGAAGCCGGGCGAGCCTCCATTTACATAAATAAGGAATTGCAGCGTGTAGATATTGCTTCGCTGAACGCCTTGGAAAATAAAAATGTCATCACTCGTTTTCCCTCGCTGAGTTCCCGCTGCACCACGGTCCAGGTTCTGAAAAGCCCTAAAACAGACAGCAGTATCCGAACCATTTTTCTCCCCAAAACAGTTGCTGAAATGCTTGTCCACTATAAAGCCGAGCAGGACATGACAAAGGACGCACTGGGTGCAGAGTATGCAGACTATAATCTCGTGGTTGCCGGCCCGCTGGGAATGCCGACCGAACAATCCACCATTAACGGTGCATTGAAGCAGCTGATTGAGGAAAACGATCTCCCCAAAGTGGTTTTCCACAGCTTCCGACACTCCAGCATTACATACAAGCTCAAGCTGAACGGCGGCGATATCAAAGCCGTGCAGGGCGATTCCGGTCATGCACAGGCTTCGATGGTCACCGAGCAGTACGCACACATTCTGGATGATGATCGGCGTTTGAACGCACAACGATTCGACGATTTCTTCTATCAGCATCATGGTGCAGAGCCTGAAGTTCTCCCTCGCGCAGAGCAATCCGCTCCCAAAGCCAGCCCAGTCGATACAGATGCGGCAGCAGCTCTTGCCAAACTGCTGGCTGACCCCTCTATGGCCGAACTCATCAAAAATCTTGCAAAGAACTTATAAGCCCCTATACATACATAAACAGCGACAGCTTTCCGATTTGGAAAACTGCCGCTGTTTGTTTTTAAGAATATCTTGGCTGAATTAAAATCAGGCGGGTTTCTTTGTATCCAGTGCCTTTACTTCTTCAACAGGAAGCTGAACCGACCGAGCAATTTCTTCATAGGTCATTTTCCCAAATTCTAGCAAAGATTTTGCAATTTCAATCGACTGCTCATGCTTTGTTTCTTCTCTCACTTCTTCAAATGCTCTGCACATCGTTGCCACTCCCTTCGTATCTTCTTTGAAATAACGCACCCGCTGTGCCAGAACAGGATAGTTCATGTCATCCGGGTTCGTACAGGTAAAGTCGTGCATCAACTTTCCCAATGCGGTGTCGTCCTTGATCTGAGAGTTTACATAGATAATATGTGCTTCATCTCCGAAAGATTTCCCCATTTCCTCAATGATGCGATTGATATGATAAATAGGAAGTCCACCCCGAAGCACATCGTTCTCTGTGATAAAGATTACATAGGTCTCGTTCAGTGCGTCATACGCATCGCCCTTTCGGGTGAGATTGGCATCCAGCAGGCTGCTGTTATATCTCGCCCTCTTTGCGACTGCTCCACTGTCACTGCGCTGAACCTCGACATTGTAGGCACGATTTTCATGATCCACTGCCAGAATGTCAAGCCGCACGGAACGCCCCTGTATATTGTTCAGGTCATGCTGCCCATGGACTTCTTTAACCTTTAAATCATCCCGATTCAGGATGATCCGGAGCAGGAATTCCGCACATGGCTTATCCTCAAAGACCTTGCTCATAAAGTTATCATCCATGAGCCGAAAATCACGGATACGCCGCAAATCTTCCTCATGCTTGCGCTCAAAATCAAGGTTGTTTTGCGTTTCGACTTCTGCCATCGGTTCACCTGCTTTCTGTTCCTTATCTAAGGTAAGAATACCATAAAACCGTTTTTTTTACAAGATGAAGTACTTCCCACCACATAGGTCAGAATCCTTTCATATCGTGTTCTGGCCATGTTCCTATTCCAACTGCGATTCCGACATGGTATCATAAATCCAGAAACAGGCTTCAGCTGCTTTTTGCAACTGGTGTTCTTCTGGTGCCTATGAACAGCCACGCGCCTTCCAGCTAATGAAAGGTGAGCGTTGTACAATAGAGCGGCCACTTTTCATTTAGCTCAGCTAATTTCCAGCTAATAAAGCCCCTAGAGCACCTTTTGGACTCTGTTTCCGGCTCTCTGCTAAAATTGGCAGCCGCTTTCGTGTAAATCCATGTAAACACAGAATAGGATAGCAATTCCTGACCGTATCTTTTTGTTAATAACTATCTCGTTTATATACACAAACCGAGTCAAATGCCATTTTGCAGAACACTTTACCAGGAGAGTTGACAAACCCGCCGTTTTTGCGTATTATAATAGGAACAAGGGGGTCGTGTGCCCCTTTGGCAGAAAGCGAACAGCCTTGACGAGGAGAGTACGCCCCGCCTGCGCCTGACAGAAAGCCCGAAGGATGGAACCGGGCAGGTGAGCACGGGGTGGAAGATGGCCTCTGAGCTGTGGGGGTGAAGCGGCGCGCCGCCAAGCCCCCGCCGGGTGCGCCCGTTACCGCGCGGAGGCCGGTTTTACCCCGGCACGCAAGGCCATGCCTGCAAGGGCGCGGCAAAGCAAGGTGGTACCACGGAAGTTCAGCTCCCGTCCTTGTCCGGTGCATTCCGGCAGGACGGGAGCTTTTTTGTGACACAGCCACAACAGAAAGGAAGAATCATCCCCCATGAGCGAACACAACACATTCTACATCACGACCCCCATCTACTACCCCAGCGACAAGCTGCACATCGGCCACAGTTACACCACCGTGGCCTGCGACGCGCTGGCCCGCTTCAAGCGGATGCAGGGCAAGGAAGTCATGTTCCTGACCGGCACCGATGAGCATGGCCAGAAGATCCAGGACAAGGCCGCCGATGCAGGCGTGACCCCCAAGGAGTACGTTGACCGGATCGTTGCCACCGTCAAGGATCTGTGGAAGCTGCTGGATGTCAGCTATGACCGCTTCATCCGCACCACCGATGACTACCATGTGGAGACCTGCCAGAAGATCTTCACCCAGCTGTATGAGCAGGGCGATATCTACAAGGGCGAGTACATCGGCCACTACTGCAAGCCCTGCGAGAGCTTCTGGACCGACAGCCAGCTGGTGGACGGCAAGTGCCCCGACTGCGGCCGCGAGGTCTATGATGCCCACGAGGAGGCCTACTTCTTCAAGACCGGCAAGTATGCCGACCGCCTGCTGAAGTACTACGAGGAGAATCCCCAGTTCATCCAGCCCGAGAGCCGGAAGAACGAGATGATCGCCTTTATCAAGCAGGGCCTGCAGGACACCTGTGTTTCCCGCACCTCTGTCAAGTGGGGCATCCCCGTTCCCTTTGACCCCAAGCACACCATGTATGTCTGGGTCGATGCGCTGAGCAACTATATCTCCGCGCTGGGTTACGGCAACGAGACCTACCACGATTACAACAAGTTCTGGCCTGCTGACCTGCACATGGTGGGCAAGGAGATCCTGCGCTTCCACACCATCCTGTGGCCCGCCATGCTCATGGCTCTGGATCTGCCGCTGCCCAAGCGCGTGTTTGGCCACGGCTGGCTGCTGATGAACGGCGGCAAGATGTCCAAGTCCGTGGGCAACGTTGTGGACCCTGTGGTCTTGTGCGACCGCTACGGCGTGGACTCCATCCGCTACTTTCTGCTGCGTGAGATTCCCTTTGGCAATGACGGCATGTTCACCAACGAGGCCCTGATCAACCGCATCAACAGCGACCTGGCCAACGACCTGGGCAACCTGCTCAGCCGCACCGTTGCCATGTGCGAGAAGTACTTCGGCGGCACGGTCCACAAGGCCGCTGGCACCGAGGCCATCGACACGGAGCTGGAGACCATGGTCAATGAGCTGCTGGGCAAGGTCACTGCCGACATGGACAACCTGACCATCCCCCAGGCCCTGATGGAGATCTTTGCCGTGATCCAGCGTGCCAACAAGTATATCGATGAGACCGCTCCCTGGGCTCTGGCCAAGGATGAGGCCAACAAGGCCCGTCTGGAGAGCGTGCTCTACCACCTGTGCGAGGCACTGCGTGTAGCAGGCATCCTGCTAAACGCTTACCTGCCCTCCACCGCTCCCAAGATGATGGATCAGCTGGGCCTGTCCACTGCCGACATCGACCTGAGCAAGGCTGCTTACGGCGTGCAGGAGACCTACACCGTCCACAAGGGCGATGCCCTCGTTCCCCCGCATTGACGTGGCCAAGGAGATCGCTCACCTGAAGGAAGAGGACGAGAAGCGCAAGGCCGCTGCCGAAGCTGCCAACAAGGCCAAGGCCGAAGCCGAAAAGGCTGCTGCCGCCCCCGCCGCTGAGGAGAGCACCGTTGATTTTACCCACGAGGAAGAGATCGACTTTGACACCTTCTGCAAGGTGGAGCTGCGCGTGGCCGAGGTGCGTGCCTGCGAGAACCTGAAGGAGAGCAAGAAGCTGCTCCACCTGACCGTGTTTGACGGCGAGCGTGAGCGCTGCATCCTGTCCGGCATTGCCAAGTGGTTCAAGCCGGAGGATCTGATCGGCAAGAAGATCGGCATCGTCTGCAATCTCGGCCCCCGTCCCATGCTGAAGGGCAAGTATGTCAGCGAGGGCATGATCTTTGCTGCCGACACCGCTGACGGCGGCTGTTCCATCGCCTTCTACGGCGACAACACCCCCGTTGGCAGCCGCATCCACTGAGCCATGGAGACACAGCTGAGCCGCACCGAAAAGCTGGACCGGCTTTTCGGCACACCGGCCTTTGCCGTTGTCATTGCCATCCTCTGCAACGCCATGTGGGGTTCGGCTTTCCCTTTCATCAAGCTGGGCTACCGGCTCTTTGCCATCGACACCGCTGACACGGCCTCCATTCTCTGCTTTGCAGGGGTGCGGTTCATGCTAGGCAGTGTGCTGGTACTGGGCGGCAGCCTGCTGCTGGAGGGCAGGCTCCCCGCCATGCCCAAAGGGAAGATCCTGGCCGAATGCTGTGCATTGGGCCTGTGGCAGACCACAGCGCAGTACGCCTTTTTCTACAGCGCTGTTGCCCTGCTCACCGGTGCCTTTGGGGGCATCCTGAACAGCACCCAGAGCTTTCTGGGGGTCATCTTTGCCCATTTCCTTTACGGCAGGGCTGACCGCATGACCCCGGCCAAGGCGCTGGGCTGCGGCATCGGCTTTGCGGGCGTTCTCATCGCCACGTTGGGCAACCACGGCGGCGGCAGCGCCCGGGGTGTAGCCTACATGCTCATTGCTACCGTCCTTTTCACGCTGGCAGGCCCCTGGAACAAATCCGTCACCCGCCGGGCAGACAGCTTTGCCGTCTGCTTTGTGAACCTGTTCGTGGGCGGTGCGGCCCTGTTCCTGCTGGGCGCTGTTCTGGGCGGACGGCTGGAACACTGGTCTGTGCTCAGCGTGCTGGACCTGCTGGCGCTGGCCTTCATCTGCGGCGCGGGCTACATCGTCTGGGCCCTGCTGATGAAGAACAACCCCGTCAGCCGGATCGCCATCTTCGGGTTCGTGAACCCGGTGGTGAATGTTCTGCTCAGCGCCCTCATCAATGGGGAGCCGCTGTTCCGGTGGCAGTATCTGGGGGCGCTGGTGCTGGTCTGCATCGGCATCTGGCTGGTAAACAAGACCCCCGCCAAAAAGGAGCGTGCCCGGTAATATGGAATACCCCATCTTTGACACCCACGCCCATTATAACGCCCGTGCCTTTGACGCGGACCGCTTTGCCCTGCTGGACAGCCTACCCGGCAAAGGGGTGGTGGGCGTGTGCGAGCAGGCCACCCATTCGGGCGATGCGCCCAAGGTGCTGGAGCTGGCCCACAAATATCCCTGGGTGTACGCCGCCGTTGGCATCCACCCGGAGAGCCTGCTGGCCCCGGAGAATTGCGGTGAGGAAGGCCCCGCCCCTACTGTCTCGGTATACGGCGGCGACTGGGCCGCAGAGATGCGTGCCCTTGCCCCCTATTACAAGGACCCCAAGGTGGTGGCTGTGGGGGAGTGCGGACTGGATTACCACTGGCCCGTGCCCAAGGATGCCCAGCTGGCGCTGTTTGAGGCCGAGATCCGGCTGGCGCTGGAACTGGACAAGCCCATCATCGTGCACGACCGCAGCGCCCACGCCGATGTCTACGCCCTGCTAAAAAAGTACCGGCCCAAGGGCATCGTCCACTGCTATTCCGGCAGCGCCGATGACGCGCTCTGGCTGGCAGAGCAGGGGCTCTACATCGGCTTTGGCGGGGCCTGCACCTTCAAGGGGGCCAAGCGTGCCGCCAAGGCCATTGCCGCCCTGCCGCTGGAACGCATCGTCCTGGAAACTGACTGCCCCTATATGGCCCCGGAGCCTGTCCGCGGCACCCGCTGCGACAGCTCTCTCATCCGCTATGTAGGCGAGTATATCGCTAGCATCAAGGGTGAGGAACCGGAGCAGGTGTTCCGGCAGACGGTGGAGAATGCCTGCCAGGTGTATAATCTCTCCGTCTGAAACCGGCAGCAGCCGGGCACAGAGGGCAGGCTATCCTTCT
>ENA-OQIX01000268-OQIX01000268.1-human-gut-metagenome-genome-assembly--contig:-NODE-268-length-11037-cov-2.751879_pt1 | contig 11037 bp, 12 predicted proteins | sample MGYA00242591_ERZ504756 | MGnify/ENA primary metagenome ERZ504756 (study PRJEB26092, sample SAMD00036369) | human gut metagenome | host: Homo sapiens | study: EMG produced TPA metagenomics assembly of...
TGATCTTCTGAAAGTAACTTTTTGACACTCCCCACAGCTAAAGCAGGGGGGATTCCTGTTTCCTTCCACCATTGCATTGGCAAATACCTTACGGTACTGCAATGTCTTACACAGTGTCCACAAGCTATATTTATACTGTTCCCGCATGCCCTGCGGTACAGTTTTCTTATCTTTATGCCGACTGCAGCTGCAGTCCTTTTTTCAAGATATTGATGCCTGCATTCGTATCCCGGTCATGAACTGCATGACAGCCGGGGCACTCCCAGATACGAATGCGCAGATTTTTCACCAGCGGATTCCGATAGCCACAGGCACTGCAGGTCTGGCTGCTCGGATACATCGTTGGTACTTTGCGGATTTCATTTCCATACCACACAGCTTTATATTCCAGCATTTCGAAAAACTTTGCCCACGAAACACTGGCTATCGACTTTGCCAGTTTATGGTTCCGGATCATTCCCTTTACATGCAGGTCTTCGATGCAGATGGTTTGGTTTTCACACACCAGCATCGTTGACTGTTTCTGCAGGAAATCATTTCTTTGATTCGTTACTTTTTCATGTACTTTGGCAACTCGAATTCGCTGCTTATCCCGGTTATGGGATCCTTTCTCTCTTCGGGAAAGTCTGCGCTGTTCCCTTACAAGTTTTCGCATCGAGCGTTCCAGATATTTGGGATTCGCTACTGTATTTCCGTTGCTGTCAGAATAGAACGTTTTGATTCCAACATCAATCCCAATCGTTCCACCCTGATTAGGTCGCGGTTCCGGTTCAAATTCAACGTTCAGAACCGCAAAATATTTTCCGGATGGCGTATGCTCAATGGTTACGTGACGAATGTTTCCCACTTCCATTGACTGACGCACTTTCACATATCCAAGCTTCGGAAGTTTGATATATCTTCCCACGATACGAATGTTGTCTTTTTGATTTACCGTTCTGTACGACTGAAAATGGTTATGTTTGCTTTTGAAAGTTGGATGGGACGCTCTTTTTTGAAAAAAGTTTACAAATCCCCGGTCAAGATCCCGCAATGACTGCTGTAATGCGATGGAATCGACTTCTTTCAGAAAAGCAAACTCTTCCTGCTTTTTCAGTTCCGTCAGCATGGCAGAAGTCTGGCCATAGCCGATTTTTTCCCCTTTTTCATAGCCTTCCTTACGCATGGCAAGTCCCCGGTTATAGATGAACCTGCAGCATCCCAGCGTCTGGTGAATGAAGGCTTTCTGTCCTTTATTCGGGTAGATTCTGAATTTGATCCCTTTTTGCATTATCCCATCTTATCCTTTTGTCTCTGCGATGTTTTCTGGTTTTCGATATACTGTTTTACTGCTTCCAGCGGAGCACCACCCACCGTCGATACAAAATAGCTGTTTGTCCAAAGCGTCGGCATCTTAGTTTTAAGATATGGAAATTCCTGTCTTAAAATTCTGGAAGTATAGCCTTTGAAAGATTTTACGGCTTTGTGAATACCAAACTGAGGGTCTACTTCCAGCAGCATATGAACATGATCCGGCATGATTTCCATTTCCAGAATCTCTACAGAAAGATTTGCAGCATACTCTGTGAGCAGTTCCTTCAACCTGGTATCTACACCATTGGTTAATACTTTTCGTCTATATTTAGGACACCATACTACATGGTATTTGCACGAATAGACGACATTGTTGTTTAATTTATATGTTGTATTCATGTTTGTATTATACTATATTTTTTCATTTAATACAACCACTATTTTGTCCATCTCAATTACTTGCGTAAATTCGATGGACGCGTCTTATATCCCCATAGCTGAAGCAAGGGGTTTTACGACGCATTGGATAATTTTCCATTTAAAAAGGAGCAGAACCCACACCGGATTCCGCTCCTTTTTCAGAATGTAATTTATTTTATGTCTACCGCACTTTTATCCACTTTCTGCGGCTTTTTTGTCAACGCTCCGCTCTATATATCCTTTTTCCTCCAGTCCGCGACACAGACGGCGGAAGCGTTTTGGTCTTCGATTCCAGCTCTGAGCTTGTAATTTTTCCGTTTTCTCTTACACTACATCTTGAACGATCCCTTCTCTGTCATCCGTATCCATTTGTTTTTTTCTTCGATATTCCGTCGGTGTCCTCCCATAATATTTCTTAAATGTCTTGCAAAAATAATCCATATTTTCAAATCCCGTCTCGCCGGAAATTACAGTTATCTTTTTCTCCGTCGTGGCCAGAAGCTTTGCAGCCTCCTGCAGACGATACTTCACCAGATAATGCACCGGCGTATCGTGAAGATATCTTCGGAACAGATTCAATGCCGTACTCTTGCTCACCATAGCCTGCCCGGCAATATCCTCCAAGGTAAGATTCTGTCGGAAATTTTGATGAATATATTGCATCATCAGCTGTGTTCTTCCCTGTGAGGATGCCGTATTTTCTCTTTTTTTCTGCAGCACTTCCGAATCCATGTGCAAATAAAGCAAGTGCCACAATTCCTGCGTCAGAAATAAAGTAACCAGTTCCCGGTCTTTGTCTGATTCCTGCGCTTTGAGAATTTTCTGCATGAGCTCCAGTGCTTCTGCCTGCCATTTTATTTCCCTGCAAAAGACAATGCAGTCCACCTTACACGCCTGTATCGGTGCAATGTATTTTTTGTAAATCAGGCTGTCTGCCGGAGCGAGAAATGTCGGTTTCAGAACAAAATTTGGCACAATCGCATGGCCTTCAGAAAAATAGCGATGCAAAATCTTTGAGTTAATAAAAATGCCCGTTCCCTGTCCCAGTAGAAAACTGTCTTTTCGCCAACCCAGAAGGTTGCTGTTCCCTCCTGTACAAAAACAAACTCAAACTCCACATGCCAGTGCCATTCTACACAATAGAAAATCAAACAACGCAAGATCGTCGTAATACAATTGAAACGGATACTCACTGTTTCCATGCTGTATCGTTTCCATCATGCTTTCATCCGTTTGGATCTTGTTATAAAATGTATTAAATTCCATCTTTCCCGCCTCCGTTTTTCAGGCACGCCCCTCTCTATTTTACGATATTATACAATAAACAGACGATATATTCCAGTGAAAGCGACACTATTTTACGTTATTATACAAAAAAGAATCGTTGTCGCTCCATGGAACACGGTGAACGGCAACGAAACGAACACTACGGCCGCAGCAGTTCTGCCATTTTAAAAAACGGAGTATATCACTATGAAAAAGAACTACCACAAAACCTTAATTGCCTGTTATCTTGGATTTATCACGCAGGCAATTTCTGCAAATTTTGCACCTTTACTATTTCTTACCTTTCACAGAACTTACCATATTTCTCTTGGAAAAATTGCGTTTATCTCGACAATATTCTTTTTCACACAACTTCTTGTCGATTTGTTCTGTGCCAGATATGTCGATAAAATCGGTTATCGCAGGTGTGTCGTTGCTTCTGAGATTCTTTCCGCCTGCGGCCTGATTGGACTTGCCTTTCTGCCCAATATTCTGCCAAATGCCTATGCAGGAATTTTGCTCAGTGCCATGATCTATGCCGCCGGAAGCGGACTGATTGAGGTTCTTGTCAGCCCAATCGTAGAAGCTTGTCCGTTTGACAATAAGGACAGCGTTATGAGTCTGCTTCATTCCTTTTACTGCTGGGGATCTGTAGGCGTCATCTTACTCTCCACTGCGTTTCTGGCAGTTTTTGGTATGGAACGCTGGCCGATCCTCGCATGTATCTGGGCTGTACTTCCACTGTACAACACATTTAATTTTCTTTCCTGCCCGATTGAATCACTGACCGGAAGCGAAGAAGGACTTACCATTCGTCAGCTGTGCCGTCTTCCCATTTTCTGGATTTCCCTTGTTCTTATGGTCTGCGCCGGAGCAAGCGAGATTTCGATGGCGCAATGGGCTTCCGCTTATGCCGAGTCTGCATTAGGTCTCTCAAAAAGCATTGGAGACATTGCAGGACCGTGCCTGTTTGCTGTGATGATGGGCATCAGCAGAACCTTCTATGGTAAATACGGGGAAAAAATTGACTTAACAAAATTTATGATCGCATCCGGTACACTTTGCCTGATCTGTTATCTGGCTGCAGCTCTCGCACCATATCCTCTTTTAAATCTTATAGGCTGCGTTGTGTGTGGTTTCTCCGTAGGAATTATGTGGCCGGGAACCATCAGTATTTCATCCTCTAAAATTCCACTCGGCGGAACTGCACTGTTCGCACTTCTCGCCATGGCCGGAGATATGGGTGGTTCCATTGGCCCATTTGTTATTGGATTTGTCACACAAAACACCGGCGACGATCTGAAGGCAGGTATGCTGGCCGGCTGCATTTTCCCTGCTGTACTGATTTTGTCTGTTTTTCTGCTCCGACAAAGGAACGCAGAGTAAAAATAAGCACCGAAGAGATACTGTAACGTGTCTCAGACACACTTCTTAGAAAGGAGATAGGATGATGGATTTTTCCTGGTTAAATGAAAGCGAATTAAAAAGAGAGGAAGAAGGCAAGCTTGTCATCTTTGCACCGGCTGGGACAGATTTCTTCTGCAACAACGGCACTGTTTCGGAAGAAGGCATTACGCCGGAATCACTGCACAATGCACCCTATTATTATACGGAAATCGAAGGCGATTTTGTTCTGACTGTCAAAGTTTCTCATGACTTCAAAGACATCTATGACTCTTCTTCTCTTATGGTCATGGAAGATCTGGACAACTGGGCAAAAAGCTGCTTTGAAAAAACCGATTTCGGAACTCATGCCGCTGTCAGCGTTGTGACGAAACAAGGTTATTCTGACGATGCCAACGGAAGTAATATTTCCGGAAATACCGCATGGCTGAAAATTTGCAGAGTGAAAAATTCCTTTGCTTTCCATTATTCTGAAGACGGCATTCATTATTTTATGACAAGATTTTTTAATCTTTCCGGTAAAAAGACCGTAAAAGTAGGGCTTCTTGCCCAGGCGCCGCAGGGAAATGGTGGCAACCGGATTTATGAAGATTTGCATATTGAGAAGAAAACAGTAAAGAATATCCGCTTCGGAGAATGAAATACCCTGAGTTCTTCTATTTTAAAAGGAGTCGGACAGTCCGACTCCTTTTTTCACTTCCCGTCGATATTTCTTACAACTCCCGAGAACAACAGCGATCCGTCCTGCCCCGTAACAAGAAACAGGAATGGACGATCCAGTACGAAATCGATTTCGTCGTCCGGGATTTCTGCTGCGGTTTCTGAAACGCCAAGTTCTGTATAGGCTGCTCCGGTTACTCCGTTTTCATCAATTTCGAGCATGGCGGCGTGGTCTGCTTTGCTCAGGTATAAGCCATTCCTGTTCTCTGTTAATGGACTGAAATCCGCCAGATCCGCATCCAGTGCATCCGTTACACCAAGTGCACGCACCGTTTCGATCAGGTCTGTTTTCTCCGATACTTTAAATTTAGGAACAGACAGATTCACCATAGGGGAATACCAGTTATCACTGCTTTCATCCCGCCGTATAACCTTCATCAGATCCGGCGATGATACCAGTTCACTTACATCTGCATTTTCATCCGGAAGCAGGAAATACATAGAGCCGCTGTCCTGAAGGCTAAGACCGATTGCCGTAAATTGTTCTCCCTGGTAGACATCCATCCGTTCCGTTTTTTTCATCATATCCACATCGGTGTCTCCCGCAGTTCCGTGGAACGTTTCCTTCTCTGTATTCACTTCCCAGAAATTTTCCCTCCACATCGCCTTATAATAGATGGTAGATACAAGCTCAAACACGGTATCCGGTGCGATCGCCATGTCTTTCGTATATTCCTTCAAAAGCCCGCCGGTATTATTATCCGTCCTAGGTCTGCAATGCCTGATCCATTTCTTTTGATCCTGGCGTTCCTCTGAATGTCGATGCATAGTACTGCTCCGCCAGCCGCTGCAGCGTTGCGTCATTGTATGATTCCTCACTATCGAGCCACAGCGAATTGCCAGCACACTTTTCAGCGCGGGCGTGTCTGCATAATTGCTTTCCCAGAGTGAAGAAACATTTTCCCGTAAGGTGTCCATGTCCTGCGCACCAAGCATATCCAGAATCTGCTGCCGCGTATTTCCATCCGAAGTTTCCGCCAGCATTGCAAACGCGATATACAGATTGATCGGCGAGCAGACGGTATTTTCATCTTCTGAAACCAGCATTTGTTTCATCAGGTTCTGATAATATGCATCCATTCCCGACTGCAGTTCTGCTGATTTTGCTGTCAACTCCCGGTACGAATCCCACCAGTCCCAGTGTGCATCGCTTTCCATGAATTTCTGTGCATCCATTGTCCGCTCCACAGATGCCGGATAAGCCGCCAGAACCGTCGTTACCCCCGACGGATAACGGACTGCAGAACCCTCCCGACCGTTTCTCCATGTCGCAACCCCCAGCACAGCTCCGCCGATGATCACCGCGCAGGCTGCGGCGGCCGTCCATTTTTTCCATACGCCTCTCCGCGGGTGGCGATCACTCCGTGCTTTTTCCACCATACCAGGCTCCAGATTTCCCAGCACTTCAAACAATTCTTCTTTCTTCATAATTCGAACCCCTTTCCGTCAAGTGTGTATGCAATTTTCCACGGATCCGGTTTAATGAAACTGAAATATAATTTTCACTTCTTCCCAGCCGCTCCGCGATTTCACCGATGCTGTCTACATACCAGTACCGCAGGACAAACATGCATCGTTTCTCCTCCGGCAGCTTCTGCAGAAACTGATTGATCTCCGCGATCAGTTCTTTCATCTCCCACTGCCTCTCGATATCATCTTTTCCCGAAACACATTCTTCCAGCTCGTCCAATACCGCATCCATCTGACTTTCTCCGCGTTTTTTGCGATGCATTTTTCTATACAGATCAAACGAAAGATTTCTCGTTATTTTTCCAAGAAATGTGGATAACAGAGACGGCCGGTGCGGCGGCATGGCATTCCACGCGTGAAGCCAGGTGTCGTTGACACATTCTTCTGCATCCGCCGGATTCTGCAGAATATTCTGTGCAATCGAAGTACAGTATGTACCATATTTCACCGCAGACTCGCTGATCGCTGTTTCGTTCCTGTCCCAGTACATTTGGACAATATGAGTATCCTCCATATGGAAATCCCCCCTTTCATCTATCATCACGCCATTTGCAGAAATCTTACACTTTCAAAAGAAATTTCGGTTCAAAAAGGGCGTGACCAAAGCCACGCCCTTCCATTCTTTATTTCTTTATGCCAAAATCGGTTTCAAGCCTCTGCGAGTTTTCTTTCTCTGCTTCTGCCTCTGCCAGATCCTTGCCAAGTGTTGTGTAATATACCTTGATCTTCGGCTCTGTACCGGACGGGCGGACGATGACGGTTTCACCATTTGCCAGTTTGTAGATCAGAACGTTTGCGGATGGGAGTCCTGTTTCTTCCGGTTTCTCGTAATCGGTTACTTTGACAACAGCGGAACCTGCGATCTCGGTCAGCGGCTCTTTTCGAAGGCCATCCATAATACCGGCCATCTTGTCCATTCCGCTAAGTCCCGGGAACTCGAAGCTGTCTACTTTGTTCAGGTAACGGCCATACTCGGCATAGATCTCTTCCAGTCTCTGTTTCAGGGAGCTTCCGATGCTTCTGTAATAAGCTGCCATCTCGCAGATCAGCATGGAGCCGATGACTGCGTCTTTATCTCTTACATACGGACCGGCCAGGTATCCGTAGCTCTCCTCGAATCCGAAGATGAAGCGGTCTACTTCGCCGTCTGCCTCAAGGTTTGCAATCTGATCACCGATCCATTTGAATCCGGTCAGAACGCTGCGGAGCTCTACGCCGTAGTGCTCTGCAACTGCATCTGCCAGCGGTGTAGACACGATGGATTTTACAGCAACCGGTTTCTCCGGCATGGTGCCTTTCTCGATGCGGCCTGCGCAGATGTAGTCGAGAAGCAGAACGCCGACTTCGTTTCCGGTTACCAGCTCATAGCTTCCATCCGGGCACTTCATGGCAATACCAACACGGTCTGCATCCGGGTCGGTAGCCAGCATCAGATCTGCGCCGGTTTCTTTTGCAAGATCCAGGCCCTTTTCCAGTGCTGCAAAGATTTCCGGGTTCGGATAGCTGCAGGTGGTGAAGTATCCGTTCGGATACTCCTGCTCCGGAACGATGGTGATATCAGTGATGCCGATGTCTTTTAATACACGGGTGACCGGTACAAGACCAGATCCGTTCAGCGGGCTGTAAACGAGTTTCAGTCCAGCGGTCTTGCAGAGGCCTGGACGAACCTGACGGGATTCGATGGCTTCGTACAGTGCATTCTTGCAGTCATCGCCGACGAAACGGATCAGTCCCTCTTCTACTCCCTGTGCAAACGGCATATATTTTACGCCGGTCAGGATATCGGTTTTCTGAATCTCTGCGTATACGATTGCTGCAGCATCATCGGTCATCTGGCATCCGTCCGGGCCGTAGGCTTTGTAGCCGTTGTATTTTGCCGGGTTGTGGGATGCAGTTACCATGATACCTGCGTTGCAGTTGTAGTAACGGGTTGCAAAGGAAAGTGCCGGTACCGGCATCAGTGCGTCGTAAATTCTGACTTTGATTCCGTTTGCTGCCAGAACGCCTGCTGCTGTTTTTGCGAATACATCGCTCTTGATACGGCTGTCATAGCTGATGGCTACGGTCTGGTTTCCGCCCTGTGTTTTTACCCAGTTTGCAAGACCCTGTGTTGCCTGACGTACTACATAGATATTCATACGGTTTGTTCCTGCGCCAAGCACTCCACGAAGTCCTGCGGTTCCGAATTTCAGAGATACTGCAAAACGATCCTTGATCTCCTCATCGTTTCCTTCAATCCGTGCCAGCTCCGGGTTCAGGTCTGCGTCTTCCAGGTCAGCTTCCAGCCATCTCTTATACTCTTCCAGATACATATCTTTTTTTCTCCTGTTCTATTCTTTATTTGTAACTATTCAGCGCCATGCGAAAGAGAAGAAAATCGTGAATCATGCTTGCATGAATGAACGGTTTTCTGGAATTTCATATGGCGAGAAGCAACATCGAGATGCAGCGCAAGCGGAATCGAGATGGGGTTCTGAATAGTTACCTTTCTTTTATGTCTCACTCTTATGTCCCCATGTAGCGCCACATAAATGTATGTATAGTCATAATATACCATAACTGTCCCAAAACAGCAATTATTTTTGGTAATTTAAGCAAAATTTTACCGATTCTTTTTCTCTTTTTTCGACTCTGTCCGCCGTTTTCAGACAGAACAGGACAAAGAAAAAGCGAGGACCCCAATAACGATTCCCGCTTTTTGTCTGCCTTATGAGGGCAAGCCATACCGCAAAGTGGCGCTTTCAGATTGCGGAAATGGTTTTTCAAGCATGCTCCGGTCTGTGATTATAGTCGAATCCGCATTTTTCCAGAAATGCCCGTGCGATCACTGTAGCGCCGATCTGGTTCGGATGGATTCGATCCCAGGCGATGTAGGAGGAATGGCGGTACTGGAAGTAATCGTTGAAGACGGCCTGAAGGTCGATAAAGCGGCAGCCGTATTTCTCAGCCAGCTCGCTGCAGATCGCGCCGTAGGTGTCCATGCGTTTTCTCATCCAGTCCTCCCCATTTGGCTCCATGTAGTATGGGGTCATGAGGAAAATTCCTTTTACATTATCTTTTACGGAAAGAATCATCTTTTCGACGTTGGAACGGTACTCCTCCGGCGATACCTGCTCGTCCGGGATGGCCGGGCTGTCGAACTGTCTCCAGACGTCGTTGATGCCGATGCAGATGGATACCCAGTCTGGTTTTAATGATACGACATCGCGGTCGAAGCGCTGCAGCAGGTCACGGCTTGTGTTTCCGCCGATACCGGAGTTTGTCACGCGGAGATATACCTCCGGGTAGAATGCTGCAAGCATGTTTTCGACGATTCGGACATAACTCTTTCCGACATTTTCAAATAAACCTTCCCCCACCGGCTGTGCACTCTCCATATCCGTTACGGAATCTCCTGCAAATACAATCCGGTCCATGTGTTCAAAAATCATTTTTTTGCCTCCCTTGGTCATAATAATAGATCAAAAAAACCTTCCAAATCCCATTATAATCTTGTAATTTCGACGGTACAAGGCAGATTTTGTAAATTTAAAGCGATTTTAAAGCGATCCAGACAAAAAAAACGACTGCGAAGCACCGTTTTTCAGCGCCCCGCAGCCGGGAAATTTCTTTTTTTGCAACGATTCAGAGCCATGCGAAGCCGAAGAAAAATCGCGAAACACGCTTGCATGAATGAGCAATTTTTCCGGAGTTTCATATGGCGAAAAGCAACATCGAGATAAGGCTCTGAATCGTCACCATTTTTTTAGTGAATAACGCTCAGTTTTCAATTCCATCCATATACGCATTGTAAATCGCCGGATCAATATTCTCTTTGATCGACTCATACACGCTCTGGGATGCCTCGCGGATGTCAGCTCTTGTCTGGCCATCGAGTGTCAGAATCTTCGTTCCGCTCTCCTCGATTTTCGCGATCTTGTCGACAATACGGGCATCGGACTGCTCTCTTGCGTACTCGGTCGCAATCTTTGCGGCCTCGGTCATGATCTCCTGCTCGTCTGCAGGCAGATCCCGGAAGAAATCGTCGTTGACGATCAGGGAAATCAGATGCGGCAGATGGTTCGTCTCCACTACGTAATCCTGCTGCTCATACAGGTTATTCGAAACGATGACCTCGTATGGGTTCTCCTGCGCATCAATCGTGTGCTGCTGCAGGCCGATGTAAACCTCACTGAAGCTCATCGGCGTCGGGTTGGCACCGATGGCTTTCCAGAATGCCAGATGGTAGCTGTTCTCCATGGTACGGATCTTCTGGCCCTTGAAATCCGAAAAGCTGTAAACCGGCTTATTCGTACTCATGACACGAAATCCCTGATCTGCCATACCGAGCAGGTGATAGCCGCCCTCCGTATAAACATTGCTGATCAGATCGTAAAACTCCGGATTATCAATCTTCTCACGGCATTCATCGAGAGAATCAAACACACACGGCAGATCAAACACAGCAAGATTCACCCATAAAGG
>ENA-OQIX01000269-OQIX01000269.1-human-gut-metagenome-genome-assembly--contig:-NODE-269-length-11025-cov-1.873096_pt1 | contig 11025 bp, 15 predicted proteins | sample MGYA00242591_ERZ504756 | MGnify/ENA primary metagenome ERZ504756 (study PRJEB26092, sample SAMD00036369) | human gut metagenome | host: Homo sapiens | study: EMG produced TPA metagenomics assembly of...
GTAAATCCAAAATATTCATCAAACTGTACATCTGCCACTGACAAAACTTTCAGATTATTTAATCCTGTAAAAATACTCTCCTTTGAGATACGCATGCAGCCTGTAAGCACAGCAAACTTCAGACTGTCATTTGTTTTTAATGCATTTTCAAACAAGTTACGGATCAGCAGAGTCATTGAATTGTAATATCCCAATTCAAATGCTTTCGCCAGAGGCACATCATATTCATCAATCAATAAGATAACTTTCTGACCATGATGTTTCTCCAGAAGTTCTGACAGAATCCTCAGACTGCTGCACAGAACAGATTCCTTCATATCCGGCAGAAGCAATGATTTGAACGCATCCTTATCACTATTCCGTCAAACGTTCACTGTCCAATAAATACTGGAATCTACGCGCCTCACCATTTACAATCTGTATTGCCATATCACAGGCTTTTTCATAAGTTTGCGCGCTGATACTCTTCAGGGAAATAAAAATCACAGGGAACTTTCCCATGTATTGTTCGCAAAGATAAACTTCTCTGGAAATTCTTGTGTCTCTAAAGCAATTCTTATCACTGTTTAATTCAAAGAATGCTTTCAGCATACTCATATTCAGTGTTTTACCAAATCTTCTCGGACGTGTAAACAGATTCACCTCCGCCCAATTATCCAGAAGTTCTTTGATAAGCATCGTTTTGTCTACATAGTAGAAATCTTCCGCCTGAAGCTTTGCAAAATTTTCTATTCCTATTGGAGTTTCTTTTTAATTGTTTCAATAGACACACTTCCCTTTATATTTGATATATTAAACTCTAACTTTCATAAAGTGTAACATATTGTTATTGAATTCGTCTATCAAAATTTCTTTACATTCCATAATGTTTCTATTAATACTGGAGCAAAAATAGAGATTGTCAGCGATTTAACCACTAACAATCTCTATTTTTTATTTTATCAATCAGATCACTCTGAAATCTCAACAATTATTCATATAACAGAATGTCACTCTTTAGCAGTTTAACAAGAGAAATCTTTCATCCAATCGGCTCGAAGTCTACAGCTCCATGTTTACACAATGGACAGATATAATCTTCCGGAAGTTCATCACCTTCGTAGATATATCCGCAGACTTTACATACAAATCCTTTCTTACCTTCTGTTTCAGGTTTCGGTTTTACATTTTTCTGATAATAGGTGTAGCTCATTGTCTCCTGGTCACTTACCACGCGGGCTTCTGTCACACTGCAGATGAACATTCCGTGAGTTCCCAGATCTACATACTGCTCTACTTTCAGGGACATAAATGCGTTGATATATTTGTCCAGGAATATCAGTCCGTTATCAGAACGATTCACCTTCTGTCCCGCAAATTTATCCACGCTTCTTCCACTCTGGAAACCAAACTGTTCAAATACAGAGAACGGAGCTTCTACAGAGAGACAGTTTACATTCATCACCCCTGTCTGCTTGATAACATGGTGAGAATAATTTGTCTTATTGATATTAACTGCAACGCGGAACGGAGAGTCTGTCAGCTGGGTAACTGTATTGACGATCAGTCCGTTATCCTTTTTACCGTCATTTGATGTCACTACATAGAGACCATAACCAATGCGGAATAATGCTGTCATATCATTTTTATTTGCCAGTTCATCATTCTTTGCAATATATTCCTTACAAAGCTCGGAAGCCATCGCTTCCATCTGATCTCTGTTTTCCTGATTTACTGCGGACATAATCTTCACTGTGGTGTCCAGCCAGTTGATCTTCTTGCATTCAGAAAGCATATTTTTCATTACTTTTGTCTGCCAGAGGTGCCCAGGAACCGTTTTCAATAAGGCCCACTGTGCGGTTCTGGAAATTATGCTCTGCCAGACGGGTAATAAAGTCATTCATAAACGGATAGATTCCTGCATTATAGGTAGTTGTTGCCAGTACCAGCTTACTGTAACGGAATGCATCACTGAGTGCCTGAGACATATCATCTCTTGCCAGATCATAAACAACTACCTTCGGACATCCCTTGCTTTTTAATTTCTCCACAAACTGATTGATTGCTTCTTTGGTATGTCCGTATACAGAAGTATATGCAACTACGATTCCTTCTTCCTCCGGTGTGTAAGAGGACCAGGTATCATAGAGGCTGATATAATGTCCCAGATTTTCTGTAAGTACCGGACCATGTAACGGACAGATGATCTGAATATCCAGAGTAGCTGCTACTTTCAGAAGTCTCTGTACCTGTGCGCCATATTTACCAACAATACCGATAAAATATCTTCTTGCTTCATCATCCCAGTTTTCTTCCACATCCAGAGCACCGAACTTACCAAATCCATCTGCTGAAAAAAGAACTTTATCTGTACTGTCATAAGTCACCATAACCTCCGGCCAGTGTACCATTGGTGCAAATACAAAAGTAAGATTGTGGTTTCCCAGGCTCAATGTAGAACCATTCTCTACTTCCAGTTTCTGCCCTTCCAGATCCAGTCCGAAGAAATTCTTGATCATTACAAATGTCTTCGCATTGGCTACTACTGTAGTGCCGGGATATACTTCCAGAAAGTTCGCTACATTTGCTGCATGGTCAGGCTCCATATGCTGAACGATCAGATAGTCCGGCTTACGTCCGCCAAGTGCCTGTTCAAGATTATCCAGCCATTCATGTTTGAAATTGGCATCTACAGTATCCATAACTGCAACCTTGTCATCCAGAATCACATAGGAATTATATGCCATTCCGTTTGGCACTGCATACTGTCCCTCAAACAAATCTACCTGATGGTCATTCACTCCGACATATTTAATGGTATCTGTAATCTTCATATTTCTGCCCTCAATTCTTTCTTTATAGTATATCGTCTGTCCGTTACTATTCAGCAATCTGCTGTCTACTCAACGTTAATAAGTTATAGTTGCTATGCTATTCTTAATTTGTTTATGTTTTTATATTATACTATTTTAATCCAATTTTCAAGTCCTTTTGGTAATTTTTTTCATTTATTTATGAGGTTTTGTTATTGTTCACACACCACTGTCCCGCGAGGTGTTTTGGCATGAATATGCCAAAATCCCGAGACATACAAGCCAAAATTCCATTGCCGCAGGCAATCTGGAATGAATTTTGGCTACGTTACTGTTCACTCCGTTCACAGTAACGAGATTTTTCATAGAGTCAGGTGGATATCCTCAATTGAAGCAGGGCTTACTTAATTGGGTTAATTTACAGTATTCTCTGAAATTATTACGAGTATACTCAAAAAACAGCAGAACAGATACAAATTATCCATCCTGCTGACGTTCCTTCCATAGCAATCTGCGTAAATAATACATTGATCCAGTTCAGTAGAATTTCACGCTCTGCTGAACCACATCACCATTCATTATTTTCCAAAATTGCAATACTCATAATGTAGTTATAATCTTATACAATGCTTCCACGCTGTACGGCAGTATCCTCTCATCCAATTGAAATTTCGGATGATGCAGAGGATGATTTTCTCCTGGTATTCCCGCAAGAAATACTGTGAAAAGTCCTCTGGTTTCTCTAAAATATCTGTATGCGTTGTCACCGGAAAGAAACAGCTCATCTTCTCCTTCCAGGACAAACTTATCCCCGAATACTTCTTCACCCACTGCCTTTGCTGTCTCTGTAAGTTCCTCATCATTGGCAAACGCATATACCGGATCTTTTGGAAATTCCATACGGATCTGTGTGCCAGTCTGCTTTTCAATTTCCTGCAGATTTCTCTCCAGCTCGTGCTCAAGTGCCATGTAAGTTTCTTCATGAACTGCGCGTATATTTTCCGTTTAATACCACATGGTCTGCAATAATATTCGTATATTCACCGCCATGGATCGTACCGTACCCACAATATATTTCCTGCATCCGGATGCTGTTTTCCAAAACTTTCATTCAGATTATGAATGGCACTTATCACTTGAGCAGCTGCATAAATTGCATCAATCCCCTTATCCGCTTCACACCAGTGACTGGATTTTCCATGAACATGAATCTGCATACTGTTGATCATGGAAGATGCCTGTCCCTGATGCACTGCCATTCCAAATGTCATGTCCGCTGCGTAATGAAACATCAGAAATGCATCTGCTTTCGGATTCTCTAATGCTCCGGCCTGAAGCATTCTTTTTGCACCTTCACCAATCTCCTCTGCAGGTTCAAAAAGGAACCGGAGCCTGACCGGAAAACTTTCCTGCATTCTTTGCTCTTCTGCCACAATTTTTGCAAGGATCAGTGCTGCTGCCAGGATCATATCGTGACCGCAGGCATGCATACATCCCTGATTTACTGATGCATATGGTAGATTTGTCTGCTCCTGTATGGGCAATGCATCCATCTCCGCCCTGAGTACAACCAGTTTCTCCCTGTTTCTCAGAGATGGAAGTTCCGCGATCAATCCTGTAGGTTCTATCGGCACAATCTCATATCCCACGTTCTCCAGATATTTCCGGATATATGCAGACGTCTCCACTTCCTGAAGTGCCAGCTCCGGATGTTGATGAAAGTAATGTCTCAATGTGATTAATTCTTCCGTATATTTTTCTATATTCATCTGTTTTCCAACCTTTGTTCTCAGGGATTACCATTTTCATCTTCCGACATACTCAAAACCGCATTCGGACGTTCCAGGCAGAACTTCTGTATCTCTTCCAGAAATCTCTGACCGTATTTCTTTAGCTTATTCTCGCCCACACCGGAAACCTCCAGCATTTCTTCTTCATTTGATGGACATTTGATGCACATATCTATCAGCGTCTTATCACTGAACACGATATATGGAGGCATGGCTTCCTCTTTTTGCAATTTCCAGACGAAGTTTCCGCAGGGCTTCGAATAAATCGTAACCTGCTGCCGTAAGCGCATCTGTACTGCGTTTTCTGACAGATTTCTGGGGCTTTTTCTTTTTATCCGGTTCTTTTTCCTCGTAAGTACGCATGATCACGTGAGTATTTTCATCTCTTAGCGGAGAAATATCGCCCAGTTTCAGCACACTGTAACGTTCCTGTGTCTGATAGAGATATCCCATCTCAGTCATCTGGCTGATCAGTGCCCTGAGTTCTGCCTCACTGTGATCATTCAATGCTCCATAAGATTTATACTTATCTGCTCCAAGCTCCCTCAACCGGGCTCTCTTAGCCCCCAGCAGAGTACCAAGCACAATTGTCAGTCCATACCTTCCTCTCGTCTCAGCCACACAGTTCACTACCCACTTCGCCTCTCTGGTCATATCTGTCTCATGGTATTCTCTGTGACAATTTCCACAATTATCACAGGGACCGAAGGTCTTTTCACCGAAATACTCCAGAATATAATTTCGCAGACATCCTGTTGTTTTACAATATCCTTCCATGATCTGAAGCCTTCGTATATCCCGCTGACGAATGAGAAATTCATCCTCTTCATCCACATCGGAAAAATCTTTGTTATCCAGAAGCATTCGGTCGATCATCACATCCTGTGCAGAAAACAATAGAACGCACTGGGAATTCTCTCCATCACGCCCTGCACGTCCTGCCTCCTGATAATAATTCTCCATACTCTGACGGCATATTGTAATGGATCACATATCTCACATTGGATTTATCAATCCCCATTCCAAATGCATTTGTTGCAATAATAACGGGGGTTCTGTCGTAAATGAAATCATCCTGATTCTTTTTCTGGTTTCATTATTCAGTCCTGCATGATATCTGGTAACAGCAACTCCTTTTTGGAAAGCAGTTCAAAAGATTGTCCACATTTTTTCTTGTAGAGCAATAAATAATCCCGCTCTCTGTTGGATGTCTGTCTATGTAATCCATCACAAAAATCGTCTTTTCGCCGGATATTTTCCACGCTGTAATATAAATTCTTTCTGTCAAACCCGGTGATCACTACTTTCGGATCTTCCAGATTTAAAGTACAGAGAATGTCGTTCTTTACTTCCTCTGTTGCAGTTGCGGTAAAAGCACTGACGATCGGACGACCGGGAAGATTTTTTACAAAGTCTACGATTTTGACATAGCTTGGTCTGAAATCCTGGCCCCACTGTGAAATACAATGTGCCTCATCCACTGTCACCATGGAAATCTCCACCTGTCTGGCAAATTCCAGAAACTCATAATTTTCCAGACGTTCCGGTGCAACATAAATAATTTTGTATCTTCCTCCTGCTGCCAGGTACAACGCCTTGCTAATCTGACTTTCCGACAGTGAAGAATTGATAAATGCGGCATGTATTCCCGCTTCATTCAAAGCCTTTACCTGATCCTGCATCAGTGAGATCAGAGGAGAAATTACAATCGTAATTCCTGACAGCATCAGTGCCGGTACCTGATAACAGATGGATTTTCCTGCTCCTGTCGGCATGATTGCAAGCACATCCCGGTGTTCCAGAATGGACTCCACAACACTCTCCTGCCCTTCTCTGAATGTATCATATCCAAAATAAGTCTTTAAGGTTTGTACTGCCTGTCTGTTCACCTGAAGCCTCCCTCTGCATTTTAATCTATTTTAATCTCTTTTTCTAGCTCCTGAATCAGTTCGGAATAGTCTCTGTGCTGCATCTTCGGAAATGCCTTGATGATACGCCCCTGACCGACAACGGTATGATTGGTAATAGAACTGGACAGTTCCTCAAACTGAGCCTGAAGCTCCGCTCTTTTTATACGAAGCATTTCGATAGATTTTTCTCGCTGTGCGGCAGTTGCATCACGCAGTTCTGCTGCTGCAAGAGTTGCCTGAACCTTTCCTTCTCCCACTTTCTGTGCTGTGCCAATCGTAGTCGTAGCCAGTGTATCACTCAGTTTATCACTTACAATTCTCAAATCTGAGCGAACCTTATCCAGTCTGGTAAGCTTTTTATTCAGTCCCTGGATCACTGCTACCGTCACAATAAAATCTGTCAGATACACAGCATACAAAACTGCTATCACAATCCACTCCCAGGTTGCAGGTGTATGTAACGCATGTGCCTCTACATACTTCTGGAAAACTTTTACTACCATAACGATAGCCAGTCCCCAGATCAGAGAAAACTCCAGGCAAATGTAGCCATGAAAATTAAAGGGTTTATCTGAATAATCCCACCATCTTGCGTGGAAACACACATCCAGCAGCCAGCCTGCAACCAGCTCCACCGCAGTTGCCAGAACAATTCCAAACACAAAAATCATTCCATCACTCATCTGACGCCCGCTGCCCTGAATTGTATTGAGCAAAGCAAAAACAGAAAGCACCCCAAATCCATATACCGGGCAGACCGGTCCATTCAGGAAACCTCTGTTTATAACTTTCCCAACGCTACTGCATGAAAATAACTTCAACAACCCAGCCGCCAAAAGAATAAATAAGAAAATACAGACATATCTGAAAATACGTCATTCCACAAATCATTCGTTGCTCCTCCTTGCTTTCATCAAACCACTTTTCATATCCCATTATCACAGTTCAAACAGAAAACTTACCTGATTCAGTTAAATAATTTTTCAGAGATATCTGATCTCGACCTGAGGATCTTTTCCCTCTTCTATCTGCATAACTGCATAGCTTGGTCTGCGGCCTCTCTGACGCGGGTAGGTAAGACTGCCGGGATTAATTATCAGAATCCCATCCTCATTCTCGATCACAGGCATGTGAGTATGACCATACATTGCAATCTTACATCCCTTAGCCTGCGCATTCTCAACAAGTTTATCATAATCCCGGGACACAAAATAATGATGTCCATGTGTAACCAGTATCTTATGTCCCTCCAGAGTAACCTCTTCCTCATAGGGAAGGTCTGTAAAAAAGTCATTATTTCCTGCGACAATCGTACATGGGCACTCTGCCAGTGCCTCAATGAAAATCTCTCTGCCTTCCACATCCCCGCAGTGGATCAGATAATCAAAGGGAGCTTCTCTGAGCACTGTCTCTTCCAGATTCTCATCCTGTCCATGAGTATCGCTGACGATCAGTACCTTCATTTCAGTTCATCCTTTATGGCACGTAATGCTTTTCCTCTGTGGCTGATCTTATTTTTCTCTTCGCCGGAAAGCTCTGCAGAAGTACATCCATATTCCGGCAGGTAGAAGATCGGATCATAGCCGAAGCCGTTCTCTCCCTTCTCCTCATAGCCTATACGGCCTTCCATTGTTCCACGCACTGTTTTTACACTTCCATCCGGAAAAGCCGCTGCAACGGCGCATACGAACCTTGCAGTACGCTTCTCGTCCGGAACTCCGTTCAGTCTCTCTATCAGACTTGCATTTTTGATATGATATGAGGTATCTTCTCCCATATAACGGGCAGAATAAATGCCCGGCTCTTTATTCAGATATTCAATCTCCAGACCGGAATCATCTGCCAGAGTGATCTCCCCTGTCAGTTCACAGATTGTCTTCGCCTTGATCACAGCATTTTCCTCAAAAGTAGAACCATCCTCTACAATATCTGCATGGATTCCCGCTTCTTTCATAGAAACAACCTCTACATCCATATCTGCAAGGATCTCGCGGATTTCTCTCATTTTATCCTGATTTCCGGTAGCAAAAATTATTTTTTTCATAATCCTTTGTATCCTCTTTTTATTTTGATTTTTCGTCAATTACAGAAGCACTCAGCTACGGTTTTTCTTCGGTGGGCGCGGCCCAAGGAACTGATAGTAATAGGTCTTAAGCATACCATTATAGATCTTACGGTTTTTATCTGCTTTTCGCCCAATATCGTTCTCCGCTTTCTCATAAGATGTGATCAGATACATGGACCACTTGTCAAGCCTTTCATAGCTTTCCCCGATTTCACGATAAAGCTGAGTTAAATTCTCTTTTTCTTCCAGTCGTTCCCCATAAGGAGGGTTTGTGATGATGAATCCATATGGTTTGGGATGACGGAGATCTTTTACCGCTCTCTGCTGGAAATGAATCAGCTTGTCCACACCTGCCATTTTTGCATTAGCTCTGGCAGCCTTCAACGCCTCAGGATCAATGTCAAAGCCCTGGATATCTGTTTCAATATTAAGATTTATCCTGTCCTGTGCCTCTTCATTTGCATCATACCAGCATTTTCTCGGAACCAGATGCTTCCATTCCTCAGCAAGGAAGGAACGGTTCATGCCGGGTGCAATATCTGCTGCCATCATTGCTGCTTCAATAGGAAAGGTACCGCTTCCGCAGAAAGGATCTACCAGAATCCTGTCTTTATTCCATGGCGTAAGCATGATCAGAGCAGATGCCAGTGTTTCTGTGATCGGAGCTTTCACTGTCATTTTACGATATCCTCTTTTATGCAGAGATACCCCTGAGGTATCAATACCGATCGTGGCCACATCTTTCATAAATGCCACGCGGATAGGAAAGCTTGCCCCATCCTCTTCAAACCAGGACACCCCGTATACGCCCTTCAGACGCTCTACAATGGCTTTTTTCATAATGGACTGGATATCAGACGGGCTAAAGAGCTTACTCTTCACAGAATTGGCCTTGGCAACCCAGAATTTCCCATCCTTGGGGAATATAATTTTCCCATGGCAGGGCTTTTGTCTTTTCAAAAAGCTCGTCAAAGGTTTCTGCCTTTACTTCTGCTACTTTCAGCAGGATTCTTTCTGTGGAACGCAGAAAGATATTGGCATCTGCGATTCCCTGTGCATCTGCCTCGAATGTTACTTTTCCATCCTCTACTTTGGTAATCTCATAGCCCAGATCAAGGATCTCACGTTTCAGCACAGCTTCCATACCGAAATGACATGGAGCGATCAGTTCAAATTTTTTCCATTCTTTATCCTTTCTATATGTAGATGGGACTTCCCTATAATTCTATGCTCTTAACAATATTTCCCTCAAAATCCTTAATTGTAAACACACCGTCCTCAAAGATCGCATATGTAGGCGGGTTTCCTTCTTTTGGAATGGAAACAGAACCCGGGTTGAGAAGTACATAGCCTTCTTTCTGCTCTGCTTTCAGTACATGGGTATGTCCATGGATCAGAATATCTCCTTCCTGGATCGGAGGCAGATTATTTTCATTGTAAATATGTCCATGTGTGGCATAAAAGGTTCTTCCATCCAGGTTCAGGATACAGTAGTCTGCCATAACCGGAAACTGCAGGACCATCTGATCGACCTCAGCTTCACAATTCCCACGTACAGCATAAATTTCTTTCTTCATGTCATTAAGCATGGAAATGACCTGTTTGGGAGCATATTCTCTGGGAAGATCATTTCTCGGGCCATGATAGAGCAGATCGCCCAGCAGTACCAGGCGTTCTGCCTTTTCTTCTTTATAGGCATCCAGCATTTTTCTGCAGTAGTATGCAGAACCATGGACATCTGATGCAAACATATATTTCATAGTTTTGTGTCTCCTCTTTTATAGTGTGCCGACGAGTTGATTCTTGAAACAATCTTGCAGGATAAATTTTTTTATTTCAAGGCGGAGGAAGGAGGCGTAGCGGTGGCTACGGCGACCGACGACAACGCGGAAATAAGAAATTTAGACGCAAGATTGTTCGAGAAATCAACTTGTTGGCACAATAGGTATGCCGACAGATTGATTTCTGAAATAACCTGAAGATATACCGGTTCGTATTTTTTTCTCTTACACCTTATCATGCTTATGGCGAAATTACAAGATTTCTTCCCCGATATGCTCCAAAACCGCCTATAACAGACCTGGTACAGTACCCAAGCTTTGCAAGCTGCCTTGCAAGCAGAAGGCTTGCCCCGCCCCTGTCGCAGTACAGAACCAGTATTTTCCCTTTTGGAAAGGCTGTATATCCGTCTATTTCTCCATATGGCATGTTTACGGCTCCTTTTACATGACTGTGCATATAAGACTCTTTTTCTCTCAGATCTATGATCAACGTGTCCCTTCGGCCCACATAATAATCCAGCATTTTTGCAGAAATCGTTTCCACCGGAAACATGGCAGACTCCTTTTTGTTATATCATATGATATCAGGGACAGATGTGCCACTGCCTGACAAAAAACAGCCGACACATAAATTGGCTCACAGCAGATCAGGAGGGGCATTTCCCCCTCCTGATCCAATCAATATCT
>ENA-OQIX01000270-OQIX01000270.1-human-gut-metagenome-genome-assembly--contig:-NODE-270-length-11018-cov-2.681113_pt1 | contig 11018 bp, 6 predicted proteins | sample MGYA00242591_ERZ504756 | MGnify/ENA primary metagenome ERZ504756 (study PRJEB26092, sample SAMD00036369) | human gut metagenome | host: Homo sapiens | study: EMG produced TPA metagenomics assembly of...
AATGCCAAGCGGCACTGCGATGAGATAGGAAAGAATTACGGCAATGATACCGATTACAAAGGAATAGCCGATTTTTGATTTACCACTCTTAACTGTATCCACGTTGGTATAGTCATCTGTGAACCGATCGGAATGAACAGCGCTTGCATCCTGAGATTCGCTCATATACGTTGCGCTGTGCAGATCGTCTGCACTGTATTCCACCAGACCGCTTGGGTAGGTAATCTCCGATTTTACGTAGGATCCCTGCGCGCGGGTCATGGTCAGTGCTACATCCACACCCTCATTTACGGAATAGGACTTTCCTAAATTTATGGTGATTATATTCTGATGGAAATATGGGAATTTTGAGTCAAAGTACATCAGGTACTTGTGTGTTGTGCCATTTCCCATGATGGCCGGTGAAAATTTCTTTCCCCCATATACCGGATCGTGTAAGGTAAATGTAATCCCCCTCTTACCTTCTACCTTTGCAGCATCGTGAATGCTGTCGATGTCAATCAAACCGGAAAATATTTTCCGAGACGCGTTGCAAGCGGAATATCCTTGTACGCAAACAGCTGCTGCTGTCCGCCGTTGGCATATTTTTTCTTGCCCATCATGATCGCGTCGTATCTTCTTACGGTGTAACCTTTTGCTTTATAATAAGCTGTAAATTCCTTTACATATTCAGATACCAGTTCTGAATCCTGGTCTTTCGTTCTTCCGAATGCTACTGCTTTGGATCTCGTATCCTCGTCAATTTCGCCTTTTGCTTTGAGAGCGTTCAAATAATCTGCATAGGTTACATAATCAAGATATCCGTATGTCTCCCACTTCTGATATTTGTACACCTTTTTCTGGTTATTGCTCTGATGGGAATAGGTGGTATCCTGTGCGAAAATCAGATTTCGGTCCATCAGAGAATAGATCATAGTCAATAACGCACTACCAACGACGTATTACCGTAACGAAACGAAGGCCATGACAAACAACGTAACTTAAAAAGATTATTTTGTCATATTCTCTCATTCCTTAACACAATATGACGAGGGGAATGGCTTTTTTTTGTCCCCATCCCCCTGCCGGTTTATTCATTGGCTTTCAACTGTTCTGGTCTTTCCAATTTTACCTTTTCCAAAATTAGAAGATACCGAAACATTTGGTCATGTATCCTTCGTAGTCCGGAAGCATGGTATCCAGATAAGAGCACGGATCACCAAAGTCCGGACCCCATCCGGAGACATCATATACGTCGTAGTTTTGTTCATAACCATAGTTTACATAGTATCCTGCATAGTACCATCCATCCAGGTCTACGGCATCAACCAGATTGATCACAACTTTTCCGCCAAGGGCAGCCTCTACTGATTTCTTGTAGGAGTTTGCTTTGTTGGTGTAAACTTCTACTGCAGACGGATATGGATACTCAATCTGGATCGGATTGCTCTCATCGATGGTGATACCGTCTTCTGCGAGCTCCTCGATTGCGGTATTCAGTTCTTCTACTGCGTTTTCCGGATTGTACCATCCATCAAAACCATCGCTGGTCTTGTTTTCGGCATCCCATACTTTGATCTTCACGCCGTCGGCGTCGATCTGTTTCTGTACGATTTCACCATAGTAGGTGCCTGCCGGGAAGGTTGTGTCGGTTCCGTTGATCTGAATGGTAGTGTCTTTTGACAGGCTTACGAAATATCCCGGGGTAAAGGTATTTCTAAGGGAAGTATACTTCAGATCCTCGCCAACCTGCTGTGCATTGTAAGCGCCACGATCTGCTGCAAAGCTGATCGCTCTTCTGAAGTGAACGTTCTGCAGTGCTTTGTTTGTTCTCTGGATTTCTTCGTCAGACTTTGTACTCTTTGCTGTTGTTCCGTCGTTGGCATTTGCAGTCGCAGTACGGTTGATATTGTAGAATCCCATGAAGGAAGTAGCGTCGGTATCTGAAACTACTGCGTACTGGTCGTACAGACCTTCGGATTTGCTGTCTCCATAGTGGAGGTGTTCAGGTTTACATAGTCAACGGTACCTGCTTTTGCATCTGTGTACATTTTGGTAACATCAGACTGGTCATTGAACAGCCAGGTCAGGGTTTTAATGTTTACGTTGTCTTTGTTCCAGTAAGAATCGCTCAGTTTAAATACGATGGTATTTTTCGCTGTAGCGTTGGTTACCAGGTACGGGCCGCAGTATGCGATCGAGTTGGAATCTTTTCCGTACTGATAATCTGCTGCGGAGGAATCGTACTCAGCACCGAATTTACCACCCTGGGACTGATAGTAGCTTCTGCTCATCGGCATGAAGATGGTGTAGCCCAGCATGGTCATGAAGTAGCTGCATGGCTCTTCCAGTGTGTACTCTACGGTATAGTCATCAACAGCTTTTACACCAACCTCGTCGAAATCGGTAACTTCACCGCTGATGTACTGGGATACGTTTTTGATCACGCCCTGTACCAGGTATTCCAGACCGCCCTGTGCATCACACATGTGCTGCATTCCGGCCACGAAGTCATCTGCTTTTACAGTATCCACTTCACGTCCCTGGGAATCGGTCCATTTTACATCTTTACGAAGGTGGAAGGTATAGGTCAGTCCGTCATCAGATACTTCATAGGATTCTGCCAGTGCCGGCTGCAGAGTTCCCTCTACGTCGTACTCCATCAGGCCGTCATAGGTATTGATGATCGCATCGGTATCTGCCGCACGGGAAGTTGCAAGTCCGTCCCATGTTACCGGATCGCTCGCATACGGCATGGAGAAGCTGTCTTTTAAGGTGTAACCTTTTCCTGCCAGATATTCTTTTACCCAGCTCTCATAGGTTCCTGTTCCTTTGAGCTCATCCCATTTTGCTCTCATCTCGTTGTAATCTTCTGCTTTGATAAAGTCAGTTGTTACAACATACTGATGATAACGGTCGTTATCGCTTCCCCAAAGGGTATAGTCCTTGGTGCGCGGAGCCATTCTGTACATAGCGTACGTACCACCTCTTGAGGTGAGCGGGTACATCATGGCGGACTCCATCAGTTTTCCCTCGGCAACTGCCATCAGGGCATATCTCTCATCCACCGTTTCTGCTTCCTTTGCAGTAGCAAGTGCATCGTTGAAATCGCCCAGTGCCTCGTTATAGAGCTCTGTGCTGGTCTCGTCGTATCCTTCCGGCATTTCGGACTCCTCTGCCTCGGCTTCGCTCTCACTGCTTGCAGATGCGCTTGCATCGCTTTCGGAAGATGCGCTGCTGCTTACGCTTACACTCTCATCCGCCGGATCAGAACTTCCGCTGCCGGAATTTCCACAGGCAACCAGGCTTGCAGTCATACTCATAACAAGTAATGCGCTTACAATTTTTCTTTTTCTATAATTTCTTCCTAACTCCTTTCATGGATTCGCGTTGTTTTTTGCATCATCCGGACATTTGCCGGAACGGCTTCGCCATTCCACCGTTTTCATTTTGGCACTTTACCACATCAAAACGAAGAGTCAAAAAGGAGATGCGTCCAACAAGATTTGTTTTCTTCATCCCTCATGCCCGTACATTTGTCCGTTTGTCCAAAAACAACTGGGTTCATTATAACCAGAACTCTCTCTGTTTGTCAATATCCGATGCAGGAAAAAAGTGTATAAACTGCATTTAAAGTCATCAAAATCCTCTATTTTCCTCTTTTTGGGTATTGTTCTGATGCTGTTTTTCTATTTTCCTGTATTCTTCGGTTTTATAATGAAAAAAAGATTACACAAATAATTGTTTCTTTCCATTTGCGTTCTGCAGCACTGTCTTTTTATTTCTGAAAAATGTATTTCTTCTTATTAAATGCGTTTTTACTTTTTGTCTTCGACAGCCTCCGGACTATTGACAGCAAAAAAAAATCCTGCTAATATTAATTTTAAATAAGGAACCAGTGCAGTACACGGAAAACAGGCACCGCACGCGGCGTCTCTGATATCCTTGTCGGATACAGCAGACGCTTTTTTGTCTTTCCTGTGTATCATCACTTCTGCATCCGTATCCGCACGAAAAGAAAAAAGGAGACTTCTTTTATGTATCTTTATAATTCTGCAACCATAAAAAAGCTGAATTCCAGACACACACACCGGGCGTGTAGAAATGTACACCTGCGGACCTACCGTTTATCATTTTGCACTACATCGGAAACCTGCGCAGTTATATTATGGAGGACGTTCTTGAAAAGGCACTCCGCTATGAAGGCTACGACGTCAACCGTGTCATGAACATCACCGATGTCGGCCATTTAAGCTCCGATGCGGACACCGGCGAGGACAAGATGGTCAAAGGTGCAAAGCGCGAGCACAAAACAGTCATGGAAATCGCACAGTATTACACCGATGCATTCTTTGCGGATTGCAAAAAGCTGAACATCAAGCGCCCGGATGTCGTACAGCCGGCAACTGGATGCATTGACGAATATATCAAAATCATTGAAAAACTGATGGACACCGGCTACGCTTACTTTGCCGGCGGAAATGTTTACTTTGACACCAGCCGTCTCGACCACTACTACGTATTCAACGATCACGACGAGGATGACCTCGCGGTCGGTGTACGTGAGGGCGTAGAGGAAGATACAAACAAACGCAACAAAAATGATTTCGTTCTCTGGTTTACGAAATCCAAATTTGAGAACCAGGCCTTGAAATGGGATTCCCCGTGGGGCGTCGGTTATCCGGGATGGCACATCGAGTGCTCCGGTATCTCCATGAAATACAACGGAGAATACCTCGACCTGCACTGCGGCGGCGTGGACAATGCCTTCCCGCACCACACCAACGAGATTGCGCAGTCCGAAAGCTACCTCGGCCACGCCTGGTGCCCGCAGTGGTTCCATGTGCATCACCTGAATACATCGACTGGAAAGATGTCGAAATCAAAAGGTGAGTTCCTGACGGTTTCTCTTCTGGAAGAAAAAGGCTACGATCCGCTTATCTACCGTTTCTTCTGCCTGCAGTCCCATTACCGCAAAGCACTTGTGTTTACCTGGGAGAACCTGGACAACGCAAAAATCGCCTACGACAAGCTGATCGCCCGTATCGCCGCTTTAAACCCGGAGAATGGAACCGTCGATGAAGCTTCTATGACTGCTTTAAAAGAAAAGTTCCAGAAAGCACTCGATGCTGACCTCAATACTTCGCTTGCCATCACAACGCTGTATGATGTCTTAAAGGCAGACATGAACGATGCAACGAAGCTGGCACTTCTCGACAATTTCGATCAGGTGCTCGGTCTTGCCCTTCTCTCCCATGCAGAAGCAAAGAGAAAAGAGGCCGCAAAGACAACTTCCGCTTCCACTGCATCCGGTTATCAGATTACCGGCGAGGGAGATCCGGAGATTGATGCGCTCGTTTTAAAACGATATGAAGCAAAAGAAAGCCAAAAACTTTGCGGAAGCAGATAAGATCCGTGACGATCTGAAAGCACAGGGCATTGAAGTTGCCGATGTACGCGGCGGAGCAGTCTGGAAACGAATCTGAAAATCTTTTCGTAACCATACATTACAGGCAAAGAGAACTGTCCCAGGGCAGTTCTCTTTTTTGTGCCGTTCTTTACCCAAAGGAAGTCAAACAGCAGTAACTTCTGCCGTTCTTGACAGGAAAAGGCGGTACCCCTGTTTTCGGGCGCCGCCTTTTCCTGTAACTTTTTGATTTTCTTTGATTCTCTTTATTTAATGATACGAACCTTTAATACACCATCAACTGCTTCGAGGGCTTTTACTATCTCCTCGGTTGCTTCGCTTTCCAGATCCATCATCGTGTAAGCGTAATCGCCTTTACCTTTGTTTGTCATATCGCTGATGTTGACATCCGCATTACCCATAACGGTTGTGAAGGCTCCCAGCATACCTGGGATATTCTTGTGGCAGATCGTCACACGGCCTGCGCCTGTGCATACACCCATGCTGCAGTTCGGGAAGTTGACGGAGTTTCTGATGTTTCCGTTCTCAAGGAAATCACGGATTTCCTTGACTGCCATCACAGCACAATTGTCCTCGGATTCTTTGGTGGATGCTCCAAGGTGCGGGGTAACGATCGTTCCCTCTGCACCGACTACCTTCGGATTTGCAAAGTCGGTCACATATTTCTTCATTTTTCCGGCCTTTAAAGCCGCGAGAACAGCATCCTCGTCAACGAGAAGGTCTCTTGCATAGTTCAGAAGAACCACGCCGTCTTTCATCTCTTCGATCGCCGCTTTGTTGATCATGCCCTTGGTGCTGTCCAAAAGCGGCACGTGGATGGTGATATAATCACAGTTGCGGTAGATATCTTCCACGTTCTGGATGTGATGAATGTCGCGGGACAGGTTCCATGCTGCATCGACAGAAATGTATGGATCGTATCCGTATACTTCCATACCAAGATGGGTGGCTGCATTTGCCACAAGCTGGCCGATGGCACCAAGGCCGATGATACCGAGTTTCTTTCCGCTGATCTCACAGCCGGCAAATTTCTTTTTCTGTTTTTCTGCTGTCTTTGCGATGTCGCCGTCTTCTTTGTCGCTCTTCACCCATTCGATACCGCCTGCGATATCACGGGATGCCAGCAGCATACCGGCAAGTACAAGCTCTTTGACACCATTTGCATTGGCTCCCGGTGTATTGAAGACCACGATACCCTGCTCTGCGCAGTCGGCAAGCGGAATGTTGTTGACACCGGCTCCTGCTCTTGCTACAGCGAGGAGGCTCTTCGGCAGCTCCATGCCGTGCATGGCTGCACTTCTGACGAGAACCGCATCGGCTCCCTCCAGACTCTCGGTCTGCTGATAGTTTTCATTAAAGTTTGCAAGGCCTACGCCTGCAATCGGATTTAAGCAATGATACTGAAACATTAGAGATTTTCCTCCTCGAACTTTTTCATGAAGGCTACGAGTGTTTCTACGCCTTTTTTCGGTCATTGCATTGTAGATGCTTGCACGCATACCGCCGACGGTACGATGGCCTTTCAGGTTTTCAAGTCCGGCTTCCTTGGACTCTTTGACGAATTTCGCATCCAGATCTGCATTTCCGGTGATAAACGGAACGTTCATCAGAGAACGGTCTTCCGGTACGACGGTTCCTTTGAAGAGCTTGCTCTGATCCAGGAAATCATACAGCAGTTTTGCTTTTTCTTCGTTGCGCTGTTTCATGACTTCCAGTCCGCCCATTTTCTTCAGCCATTTGAACACTTTGCCGCACATGTAGATGCAGTAGCAGTTCGGCGTGTTATACAGAGAGCCTGCGTCTGCATGCGTTTTGAATTTCATCATGGTCGGTGCTCCCGGCAGGACATTGTCGGTAATCAGATCGTCACGGACAATGGAGATGACCATTCCGGCAGGTCCGATGTTTTTCTGGACACCGCCGTAGATGATGCCGTAATCGGAGACATTAACAGGTTCGGAGAGGAAACAGGAGGAGACATCTGCCACCAGGGTTTTGCCCTTGGTATTCGGCAGTTTTTTGTATTTGGTTCCGTAAATGGTGTTGTTTTCACAGATATAAACATAATCGGCATCCGGGCTGATCGGAAGATCGCTGCAGTCCGGGATGTAGGAAAATGTTTTATCCTCAGAGGAGGCAATTTTGTTTGCCTTTCCGTATTTCTGTGCTTCTGCGTATGCTTTCTTGCCCACTGGCCCGTTACGATGTAATCAGCGACACCGTTTTTCATCAGGTTCATCGGAATCATGGAAAACTGCAGGGAGGCACCGCCCTGAAGAAACAGAACTTTGTAATTTGACGGGATTCCCATCAGGTCACGAAGATCTGCTTCTGCCTCATCGATGATGTTCTGGAATACTTTGGAACGGTGGCTCATCTCCATGACGGACATGCCGCATCCACGGTAATCCAGCATTTCCTCCTGGGCTTCTTTCAACACTTCCTCTGGCAGAACCGCCGGTCCTGCGGAAAAATTATAGACTCTGCTCATTTTTTTGTCCTCCTGTTTCTCTTACTGCTTTATATTACTTGGAAACCACCGTTTCTATACCGGTGGTTTCCATTGTAATCTTATGTATTTCCTTTACATCTTTTCTTACAAGTCTGCAATTCCATATGGTAATACGGTATTGCTTTACCACGTTGAAACTATGATACCTCTTTGTCAGAAATCTGTCAATCCTTTTCTTGTTCCTTTTTTGCCAGATCCTCTGCATCGAAGACATCCTCAATCGGAGCTCCTGCCGGTACCATCGGGAATACTTTTTCGTCGCAGTCGATCCAGACATCGATGAGCGCCGGTTTTCCGCCCTCAATTGCCTCACGGATGGCAGGACCCATCTCCTCTTTTTTCGTCACGCGGATGCCCTTTACGCCGAGCGCCTCAGCAACCTTGACAAAGTCTGCCTGATCCTGGAGAACGGTATTGGAATACCGTTTTCCGTAGAACAGCGTCTGCCACTGGCGTACCATGCCGAGTACGTGGTTGTTGACAACAACCTCGATGACCGGAATGTTGTGTCTGGAAAGTGTTGCCAGCTCATTCATGTTCATACGGAAACAGCCGTCACCTGCGATGTTGATGACCGTTTTGTCCGGGCGTCCCATTTTTGCGCCCATGGCTGCTCCAAGACCGAATCCCATCGTTCCAAGACCGCCGGAGGTCAGAAGCGTTCTCGGGCTCGTATAACGGTAATACTGCGCCGCCCACATCTGATGCTGTCCGACATCGGTCGTGATGATGGCTTCCCCGTTCGTCGCCTTGTAGATCTCCTCGATCACGAACGGTCCGGTAAGGCCTTCTTCATGCTTTAACGGGAATTTTTCCTTCATCGCCTCGATCTCGGCAATCCACTCGTCATGGTGCATCGGCTCCAGCTTCGCATTCAGCCGTTTTAAGACCTCTTTGACGTCTCCGATGATGCTCGACTCGACAACAACATTCTTGTTGATTTCTGCCGCATCCACATCGATCTGAACGATTTTTGCGTTATTGGCAAATTTTGCGGCATTTCCGGTGACGCGGTCGGAGAATCTTGCGCCGAGCACGATCAGCAGATCGCACTTTGTCACGCCGTAGTTCGATGTTTTCGTTCCGTGCATACCGAGCATGCCGGTGTACAGCTCATCCGTTCCCGGGAACGCACCTTTTCCCATCAGGGTGTCGCAGACCGGTGCCTGGATGCGGTGTGCCAGTTCGCGCACTTCCTCGGACGCGCCGGAGATGATACTGCCGCCGCCCACGAAAATATACGGGCGTTTCGACTCCTGAATCAGGGATACGACGTGATCCAGGCCTTCTTCTGTAATTCTCTCAGTAAACGGTTCAATTTTCTCCGGAGTCTTCGGCTCATACTCATACGTTGCCGCTGTGACATCTTTTGTAATATCGACCAGAACCGGGCCCGGTCTTCCGCTCTTTGCGATCGTAAACGCACGGCGCAGCGTATCTGCAAGAACGGTGATATCTTTTACAATCACACTGTATTTTGTGATCGGCATTGCGACACCCGCAATGTCAATCTCCTGAAAGCTGTCTTTTCCAAGCAGTGCCTTTCCTACGTTGCAGGTAATCGCTACCATCGGTGTAGAATCCATGTAGGCGGTTGCAATTCCGGTGACAAGATTCGTTGCGCCCGGGCCGCTTGTAGCCATGCAGACGCCTGTTTTTCCAGTAGCACGCGCATATCCGTCCGCCGCATGCGCAGCACCCTGCTCGTGTGAAGTCAGGATATGGTGGATTTCCGGATGACGGTAAAGTTCATCATAGATATTTAAAATGGTTCCGCCCGGATAGCCGAACACGGTATCCACACCCTGCTCCTTCAGGCACTCGATAACAATCTGTGATCCAGTTAATTCCATGTCTGTATGATTCCTTCCTTATGTTTTTCGCTTTGTGTATGAAATCTGTTTATGAAATCAGCCATCCGAGAAAAAGCGCGTTCGGACGGCTGATATGATTTTATGATTTACGCGGGCAACGAGCCAAAGTCCGTGCTTGCACGAGACCTTGGCGACTGCCGCGATAACTATGAGAAACTCGCAGAGCGTGTTTCTCATAGTTTTTCTGAATTAGAACTCCAGAATAGCTCCCTTATTTGCACTGGAAACCATCTTTGCGTAGCGTTTCAGATAGCCTGTCGTTACCTTTGGTTCTCTCGGAGTCCATGCAGCTTTTCTGCGTGCCAGCTCTTCGTCCGATACGACAACCTCCAGCTTGTGCTCCGGAATATTGATACGGATCAGATCACCTTCCTCAACGAGTGCGATCGGACCGCCCTCTGCTGCCTCCGGGCTTACATGACCGATGGACGCACCGCGGGATGCGCCGGAAAAACGGCCGTCTGTGATCAGGGCTACGGAAGAACCAAGTCCCATACCTGCAATGGCAGAAGTCGGATTCAGCATTTCACGCATACCAGGACCACCCTTTGGTCCCTCATAACGGATGACAACAACGTCGCCTGCCACGATCTTGCCGCCGCGGATTGCCTCGATGGCATCCTCCTCGCAGTCAAAGACTCTGGCCGGGCCTTCATGAACCTGCATCTCCGGAACAACGGCAGAACGTTTGACAACTGCGGTATCCGGTGCCAGGTTTCCTTTCAGAACGGCGATACCGCCTGTCTTGCTGTATGGATTCTCAACCGGGCGGATGATCTCAGGATTTTTATTGACACATCCTTTGATGTTCTCTCCTACGGTCTTTCCGGTTACTGTCATACACTCTGTGTGCAGCAGATTCAGCTTGTTCAGCTCATTCATAACGGCATAAACACCGCCTGCCTCGTTCAGCTCCTCGATATAGTGGTATCCTGCCGGAGCCAGATGACAGAGGTTCGGAGTCTTCTCACTGATGGCATTTGCCATTTCCGGATTCAGTTCTACGCCCGCCTCATGCGCAATCGCCGGAAGGTGAAGCATACTGTTGGTGGAGCATCCAAGTGCCATATCAACCGTCAAAGCGTTCAGGAACGCTTCTTTTGTCATGATGTCTCTTGGACGGATATCCTGTTTTAACAGCTCCATAACCTGCATACCGGCTCTCTTTGCCAGGCGCAGACGCTCGGAGTATACCGCCGGAATCGTTCCGTTGCCTTTTAAGCCC
>ENA-OQIX01000271-OQIX01000271.1-human-gut-metagenome-genome-assembly--contig:-NODE-271-length-11014-cov-5.151098_pt1 | contig 11014 bp, 14 predicted proteins | sample MGYA00242591_ERZ504756 | MGnify/ENA primary metagenome ERZ504756 (study PRJEB26092, sample SAMD00036369) | human gut metagenome | host: Homo sapiens | study: EMG produced TPA metagenomics assembly of...
TTACGAAAGAAGGTGCCTCTTGCAAATACTATACATCATTCTTTATTCATATACAACCAGCTTAAGCAATTAAGGATAGAGTAAACTTACTGTCAGTTGGAGAGTTGCAGAAGATTCCCTGCTATGAACTTGACCAGATTGTTTTCTCATAGTCTACTTCTCCCACAGTGTTTTGGTAGCATTTCGTATTTGCTGAAGGTACATGAAAGTGTTCTCCTGTTAAATAATATTCTGTAAGTTATTTTCTATAGATATCCGCTGATAGTAGGTATCTATGATATCCTGTAAAGTAATCGTATTCATTTTTTCTTCGGCAGCCTTTTGAATTTCATTATAAAATCCCTGCAAAGATAACTGAATGTTAATACCAACGCCACAATCTGGATTGGTATGAGTATCTAAATGAAGCAATGGTTTATCACCTTCAACTGCTTTATAAATATCCAGCAATGTAATCTGATCGGCTGGTTTTGAAAGAGAAGGACGGGCATGTCCGGCTACACTTGTCATAAGTTCCGCTTTTTTAGTTTTAACATAAGCTGGCGTACAAAGCCGGGATTTGTATGGACACTTTCTGCAATTGAGGCACTGGAGAGGGATTTTTCCTGGTTGATAGCAATCAGAACCATCACATGAACAGTATCACTTAATTTCGTTGAATATTTCATGATAAGAAACTCCTTGTAGTATGATATAATGATCTTGTTTTCACGTTTTTGGGATGAAAATATTTCTGGTTTGTTTAAAACATCCTAAGTTCTCAACAGTTCTTTTTAATGTGTTGATAAACTGTACATTTTTTAATGCTTTGATGATTGTAAATAATATAATTACAACTATAATGGAGATTAAAGGAAAAGTCAACACAGATACTATAAATGTTCACAAAGGAGAACTTATGGAATACAAAAATCAAACAGAAAATCGTGCATTTCAGGAAATGTTGCAGGCAGCAGTAAAACGGCTGCAAAATCGTTCCGGAGAGGAGATTGCTGCAAAAAGCGGGGCTGTTTTTCATAGCAGCCGGAATGTGCTTGAAGTACTGAGTTTTTATGAAACAATTGAAATTCAACTCCCTGAGTTTCGTATTAACTCAAACGTGGACGAATGGCATTATCTGACATTGCTGCATTATCTGGATATGGCCGATGGCACAGAAGGCTCACAGAAGCTCATTACTTTTGGTAACCTGAAAGATGGATTGATTCGGGGAACCAAGTTTGACCGGACTGCAGAGCAGAAACTGGAAAAGCTTTTGCAGGATAAAGATCCTGAGAAAATTCAGAAAGCATGTAAAAACCTAGGTGCAGAATTCACAGAAACAAAGGCGGATCTGTGTGCTGTTTTTCCAGTTCTGCCAAGATATCCGGTAACTTTAAAGATATGGTTTGCAGATGAAGAATTTCCTGCATCTGGCAAAATATTTCTTCAGGATCATGCCGATCATTATCTGAGTGTAGAAGATGCGGTAACAGTTGGAGAAATTTTGCTGCAAAAATTATCGGAAGCCTTTTCTTCTCTCTGATCATGAATCAGAAAACTTTCCAGCCCGGCTTTGATAAATTTGTCGATTACTGTCTGAATCTGTTTCCAGTCATTACAGTGATTGCGGAGCATCAGTCTGTTGATGGAAAGGCAGCCATTCATTTGAAATAAAAAACCGATTCTGCCTGTTCAAAGGTCAGGAGGCTGTGTGACATAAGCCAGGTCACATAGCCTTCTTTTGTATTTTCTGCTAATTTTTCCAGAAGAATGGGGGCAATTGCATCATCCAGAAACAGTGCCCTGTATTGTGATTCCATCTGTATTTTCTGACAGAACGGATAGGAACAGCTTTTTTGATTTAGACAGAATAAATGATCCACAGTTGTTAACATATCCTGAGTCATATCATTAAGAATATCTGATAATACATCATAGATATCGTAGTAATGAAGATAAAAAGTGCCACGGTTGATTTCAGCATTTTTGCAGATCTCTGTAACTGTAATTTTTGTAAAATTTTTCTGATTTAACAATTCTAAGAACGTATCTTTTATGGTTTGCCTGGTATAGCGGGTACGGCGATCTTGTTTTCTCGTTTTTTCTGACATTATATACTCCTGTATTAGTTAGTATCATATGATTTCTCAACAATTTTTCTGATGTGTTGAGTAACCATACAAATCTCACAGACTGATTATTGTAATTTATATAGTAACAACTATAATGAGGTTTAAAGAAAAAGTCAACAGATTGTTCAGAATTTTAGGAGGAAAAACATGGGACATGTAATTGCAGTATCAGGAAAAGGCGGCGTAGGAAAAACAACTCTTTGTGGATTGTTGATCCAGTATTTATGTGAAAGCGGAAAACGTCCGGTCCTGGCGGTGGATGCAGATGCAAATGCAAATTTGAACGAAGTGCTCGGTGTTGAGCCGGAGGTCACACTTGGGGAGCTGAGAGAAGAAATTGAGCGGGCAGGCATAGACCCACGATATCAGATTCCCTCCGGTATGACAAAACAGGCATATCTGGAAATGCGTCTTTCTGATGCGATTGCAGAAGAAGACGATTATGATTTGATGGTAATGGGACGAACCCAGGGACAGGGCTGCTATTGTTTTGTAAATGGCCTTGTACAGACCCAGGTTCAGAAACTGCAAAGCCATTATCCATATATTGTGGTTGATAACGAAGCGGGTATGGAACACATCAGCAGAGGAATTCTGCCAATGATGGAAGTTGCGATTCTTGTGAGTGACTGTTCCAGAAGAGGTGTTCAGGCAGCCGGACGTATTGCAAAGCTGATGAATGAATTAAACTTTAAACCACAGAAAACTGGATTAATCGTGAATCGTGTTCCGGATGGAAAACTGGATGCCGGAACTCTGGAAGAAATCCGAAATCAGGGATTGGAACTGTTAGGCGTTGTACCACATGATGACCAGGTATATCAGTATGACTGTGATGGAAAGCCGATCATACAGCTTCCGAAAGATTCTCCTGTAAGAAGTGCACTGGGAGAAATTGTAAAGAAGTTAGGATTGTGAGTTGGAGGATTGAAAGTTTGAAAACTGCGCGTCGCATTCTCGTTACTTCAGCCTGCAAATAAAAAGTCAATACTAAAATTGAAGAAAGTTAAAAAACTTTACAGGTTAAAAATTAGGCATTAAAATAAGGCCACCACAACCAGTGCTGGTCTGAAAGTAAAAGTTTTGAATTAGCTTGGATCAGGAAGAACAGAAAGATATTCTTTCACTCGTCCATAGTATATTCTGAGAAATTTATTAGCACCTGCAGTCATATAAACATAGTAAGGCTTACCCTGGGTGCGTTTTCTGTCCATGAATTGATATACAGGATCATCCTGAGGCATGGTTTTGATAAGAACATCCATTACTTGAAAAAGAGTCTTTCTTAAATTTGAAGATCCACGTTTGGATGTTGGGACGCTTTTTTGGGCATAGGAACCAGATTCGTTTACCCCAGGATCAACTCCGGCGAATGCAGTAAGGGCTCCTTTATGCGTGAATCTGGTTACATCACCGATCTCAGCCATAAGCTGTGGACCGAGAGATGGACCAATCCCTTTAAACTGCATGACAATTGAGTATTCAGGAAGCTTTGAGGCAGTCTCGTTCATGAGAGTGCGTATTGTTTCGACAGTAACGGAAGTACTGTTGAGCTGATCGACAGCTTGTCTGATGATATGTTTGGTTATTTCATTCTTAGGAAATACTGGAACAAGTTCCTTTGTTTTGGTGTAAATTTCTTCCGCTTTTGATTTATTGAAGGCATATTTTTTGCGCTTGCACCAGTTCTGATAATGTTCAACAAAAGCGTTTAGAGACATTTTACGAATGCAATCTACATGCCAGTATGTAGAGACAAAATCAACCCATTTCTGGGAACCATCACTGCGGGTGGGACTATTGAAATAAGTATTTGCATTTGGATAGGTCTGGTCAATGAGGCCAATAAGATTATTTTTCATAGCCGTTTTTTGTTTCACATAGAAATGGAACTGACGATTCATGACCTTTAGCTGAGCGCGTAATTCATCTGTAATACTATACGGTTCAAGACTTTGCCATTTGTCAAGAGCGTAGCGGGCAATCTTGACAGAATCAGCTTTGTCGGACTTGATTTTGCGAAGAGAATCGTTATTAAAATCTTTGACCAACTTGGGATTAACAGCACTGACAAAGAGATCTGCTGCTGAAAGCTGGTGAGCAAGTGCTTCGTAGTAGCGGCCGGTATGTTCCATTACAACCCGGGATTCACCTTCGATAGAATGAATAAGTTTAATAAGTGAATGGATATCACTGGATGTGTGCTTAATCTCAAAAGGAGAGGATACAATCTCCCCAAATGGTCTCAGAATTGTAACCATACTTTTACCTTTTGAAACATCGATACCTACTGCGTTCATAAATTTATCACTCCTTAAAAAATATTACAATGGATAAATACCAGTTTTACTCATTACCTGTTCAAACTACTGTGTGTGACACGAATGCACCTAATGTGATTCAACCTGCATAAAACGAACACTGTGAATGAGGAGCCGGTTATCAGTCTAAAGTACGGACGCGAGGTCCAAGTGATGAAGTCGATATACCATTGCATCCTACATTCTAACAGTTTTAAGTAATGAGATGGATAAATCCTTACTGGAAGTAAGGGGATTACCCATAAATATATTGTAGTAGTGATGAGTTAGACGCGACAAAATTCGCAACCAAAAAAGGGAACAAATGTTTGATATATTCCTATGCATATGGTATACTATTTTTATGAAGAAAGATATGTTTACAATTAATAAAAATGGTCTTTCCTATGGTAGAGGATATGTGTACTCTCTGCAGTATCATCTGGTCTGGTGTACAAAGTACAGAAAAAAAGGTTTTAAAAGACGGAATTGATGTGGAATGCAAAGAAATGCTGGAAAGTCTTGCACAGGAATATAAATTTCAAATCCTGGCTATGGAGGTTATGCCGGATCATATTCATCTGCTTGTAGATTGTCGACCACAGTTTTATATTTCAGACATGATCAAAATCATGAAGGGGAATCTTGCGCGCCAGATGTTCCTTTTGTATCCAGAGCTAAAGAAAGAGTTGTGGGGAGGGCATTTGTGGAATCCGTCTTATTGTGCTGTAACGGTCAGTGACCGGAGCCGTGAACAGGTACTTGCTTATATAGAAGGGCAGAAGGAAAAATCCCGTTAAAACCCGGAGGAAAAAGCGAATGAAAATCATATCCAGTTATGGTGTAGAATTACGAAAACAGAATATTCCAATCCGCCAGACACTGGAGATTTACCGTTCTGCTGTCCGCTATCTGGTCGAAGTGTATGAATCTGTATGGGAAGAACTGGTCAAAATTGAAGAAAGTAAGAAACGTTTCAATGCAGCGGAACATCTGGTGCATACAACGAAACGGAATCCGGCCCGGTTTGATTTTGATTTCTGCTTTCCCAAGATGCCATCCTATTTCAGACGGGCGGCAGTCCAGCATGCGCTTGGGAGTGTATCTTCTTATCGGACGCGTCTGGAACAGTGGAAAGCAGAGGGACAGAAAACAGGAAAGCCGTATCTGAAAAGTGAGCAGTATGCCATGCCTGTTTTTTACCACGATGTCATGTACCGTGAAAACACAGAAGAGGAAGATGCGGCCTTTTTAAAACTGTACGATGGCCATGACTGGAAATGGTTTGCTGTGCGGCTGAAACATACGGATATGGAATATTTAAGAAAACACTGGTCGGGCAAAAAAGCTTCGGCGCCAACGTTGGAGAAAAAGCACGACAAATATTTCCTGCGTTTTACGTATGCGGAAGAGGTATCTTTAAACCGGACACCTGTCAAAGAACAAACGATCTGCAGTGTGGATCTCGGCATCAATACGGATGCAGTCTGTACCATCATGCGTCCAGACGGAACTATCCTGGGAAGAAAGTTTATTAACTTTTCCAGTGACAAAGACCGGATGTACCGTGTGCTGGGACGGATCCGAAGATTTCAGCGGGAACATGGATCGCGTCAGGCGCAGGGAAGATGGGCATATGCAAAACGTCTGAATATAGAGCTTGGCAGAAAAATTGCAAGGGAAATCGTTCTGTATGCGTCAGAAAAGAAGGCAGATGTGATTGTTTTCGAATATCTGGAAATGAAAGGAAAACTTTCCGGGAAGAAAAAGCAGAAACTGCAGATGTGGAGAAAACGTGATATCCAGAAACGGTGCGGACAGCAGGCACACAGAAAGGGAATCCGAATTTCCCGAATCTGTGCCTGGAACACGAGCAGGCTTGCCTTTGATGGATCAGGAGAGATTGCCCGTGATACACGGGATCATCGTCTGTGTACGTTTCAGACTGGAAAAAGATACAACTGTGATTTGTCGGCATCGTATAATATCGGAGCAAGATATTTTATCCGTGAAATTTTAAAACCCTTGCCGGAAACGGAAAGGTCTTTGCTGGAGGCAAAAGTTCCTGCAGTAAAGCGTAGAACCTCATGTGTTTATGCAGATCTGAGAGAACTGATTTCAGAAATGGAACTGCGTAAAGCAGCATAAACACAGGCAGATATGCAGTGGATTACCTGTTATGTGGAAACCTGCCGTATCCGGCATGGAAGAAGCACATATCTGTGCAAAATCTAAGTAACAGGCGTATCCGCCGATATTTGGTCTGCCGCTTAAAGCGGCCGGAAGCACGTGACTTTAGTCATGTGAGGTTCACGATTGAGTAAACAGAAATATTATCTGATTTGATATAACCAATTGCAAAGAAGGGAAAATCTTCATGAGAAGTCATTGGACAGAAATAGAAAAATATTTAGAAGACCAGAAGGTAGCGCAGGAACTGATTGGAGAACTGAGAGATTTTCACATGCGTTATGAGGTAGAGGATCAGGTAAAGGAACGAGTAGAAAAACCGGATATGGCAGTTATGAACTGGATGTGGATCTTCCGGGATTTAAGAAAGACGAGATTAAGGTTCAGCTGAAGGATGGTTATCTGACACTGTCAGCAGCCAAAGGTCTTGATAAAGATGAACAGGATAAGAAGGGCAACTACATCAGACGTGAACGTTATGCTGGTACTTTAAGCAGAAGCTTCTATGTTGGTGATGCAGTCAGTGAAGAAGATATCCATGCGAAATATGAAGACGGTATTCTGAAACTTTCTGTTCCGAAGAAAGCACCGAAAGCCGTTGAAGAAAAAGATGGTTACATCGCAATCGAAGGTTAACTTCCATTGCTTATTCTCCCCCCATATATAGCCGGGATCCGAAAGGATCCCGGCCTTTTTTACATGAGAAATAAATTATTCTGTTGTATTGCGGCGAATTAATATAGGTGTAATCTGTTTATGGATGGGTTCACCCAATGGTTTGGGAACACGCTTTTTCTGTTCCTCCATCTGCTGGACCAGAAGATCCATGGCAGTTTTTGCAATCACATCGATCTGCTGTCCGATGGTTGTGATCGGAAGGATTGCCTCGCTGGCAATCGGAGAATTGTCAAATCCAACAATCTCGTAAGTGGAAGGAAATGTCCCGTATTTTTTGGAAAATTAAATTAAGAAACATATTAGCATAGGTATCGTTCGCAAGAAGATACCTTTTTTTTGATCGGGGTATTTTGATTCTATCTTATTGAAAATCTCTCGGATTACATCCAAAAGCTCATGATAAGAAGCACCTTTTACACTCAAATCTATATCATATGGCACATGGTATTCTTCACAAGTTGCCTGAAAGGCCCAGATTCGGTCATAAGCCGGAGCGGATTTATTCACATTGACATTTATGTGAATTAATATATCACATTTATCTCGAATCAACAGAGAAGTAGCCTGAAGTGCTCCCATATAGTTGTCAGTATTGACACTGCTGATATGTTCTGCTTCGCGTTCAATTGCGATGACAGGAATCTGGTAGGAAGCGAGTTTCTCAGATGGAAGAGTGTGACTTAAAACAATCAGTCCTTCAATCTGATAAGACAGAAGTTCTTCAATATACTGTTGTTCTTCTTCTGCGCCATGTTCGCTGACGAAAACAAGAAACTTATAATGATAATCACGGTAGCTGGAAAGGAATTGTGTCAGCATCTCAGAATAATAGTGCAGGTAAAGATTCGGAACAATGATTCCAATAAATTCACTTTTTCCATTTGCCAGAACTTTTGCCAGCTTATTCTTTTTATATCCAAGTGTGTCAAGAGCTTGTGAAATCTTTTCCTGGTTTTCCAAGGTAAGAGAATCAGGATGATTGAAGTATCTTGATATTGTAGTTTTTGAAAAATTGGTGTATTCCGCAATATCTGCAAAAGTTACCTGTTTCTTTTTACTCATAAAAGTTGAATCTCCTTCAATATGATGGCTGACGGTTAATAATATTTTTCAGTATAGCAATTTTGATGGAAAAACGCAACGATAAAATAACTGATTACGTAACCGGTTATTTTAGTATACAAAAGTGTTGACAGAAAGAAATGGATATAGTAATATCAAATCATAAAATAACCGGTTACGTAACCGGTTCTCATAAAATCAATGGAATGGAGGAAGAAGTGCATGAAAAGAATGCAAAATCAAGCAAAGTCCGTAAGCAAGCGAACGTGGAGAGAAAAGATGACTTATGTGAAGAAAAACTGGCAGTTATATCTTTTTTTCCTGATGCCAGGACTTTTACTGACAATTATTTTTAAGTATCTCCCGATGGGAGGTCTTCTGATTGCTTTTGAAGATTACAATGTAATAAAAGGAGTTCTTGGTAGTCCCTGGGTAGGGCTTGAGTATTTCAGACGATTCTTATCTTCACCAGATTTTATGAACTATCTGATGAATACGTTGAAATTGAGTATCTATGGATTACTGTGGGGATTTCCGATTCCAATCATTCTTGCATTGCTTCTGAATCGTATTCGTAAGACCGGAATTAAGAAGAAAGTGCAGCTTTTGATCTATATGCCAAACTTTATTTCAGTCATCGTGCTTTGTGGTATGGTTCGTATGCTTTTATCTCCTGTAGGCCCATTGAATAAAGTATTAGGAATCAGTACAAACTGGATGACAATGCCTTCTGCATTCCGGACAATTTACATTGCAAGTGGAATCTGGCAGACCGCAGGATGGGCATCTATCATGTACACAGCAGCACTGGCGAATGCCAGCAAGGAGCTGGAAGAAGCAGCCCTCATGGATGGAGCGAATCTTCTGCAGCAGATCTGGTATGTAGAATTGCCGGCAATTAAGAATATCATTGTAATTCAGTTTATTTTGCAGGCTGGAAATATCATGAGTATTGGTTTCGAAAAAGCTTATGCTTTACAGACAGATATGAACCTTCCGGCATCAGAAATCCTGTCTACATATGTATACCGTATTGGACTTCTGAATGGAGACTATGGATATTCGACAGCGGTAGGTCTTTTCAATTCAGTTGTAAATGTTATCTTGCTGATCTTTGTGAACTGGGTTGTTAAGAAACTGAATGATGGAGAAGGATTATAGAAAAGAGGGAGAAGAGATGGAGAAAAAAAAGAGAAAATATTCAAGGACAGACAAAGTAATCCTTGGAATCGGATTTACTATTCTTGGTTTATTCGTCCTTTCTATAGCGATACCGATTATTTATGTAGTACTCGCATCCTTTATGGATCCTACTGTTTTGAATAACCAGGGATTGAGTTTTAACACCAAGGACTGGACATTAGACGCATATCGAAGAGTATTAGAGAACGAAATGATCTGGCGTGGATTTTTGAATTCCTTCCTGTATTCACTTGCATTTGCAGTAATTTCTGTTTTTGTGACATTACTGGCTGCGTATCCACTGTCAAAGAAGGAATTTGTAGGAAGAGACTTTTTCAATGTTATTTTCCTGATCACAATGTTCTTTGGTGGTGGAATGATTCCTACATTTATCCTGATCAATCAGCTGCACATGGTTAATACAGTGTGGGCAATCCTGATTCCAGGAGCATTTAATGTATGGAATATGATTCTTGCCAGAACTTATTATCAGTCAATCCCGACAGAATTAAGAGAAGCATCTGCGATTGACGGTGCAAATGAGATCCAGCATTTCTTAAAATCATGCTTCCGGTATGTAAGCCAATCATCGCAGTACTGGCACTCTGGTCTTTGTTGGAATGTGGAACAGTTATTTCGATGCAATGATTTATCTGAATGATGCAAATCTTCAGCCATTACAGCTGGTACTCCGTTCCATCCTGGTACAGAATACACCACAGCCTGGAATGATCGCTGATATTCAGAGTACAGCAGAAATGGCAAAAGTAGCAGAACAGCTGAAATATGCAACGATCGTAGTATCAAGTTTACCACTGTTAGTAATGTACCCATTCTTCAAGAATACTTTGATGAAGAATATGTCGATCGTAAAGGCTATAAGAAGGAACGATACAGATATGAAGAAAAGAAAAGTAAATGCATTGCTTGCAATTGTACTGTCCCTGACGATGATGGTGGGAGTTGCAGGATGTGGAAAAAAGCAGCAGCTTGAGGCTGAAATTGATCCGGGTACACCTGTATCGGAGGTGCAGTTTCCATTAAAGGAAACTGCAGAGCTTTCCTTTATTACAAGTGCACCGGCTACATCAACACAGGATCCGAATGAACGAGTAATTTTTCAGCGAATGGAAGAGCAGACCAATGTTCATATTGACTGGACTTGTTTTGTATCGGATCAGTTCTCTGATAAGAAGAATCTGGCGCTTGCACAATTTGGAAATTTGCCAGATGGATTATTCAATGCCGGAATGAGTGATTATGATCTGTTGCGTTATGCAAAACAGGGGATTATCATTCCGCTGGAAAATCTGATAGATAAATATATGCCGAATTTACAGGCAGTGTTTGAAAAATATCCAGAATACAGGACAATGTGCACCGCACCAGATGGACATATTTATTCCTTCCCATGGATTGAACAGCTTGGTTCTGGGAAAGAAGCCATTCAGGCAATCGGAGATATTCCGTATATTATAAAAAATAGTT
>ENA-OQIX01000274-OQIX01000274.1-human-gut-metagenome-genome-assembly--contig:-NODE-274-length-10953-cov-2.734713_pt1 | contig 10953 bp, 12 predicted proteins | sample MGYA00242591_ERZ504756 | MGnify/ENA primary metagenome ERZ504756 (study PRJEB26092, sample SAMD00036369) | human gut metagenome | host: Homo sapiens | study: EMG produced TPA metagenomics assembly of...
CCCAAAGGGGGAGCCAAGGGCAATCCCAGATTTAGCAGCATCTGCCCTCTGTGATGTCTTGCCTCTCCCTTCGGGAGAGGTGGCATTGCGCAAGCAATGACGGAGAGGGTGAGGATGCTAACTAAACAGCGAACCCCCCGGTGCGATCTGCACTAGGGGGTTCGCTGTTATTGTTGCTTCAGGAAATATGTACCGCTTCCAGCACCCTGATGCCCTCCTGCTCCATCACGTCGCGCAGGGCCTCGAGGTAGCCGGGCTTGTCCACCTTGTTCTCAATGCAGCAGGTCAGCACGCCGTGCAGGCTGGTGACCTCCATTGCAAGGGACGCACCGTCCGGCAGCACCCAGGTCTGGAAATCGGTCAGATACGCTTCCAGCTCCGGGCTGTGCGGCAGCAGCGGGCTGCCGATGTAGCTGACCCAGAAATCTGCCGGAAAGCCGCTGATGTACTCGCCCATCTGGAACACACGCTTCTTGATCTTGAGTGCGGCCTTCTGCCGGAACACCTGATACACCCAGCCCATCTGTTCGGCCATGCGGAACAGGCGGCGCTCCGGGGTCAGGCTTTCCCGGATCTCATGGTCGAGCCGCTTTGCAAAGCTGTGGAGCCGGGCCTGCGGTTCCAGCTGCAGGGACAGCTGAAAGGACGCAATGCAGTTGTACAGGGCATGCGGCACCCCCAGCGCCGCGCGGGTGTCGGCGGCATAGCTGTACACAAGGTCGTTCTTTTCCAGATACCGCTGCGCTGCCTGGCAGGTCAGCCCCATGAGGGCGCTGAAGGGCTTCACGCCCTCCTTCTGCGCCAGATCCACAAGGCTCTGCCTGTCCAGCCGCAGCCGCTGGAAATGAGGGGTGCCCTCGTGGATCTGCAGCACGTCCTTCTGCATGTCGTTGGCCACCTGGCTCTCCGGGTAGCGGGCCAGCAGCTGTTCCACATCATAGGGCGGATCAGAGGCAAGGGCCTCGCACACAAAACCGGCGTTGGAGCGCAGGTTGCAGTAGAGCTTGAGCAGCAGGGTGAAAAAGGGCGCGCTGCCCCGGCCATCGGCCAGGAAGTGAAACCAGTCCAGATAGACCGTGTTCCCCTCATAGCCCAGCGAGAAGAGATAATCATTCGTCTCCTCGGGGATCTTTGGCTGGGCGCTGTCCTGCCGCACACGGCAGGGGGCAGTGTTGGGCTCCAGACGGGCCTCCCGCTTTTCCCACACCACATGGCAGAAATAATACTCTGCCAGCGGGCGGGCCGCATCCAATGCCTGCTGCAGAAGGGCCGGGTCAACGGCCTCCTTCAGCGTGGCCTGATAGCGGCAGAGAACCTGATTTTCACGGTAGTAGTAGACGATGCCCTGAAACACCGCACGCTGCTCTGCATTCATCCGGAATTTACCCCGCGTTCTCGGCCAGATAATCGGCCAGATCGCCGATGGTCACAAAGTTGCGCAGCTCCTTTTCGGGGATGCGCAGACCAAAGGTCTCTTCCAGATCGGCCACGACGGTCAGGATCTCCATAGAGGACAGATCCAGATCATCCATCATCACGCTGTTTTCGTTGACATCCTCGGGCGAGATCTCTGCCACATCCTCCAGAATTGCCAGGATCTGAGACATGATTTCTGCTCTTTCCATCAAAAAATCTTCCTTTCCGTGAGGGATTTTTTATCGCCTGCAAGGGCGCAGTTTCAGTATGCCACGCGCCGGGCCGGTTTAGCCAGCCGGCGGGGCATTCCTGTGTTTTATAATACCTGTTTTATGGAGGAAATGCAACACACCGACCGCCCGGTTTTGCGCTTTTTTTACAATTTCCGCGCTTACCTGCGCAGCAGCTTACCCATGGCGTTGCGGGGCAGGGGCTCGGTGCTGAACTCCACCGCCGTGATCCGCTGGTACAGCGGCAGGGTACGGTTCAACCCGGTGATAAAGGCCCGGGCCTCTGCCTGCTTTTCCTCGGCACAGCAGATCAGCGCGCCGATCCTTTTGCCCATCTCCTTGACCACGCACTCCTGCACCTCAGGGCAGGCGTTGAGCTTTCTTTCCAGCTCCTCGGGACTGACGTTCTCGCCGGTGCCCAGAATGATCAGGTTCTTCTTCCGGCCCACCATGTAGTAATAGCCGTCCTCGTCCTCACGGGCCAGGTCGCCGGTGTGGAGCCAGCCGTCTTTGTCGATGATCTCGGCGGTGGCTTCGGGGTCTTTATAGTAGCCCAGCATCACACAGCCGCCCCGGATGCAGATCTCGCCGGTCTCATCCAGCTTGTACTCACAGTGGCCGTCCGGCTTGCCCAGCGCCCGGATATGGGGCTCTGCCTGGGCGTAGTTCACCAGACCATCGCCGCAGGTCTCGGTCATGCCGTAGCACTGGGTGATGTACATGCCGTTTTCCACCAGACCCAGCAGCATCTCGCTGTCGAACATGGCAGAGCTGCCGCAGGGGTTCCACAGGCCGTTCAGCTTATCGGCGCGGCCGCGCTTGACATCCTTGTAGATGCTCTCCATCAGCACCGGGGCTACGGCAATGGAATCGCTGTGCATCAGGCCCAGATCCCGGTAGAAATTCCGCAGGTCACTGCAAAGGTTCAGGGCCCAGCCCTTGAAGGGCCAGGAGAACAGGCAGATAAAGGTGCCCAGATGGAACAGGGGCAGGATGGCAAAGTTGCTCAGGACATCGTTTTGTCCTCGGGCAGCTGCCGGTGCTTGAAGTCCAGCAAGTGGTCGCCCATGGCAACGTGCATCTGCATCACGGTAAAGAAGTTCCGCTCCGCCAGCATCACGGCCTTGCTGCGGCCGGTGGTGCCGGAGGTGAACAGCATGACCATCAGGGCATTGGGGTCGATCTTCTTTTCCAGCCCGCCGGGCGCGGTGTCCTTCCAGACATCCATCGGCCGCAGGCGTTCCCCATACGCAGCCTTCAGCTGGTCACGGCAGCCGTAGTCCACCCCATCGTTCAGGATGAGGGCAGGCTCTGCCAGCTCCAGCTCCCAGCTCAGTTCGTCCCAGGTCTTTTTCTGGTTCATCGTTACCAGAACAGCCCCGGCCAGCACAGCGCCAAAGGTATTCACGCCGTATTCATAGCAGTTCCGGCTCAACAGGACCACCCGCTTACCCTCCACTTCCGGGATGTTCCGGGCAAACCAGGCAGCGGCGCGGCGGATATCCTGTACATACTCGGCATAGGTCTTTTCCTTCACGATGCCGGTGGCATCCTCTACCCAGCGGAAGGCCACCCGCCCGGGGAATTCCTGCTCCATTGTCCGGGTGACAAGATCATAGACATTGTTTACCATGGTCTGCTCCTTTTTCTCCCGTTTGATTTTACTTGCGCAGCAGCTTGCCCAGCGCGTTGCGGGGCAGGGGCTCGGCGCTGCACTCCACCACGGAGATGCGCTTGTACATGGGCAGGGTGCGGTTCAGCTCGGTGACAAAAGCCTTCACCTGCTGCTGCTTGTCATCCTCACAGCAGACCACGGTGCCGATCTTCTTGCCCATCTCCTTGACGATGCACTCCTTGATGGCATCGCACTTGCCCAGCAGCTTTTCCAGCTCCTCGGGGCTGACGTTCTCGCCGCTGTCCAGAATGATGAGGTTCTTCTTGCGGCCGGTCATATAGTAGTAGCCTTCCTCGTCCACGCGGGCCAGGTCGCCGGTGTGGAGCCAGCCGTCCTTGTCGATGGTCTCGGCAGTGGCCTTGGGGTCCTTATAGTAGCCCAGCATCACGCAGCCGCCGTGGACGCAGATCTCGCCGGTCTCGTCCACCTTGACCTCACAGAAGCCGTCCGGCTTGCCCAGGGCACGCAGGTGGTCGCCCTCCTGGGTCACGTTCAGCAGACCATAGCCGGCCAGCTCGGTCATGGAGTAGCACTGATTGATGTAGAAGCCATTCTTCACCAGATCGCTCAGAATGGCGGGGTCAAGGATGGCAGAGCTGCAGCTCAGGTTCCACAGCCCGTTCAGGCGGTCGGCATGGCCGCGCTTGACCTCGTTGCAGATCATCTCCACCAGCACCGGAGGGGTAGACATGGCATCACTGTGCATCAGGCTCATATCCCGGCGCAGGTCGCGGGCATCACAGCAGAGATTCAGGGTCCAGCCCTGTATGCCATAGACAAAGTAGCAGATGAAACCGGCCAGATGGAACATGGGCACCAGCGTAAAGTGGCTGAAGGTCTGGTCGAGGTACTGGGGTACCAGCCGCTCCTCATAGTCAAGGACGGACTTCAGGCCATCGATGTACATCTGGCAGGCGGTGAAGTAGTTCTTCTCGCTCAGCATCACGCCCTTGCTGCGGCCGGTGGTGCCGGAAGTGAACATCAGCATCAGCAGACCCTCGTGGTCGATGCGGTTGACCATCTCAGCCTCAGGGGCAGCGGTCCAGGCATCCATGGGGCGGAGCCGAGCGCCGTAAAGTGCTTCCAGCTGGGCGCGGTAGCCGTAATCGATGCCATCATTGAAGATGAGATCCGGCTCCACCATGCCCAGCTCATATTCCAGCTCGGCCCAGGTCTTGCCCTGGTTCAGGGTCACGATGACAGCGCCTGCCATCATGGTGCCGAAAACGACCGCGCCATACTCATAGTTGGTGCGGCTCAGGATGACGATCTTCTTGCCCTTGGGCTCGCCCAACTCCTGCTGCAGGTAGCCGGTCGCTTTGCGGATATCCTGCACATACTGAGCGTAGGTCTTTTCCACCACCGTGTCCTTGCCCTCCACATAGCGGAACGCCACACGGTCAGCATACTTATTCTGCATCGCAGAGATCATATCAAAAACGGTCTTCGGCATATTTGCCACGGTCACAACTTCGTTACAAGCCTTGTTTGCCATTATTTTACACTCCCTGTTTATTTTTGTTAAATTATTTCCTTTTGTTTCCGCCAAATGGAATCTTCTGGGCACTCTAGCCTAGAGTATACCGCATAGAGGGCTCAAATGCAAGATTTAATTGCACAAATATGCAACTTAAACTTGCAGTCAATCTGTGCACCCGGATGTAAATCCTGCCTTTTGTTGCGGGCAGGCCGTGAGTGTGGTACACTTTTCCCGGTATCCGCCCATCGTGCTTTCTCCCTGCGTTTGATTGACAGCAAGGGCAAAAAGCATTATACTTATTATAAATATCTCTAATTTTTAACATGATGCGCCAAAAATCCGGCAATTCCGCCATCCCGGGGCGGGGTGCGGCGCAGAGGAGGACCTTTTTATGGAGGGAACCAAACGCCGTGCCGCAAATTCGCTGGGCATGTTTGATCTGCTCAAGGGTGTCGGCATGCTGACCATCGTCTTTGCCCACACCGGTGAGCTTTACCCCATGGGCGATGCCAGCCACATCAACCCGCTGACCTTTTGCATGTTCGCCTACCGCGAATCCCTGATGGCGGCCTTTTACATTGCCAGCGGCTACGGCTTCCGCAAGCGCTCCATCGGCAAGTGTATCGACCAGCAGTTCAAAACGCTGCTCAGACCTTACATCTATACAGGCATTGCCACCACCGTGTTCCATTTTATCATCCATTACAGCCTGTTCGGCAGCCTGCACAACGCCACCTACGAGACCTACAAGGTGCTGGGCGGCTTTGCACTGGGCCTGCCCCACACGGCCACCTATTTCGGCCAGCTGTTCTTCTCCTGCGGCCCCATGTGGTATCTGCTCTCGCTGATGATCGCATGGGTCCTGCTGGATCTCATCCTGAATATCTTCCCGGAGCAGTACATAAACTGGGCGGTGCTGGGTACCATGCTGTTAGGCTGGGGCATCTGCATCACCTGGGAGGCTCCTTTTTGCATCGGCCAGGGCATGGTCACCGTTCCGGCTCTGTATGTGGGCTACCTCGCCAAGAAGCATAAGATCTTTGAGCAGCCCCTCTCGCCCCGTCTGCGCGGCGGGATGATCGCGGCGGCGCTGGCTGTGGCCGCACTGGTGCTTCTTACCAAGAGCACCGACTGCGTCTCGATGGCCGAGTGGACCCTCGGCCCCGTGAGCATCCTGCTGGATGCCGTAACGGGCCTGGGCATCCTTTCCATCGTCATCTGGTTCCAGCGCAGGGTGGAGAACGTTGTCACCCACGCCATCCAGGCCATTGGCCGCCGTTCGCTGTTCATCTTCTGCGTCCACACCGTGGAGCTCACGGCCATTCCCTGGTATCTGATGCCCCAGAAGTTTGCGGCTCACCCGGTGCTGGGCATGGTGCTGCAATTCACCCTTTCGCTGGGCTCCACCCTGCTCATCTGCGAACTGCTGGTGCGCCGCCGGGACCTGAAGTTCTGGCTCACCTCCCGCCGGGAGCAGAAGGCGGCGGAAGCGCCCGCCGGCGCAGCGCCCGCGCCGAAGCGCCTGAGCGTCATTTTGCGGCAAAACACTGATTTTTTGCAGAGGGTGCACCCTCTGCTGAAGTGAAATAATATTATGAGGAGAATCCGGTTATGAACAACGCAGCTCCTGAGAACACTGCGGCTCTGCAGGAAAAGATCGCCGAGCTGGAACAGCAGCTCAAGCTTTCGGATGAAGGTGCTTCCCATCTGGCAGAGCGCTGCCTTTCCCTGGAACAGAAGGTGCAGTCCTACCTTGCGGCACACCCCCAGCGCGAGATGCACACTGACTCGCCCACTCTGCTGCAGCCGCTGCTCTATTATGATGCAGGCTTCGGCTTTTCGGAAAAGGACACCCTGACCGCGCCCGACTGCACCACCGACGAGCTGACCGGTGCTGTGACCGCGACCTTTGAGCTGCCGGTGGCCGTGCAGGCCCTGCGGTTCGACCCGGGTGAGCTGCCCTGCTGCATCACCAACCTGATTTTTTCAGACGACCGCATCATCTGCGTGCCCACCAACGGCCTGAACCTTTCCGGCGGAAGCACCCTGTTCCTGGGCGATGACCCCAACTACCGGCTGGAGGGCACCACCCACTACCCTGCCGGGATGAAGCTGGTGGTGAGCTACGGCTACTTCCCGCTGGAGACCCTGACGGACGAGCCTTTGTTCTGCGCCGTGCTGCAGGGCGTGCAGCAGCTCCAGCTGCGCAAGGACAGCGAAAAGCAGCATATCCAGCAGCTGGAGCAGAATGCCGCGGCCCAGCAGCAGATGGTGGCCGCCCTGCAGCAGGAGATCGCACAGCTGCACCAGAAAAACGCCGACCTGCAGGCCCGGAGCACTGCCTACGAGACCTCGCTGGAAAGCGTGTTTTCCAGTAAAAGCTGGAAGCTCACTGCTCCCATCCGCAGCCTGATGCGCCTGTTCCACCGTGGAAACTGAGAAGTGGAACGGAGGAACAGCCATGTATAACAATTACACCCCCCTGCAGCAGCGTCAGCTGGCCCTGCAGGAGTACAGCAACACCCAGAGCACCTATCTGCTGGTCTGCGCATCGGCCCGCAGCACGGCCCTGAAAGCCACCCTGACCGACCAGCTCCACCGCAAGTTCCGGCTGGTGGAGCGGCTGGAAGGAGAACTGACCGCAAGCGTAGACGGCGTGCTTCTGGCCGCCGAGGACGTGGAGCTGATGTCCACCGCCCTGATGTACTTTGCCAAAGCCCTGCAGGATGGTAGACGGATTACGCCGTCTGACAACGCTGTGTTCGGACTTTGGCGGGGCGACTGCCCTCTATCAGAGCCAGCCGCTGCAGGCGCAGAACCGCTGCGCCGTGGTCAGCCGCACCCTGTTGGAGCGCTGCCGCGCCGCCGCCCATGACCCCGAAAATGTGCCCGAGCTGCTGGCGCTGGCCGCGCAGCTCTGCACTAAGCCCACTCTCATCCCGCAGGCCCTGCTCCACTACGAGCGCGGCATCTGCGCCGAGGATGCGTTTTCGGCCCACGGCAAACGTGCCTTTATTATGAGCCATGTGCTGGATATGACCGGCGCACCCATCGTGCTGGTGAGTGCCGTGCCGGTGCTGCGCAGCATGGGGTATGAGGTACTTGTGCTGGGCCCCAGTGATGGCGGCTCCCTGCATCTCTTCCTGGATGCCGGGGCCTCGGTCATCACCCGGTCGTCCTGCCGCAATGTCTCCGATGCCTGGGGCATGGCTCTCTGTGCCGACTTCGTCATCGCCAACACGGTGGTCATGGCCCGGGCTGTCCGTGCCCTGAGCGGCACCGCCGTGCCGGTGCTGTGGTGGCTCCACGATGCCTTTGCAGGCTATCCCCACATTGCCCACCAGATCCCCACCCAGCTGGGAGAGAATGTCCGGGTCTACTCGGTGGGCAGCCACGCCGCCAACGCCATGCGCGCCGTGCGGCCCGAGTTCGAGATCCGGCCGCTCATCTACGGCCTGCCGGATTACGCGGCAGAGAACTTTGTCCGCACCGATCTGGGCTACAACCGCGGCCGCCCGCTGTTTGCCACGGTGGGCTCCTTTGAGCGCCGCAAGGGCCACGATATCTTCTGCAAGGCCATCCGCCTGCTGCCGCCCGAGGTACGGGAGAAGGCCTCCTTCCTCTTTGTGGGCCAGGCCGCTGACAAGGAGATGATGGACTCCGTCCGCGCCCTGACCGCAGACTACCCGGAAAACGTGTACTACTGCAAGCGGCTCACCCGTGACGAGATCAAGAGCCTGATGGAGCAGTGCACCGGTTTGGTCTGTGCTTCCCGCGATGATCCCATGCCCACCTTTGTCACCGAGGGTCTGATCTTCGGCAAGCCATCCATCGTATCGGAGCACACCGGCACCGCCGGGCTCATCTCCGAGGGGCGGAACGGCTTCGTTTACCACAACGACGACCCGCAGCAGCTGGCTGTCCTGCTGGAGCACGCCATTGAACACCCGGAAGAGCTGGCCTCCATGCGGACAGAATGCCGTAAAATGTACGAGCAGTATTATTCCAAGGAGGCTTTTGAGCAGACGCTCCGGGCTGCTGTGGAAGATCTGACAGCGAAAAAGTAACACAAAACCTCTCCGTCATTGCTTCGCAATGCCACTTCTCCTCATAGGGGCAACAGCAACAACCGCCGCCAGTGGCGGATAAAGGGCGTTGCTGTTGGGGCCGCGGCCAGCAAGACACAAGTGTTGTTTCCAACACGAAGTGGATGCTGGGAGCCGCAACCCGAACCTGGCGAACGAAGTGAGCCTGAGAGGTTCTTTTTTATCATATCACACAAAGTGACGAGAAAAATTTTGTTTCAGTTCACAAAAACAAGGTTCCGCTGTGTTATACTGCAAGCAGTATCGTGAAAGGAGCCTTGTCCCATGGAACAGACCAACACCCCCCAGCAGCCCTCCCGCAAAAAGGCGATCCTTTCTCTGCTGGTGCTGCTGGCGCTGACCTGTGTAGTGGTTTTCATCTTCAGCAGCCACTGGGCCGAGATCTCGACCGCGCTGGCCCAGCTCTCCTTCTGGCAGGTGCTGCTGGTGCTGGCCATCGGCCTGACATACCCCCTGCTTGAGGGAATCGTCTGCTGGCTCATCATCCGCTGCCGCCTGCCGGGCTTCACCCTGCGGCGCGGCTTGGATGCCGCCTTTGTGGGCATCTTTGGCAATGTGGTCGGCCTGGGTGCCGGAGCTGTGCCCATGGAGTCCTACTATCTCTACCACTGCGGCCTGCCGCTGGGCCCCGGTGTGGGCCTGATGACCCTGCAATATGTATTCCACAAGACCACCGTTCTGCTCTATGCCACTGTGATGCTCCTGCTGCAGCACCGGTGGCTCGCCGCCAACACCTCCGGCGTGATGCACTATCTGCCCGCCGCCTACTGCGTGGTGGCGCTGGTCATCGTGACGCTGGTGCTGCTCTGTGTCTCGCCGCTGGTGCAGCGGCTGGCCCGCTGGGCCATGGGCTTTCTGCCCAAAACAAACCGTGGCAGACCCGCCGGGAAAAGTGGCTGGAGCAGCTGGACACCCTGGCCACCGAGAGCCGCCTCCTGCTGGCCGACAAAGGCCGCTGTGCCCGCATCCTTGCCGTGCAGACCCTCAAGCTGTTTCTGATGTTCACCCTGCCGTGGTTCTGCATCCGCTTCATGGGGCTTTCCTGCGGGCTGAGCTTCTGGCAGGTACAGCTGCTCACCAGCCTGATGCTCTTCCTTTCCAACGCCCTGCCCAATGTGGCAGGCATGGGCTCCATTGAAACGGCTTTTCTGCTGGTGTTCAGCAGCTTTATGACCAGCGGCGAGGCCATGAGCACCCTGATGCTCTTCCGCATCGCAAGCTACTATTTTGTGTTTGCCGCCAGCGCCGCAGGCACCTTTGCGGCGCAGAAGCATCTGGAGAACAGTTGACATCCTGCGCGTTCCGGCACTATAATGAGAGCGTATTCTTTGAAGATCTCTGGCCGCCCTGCTGTGCGGCCCGCCAAAGGAGAACGCCTTATGGAAAACAAAAGTCTCCGTTTTATGCCATCATGGCCCTCTGGGTCGTGTTGTTCGTGCTGTTGTTCGTTTCCAACCGCCGCGTTGACCTGAAAACTGACATCAATAAAAGCACTTCTGTCTCCGTCAGCGTGGAGGATACCGTCAGCCTGAGCCCCTCTGTGGTCACCACCCGTGCCTATTCTGCTAGTGATGACACCTATCAGACATTTTTCGAGATCCTGCAGAACGCGAGCTGCTACCAAAAGTTCAACCAGAATGTCCGCTCCTACTCCCACGACTACGAAGCGCATTCCATCACCCTGCGCTTTGCAGACGATGCCAGCCAGAACCTGCTCTTCACCGTCTATTCGGACGGGGTCTGCCAGGTAAACGGAAAATTCGTCTTCCTCCGCTCCCCTGATGGAAACGCGGAGGCGATCTACCAGCTGCTGCGGGATGCGGTGGTGTAAAGAATGTTGTCCGCTTCCCGGGATGCGGCTGATAAACGACCGGGACAAAACAAAAATCGGGGCACTCAGGTGGTCAAGCTGAGTGTCCCGTTTTTGTTTTCATCTGCGCACAGTGCCGTACCAGAGCCCTGTGTGCCGCGCAGCGGATGCAGAGCAAACCAGAATGCTGCATCCTGCCAAGAAAAAGAGAGTATGGAATGGAGGAATGGAACGGA